>Ga0209542_10015398_pt1 | contig 12836 bp, 11 predicted proteins | sample RifCSPhighO2_01_FD_184028 | JGI IMG/M metagenome (GOLD analysis project Ga0209542, IMG submission 184028) | Soil microbial communities from Rifle, Colorado - Rifle CSP2_plank highO2_0.1 (SPAdes) (version 2) | ecosystem: Environmental > Terrestrial > Deep subsurface > Rock core/Sediment ...
GATTTAGCTCAGGAAAGAGCTAATCTTAATTCTAGGGCTCGTGAATTAAATGAGCTAGGTGATCAAGTAAATAGTTTAGCGCGTGAACTGAATATCGAAGTAGATGTACATAATCAGACGTTCGGTGAGGCCAGAGAATTCGACCAGGGAGAATATACTAGGGAGAAGATTAATATTTATCAATTTGATACGATAGGAGATTTAAGACTGGTTATCGCCCATGAGTTGGGACATGCTCTCGGCATTAATCATACAGAGAATCCTGAATCAATTATGTATTACCTGATGGATAAGCAAGACACTGCTAAGCCAACTCTCACGAAGGAGGATATCCAAGCTTTTACTGATCGTTGTAAACTACATGTGCCTAGACTTCAAGAGCTTCGCGAGCTGTTCAGCTTCTAATAATCTTATCCCTTTTCGACTCTCTCTACATACTCACCAGTTTCTGTATTTATACGAACAGTATCATCTTGATTAATGAAGAGGGGTACATTGATTATGGCACCAGTTTCCAATGTAACCTGTTTTACTCCGCCTTGAGCAGTATCGCCTCGGATAGCAGGAGGAGCTTCAACGACTTTAAATTCCATCTTAACCGGTAATTCAACATCAATTATCTTCCCTTCAAAGGAGACAGCTTCCAAGACAGTATTAGCTTTAAGATATTTAGTCATATCACCCAATAACTCACTGCTGAGTTCAAATCTTTTTGATTGGTCTTTTTCATCAACAAACCAATACTGATCTCTGTGGCTATAAAGATATTTAACCCGTCGCTTCTCGACATCCGCTTCATCAAAAACGTCAGACTGCGCGAAATTACGCTCTAATATCTTACCATTGATTAGATTGCGCATCTTAGTCTGAACGGTTGGTCTACGCTGTTGCATCTTTAAATGATGGGTCTCTAAAACAACATAGGGTTGACCCTCGTATATGAAGAATGTCTTGGGTTTTAGCTGATTAACTCCTAGACACATGCTGTTTAATTATAACCTGAGTATTTTATCATAGTCTATGTATATTACAAGAACTTTAGATCATAAAAAAACGGCTATGCCGTTTTTTTAAAACTAAGAATCTTTTTCAAATTTTTCCCGAATTTTTCTTACTCTATCTGAGCTAATTTCGTAATGCTGGAAGTCGTCGAGTATCATGGAATAATCTCCGTTAGATATTGTCGTGGCAATCGGTTGACCTATCTCTTTAAAATCACGATCGTGTTCAAGATGTTTTAATGTAAAAGTGCCTGACCCGGACAGTTTCAATCGGGCAGTACGACTGCCGTCATCTGCCGTAAAAACAACTATATCTCTTAGGTTAGGGCTTATTCTTTGTGCCGTATCCTTCAATCTTTCCAATTCTATGACTATATGAAAAGCAACTATAAAATTGTTTTGCAATACAGATGTCAGTTCAGATTTAGTTAGTGCAGTTTTTTCGTTCTGCCACTTGAGCACTTCATCCATGTTAAGCCCCCACCGCTTAAACTTTCTATATAACTATAGTGTTTTATAGAGAGTTTGTCAAGTATAGTACGGTGAGGTTTGATTTGCCATTTTTATTCCATATGCTACGCTTATATTTAATTGTCCTTATACATCGGCGGTTCTGAAGTGAAGTTGGTGAAAACCCAACGCTGTCGCGCAACGGTAATTCTCATTTTGAGATAAGTCCGACCCTTCAGGGCTCGAGAACAAGTGGTCCGTTAATTTTACGGGTCACCAGCCCGCGTTAGGCAATGTAGTAAAACACATTCCGACGGGTATGTGTTTTTTATTGCTTGTCTAAGAGCAAAGCGATTAGTAACAAACAATAATCCCGCACCAAACCCGCCCCCTTTCTTAATAGCGGTCAGCGGATCAGTTTGGTGGCGGGATATGGCGTGTGCGAGGATAATTGAAAATAATATAGAGTATTTACCTTTTACTTGGTTTATATAAACAAGCCGAAAGCAATTGCTCGATAGGTATGGTATGAAAATTACGTCAGAATTTCAGGCAACGATAAAGTATATTATTGGATGGGGAATAGTATTTATAATTAGATTGCTACCATTCAGACCGCCAAATTTTGAGCCGGTGCTCTCGATAACGATGCCGTTCGCAAAAAAGTTCGGTTGGTTAGGGAGTATGCTGTTTGCATTTTTGAGCATTGTTCTTTTCGACGCTTTTACTGATATGTTAGGTAGCTGGACGTTGATTACAGGCGTTACGTATGCATTCGTGGGGTTAGGAGCTTATTTCTATTTAAGGAACAAGCCGAATAGCAGAAAACATTACGTCAGCTATGCGGTAATAGGTACTCTTTTCTATGATGCAGTTACGGGTCTTTCTACCGGCCCATTATTATTTGGACAGTCATTCAGTGAAGCATTTTATGGCCAAATACCGTTCACTATATATCACTTATTGGGAAATATTACTTTCAGTTTTCTGGCAAGCCCATATATCTATAAGTGGGTTGTTGAAAACAAGGAGCTTGAAGTAAGTATGCTGATATCAAAACTACGAACGACATAATAAAAAAATCCCCGACCAAATGATCGGGGATTTTTTTATTAGTTATTAAATAATTAGATCTGCCCTAACGGCAATACGTTTTGAGTTTGTACCTGTTGGCCAACAGGTCATAAGAACAAGGGAAGTTCCAGTTGTTGTCTCTAGCTCTCTCAGCTCAAAATCATTTTCGACGGTGGGTGAAAATATTATCGAACGAGTAACGGCATAAGTTAATATCTGATTGTCTTTTTCTATATTAATAATATCTCCAGCTTTCAACGAAGACAATTTAGAGAAGACATGGCCATAATTGCCCTTATACCAAGGGTAGACGGAGCTATGGCCAAGTATGATGGATGTTCCCGGCTGACCGGGTAGGGGAGTTGCAGCATAATGAACGACACCGCTTTCTAATTTTTTAAAAATTTTATTCTGATCAGACGTAGGCTCGAGAACTATAGGGGCTCTAATCCCTAGAGATGGGACTGATAATGTATATGAAGATAATACCGAGGTAGTATCTGGAGTAGGTTTTGGTTTATTTACAACAACGGCCGGTTTGGGTGTTTGTATTGGTGCTGGCGTAGGCTCTATTTTTCTCTGGCCGTTAAAATCGCTACTTATAGGGAATATAAGAGTTACTCCGCTTAAGTAATCTTGCGGTTCAGTTTTATTTACACCATTTGAAATATCTAAAATGGAAGCTAACTCCGAAGTTACAAAATCAAAATTGAACCATACATATATGGCGCAGAAAACCAGCAACAATATTATTATTGTTTTTCTTATTATAATCATGATCGTAAGATATGCTCGGCTAGAATATAAATCCCTTAAACGAAAGCTCTACGACAGGGATAAATATCGATAAAATAAACAAGGTGGCACTAAAAACGGTCTTAAAAGCCATCTGCCGGCTTTTTTCAAATAGGAAGAAAGCCGTTGCCGCTAATAATGCAGTAGCTAGTAGGTAAATGGAGAAAACATTGTTAAGAATACCGGAAACCCTAGATACTTCTTTAGCATTTTCAAATTGAACTGCTGTTGGTTCAGAAACTGGTTTTATATCCGTTATATCCGTAGACACATATTGGATAGTGTCGGCTAGATTAGTATCTGACTCCAAGCTTTTGACTTCTACTAATGCGGGCGTAGCTACGGTTGCTATTTGAATCGGCTTAACCGCGTTCGGGGTCACAACTGGCTTGTTTTGAGTGTTAGCAGGCACGCCAGTCTGCGCTGACAGACCGAACATCTGAACTACTAAAATGCCCTCCCTCTCTCCTATCTCAACCGCCTTTGCCGCTACACCAATCTCCATATATCGATTATTAAGTATATTTGCTTTATGTGACGGAGAATCTAGCCATGCTCTCATCGTCTCATCGGCCGTAAAAAATCCAATGGCAAGATTTTCTCCCGCTACGCTATAAGAATAATTGGCCCTTTTCATCCAATACCAAGGGCTTACGCCTGTGGGACTAACATGAGCGAAATATTCTACGGTAGCCATATCGCTTAATTTATCAGATGCAGCTACATCAAGCTTGGCATTAGGTTTGAGTACAGGAAGACTGTTGGCCGCCCTTGTTTCATTTGTCAGTCTGATAATTTCACGGGAATCGAATACCGGAATAGAGTTTATAAAACTGGCGAATTGAAATGCTGAGTGGGGCAGGATAAGTTTAACAAAAATGAGCATTACTACATTCCAGAAAAGTATTCTTCCGACAAAAGGATGAAAATAGTTTTTGAGCGCTGGTATAAACATCTAACTCTATTTTACCATGTAGAACGGCACGTTCAAAATGCGGTCTTACTCAATAAAGTTAAACCTATTTTTATCTTGAGACTGCTCGTTTATGAGACTCATAATAGCCCTCTTCTTGCCGAATCCGCTTTGAGCATAAGCTAGATAACTATTTGCAACTAATAGAGCAAGAACAAGTGCCAAAGGGATCGTGCTATATCCCGTTTTTATCCCCGCAATCTGTTTAATGGTTGAGATACCAAGAACTTCACCCCGCGTTATGTTGATAGGAAGCTGTGCATTTGCAGAACCTCCATTTGATGAAGTTACGACTGCTAAGTTGGTAATGGTGATAGCGCCTATAGGAAATACATTATCAGAAGCTGCAGTTGCCAAAAATTTAATAACTTTTTCATGAATAGGATTCATGGTGCCCAGGGCTAAACCATTTGAAGAGATTAAGCCGTCCGGCGCACTCACACCATCTATTTTTGTAGAACCCGTTACATAGGTAAACTGGCTAGGTAAGGTATCTTTTAAAACTACATTTAAGACTGCCTCATTAGCGTTAGTCTTAACTTTTAAAATAAATTCGACTATATTGTTTGGATTTGCAATTACAGGGTATCTCGGATCAAATTCATTTTTACTAACATTTCTTCCAAGCTTCTGAAGATTCAGGATTACAGTCGGAGTACCTCCACCACCTCCACCGCCACAATTGCCGGTACATACCGGCGGAGGAGTAGGTGTAGGAGTAGGTGTAGGAGTAGGTGTAGGTGTAGGAGTAGGTGTAGGAGTAGGTGTAGGAGTAGGTGTAGGAGTAGGTGTAGGAGTAGGTGTAGGAGTAGGTGCTATACACGGATTATCAATCTCTGTATCTACCACATTGCTGTAAATCCATGTTTCAAAGTCATCGTACTCCTCTGAAGATATTTTTGCTTTATTATATATGTTAAAATCTCCACAAACAGATGGTGAATTAATTCTTCCCGTCCATTTTATCCAAGCAGATTCGTTAGGTATTAACGTATAGGCATTCCAGTTAAGAGTCCTTGATTCAGAATGATAAGGACCCATTCCAAGAATAGTTGTAACATTATATGAATGTTCATCGTCCAAATATATTAAATTTTGATCAATAACATCTTTTATTTCTACACCGCTTCCTGTACAATTTACATCCCCTATATTTTTAAAATTTAGAGTATATGTCAATATATCTCCTACGGATGCCGTGGTTTTATCGACAGATTTAGTTATTTCTAATTCACAGATTCCTATCTGTGTAGGAGTAGGCGAGGGTGTCGACGGAATAGAACTTGGGCAATCTTGAGAATTTTCTACAGTAAAGCTAGTGGTTCCACCATAAGTTCCATTATTAATCCTAGCATAATATGTAACTCCGGGTTCGAGTGTTAAATAAGGCAAATTTCCAATAAATGCCGAGAAGCCGCTAGGAGCAGTGGTTGAGGTTCCTATCACAAATTTTCTCCAATAAGCAAAGAAAGTTGGACTTTTCGATATCTCTACCGAGAAATGATCCCAAATGGATGCATCTCCAGTCCATGATATTTCAGCTTGATAATACGTCGAAGAAGTACATGATGGCACATTTATAGTAGGTGCGCTGGGAGTTACCGGAGTATCTTCGACACCATAGGCATTATTAGTATAGCCGTTATATGGACTAAATATTGAAATTCCTAAAATAAAGATTAATGGCAGTATTACTGCATATTTACTCTTATTTATGAGCGCTTTTTTGAGCTGATTCTTAGGTATAAAATTTAGGTCTTTTTTAAAAAAATATTGCATTTGTTTGATAGATTACCCCAAGCAGATACCCATAGATTATTAACATATTGTAGCATAGACATCATTTTAAGTCAAATCCTCAAGCCATTCACCCAACAACACATGACCTATACTAACGGATTCATAGGGTAGCATTTAAATGCTCTATGTTCAAATTATAGCTAATTTACTAATTAATTAATTTACAATCGTGTAAAAATGTTATAAAATAGGGAAGTTCATTATAAGTTTATGGGGACTATGGTGAAATGGTATCACAGCTCTCTGTGGAAGAGCGGTCGCGGGATCGTAACCCGCTAGTCCCCCCGAGAATATTTGTAAATTTATGTCTACTAAAAGATGAGATCCTATCCGATTTTTATTGTAATTATAATATTTACGCTTGGATTTATTTTATTGCAGAATAGCTCATTTAACCTGCTTGCCTTATTGAGTTCTGATACCAGGGTGCCCTTTGCACCATACAATCTTAGGACGAGCATCGCTAATTATAATCAAATAACACTATCGTGGGTTGATGACTCCTCTAATACCGCAAGCTTAATCCCCGTAATTCACTTCAGTGTATCCAGAAGGCAATCTAATGCGTCTTTATGGATTAATCTAGGGCAATTTAATGGTTCATCATATGTTGATACCAATATGGAACCCGGAAGTTACGATTACAGGGTTAATACTTGTAATGATAACGGGTGTTCAGAATATTCAAGTTTCATTACCACCTTTTTCGCAAAAGATACCGAGGTTCCGACGAAACCGCAAAAATTTGTAATTCTCCAAAAAGATGTTACCAACTCGACAGCAAAATTATCATGGGAACTCTCAACTGATAATATTGGTGTAAGCCACTATAATATTTATCGCAGTATGACTTCGGCGGAGCATTTTAAGGTAATCGCCAGCGTGTCGGCAACCGGTTTTTCTGATACCAAATTAGCTCCAATAGCTAACTATTATTATCAGATAAGAGCAGTTGATTATGCAAGAAATGAATCTCCAGGAAGTGAAATAGTTAGTATTGTAACTTTGCCATTAGCCACGACAAATGAATATGTGAGGATTGTTTCTCCTAACAATGGCGAATGTTTTACTCTACCGGGGAATCTTCATGTTGTATGGACAGGGAATAACTTAAATCACTCCAAGCTTTACTTTGGGAATAAGCTCATCTTTGTGGGTGACAACACGACCTTTGACTGGTATATGACGGCATCAGTTTCACCTACTACGGCCGGTTCAGTAAAAATAGTTGCGTATAATAATAACTGGGAAGCGGGTTTATCTGATATAAACGATGGGCCTTTTACAATTGCACTGAACTGCCCCAGGGTAGCTCCCGCACCGACTTCAATACCGGCTACTCCGACTTTATTCAGAGCACAGCTAATACCGGAAAAAAGAAACATTGCTCTAAGCTGGCAGGATAATTCAGAAAATGAAACTGAATTCCGCGTTTTTAGAAGATTATTACCCGATGGCATGTGGGGACTATTATCAAAAATTGCGCCTAATATAACAAATTATATTGATACTGAGGTCTCACCTGCTGATTATGAGTATGATGTTAATGCCTGCAATAACTCTGGATGTTCTGCTTACTCTAATATCTTTAGGATTACGGCAATCGCTACGCTACCGACGCCAACACCGGCTAAAATATTTAATAAATCAGAGATCGTTCAGGGTGATATGGTTAGTGCTTCAGTATCCGGCGATCCCGACATATTTATAGTAAACGAACACGGATACAAGAGACTATTCTTAAATCCGGTTATCTTCGGATTTTATGGCCACTTGGGAGGATTTCAGAATGTTAAAACGATTGTATCTGTTACTAGAGATGAGTACAAAACTTCCGGTCTATTCAAAAATTGTGAGACAAACGACGGAAAAGTATATGGTGTAGAAATTACAGGTGAAGATTCCGCTGCATTGCACTGGATTAATACAACGGGCGATAAAGCAGTCTCTGACGATCCTGATTTTTTCAAAAAAGTTTTTTGTATAAATACCATCGAGTTTAATTGGTATCAGAAAGGTGCAGATTATGACTCCGTAGGTCAGGTGCCGTCTTATAATCAATAAAATCAATTATATTTTAGAAGCTTTGTATTTACAAAACTTAGAATTTATAACACCATATAGCTAAGCTATTTTTCAATTAGAGTAAGGTGGAGATGGCAGTCCTCGTCTGATTTATCGTCCTTCAAGTGCTTGATGGTATTTTAACTTACTGTGGAATTACTCATACATCTCTGGGGCTTGATTATGAGGGAAACTATTTATTGGTCTTGCTCGCTATCAAGGTTGGAGTTTCAACTGCGCTTATACTTTTTAAAGGTGTTTCAATAGGTATAGGTTGGTTAATCTTTAAATATTGCAGAGACCAAAAAATGATTATGCATATCCTACTGTTTCTTAATGGATTTCTTACCTGTATTGTTCTGGAACATATGTATGCTCTTTTAATAATTTATGATGTTTTGCACAGAAGTAGCTAGTTAGTTATGCGGGCTTATTCCACCCCTCTACTTTAAAAAATCATATTTGAAGAAAAGGCCAAAAAGCCTTTTTTTATTGATAAAATTTAGCACAAGACTCTGTGCAAAACTACCCATATTAATTATAAACAAAAAGCGGCTTTTAAAGACCGCTTTTTAAATGAGCTGACTTACTTTAGCCAATAGTTGTTCGAAAACTTGAGTTGGATCCAGTAAGGTTGTATCAACTATAATATTAAAATGTTCTTCGGCTAATGTTTCGAAAATTCTACCCGTATAATAGTTAATGTATCCGATGCGCGGTGCCAATAGGTCACATGCAGTTGTTTTACCGGATCTAGGAGGTCCGCTGACTCGTATGATTGCCATATCAAATCCTATTTTAAAACATCTTGCCTTATAAACTATCAGATGACAGTATTTTGTCAAAAGAGTGTGTCTGATTTTATATTGAAAGTTAGTCGATATTCTGATAAATTAAAGAAATGACCCACCGGGAAATTCGGAGTAAATTTCTAAACTATTTTAAGTCGAAGGGACATACTATTATCCCTCCCTTTTCATTATTACCAACTGATCCATCGGTGCTTTTTACGACTGCGGGAATGCAACAGTTCAAGCCATATTATATGGGCGAAGCGGATGCAATGAAGGATTTTGGCTCATTAAATACTACTTCAATTCAGAAATCGATGAGAACCTCCGATATAGATGAAGTAGGGGATGAGACTCATCTCACTTTCTTTGAGATGCTAGGTAATTTTAGCTTTGGTGGTTATTGGAAAGAAGCTGCTATCGCCTGGGCACACGAATTTATAACTAGGGAGATGGGACTTAAAATAGATTATGTTTCTGTGTTTGGCGGAGAGGGGAATGTGCCGGCAGATGAGGAATCAGAACTGCTATGGAAAGAGGTGGACAAAACTATTATTGTCAAAAGAATGGGCAGAAAAGATAATTTTTGGGGACCCACTGGGGCAGAAGGACCTTGCGGACCAACCACAGAAATTTATGTTGACGGAGTTGAAATTTGGAATGTTGTTTTTAATGAATACTATCAGCATAAAGACGGCCAATTAGAGAATCTCAAGACCGCGGGAATTGATACGGGAATGGGACTAGAAAGGCTGGCGATGGTTGTCCAGAAAAAGAAAAATATTTTTGAGACTGATTTATTCGAACCGATATTCTCTAAATTACCAGATAATCTTTCGGAAAGACAAAAACGAATTGCTTCCGACCATCTACGGGCTTCCGTATTTTTAATAGCTGACGGTATTAGTCCGTCAAATAAAGAACAGGGGTACGTACTCAGAAAGTTACTGCGCAGAATACTTGCCTTGCAAATATTTAATGTCAATCCGGTCATAGACACATATGCCGATCAGTATCCTGAATTAAAAACAAAGAAAGCAGAGATTATTGCCGTCTATGAAGAAGAAATGGATAAATTTAAAAGAGCTTTATGGAATGGGAGAAAGGAGCTGGAAAAATTAGATAAAGTTAACGCCAAAGAAGCATTTAGATTGTATGAAAGTTTCGGGATGCCCTACGAAGTTATAAAAGATATTGCGGATAGTAAGGCAATAGATCTTAGCCGTGAAGAATTTGACGAAGAATTTAAGAGGCATCGGGAAAAATCTAGGGTTGGGGCGGAGAAGAAATTCGGCGGACATGGATTGTTGATGGATACGGGGGAGCTTAAAGCGGGCAATGAAGAAGAGTTAAAGAAGGCAACGAGATTACATACTGCAACTCATTTACTGCATGCTTCATTGAGAAAGGTATTGGGTGAAGAAGTAAAACAGGCTGGTTCAGATATTACACCTGAAAGACTTAGATTTGACTTTAGCTTCCCGAGAAAATTAACTCCGGAAGAAATTAAAAAAGTTGAGGATCTTGCTAACGAGGCGGTCCAAAAAGATTATCCGGTCACTAAAAAAGAGATGTCCTACGAAGAAGCTATAAAGCTTGGCGCTTTGGCATTTTTCAAATTAAAATATCCGGAAAAGGTTAATGTCTATACAGTAGGGGACTGGGACCCTTCGACAGGCTCAGGGCAAATCTTTTCACGTGAATTATGTGGCGGACCTCATGTTACTCATACCAGTGAAATTGGCAAAATAAAAATCTCCAAAGAAGAGGCGGTAGGGGCAGGAGCTAGAAGAATCAGGGCAATAATTGACAAATAGATAGCTGTTTGTTACTATATGGAGCAAGTTGTTTGAGTTTTTTAGGAGGTGGATCCATGGATCATCTTTTTATATTTATGTATTCTGTTGTGCTTGTAACACTCGGCGCATTTGTATATATCGGCTCCGAAGTCGTTATAATATTGGGTCATATTGTCACTGCTCTTGAAAAAATCAATAAAGATAAACTGGACGATCTCGATAGGGTTTAAGATATCGACACCTGGTAATCATGGGCAGTGAGGCTTCGGCCAGCATCTGCCTTTTTGGTTGCTAAAAATATAATGTATTTGGTACGGATTCAGTGTGCTTTGTATATAATATAATAGTGTGTTTATAATCCAGTATATACTGAATTATAAACACACTGAATTATTATATTTTCTTTAACCAATAATCATTTTCCCAGCCCCAGAGAGTTTTACAGGCTAGAAAGGCTTTAATATCTTCTTCAAAAGTTTTTATTTCCTTAAATTCATACTCGCCTTGCATTTCTGACCACTCATGCTGGCAAGGATATTTTTCTCCGCGAACTTTTAATCTTCCGCCTTTTTCACGGAGGGTAGCGGGACATCGTAAGCATTTTTTAGATTGGTCAACTCTCAAAATCCATCGGGTGAGGCCTGCCTGTCCGATAGGCAGGGGAGGCATATTCGGATCTTCTTTGAGGGCCTCTACATATGCTGAAGTCTGCATACTATAATCACGATAGATTGCCACTGATGTCTTGATGTCTAATACCCCTAAAACACCATTTACTTCAGCTAATACATCCATTGTTCCTGCATAGTGATGTTTTTTACTTACTAATCTCTCCTCTATTTTATGTGCAACAATATCATTCTTTGAATAAAAATCATTAAATGCAGATATGGCCGGTGCTATCTCTTCCGGAACGGCAACGGATTCACCTTTTAGGATTCCTTCAATCGCATTATGTACAAGAGTACCTTCTTCGGCTGATTTTGTCTTAATCGCCTCGCCCGTCTTAAAATCAGGCAATCCAGCGTAAAAAGCATAAAGAGCCGGCTTAGCCTTTATCGAAACTATTGCGGTAACGCGCGGATACCAAATCCCGTCAATTTCGTAGCCGTTTTCATCTTTGAAAGTATTTATATCTCGATACCAGCTCAAAATAAATTTTTAATTATCAATTTTTAATTTTTATTGAATTTTCAATAATCCAATTCTTAAATTTAAAATTGGAACATTTTGAAATTGATTGAAAATTATAAAATTATAAATTGAAAATTACTTAATGTTAATATATCTTTCCCAATATCTGAATAGTTCAGCAGTTGCTCTTAGGTCGCCTCCGCAGTACTGAGCAATGTCAAGATATTTTTTTTCTTTAAAAAGTCTGGCTACGTCATCCCCAGTAACGCCATCCTCCTTAGGACTCTTAATCCCAAATGCCTGGCACCACATATGTAGATTGCCTTTTTTTCTTACAGTTCCGAAGAAAGATAGTCGGTCTAAAAGATCAACATGAGTTATTATTTTACCGAATTGGTCAGTTTCGTATCTGTTGGGCATTAAATTTTTAGTGGGTTTAATTTTATGAATAGCTGAACGAACAATTAAGTAAGGACAGTCAAATGCTCGTCCATTAAAGGTCACAAACTGATCGTAAAATTCAGCCGTTGTCCAAAATTCTTTAAGTATCTCCTTCTCGCTCTTGAACGGACTGTATTGTATGTTTTCTTTTTCCGACTTTTCATCACTTGCCCTGAGTTCAGTCGAAGGGTCTACACGATAATAAACCGCACCTTTTTCAGTATCCGGGTTATATATGCCAATAGCTACCACTTCTCCCGTTAGGGGAGAGAAGCCGAGGCCTTCTTTTATATTTTCTTCTTCTTCCGGTGACTCAGCATAGGCCAATAAAGATTCTTTAGATTTCTTGTCCAGAGATTCAAAGTCAACACCAATTGTTTCAATATCAAAAATTAGTTTGGTCATAAGGGGAAGTGATTAGTTGCTAGTTACTAGTGATTAGTTTAAGAATTTTAATGCAAAAGAGCAAGATTGACATTAAGTGATGGAATGTGGAGAAGCCTAACAAATGGCT
>Ga0209542_10015400_pt1 | contig 12835 bp, 12 predicted proteins | sample RifCSPhighO2_01_FD_184028 | JGI IMG/M metagenome (GOLD analysis project Ga0209542, IMG submission 184028) | Soil microbial communities from Rifle, Colorado - Rifle CSP2_plank highO2_0.1 (SPAdes) (version 2) | ecosystem: Environmental > Terrestrial > Deep subsurface > Rock core/Sediment ...
GGCTGGCACGACGGCGACCCCGCCGCGGTTCCCGCAAGTTGAACTTCGCAATGTGATCTTGGTACTTGTCCTTGATCACTTTGTCCTTGGCTTCGCGCTCTGCGCGAAGCCCTTTTTTTGATAAAATACAGGTGGTAGTAGGTGAATACGCGGGCGACTATTGGATTTTTCTTAGGCTTCCCGCTACCGAATCCAGTTTTCATATACGTCAGAATGTTCCCGGCTACGGTTTGGAACAGCGTGCGGTATGCAGACTTCAAAAATGAAAATACTTGGTGCGGGACCGCGTTGAGTTGATACGCGACCGGAGCATACGAATCATGTCTCGTTTTTGCTAAAATAGGTTCTAGCGGAGTACAATAGAGACTCAAGAATATAACTTTCGAATTTTAAGTATGTACGGTACCTATAAGGTGAGAGGCAATCTCCTTAATAAAATCGCCCCGACCTCAAACAGACGGGGCGATTTGCTCTTCAAGGGCAGTGAGGGTTCACAAAGGACTTGTCTCTGGGGGCGGACTGGGATGTTCGGTAGCGGTATCTTCTTGGTTGCTTTGAGGCGTTTCACCGGAGGTGCATTTCTCTGGTTTAAGATACGGCTGTTCCGTGACTACGTCGAAGTCTGTTCTCCTCTTGTCTCCAATACCACGCATAGACGTGCTCCATCTTGTTTTTTACCCCACCGTTGAAGTAAAACTGGCTCCGGATTTCCGGAGCCAGTTTCGAATATCATATTGTGATTATTTAATAGCCGAAATCAGCGCCGGAAATGTTTCCTGTAAAAAAATAAAATGAAAGGCGCCACGTGCTGATTTTGGGCATCATAGGGTCTTTTATGTATACCAAATAACGTATCTAATATCAAATTCTTATTGTGTTTTATTGTGCACTAGACTATACTCGAAATTGCTTGTGGGGGAGGTAATTCTTTGAGAGCCGGTCTTGCGGCCGTACCCTTTCCCCACACAGTTGGGCCGGGATTGAGGTTCACCTCCCTCGATCTCGGCTCTCTATTTTTGATATACTATCTCCATGACTGATGAAAATCGTGTAGAGAAACGAGTAAAGGAAATTGAGCAATTAATGCAGGGGTCTGATTTTTGGAATGATAAGGACAAAGCACAAGCGCTCATTAGGGAACTCAACGATCTTAAAGCGGAAGCGGAGGGTGGCAGTACGTACGATAGTTTAAATGCCATCGTATCTATTCTCTCTGGCGCTGGTGGTGATGATGCTGAGGACTTTTCACGGATGCTTTTTAATATGTATAGAAAATATTGCGACAAGCGAGGGTGGGGAATTCGTGTACTTCACCAAAATGCAAATGATCATGACGGCCTCCGCAATCTTACATTTGAAATAGAGGGGAGGAGTTCTTATGGGGAGCTAAAGAATGAGTCGGGTGTACACCGTCTCGTGCGCCTCTCACCGTTTAACGCCAAACAACAAAGGCACACATCTTTTTCTCTCGTCGAGGTGGTGCCGAAGTTTAAGGAACTCAAAGAAATTGATATTCCCGATGATGAGCTAGAGATGCAATTTATACGATCAGGTGGTCCGGGAGGGCAGAATGTCAATAAACGAGAAACTGCCGTGCGTATCATACATAAACCCACAAACATTGCCGTACACGTTGATTCCGAGCGGAGTCAAGCGCAAAATAAGGAACAGGCGCTACACATTATAAAAGGCAAACTCTTTAAGAAGCGAGAAGAAGATCGGAAAAAAGAGGCTGTGGGGCTCTCTATTTCATCAAGTACAGCTATTGAGTGGGGCAATCAAATTCGTTCCTATGTTTTACATCCCTATAAACTTGTGAAGGATCATCGTACTCTCGTAGAAGTACGAGACGCTGAGGGTGTTTTAGAAGGGGATATCGAACCATTTCTTGAAGCAGAGCGACAGTTATCTGATTAGTGAACAGATATGTGTTTTTCGCACAGGATAATTTGAGTGGCCAAGAAGAAGTGGTATGATTAACTAGTTGTGAACCCTCGTGTCGTTTAGATATGAGAGGAGCATAGTAAAACGTATGATATTTTTTGACCGTGTATCAAAGATTTATTCTGATAATTCAGTAGCACTTGACGGTGTCACGCTTCGTATCGAACCGCAAGAATTTGTGTCTATTGTTGGTCACTCAGGCGCGGGGAAGACCACACTTCTTAAAATGCTTCTCGCAGAAGATCGGCCGTCAGGAGGCTCGGTCTTTTTTGAATCGACCGATATACATGGGCTAGATCGTAATTTGCTTAACTCATTTCGTCGACGTATGGGGACAGTATTTCAAGATTTCCGGCTATTACCGCAGAAAACAGCGTACGAAAATATTGCTTTTGCGATGGAAGCCGCTGGGAGAACAGAAGACGAAATCGCGTCAGATGTTCCCCATGTTCTTGAACTCGTTGATCTTGGCGATAAGATGTGGAACTTCCCACGAGAACTCTCTGGCGGTGAACAACAGCGTGTTGCTATTGCGCGTGCCATTGTGAATCAGCCCGATCTTATTATTGCTGATGAGCCCACTGGTAATCTCGACCCCATTAACACTTACGAAGTTGTCCAAATTTTAAAGAAGATTAATGATCTTGGAACCACGGTTCTTTTAACGACTCATAATAAGGGAATCATTGATTCTATTGGACGGCGAGTTATCACTATGGATAACGGAAAAGTTGTCCGAGATGACTATCAGGGTAAATACGCGTTATAATTTTTATATGTTTCTTCTCAATCTCAGACGCATAATTCGATCGGGTTTTGTGAGCTTCTGGCGAAACGGTTTTGTTTCTCTTTCCTCTATACTTGTGATGACCGTTACGCTCTTTGTTATGGGGTCTCTCATATTTCTAGGCGCCACCCTTGACGCTACACTGGAGCAAATAAAGAATAAGGTTGATGTTAATGTCTATTTTGTTACCTCGGCTCCCGAGGAGGATATTTTGGCACTAAAGGCACAGCTCGAAGCGCTTCCCGAGGTTGCGTCTGTTGAGTATCTCTCACGCGAGGGGGTTCTTGACCGCTTCAAAGAACGTCACGAAGGTGACCAGCTAACACTTCAAGCACTCGATGAGCTTGGAGAGAATCCTCTTGGCGCAACGCTTAATATTAGAGCGAAAGAAACTTCTCAGTATGAAGGCATAGCACATTTCCTCCAAAATGAATCAGCACTCGAAAGCGGGGGAGAATCTATCGTCGACAGCGTTAACTTCTTTCAAAATCGTGCCGCCATTGAAAAACTGGATACCATCATTAAATCGTCGCAAACCTTTAGTCTTGTGGTAACGATTGTACTTGTTATCGCGTCAATTATCATCACCTTTAATACTATTCGTCTTGCTATTTATACATCAAAAGATGAAATTTCGGTGATGCGTCTTGTAGGTGCTTCCAACTTCTACATCAGAGGCCCCTTTGTGTTTGAGGGCATGATGTATGGTTTTGTTGCTGCCGTTATAACACTCGTCCTCTTTTACCCGCTCACTTTTTGGCTCGGGCCTGTCACGGAGGGCTTTTTTGGCGATATTAATATCTTTCGTTACTATGTCGATAATTTTGGAGAAATATTCCTCCTTATTATTGGCACGGGCATTGTACTGGGGGCAGTCTCTAGCTTCTTGGCAGTACGTAAATATTTGAGACTCTAAATAGTTATACGCATGAAAGCACGGCGACAGCGGAAGTATATCTTTGTGGTTGGTGGCGTAATGTCGGGGGTCGGGAAAGGAGTCGCTTCTTCTTCAATCGGAACTATTTTAAAAGCTCGTGGTTTTACTGTTACGGCACTTAAAATTGATCCATACATTAATATTGACGCAGGCACCATGAATCCTACGGAGCATGGCGAGGTCTTTGTATTGGAAGATGGCCTTGAAACTGATCAAGATATGGGTAACTATGAGCGTTTTCTCGACACGACGCTCTCCAGTCTCAATTACATGACGACAGGAAGTGTATATCGCTCTGTTATTGAAAAAGAGCGCAATCTTGAATATAAAGGGAAAAATGTAGAGGTCGTTCCGGACATTCCTCTTGAGGTTATTCGTCGCATTGAGCATGCCGCGCAACATGCTGACGCAGACATTACTATTACAGAAATAGGGGGGACGGTCGGCGAGTATCAGAACATTCTTTTCCTTGAAGCCGCACGCATGATGAAAACAAAATATCCTGACGATGTAGCTGTTGTGCTTGTGTCGTACCTGCCCGTTCCGGGTTCAATTGGAGAGATGAAGACAAAACCAACGCAGTATGCGGCAAGGACATTAAATAGTGCAGGTGTCTTTGCCGATGTCATCATAGCGCGTGCCCCTATTTCTCTTGATGATAAACGAAAAGAAAAGATAGCGACGTTCTGTAATGTGCGCAAAGAATATGTTATTTCCGCTCCCGATGTTAAGAGTATCTATGATGTGCCGATCAACTTTGAGAAAGACAATCTGGGTATACTACTTGCCAAGATTCTAAAACTTAAAAATGGAAAGAAGACAAATCTGGGGAAGTTTGAACAATTTGTTAAGAAGGCAAGATCCGCAAAAAAGACAGTACATATTGCTATTGCTGGTAAGTATTTTAAATCGGGAGAATTTGTTCTTTCTGATGTGTACATCTCCGTCATTGAGGCGCTTAAATTTTCAGCATATCAATGCAACGCACAGCCAGTTATAACGTATCTCAATACTCGTGATTTTGATAATGGTGGGAACTTAAAAACATTGTCTCAGTTTGACGGTATCTTAGTTCCGGGTGGTTTTGGCGAAACGGGGATAGAAGGGAAGATTCGTATCATTGAGTATGCACGAAAAAACAGTATTCCTTACTTTGGATTATGCTACGGTATGCAACTTATGGTTGTAGAGTACGCCCGTAATGTGCTTGGACTTGCGGATGTCAACACGTATGAGATAAATCCACGGGCAAAACATTTGGTGATTGATGTTATGCCGGATCAAAAGACAAAGATTGAGCAGAAAAAATATGGCGGTACGATGCGGCTTGGTGTTTACCCCGCAAAACTCAAAAAGGGAACTCTCACGCAGAAAGCATATGGAAAAAATCTTATTCAGGAACGTCACCGTCACCGTTATGAAGTAAACCCTGAGTATATTGATAAACTTGAGGAGAAGGGGCTTGTGTTTTCAGGGGTATCACCCGACGGTATACTTATGGAAATTGCAGAATTACCACAACACAAACATCCATTTTTTCTCGGGACCCAGTTTCACCCCGAGTTTTTAGCACGTCCGCTCCACCCGCACCCTCTCTTTTCTGCCTTCATTAAAGCTGCTTTGAAGCAGAGAAAGTAGCATCGTTTATAAGAATACGACCCGCCATGACGGGTCGGTCGTAGGGGGGTCTTTGGGGAGATTGGCGGATTTTATTCACCCATCTTGTAGGTGTCTGTGACCGCAACTGGTTTCCCATGTTCGTCGAATATGGTGTTTCCTCTTTCTGTTTGTCCCTTGTATCGTGGTATAAGTCTCGGGGCTTCTTGTGGTTTTGCTGGGGCCACTTCTTCGGGGGGTAGGACCTGGCTGGTTGCGGGAGTGAATTGGTGGTCCCATGTCACGGGAAAGCCAATGTTGTGGCACTCCTCTGGCAGATTGCACGTAGCGCAAGGCGTTCCTTTTGCCATAGCGTCACCTCTCCTCTGGTTGCTATTTGCATCTTACACCCAAATGTTTATGTTTCCAATGAGGATTTATAAATGATAGCAACCTTGATAAAAGGAATTTAATTCGACATAATGCAACAACGTGCCGGGTCATCTAATGGTAGGATGCGACACTCTGGATGTCGTCATCTAGGTTCGAGCCCTAGCCCGGCAGCTCATCATCTTTATAAATTTATAAATAAAGAAAAGAACCCCTATTTATGAATCGCCGGAGTTCGGTAGGCGATAGTCTGCTAGTCGATGGCTGCGCTGACGCGATCTTCCATCATGTTGAAGAGCCTCTGGAGGATCTTCGCAATCGGGTTGTCCGAGACGGATTTCATGACCTCGGTGACCTCCTGCTTCGAGGCAGTCACGAATACTTGGGCATTCGTGCATGATGAGAAGGTGCCACGCGCGCCCGGAAGCCTCGGGTCCTCGTAGTAGGACTTGGTGACGGTGATGAGGATGGCGTTGTTGTTTGTCACCGTCGTGGTTTCCGAGGTAGGTGTGACGACGCCAAACTCGTCAACGACGAGCTCATACTTGTTGCCGGGTTTCATGTCGAGCCCGAAGCACGTTTCTGCCTGGGCGGTCGCCGCGGCAATCGAAAGCGTCAGGGCGCAAATCAAGGTGCGAAACATGGGTTAGGTCCTCCGCTGTTAACCTAATACCATTATAGCATATATAGATATACAAGTCAATAGATCGCGGTAATGTGCAAGGATATATGGCTCATAACATACAAGAAGAGCGGTGGCGGTGGATCAAAGCAATTATCAACAAGGAGCTCATGCTGATGAATCAGTGCAAAGGGAGCACCAGCGAGCAGTACTGTCAGGTTTATATCCAAGGCTCGAAAAGCTTTTCGAGCTCTAGATTAAACAAACACGTCGAAATGAGCACATTTCGACGTGTTTGTTAGAAAAAGTTCGAACATATTTTTACGAGAATCCGACGGAGAATTAACCGCTCCAGCACCCTCGTCCCGTTTCCACTCTCATACTTTTTCCCTGCTTGCCGAAGGCAGGTTTTTTGCGAGGGGAATGCAAACATTGAATGGTGAACGTGGACGATAAGACAATATTCTTTTGTACACAGTTTTGTTTATTGGGTTCGAGAATGGGTACAGGTATACTTGACCTATGATTTCACATGAGGCCATTAATCATCTACGCTCACGTTTAAAGGGTGATGTTTACGATGATTCTTCTACTCTTGATAAAACAAGTCGTGACACAAGTTTGTTTAGGGTAAAACCGGAACTTGTTGTTGCTCCGCAAGACGTGGCTGACATAAAGGCACTGGTTGCATTCGCTAATGAGGAGCATAGTGCGGGACGACCTCTTGCGCTCACCGCTCGCTCAGCAGGTACGGACATGACAGGAGGGCCTCTTAACGAGGGCGTTATTGTTGATTTTACAAAGTACTTTATACACATGGGTGCTGTAACGGGGGATCATGTTGTAACAGAGCCCGGGGTATACTATCGAGATTTTGATAAAGTAACACTGCAAAAAAACAGAATTCTGCCAAGCTTTCCGGCGTCTCGCGAGATGTGCACTGTTGGGGGAATGGTTGCAAATAATTCTGGGGGAGAGAAAACGTTGGTTTATGGCAAAACCGATAGATATGTTAAACAAATAAATGTTGTGCTTTCGGATGGGAACGAGTATGTGGTGCAACCCCTTTCTCTAGAGGAACTCAAACAAAAAGAAAATATACAAGGATTTGGGGGTGAGATGTATAAAAAGTTGCACATGCTTATCGAAGAAAACTACGATTTACTTGAGAATGCTCGTCCCCAAACTTCAAAGAATTCATCAGGGTATGCATTGTGGGATATTCTTGATAAAAAGCGGGGAGTATTTGATCTCACTAAGTTATTTGTTGGTTCACAGGGGACGCTAGGGTTTATTACGAAGATAACATTTAAATTAGTTAAACCGTACAAACATTCACGTCTTCTCGTGATCTTTCTTAGGGACATGAATAATCTCGGTACGCTCGTTAATAAAGTTGTGTCATTCAAACCAGAGAGCTTTGAATCATATGACGACCATACATTTCACGTTGCTATGAAGTTGTTTCCGCAAATTGTACGTCGATTAGGAGGGAATATTTTTAAATTAGCTTTTGCCTTTATACCGGAGTTTTTCGCGGTTATAACGGGAGGGGTTCCTAAACTTGTTTTACTTGCAGAGTTTACGGCAAAAACAGATGCAGAAGCCCTTCAAAAAGCAAAAGAGGCTAAGCTTGGAGTGGCAGAATTTCACGGTTTAAAAGCTCGTATCACAAAGAATGAACGCGAAGCCGAGAAATATTGGGTTGTGCGTCGTGAGAGCTTTAATTTGCTTCGACAAAAGACAAAACATATGCGCACAGCACCTTTTATTGATGATCTTATTGTTCGACCAGCGGTACTTCCTGAATTCTTACCCAAATTATATGAGATATTAGATACCTATCCTCTTACCTATACCATAGCCGGACACATGGGAGATGCTAATTTTCATATTATTCCGCTCATGGACATAGCGCATTCGGGATCAAAGGCAATGATTACTGAAATAATGGAGAAAGTGCAAAGACTTGTGTGGTCGTACCATGGTTCAAACACAGCTGAGCACAATGACGGCTTACTTCGGAGTTCTTATTTACCCGATATGTATGGTGCTGAAGTTTATTCTCTTTTTGAGCAGACAAAAAATATTCTTGATCCGAAGAATATCTTTAATCCTGGTAAAAAGGTGGGTGCGAGCCACACATATGCATGGGAGCATATTGATGATGATCTATAATCACATATCGCGAACTAGTAGACAAGTGCTATAAAATAGCGTCTAATGCGCCCATGACACAATTATACAAGGATATATATGACGTTATTGTCATTGGCGCGGGTGCCTCGGGCATGATGGCGGCAGGACGTGCGGCAGAGCGAGGGCTGAGGGTACTCCTTCTTGAGCGGAATAAAGAAGTTGGTGCAAAACTTGGGATAACCGGTGGGGGACGGTGCAATATTACTAATGCTGAATATGATAATCGCGCACTTCTTAAACATTATGGAGCGGCTGAGTCATTTTTATATTCTCCTTTTTCTCAATTTGGTGTTCAAGAGACATTTTCATTTTTCGAATCACAAGGCCTTCCGCTCATTATACAGGCTCGCAAACGCGTCTTTCCTGAAACTGAAAACGCTAAAGATGTTGTACGTGTCATGAAAAAATATTGTACTGACCGGCACGTTACTATCAAAACAGGCACCGCTGTTTCTGACATTATTGCTGAGGGTGACATGGTAACTGCTGTCCGTACTCCTGACGCGGTGTATAAAGGGCGTGCGATTGTGCTCGCGACAGGAGGTATGTCGCATCCTGAAACAGGATCATCCGGGGATGGATTTAAATGGCTCCAAGACCTCGGGCATGCTGTTAAGCGTGCGACACCAACTATTGTCCCACTCGTTGTTGAGGAACCCTGGGTGAGAATTCTTTCTGGGGTATCGCTTTCTTTTATGAAAATAACATTCTTTCTGGATGGCAAGAAACACTTCAAAGAAGTAGGTAAGATTTTATTTACTCATTTTGGGCTGTCAGGGCCGCTTATTTTAAATAGTGCTGGTCGTGTTGCGGAACTCCTCTCTGCTGGTCATGTCACAGCGCACATCGATGCTTATCCCGATACTGATCATGGTGCGCTTGAGAAACGCATTATCGCTGTATTTGACGCGCATAAAAATAAGGAAATCAAGAATGTCCTAAAAGATATTGTTCCTCACGGGTTCATGCCGGCAGTACCGCTTCTTTTGCCAGCATTTGATTTAGAACAGAGAGTACATAGTGTCTCGAAGGAAGATAGGAAAAAACTGGCGCACATACTAAAAGCACTTCCCGTGACCATTACCGGTCTTATGGGTTTCGAGCGCGCTGTTGTGGCTGATGGCGGCGTGGTGCTCTCTGAAGTAGATACACGCACCATGCGTTCTAAAAAATATAGCAATATGTATATTACCGGTGATCTCTTGAACATCAACCGGCCTTCAGGCGGCTATTCATTGCAACTCTGTTGGACTACTGGTTTTGTTGCCGGCAATAGTATCTAGTCTGAGTTGCTGTGTTCACATATTCTTATGCGAGCGTGAGTGTAGTTTGATATACTAAAGATACGTATAGTTTTTTATGAGTAAACAAGTCCCACATATTCTTATTGTTGAAGATGACGACCTCATGCGTGATGAACTCTCTCACACATTTGCCGAAGCGGGGTATGGCGTGTCAGTTGCAAAGACGGGGGAAGAAGCGCTTGTCATTGCGCTTCAGCAATTTCCAGAACTCATTCTTCTCGACATCCTATTACCGCGTATGGGCGGACTTGAGATGCTCAAGGAGCTCCGCATGCATGAAAAGGGGAAGAATATATCCATTCTTATATTGAGTAATTTGCGAGATGATGGCGCTATTGCTGAGGCTATTGAAGTGGGAGGATACGACTACCTTCTTAAGGCCGATTGGTCACTTAATGATGTGCTTGAGAAGGTTAATGAGAAATTTAATCGAACGGCGTCCTCTTAAATTGCTTGCATTTTTTGTTTTTATATGGCAAGGTTTTCTTATCTTTGAGTAAGGTTTTCTCGAGTGCTATGTCGGCTTTTGTTTCCGAAAGATGCAGGAGAGAAGGTCGTCTTGCACAAAGTAAGCATTGGTTAGTTAGAAAAAAGTACATGGAAGGAAAGAAATTGTACGTAGGTGGTCTTCCGTATTCCACTACTGATACTGAGCTTGCCCAGGAATTCGGGAAAGCCGGTACGGTGGAATCAGCAACGGTTATTTCAGACCGCATGACCGGCCGTTCTAAGGGCTTTGGTTTCGTTGAAATGGCGACACAAGAAGAAGCTCAAGCGGCTGTTGAAATGTGGAATGGAAAGGACTTTGGCGGACGAACCATTCTCGTCGACATAGCACGTCCTATGAAAGAGAGGGCACCTCGCGGTGAATATGACCGCTAGAGCGTAATCTTTTTTAGAAGAAACAACCCATACGGCCTATGTCGTATGGGTTGTTTCGTAAACGTAATAACGTATTACACTTTTCATTATCAAATAGCATCAGTATAATCAAAGAAAGAAGATTATGTCATTTTTTGCACATTTTAGAAATGTTAGTGATGCTGATAAGGGGAAGGCAATTGAAAAATTAATTAAGGACAGTACTCCTGATTACGATTTTTTTCTGATGATAACCTTATCGATTCTCATGGCTACCGCAGGCCTTCTGTTGGATAGTACGGCAGTTGTTATCGGAAGTATGCTCATAGCTCCTGTTTTGTATCCCATACTGTCCCTTTCTCTTGGGATGGTTATCGCTGACCATAAATTAATTTCGCGGTCGATTTATACTATTTTAAAATCGTTTGCTATTGGTATTGTGGCGGCCATTATTGTCACTCTTCTCTTTATGCCAGTTGCGAACGTTATCCCATTTGAAATATTGTTGCGAGTAAATCTCTCGCTCCTTGCGTTTGTAGTATCGATTATTTCAGGTATTGCCGTTTCTGTTGCTCTGGTTAGACCAGATTTGAATGCTACACTTCCAGGCGTTGCCGTTTCTGTCGCTCTTATGCCACCACTTGCGACCATTGGTATAGGAATTGCATGGCTCAATTGGCATATCGTAACGGGTTCTATTGTATTTTTAACATTCAATATCATCGGTATTGTTTTTTCGAGCCTTGCTAGCTTCTCTCTTCTTAATTTGTACGTCAAACGCGGTGTTGCACAGGAGACTATTGCTAAGGAGGAAGATCGTGTTCAGAAAGAAGAAGCACGTGTAAAAGAAGTAAAGGCAGAGGATACTTCATCGCCCACCTCATAAAGGTTATTTGATATAGTTGATTGATGAGGCACAGAATAATCGGCCATATTGATATGGATGCTTTTTTTGCATCTATTGAGGAGCGCGATAAACCATGGCTTAAAGGTCTTCCTATTGTAGTTGGTGCCGATCCTTCTGGCGGTGCTGGTCGCGGTGTTGTCTCTACTGCCAATTATAAAGCTCGTGCTTATGGGATACGAAGTGCCTTACCAATTAAAAAGGCATGGGAATATGCAGAGATGGCAAAGAAGAGAGGAAAACGCGCGGTTGCTTTTCTTACTCCTTCCTCCGGTACTTATACGACTGAATCAGCATCTATTATGGCCATAATTAATCGATTTGTATCCATTGTTGAGGTTGTCAGTATTGATGAAGCGTACATTGATCTTTCATTTTGCCATTCTTTTGAGCAAGCAAAAGCATTGGCGGCTAAACTTAAACAGCTTATTAAGCGTGAACGAAAGCTTACGGCTTCTATTGGCATAGGCCAGAACAGAATGCTTGCTAAGGTTGCGTCTGATCACAATAAGCCCGATGGGTTGACGGTTGTTCTTCCTTCACAAACCAGTACATTCCTCTCACCACTTCCCGTGCGTGTTATCCCTGGTATTGGACCGAAGGCGACAGCTATTCTGGGGCGCAATGGCGGGCAAACTATAGGAGAGCTTAGGAAACTTACCTGGGAATTTCTTACGAGTATACTAGGATCTTATGGATTTGATATATACCAAAAGGCACGAGGTATAGACGATGACGTTGTTAGTAAGAAAATCGAGCGGCCTCTTTCAATAGGGGAACATGAGACATTTGCGAAAGATACACTTGATAGGCGTGTTATTATGCACGAGGTTTTGGTTATGTCCTCGCGAATAATAAAAAAGTTAATGCAACAAAAGTTCCGTGGATTTCGCACAGTCGTACTCACTATTCGTTTTCATGATTTTGAAACAAAGAGCCGTTCTCTTACAGCGAAAAATATATTGACGAAAGAGTCAGAGCTCGAACTCCGTGTTATAAAACTCCTCCTTCCTTTTCTTGAGTCTGGCGAAAATCCGCATCAGAAATCTATTAGAATGGTGGGAATTCGCATTGAAAAATTAATATAAAAAAGAGGCCGGGAAACCCACCTCAGCAGCAGCACCTCAAGCGGAGGGGGGCAGAGGTGTGCGATCAGGGCTTCCCGGCCAAGTAACTTATAGTATAGCATACTTTCACAAAAAAGTACACCCACCGTGTTGCTGTGGTGGGTATAGAAAAAGCAATTAATCTAGGGTATGCTAGAAATCTATGAATGAAGAAAATAAAGATT
>Ga0209542_10015401_pt1 | contig 12835 bp, 17 predicted proteins | sample RifCSPhighO2_01_FD_184028 | JGI IMG/M metagenome (GOLD analysis project Ga0209542, IMG submission 184028) | Soil microbial communities from Rifle, Colorado - Rifle CSP2_plank highO2_0.1 (SPAdes) (version 2) | ecosystem: Environmental > Terrestrial > Deep subsurface > Rock core/Sediment ...
TTTACATCATGAAAGCACGCTAATAAAGCTTATGAAAAGGTGATCTCACATATTTCCAACAATCGCATCCCCAAACTCAGAACACTTCAATAAAGTAGCATTCTCCATCTGCCTAGCAAAATCATAAGTTACTTTCTTTTGCTGGATAGTTTTGGTCATGGCCTTCACAACTAAGTCAGCAGCTTCCTTCCATCCCAATAATTCCAGCATCATCACTCCTGAAAGAATCACTGAACCGGGATTGACTTTATCCTGCCCGGCATATTTCGGCGCAGTTCCATGGGTTGCTTCAAAGACTGCTAATCCCTCTTCGTAATTTATATTTGCACCTGGAGCGATCCCTAAACCTCCTACTTGCGCTGCGCAGGCATCGGACAAATAATCGCCATTCAGGTTCGTTGTTGCAAGCACACCATATTCTTCCGGCCGCAGCAATAACTGCTGGAACATGGAATCAGCGATCCGATCATTGATCACAATTTTTCCTGAAGGATTCTCTTCCCCTTCTTTCACTACATAATCTGCAAATTCTTCCTGGGCAAGCTGATATCCCCATTCTTTAAACGCTCCTTCCGTAAATTTCATGATGTTTCCTTTGTGCACTAAGGTTACTGACTTTTTGTTATTCTCAATCGCATAGGTGATCGCTGCCCGCACCAATCGTTTTGTTCCGGTTATGCTGATCGGTTTAATGCCAATGCCAGAATCATGCCGAATTTTCTTCTTTAGTTCTTTTTCTAAAAACTCAATCAATCTTGCAGCTTCAGGAGTCCCTTCTTTCCATTCAATCCCCGCATACACATCTTCCGTATTTTCTCTAAAGATAACTACATCTAATTTTTCCGGTTCTTTCATGGGATTTGGCACACCGGGAAAATATTGTACTGGTCGAACACAAGCGAATAAATCTAATTTTTGTCTGAGTGTAACGTTTAAGCTTCGATGACCTCCGCCTACGGGAGTTTCTAATGGGCCTTTCAAGACTACCCGTAAATTGGTAATCTGCTGCAATGCTTCATCGGACAATAATTCTTTCCCTGCCTTGAACGCTTTTTCTCCGGCTATTATCTCCTGCCAGAGAATTTTTCTCTGGCCATGATATGCTTTCTGCACCGCTGCATCTAGCACTTTCAAGGCTACCGGAGTAATATCTACGCCAGTTCCATCACCAATAATAAAACCTATCTCAGGATGATCGGGAACCTGCCATTCTGCGTTTAAAAAGTTTATTTTCATTCTTTGCAGAATTTAAAGATAATTTATAAGGATTGTTGTCCATGGATATAACTTTCTAAAACTTTTTAAAGTACCACCTCGCTAGAGGATGAAATGATTCATCTTAATGAGGTGTGGAAGCAGAACGGTCCTCTGTGGCAACTTGGGGAACTTTTTCAACCACAGGTTTATTTGGCTGCTTCGATAAGTAATTTTCTTAATGAAAGGCAAAATGTTCATCCTACTAATTTCTTTAGAGCAAGCTTTCAAGAAACTTCATATTTATATGGAAAATCTATAATCCACCTCCATGATGTAAAATATTGGCGTCTTTCTTCAGATAGAGCTCTTTTAGAAGATATAAATGAATTAGAAATGGGGATAATGTCACCCCCCAATTTAGACCGGTTAGTTGAACATCAAAGAATTAATGATGGCGATCGTGTACAGAGAGCAATTATTATCTATCAAAAAGACAAAGATGAAGGCCTTCTTTATAGCTTGGAAAAGTACATAAACAAACCAAAGCCAGAATTTGTGCCTAGACCGCTGTACAACTTAGTTCCTTCTTTTTAATGAATCAATATCTCTTTCTAAGATATCCAACAATTCTTTCGCAATCTCTTTCTTGGAAGAAGGTGTAGACAAAACTCCTTCTTTTCCCACAATATAGGCATGATGCTTTTCCTGCATCTCCTGAGCGCGATTAGCAACAACTAACTGATACCCTTGTTCAATTCTATTCGCAGCAATCTCCAGCAGACCTTCCTGTGAAACTCCATCTTCATACTTGAAAGTCACCATGTACAAATTCGGATACTGTCGCCGTACTTCCTGGATCACTTTAGGCGCTTGTTTCAAAGGGATGGAAGTTATTGCTCCTCCAGAAGCGATTTTTCCTGGCTGATATTCAGCAGGAAGATAATCGGCAACTGCAGCAGAAAATACACCGATGTCCTGTCCTTTATCTAAGGCTGCAAAAACATTGCCGCGATATTCTTCAAATGAATCGTGGTACGTTACTGGCAGATATGATGGAACATGCGCTCCGTATTTTCCTAACTGTAAACTCACTTCTGCGCCGCGATGGTATGCGTCTTTCGCAATTTCTACCGCTAAAGATCCCTTAAACTTGGCCACGATCCTGCGTACGTCATCGATCTTCGCCGGAGTAGGTCCGCCGGTTATCATAATTTTCTTACCTTTAAGCTGATCCTCGCTTAGCTCTCTGCATACCGCAGCGACAATATTTTCCATGCGGGGCATTTTTGCCTTATGCTCTTCTCTTCGTGGAGGAATAATTCTAATGTTGTACTTTCCAGCAGTCTGCAAATTATTCTGTAAGAACGGATTATTATACATTGATTCATGCATGGTCGGCACCAGATAAACTGGTTTTTTCAAACCTAATGCGCTGGAAATAAGCGTGGTAACACTATTATCCGCAATCCCGGCAAATATTTTATTGATGGTATTCAGTGTTGCCGGCGCTACTAACACTAAATCTTCCAAACAGATGTGTTCGGCCATCCCACTAAGTTTATCTACTACTTGCTGGCCGGTTCCCCATTCTAAGGAGGCTTTGCCTACGAATTCATACGTATTAGCAGTTGCGTACGCTTTAACTTCTGCTCCATAGCGTCGCAAATGCCGGGCAATCTTTGGCGCTTCAATAGCGGCAATTCCTCCACCCACACACAAGGCAATTTTCTTGCCTTCCAAATAATTGCCTAATTTTTCTACTTGTAAGTCATTGTTTAAATCCATAGTGGTCCTCTCAGTAGTTTGGTTGATAGTTCAATTCGTAGCTCAACATACAATTATTACAAGAATATATTTCAAAATCAATAGCATGCCTTGGCGTTTTATTTGATATCTTAACTGAGTCGCAATCCGGACAATATCTTCTTGGATCTTTATCAAATTCGTCTTGTAATCCAAAGGACTTATTTTTCTTAACTTGGGTTGTTTCACTAAGAAAATCTTCTAATCTCGGCATTTTAGCAGCCCCTCTGCATTTTTGTAATATACTTTTTCTTTATCCTGCACAGAGAATTCTTGCATGGCTTCTTCTACCATATACACTGAATCTTCGTAAGTCTGGATAGGAAAATCTGTTCCAAACAACATTCGTTCCGGGCCGCAAAGCTCCAGAAATTTTCTGATCTCTCCTACACAATCTTCTTTATCTGCTTGACCATATTTTGAATCTATTAATCCACTCATGTCAGTATAAAGTGTAGGAGTAGTATTTACGACTTGCACCAACTCCTCGAAAAATGGTTTGCCCATATGCGCGAGAACAATAGGAACCGTGGGATGCTGTTCTGCATATCTGGCCACATCGCTTGGCTTTATCAAGTTGGCAATACTTATCTTTCCCGTGGTACGCATACTAGTGTAAGAATAACCAACATGAAACATTACCGGAAGCTGATACCGTTCTGCCAGTTTTCCTACTTGCTGCAATTTTTCCGACTGCAAATCTATCTGCTGATAGCAAGTATACAACTTTATTCCAGAAAGAGCATTATCCTGAGCTAACTCTTCCAGTTCATTATATCCTTGATGGAAATAATGTTCTATATCAAGACTGCCTACCAGCATGAATCTTGATTCTCCTTTAATCCAATGTTGTAAGCGGTAATTACTGATTCCGGAACTCTTATGTGGAAAGTAGGAAGCCAGCAAGGCAGTTTTTTCTATCTCATGCTCCTCCATCTTGGCGCTGATGGCTGAAATACTCGCTGATTCAGGAACTACATCTTGTAATTTCCTCGGCGTGCTATGGCAATGGATATCTATTTTCTTCATGTTTTCACTGGTTTATTTTTCGTGCGCTATATATACAAAAAAGCGGAAAGGCAGAGCGAATTTCATAAGCTTTGTGATTCACTGCTCTTAGTTGTTGGCTGGGATAACAGTCTTTAAAACCCGTCAACTGAAAACCGGTTTCGGTCCATTTTTCTGTGTGATATCCGACTCCGCGTCTCCAGTGGGGGAACATGAATCCGGGAAGAAGTTCATTCTCAACAAATTTATTTCCTACGGCGGGAATTTCGGAATAGCCAAACGGATGCAAGTCAGAGTAAACCAATCTTCCTTCCCGATTTAGTACCCGCGATATCTCCAAAAATGCTCTTCCCAGTTCTTCTACATGAAACAGGGCCAAACTGGAAGTTACTATATCAAAACAGGCTTCATTGAAAGGCAATTTGTAAACACTGCCATGAATAATACGAGCGGCGGGGTTTTCTTTTTGTGCAAGTTCAACCATTACTTTGCTAATATCAATACCTGCAGCCTTGGCTCCTTTTGCCACATACTGTTGAAGATGGATGCCGCTACCACAACCTACATCCAATAATCTCAACCCTTCGACATCACCTACAGTATTAATCATTTCCGGCACTTCAATATAGTCATTAAGCAATTTTCCCTCTGCTCGGGCTTGTAAATATGCTAAAGCGAATTGGTCGTAGCCTGCAGCAAGATTTTGTTCTAAGCTCATACATATCCCCCAGTTTTCTTTGCCAAATCAAAATTTTCATTGATGAAGGTAATTACTTCCTGCGGATCAATACTGGAATGAAAGACGATATTTGGTCCGTGATTGTCTAGGTATACTGCACTAAGATTGCCGAACTTATACAATCCCCGTGAAGTATTCTTACCACATTCATGGCTGCCGCATTCATATTCTCGTTGTGAAACCCTAGGCACAGCCGATCCTTTTTTTTTAGGACAATGAAAGTGCACAATGGAATCATACTCAGGATGTTGCTGAAAGACAATCCTTTGTGATTGTCCCCCCACTGAAGGTTTACTTCCGTAGGCAATAACGCTATCTGGTCCGTCAGTAGTAACTTTTACTAGGCCTATCTGATCTAATTGATTGAAATCTGTTTTTCTTCTGGAAGTTAAAAATGTGTGGTCGTCCAATTTAACTGCAAAATGTCCGGTGGTAGCTCCATTAAACACTTTATACGCGCCACGCGCCCGACAATAATCAACTACTTCCATTAAGGATTGGGGAACAAGAGTTGAATTCCAGTTTACTGGATTTCCAGCAACCACGGTGCTTCTGGTGAAGGTAAGATGTGAACGTAAATACGCTATCTCCGCCAAATTGTGAAGAACTTCCTGCTCATCGGCGGTGACATGGTAAGTGGTCTCTTCCGGAGCTACAATCATGTTTATACCAGTCTCTTGATCATGCGAAAGAATAAGATTAGCACTTGCTTCTTTCAATAGTTGTAATCCTTGTAAATATTGCTGTGCTTTAGGTAAGTTATGTGTTGTATCAAATCCTACCGCAAAAATATCTTTTCTTTGCTTCCTTATGGTGCCGAGATTGGCCAGATAATTTGATATTCCGTCTAATAAAAAAACAATTTTAGTATCATACGCACTTCTGATTGTTTCTACTCTTTCCGGTTCAAAATTCTCTTTGATAACTTCTAACTTATCTGATTCTGCGCGACAAAGCTGCTCCAAGCTTGCTGCTCTGCTGCTATTCCCGATAATGTATGTCTTTTTACCTGCCATGTTGTCCCCCAATAGAATCCTTCCTATAATCATCAATATAAACTATTTCTATAAATCTTTAAAGAGATTTATATTCCCATAATATTAATAAAGTAAAGCAGTAAATTCCACCTATGAAAGTCATCGAACGTAGTTTGCAGGAAATAGGGCAATCCCTCTTAGTCAGTCTTCCCAAACCATGGACTAAACAACTTCATTTACGTAAGGGATCAACCGTGAAGATGATTATTTCCGAGCAGGGAAATCTTTCCATTGCTCCTGAGCTGACCAAGTCAGATGAAAAAAAAGAAGCAAATATTGTTTTTGATCAGCACGTTAGAAGGAGATTCTTTCGAGAATATTTCTTTGGTAATGAAAAAATAACTGTCCACGGCAAAGTTTCTGAGAAGCAAAAGCATGAATTTCACGACTTCCTCAACAACTTCATGAATGTGCAGGTGATCGAAGAAACCAAAGATAAGATTGTGGTAAAATGCTTTAAGATCGATGAATTGACCGTTGATGAGTGTTTGAGCAGGATGTTTTATCTTTCTCTTAATCTTATGCAGGAAGGGCATAAAGAAGAGATTACGATAACGGCAAAGAAATTTTATTACATGCTGGTGATGCAGATCCGCCGCTTCCTCACTGAAGGAAAATTTACCAAGGAAAATGAAATGCCTTTGATCAGGGCGCTTGATTATCGCATGGCTGCCGAGAAAGTAGATCGAATTATTCGTCTTACTGAAGCAGAAATAGTTCCAGAAGATATCCAAGATTATTACAGCAAAGCTTTTTCTTATTTCAGGAATAATGATTATGAGAAAGCCCTTCATCTCTGGAATGAAGAAAGAACGCTGCAGGAAAAATATCAACGATTAAAGGCTGGAGCTAAATGTGAGGCTTTGCTAAGCATCTTAGGATTAGCTAGAGAGATATCTATGCTGATACGATAATAATAGTCATGTTGGCGAAGAATAGTAGTTTTATTGTTGCAAAATCTTTTTAAAGACCCCTTCTAAACCTAGAACATGACCAAATATATACTCACTTTTAAACGAGAAGAACTGCAAAACATGAGAAATCCAGGGTACTGTAGTAAAATACATGATACTCTTAAAGAAACCCTGGATAAAGTTGGGGCAAAACCAATTAGGCCATTCAAATACGCCGCTACTGTTGAATATAATGGCAGTATTGAAGACCTGGCCACGGATTTAACCAATGAAGGGTTTGGTCCTGATAGAATAGTTCTTGGTCCTTATGAGACCTTTAAAGTGCCTGGTCCATTTGACTTTTGGTGATTTTACTCTTATTTACTGCTTCAACTAAATCTTTAAATACAAATTCTCATCATATCATTCCATGTCCTTCCTCAATAATGATCAAGTACAGGATTTCTATCTAGATTATATCGAAAAACTGCAAGCCATCAAGGAAAAGCTCAATCGTCCTTTAACCTACACAGAGAAAATCCTGTTCACCCATTTTGCCAAAGGAGAATTTGAGATCCAGCGCGGTAAATCAAGTATTCCCTTGCAGGTTGATCGAGTAGCCATGCAAGATGCTACTGCTCAGATGGCTATCTTGCAGTTCATGCTAACTGGAAAGAAATCAGTAGTTGTTCCCACCACAGTTCACTGTGATCATCTCATTACCGCCAAGCTCGGCGCAGTACAGGACTTAGAAGAAGCTAATATCCAAAACAAAGAAGTCTATCAATTTCTGAAAAGTTCCGCCAACAAATACGGCATGGGTTTCTGGAAACCTGGCTCGGGAATCATCCATCAGGTCATCCTGGAAAATTATGCGGTTCCCGGCCAATTGATGATCGGAACTGATTCACATACTCCTAATGCCGGCGGCTTAGGAATGGTCGCTATTGGCGCAGGCGGCGCAGAGGCCATGGATGCCATGGCTGGTTTAGCTTGGACAGTTACCATGCCCAAATTGATCGGCATCCAATTGAAAGGAAAACTGAATGGCTGGACTTCTCCTAAAGATGTCATCTTGAAAGTGGCAGAAATCTTGACGGTCAAAGGTGGAACTGGCTGTATCATAGAATATTTCGGTGAAGGCGCGAGAACTATCAGCGCTACCGGAAAAGCAACTATTACTAATATGGGTGCAGAAGTCGGTGCCACTACTTCCTTATTTCCGTACGATGAACATACTGCGGCGTATTTGCGTGCTACCCAAAGAACTTTTGTGGCTGCTCTTGCCGATGCATTAAAAGAAGAATTGCAGGCAGATCCGGAAGTCGAACAAAATCCGCTAGCATACTTTGATGAAGTCATCATCATTGATCTGGATAGATTAGTGCCGCACATTGTTGGCCCGCATACTCCTGATCTATCGCGATCTATTTCCGCATTGAAAGAAGATGTGGAGAAAAATAATTGGCCTATACAATTGAGCGCGGCCTTGATCGGAAGTTGTACTAATTCTTCATATGAAGATATGTCTCGAGCTGCGGCAGTAGCTAGAAAAGCGGCTGCTCAAGGATTGAAAGTTAAGGTGCCATTTATGATCACACCTGGTTCACAGCAGATTTATGCGACTATGAAACGAGACGGATTACTGGAAGTATTTGAAAAAATTGGCGGAACTGTTTTAGCAAACGCTTGCGGTCCTTGCATCGGGCAATGGAATCGTCAGGATGTTCCTAAAGGAGTACGAAATTCCATCATCACTTCTTACAATAGAAATTTTAAGAAACGGAATGATAACAATGAAGAAACACATGCCTTCATCGCCAGTCCGGAAATTGTGACGGCGTTTGCCTTGGCTGGAAGATTAGATTTTAATCCAGTGCTAGATAATATTGATGGGGTGAAGTTAGATATTAATGAGGTTGATCAATTGCCTTCTCAAGGATTTGTCTTTGATGTTTCCGGCTATGAAGAACCGAGCGGTAAAGGAAATGTTATGATCGATCCGGAGAGTGAACGTTTAGCTTTGTTACGGCCCTTTGCACCATGGCAGGAGAAAGATTTTTCTGAGTTATTTGTATTAGTGAAAGCCAAAGGTAAATGCACTACTGATCATATCTCTCCGGCGGGGAAATGGTTGGAATTTCGCGGACATTTAGATAAGATAAGCGATAACATGTTCTCAGGGGCAGTTAATGCGTTTACCGAGAAAATTGGAAAAGGAAAGAATTTGCTGACCGAAACGGAAGAAAACTTTTCCGCCATTGCTCGGCATTATCAAAACCATGATAGGGGCTGGATTACCGTGGGCGATACCAATTATGGTGAAGGATCATCTCGTGAACATGCTGCCATGGAACCACGGTATTTAGGCTGTCGTGCGGTACTTGCTAAAAGTTTTGCCAGGATTGCCGAAACCAATCTGAAGAAGCAGGGGATATTGCCATTGTGGTTTGCAGTTGAAAGTGATTACGGTAAAATATTGGAAGATGATTTGGTTGACATTGATACTGATGTAGCGGTAGGTGAAGCGGTGTATGTTACTACCAGGCATGCTGATGGTTCGGTTGAGGCTATTGAGATGAAGCATACTTTTTCTGTAGAACAGTTGGAATGGTTTAAGCATGGCAGTGCCTTGAATTGGTTGAGAGAGAAGAATTGAATAGTTATGTTAGTGTATGATAATTCTTAAAAATAAAAGGTAAACGCTGTTTCTTAGATGTCTAATATTAGGTCTGAGGAAATAAGAATAGAGAAACTCAGTAAAGAGCATGATATAACGGGATTTCAATCTTATGAAAAAGAACTTGTAAAATTTCTTAAGGAGGATGCGCTAGGGCAGCATGATAAGAAACTTTCTGTAACATTTCTTTGTTTTTTAGATGAAACAAACGAATTAGTCGGATATATTACTTTACTTAATGATAAGATAGATTTAATTGGAAATTTAAGAACTTATTTTAATGAAAAGGGAATATCACATAAAACATTACCTGCATTAAAGATAGGAAAATTAGCAGTTGATGATAGATTCTTAAGAAGAGGAATTGGAAAATTGATGGTTGCGTTCGCATATGATTATGCTGATCTTATTTCTAAACAATATGCGGGATGCAGATTTCTAACCCTAGATGCAAAAAGAAATGCTGATGAAAGCAAAGATTCAATCCATTTTTATAGAAAGTTAAAATTTAATGTTTTAAAAGAAGGTAAAAGAAGAGCAATGTATTTGGACTTACTTAGTGGTAAATCACTTTAAATTTTTGCTTCTTAGCCCATCGTAAAAAAGCCAACCTCTCAGGATCGGGATTAGTTTCCTCTTTAATCATATTCTCAATAAACCTAATTGCATCCTTTCCCCGCAATGCTGGTGTTCTTTCGATTGGTTTTGCCATACTCTATAAAGTGGTATGGTTTTTATAAATTTATTCATAATTTTGTAGTCATTTCTTCAACTGCTTCAAACCTTTCTCGGTGATCTTAACTACATTAGAAGGTCTGCCGTTAGCTGGATCAATGACTTTCTCAATTTCAATGAAGTCGTATTCCTTTAGTTCTTCGCAGTTAGATTTGATAGAACGGTAGCCAGTATTTACTTTACGTTCCAGTTCTGCATAGGTAGCTGGTTTTTCCTTCACTTTGAGAAGAATCTGCTTCTTGATTGCGTATGAGGAACGCTTAGACATACTGCAATATAATCGTAAGGTTTAAATATGGCTAACTCATGATATTGCAGTAAGTATGGCATCGGATGATAAACCAATTATGGAAGTCCAAGGGTTTGGAAAACAAAAATTAATCTTATTTAAGAATAAAATAGTAATACAACGTAGTGGTGTTAGACAATTTTTTCTTCATGGCCTAAAAGGTGATAAGGAAATCTATCTTAAAAATATTTCCGGTATACAATTCAAGAAAGCTGGGACTTTCCATAATGGATATATCCAATTTGATTTTATGGGTGGCCAACAAGGCTTAGGAGGTTTATGGGAAGCAGTCCAGAATGAGAATTCTGTAGTGTTTAGCGCAGCGCAACAAAAAGACTTTGAGAAAATAAAAGATCGTATTGAGAAGGAGATACATAAATGAAATGGCTCTTCAAAAAGAACATTCTATTAAAAAGAAAAAGGAAGAAGAAGTCTTAATAATTCCTGAAAAAGAAGAATTACCATTGGGCGGGTTTGGAACTGCTTCTTTGGCATGCGGAATTATGGGTTTTATTATTGCACCAATTATGTTCTCCCCTTTAGCTATAATCTTTGGAGCTGTTGGAATGCACAATAAGCAACGGTACGCTACAGCTGGATTTGTAATTGGGATCATAGGATTAGCATTTATGGCTTTTCAAATGGTTCAGGCTTTAGAAAGTTTTCTGTCCGTATTTGGTGGTCTAAGATGAAAAAAATAATAATTTTACTAATTTTATCAATAATGTTGTTGGTAGTTAGTTGTGTTCCACCTACTTGTAATAAACCTTACATTACTGTTGGCGCTACTTGTTGTTTGGATAAGAATGATAATAATATTTGTGATAATGATCAGAAAGTAATAGAAGCGAAAACAGAGCAAGCTTTACCAGAAATAGCAAAAACAGAAGAAATTGAAGCAGTTCCACAACTTATTATTAAAAAAATGAATGAAGCAGTAACTGTTGATTACTTAACATACAAAGTTACAAAAGCAGAAACTTTTACAGAAATGGGAACTTCTTTTTTCAACAAGAAGACAGAAGGAAAATTTGTGAAGGTTTACTTAAGGATTCTAAACAATGACAAAGAAACGCAAAATATATTCTCTGCTAGGTTTAAAATAGAAGATAATCAAGGAAGAAGATATGATCAATTCCCAGGCGATAGTCTTTATATTTCTGATTCTATTGATTTTGGTAAGCAATTGCAACCGGGGTTAGCAGTATCTGGAGCAATTGTATTTGAAATGCCTAAGGATGCACAAAATCTTAAACTTGTAATAAAAGGAGATTGGCTTTCCGAAACAGAAGTAATAGTACAGTTATCTAATGTTCAAAACATTGGAAAAGATACAACTCAGAAAGAAGAACAAGATAAAATCTGGGATCAGAATATGGAAGAAGCAGAAGAAAAAACTCAAGAGCTTCTAAATAAATGTAATGCACCATTCAAATGTTCTTCATCTTGTTCAGATTATGCAGATGTAGGCCAAAAAGATTGCTCCTCTGGAGAAGTTTGCTGTTTAGAATAATTTATAATGACTAAGATATTGATGAAAAAATGAAAAAACCAAAACATATCGGCATAAGATTTGTGTTAAGTTGGATAATTAGTGTTCTATTTATCCTTGCAGGATTAGGCAGCCTAACCAGTAGCGTTCTTGGTGGTTTGTTCATACTTTTAGGTGCAGCTATTATTTTACCTCCATTTGGACAATCTATAGAGAAGAAATACAATTATCATCTGTCTGGATGGTTAAAATTTGCATTATTTATTATTCTTGTTATAATCGGAATATCGCTCACCTCAACAAGCGATTCAGTTGATTCTGAACAAACAGGAGAGTTAGAATCGGTAGACGCGCCTAAAGAACCTGAAAAGGAGATGGCTTTTGAAATGACAACGGCACAATTATTTAGTGAATTTAGTAAATTATCGGACCTTCAAATAGAAGAAAAAATAAAAGAATTAAAAGGTAAGCGTATTAAAACATCAATCTATGTCTCTAAAATTGATAAAGCCTCTCTTTCTTCACAATATGTAGCAATGGAGATGTATGACTATCCTTACAATTTAATGCCTTATGTTAAAGCTTTCTTTCCAAAAGAAGAGAAGGAGGAACTCCTAAAGGCAAATATTGGAGACACCCTTGTCTTTTCTGGAGAATTTGTGACTTACAATAAAGGCAGTTTGACAGATGGATATATAGAATTCACTATGTCAGAAGTTTTGGAAATTAAATCTGGTTCAGTAACAAATAGTGCGCCCACAGGAAAAATAAGTGGAACTGCTAAGATTAATGAATGTACAAAACTTTGTGCTGGAGAAGAATACGATACACCAGTTTATAGAGATGCTTGGTATGATACTTGTTCACAACTATATTATTATGGTGGAGAAGAGGCAATAGATAAACAGATTGCTGATTGTAAATGATTGCAGATGTTAAGCTAATAAGATAAATTCCCTTCC
>Ga0209542_10015402_pt1 | contig 12834 bp, 20 predicted proteins | sample RifCSPhighO2_01_FD_184028 | JGI IMG/M metagenome (GOLD analysis project Ga0209542, IMG submission 184028) | Soil microbial communities from Rifle, Colorado - Rifle CSP2_plank highO2_0.1 (SPAdes) (version 2) | ecosystem: Environmental > Terrestrial > Deep subsurface > Rock core/Sediment ...
TAGCTCGGCTTATTCAATTCAATCAAAATTTGGTATTTAGGAAAGTTTTTGGTTTGAAATCTCGCGAGTTAGAGGATTATCTTTAAGAAATTTCACCTCGTTAAATTTCTTAACTTAATGGAATTGGTTTGACGCCCAGACCAGGAGTCGAACCTGGGAACCGCCGAAGCGGTCAAGGTTAGCAAGATAGTCCATATTTCTATGACACTTAGTAGCAAAGTTTATATATAAGCTTTTGGTCTAAATATTATAATAAAACATCAAGTTATATTATTAGTTAAGATGTCAAGAAATATTAAAATACCAATAAGAGAAATCAACATAGAGAAGTTATTATCAAAAGTAAAAGGTTGGGAAATAAGTGATGAAGATAAAAAAGATTTATTTTCCTTTTTTAAGGATTTGGAGATAGGCAAGGTTACAGGCAATATTATGAAGCCAGGGACATTATCTACTTACATCATTAATTTAAGGATTAGTTTAGAATTCCTTAAAAAACCAATATCAAAAGTAGAGGAGAAAGATATTGATAAATTATGTGAATCACTTTTGAAAAATAAACTTCATTGGGATTTTAAAAAGAAAGATAAAACCAAAAAGACAATAATCCACAATAGACCCTACACAGAATCAACTAAACTAAAAATCAAAGATTCTTTAATAAAATATTTAGGTTGGAAATTAAAAGACGATGCTATTTCTTTTATTAAAATTCTAAAAGTAAGACCAAGAATCAAAGATAGAACTCCGGATTATTTGAAAGAAGGGATGATTGAGGAATTATATAAAGGATGTAAAACTGCAGAAGAAAGATTTTTGGTTGCAGTTCTTTTTGATTCTGGAGCAAGAGCAGAAGAGTTTCATAATATAAGATTTGAAGACATTGAAATTAACAATGATAAGGTTAGGTTAACTCTTAAAGAAGAATATTCAAAAACTAAAGGTAGGAGTATTGGATTATATTGGAAATATTCTTTTGAAGCTGTTAGTGATTATTTGAAAGAAAGAATGAAAGATAATATTAATCCTAAAGACCAAGTTTTCAAAAAGAATTATAAGTCAAGTAGGGCTTTCTTACAAAGATTAGGATTAAGAATTTTAAATCGAAATATTTACTATCACTTATTTAGGCATAGTTCCGCAACCTATTATGCATCAAAATTAAATCGGCAACAATTATGTATAAGATATGGCTGGAAGTTTAGGAGTCCTATGCCAGATAGATATATTGCAAGAGATGGAATGGAAAATAGAGAAATTGATGAAAAGTTTGAGAAAGCTACAATCAATGACTTAAAAGAAGAGTTACAAAAAGTTAAGGAACAATCAAAAATTAGAGAAGATAAATTAAAGCAAGAAGTTCAAAACATAATGTTGAAAACCAAAGAGGAATTAAGGAAGATGTTAGGAGAGATGATTATTGTTAAAAATTAATATTAATAAAATTACTTCTTCCCAATTCTCTCAAATATCTTTAAAAGATTTATTCCTTCATCTGTTATGATTAGATTGAACTTAAACATTTTTGGGACTCTCTTTCTAAATATGAATTTTAATTTTTCCAATCTTTTGATATGGATTTTAAAGCTAACATGAGTCATATTTAAGAGAGATTGGACTTCTCCAATAGATAATAATTTTTTATTTTTGTTTAAAATTCTTAAAATTTCAATATCAACGTCATCTATTAATACGCCACTTCTTTGACCAATCTTTCGTTTTTTCATACTATAATAACAATATTATTACTTTTAAATATTTTGTTATACATGTTGTTATGATTTTTGACATATCTACTATACTAGAACTAAGTTTAAAAAGTGTTATTTGGTTCTAAAAATATCTAATTTATCGACGATAAATTAGGTTTAAGGTATTAATAAAAACACCTTAAAATAGGTCCATATAAGTCCATAGGGAAAGAAAAAACCTCTCCCTAAGGGTTTACATAGGGTAAATTAAATTACTCAAAAAGGAGGTAAAATGAATCCAAAAATAAAGGTTAAAAAAACCAGTGACGACAAAGAAGTTAAGGTTAAAAAACCTGGCTATAAAAAATATAGCAAGGAGCTTAAGGAAAACATAGCTGATTTGATAAGGCAGGGGAAAACACTTAGTGAGATTCTTATGGAAGTTGAGCCGCGTAAGAAAACTATTTTAAGAATCGCTAAGAGATACAATCTACAAATTAAAAAATAAGGAGTGTGTTAGTCATCAAATGTTGTAAGTAGGTCTGCATGTGAAGTTTTAAATTCACCACTATCAATTTTTGGTTTTAGAAAATCTCTTAAAATTTTTTCAATAAGTTCGCTCTTTGTAATATTGGAAACTCCCTTTACTTTTCCCATATAATAAAGATTAAATAATTTCCAAACTTTCTCGTCGACAATTCTTAAAGAAGTTGTTCTATTTGTAACTCTTCTCGTTCTTATTCTTCTTACATCTACCATTTTCTATTATTAATAATGTATAACACAATCAAAAATATTTATAAGAGAGTGTTATTTTATTATTCTAAATATCTTATTAGTTAAGAGGTATTGAGGGTTTTTAAAACCTTTGATAAAAAATGGAAGACAAACCGCAACAAGCATTAGAGAAAATTGAAGTAAGTATCAAACTCCTCATTCAATACATAGATGAATCTCTAATTCAAATAAATAAATTTGACCGGGAGGAAACAAAATGGAAAAAAGACAAACCAAATTTCGAGCTGACATCCACAAAAAGCTGAAAAAATATATAAGAAGAAAGAAAGGTAGACCCTTTCTTTTCGGGCAAATGAAAAAACAACTTTTTGATGCAACTTGGTATGGAGGGCGAGCCTTCAAAAATCGAGTGAAAGCTGTATTTCACCTTAATGAATTTAAGGAAAAGGGAAAGGTTATGCTACAGAAGGAATCTGCTGAAACCCCTGAAAAAGAAGATGAATAAACCTGTCCAGATGTCGCGTGGTGTCTTGTGGGACTTTCAGGACAGGTACGACAAAGACACAACAAAATGTGGTGTGTGAAACATAACACCACATTGTTTTGTGGGGTATCCTAACTTGTCTCATTTGTAAAATGTGTAGGGGTATGAGACAAGTGGACAACTAAAAATGAACATATACAATCAAAAATGGGAGTAATAATACCAAACCAACTAAAGAATGAAAATTGTAGATTTGTAAGGTTAAAAGATAACCTAAAAAGACCATTAGATTTAGGATGGACTACAACTAATAATTTTAAGTGGGATAGTGAAGAAATACAACAACATATCCAAAAAGGGTGTAATGTTGGATTTTTGTGTGGTAGTGACGATATTTATGTTATTGATATTGATGATAAGTCCATTCTTAATGAGTTTTTGGAGATAGTAGGGGAAACATTTATTGTTGAAACTCCTAAAGGTTTCCATATTTATTTCAAATTCCCAACTAAACTAAATAAAATCATTTTGGAAAAAGAAACTAATCACCTAGGAGAATTACAAGCACAGGGGACGCAGGTGGTGCTTCCAGGGTCTAAAAACCAAAATGGAGAGGAGTATAAAATCTACAAAGATGTTTTTATCGCTACATTAACTAAGGAAAAACTAAACCTCATAAAACAAAGATACGCTAGCACTGGTGATTCAGTAGCGGGAGGTAGAACTTTTGTGGTTCAATCACCTAATTGGAAGGTTTATAGCAAAACTCCTCTTTGTGATAAAATCCCAATAACCTCATTAGTTGATATGAGTAAGTTAAAGTCATATAAAAATGAGTTTTATGGAAGCCATGAAATACACGGTTCAACAACAGGCATGAATTTTTTTATTAATCCTGCTAAAAATCTCTGGCACTGCTACAGATGCAACAGCGGAGGCGACTCATTATCCTATCTTGCTGTCAAAGAAGGAATATGTACTTGTGAGGATTTTTCTCCTAATGGGAAGAAGTTGAGAGGAGATGATTTTAAGAAAACCATAAACACAGCTAAGGAGAAATATAATATTATTTTTGATAAGAATATTTCTACTAATGAATTCATGTTGAATCTCAATCTTAACCAATTGAGGATTATTACTGATGCTGAATTGTGTGAAATGGATTTTGGAGAAACAAAGTATATAGTTCAAGACCTAGTTCCAGAAGAAGGTTTAGTTTTAATTGTTGGGAAAACACGTTCAATGAAAAGTTTTTTCGCAACTATAATGGGATTTTCTGCATGTTGGGGAAAAACATTTTTAGATAGATTCATAACAGAGCAGTCACGATGGTTGTATATTGATGAGGAAAACCCTAAAAGAATAACACAATTTAGAAATTCTTTAATAAGGAGAGGTTTGGAAATTCCACCTACAGAGGATTTTGGATATTTGTTACATACAGGGCTTAAACTAACTAGAGAGAATGATATTTTATTATTAAAAAAGTTCATTCAAGATTTTAATGCCAATGTGGTAGTATTAGATAGCCTTATTAGATTTTTAACAAATACTGATGAGAATACTGCTACGGATATGAGTGGGGTGTTTAACACACTTAGGCAAATATCCAATGAGCTTAATGTTACATTTATTGTAATTCATCACATGAATAAGACACCTGACAGGCAGGGCATAGATAGAGTGAGGGGTTCAAGCGACATTGTGAATGCTGTTGATGTTGTTCTATTATTTGATAGAGATAAGGCAGAAGCTCCATTTATTAAAGTGACACAGGAAAAGAATAGATTTGATAAGGAGATTGGACCATTCATAGTCCAGGCAGAATCAAATAGTGAGGAAAACAGTTTATCATTTTCAATAACTAATGATATTATAGCAGTTAATAATAGGCATACAAGAGCAGCTAATGAGGTTCTTAGGTGGCTGTTAAATAGGGAATGGGATAATCCAATTATTAGAACTTTTACAACTTCTGAGCTAAGGGAAAGGTTTGAAGGTACATTTAATGAAAACTCTGAAGCTAATAGAAAAATTATACAAGGAGCATTAAGGGTTTTAGTTAATGACAGCAAGATTGAGAGAGTTGATACTGGAGAATATCGGTTATTAGTTGCCCCTGCTGAAGAATCTGAAGCTAATGAAGATAATGACGATGGAGGTGAGGAAGATGAACCTGCAACAAGTGATTATTAATTACACCAAACTTCTTGCTAAGAGGTTATATGGTGTTGAAAATTTGAAAGTTAATTTTGATATTTGTTTTGATGATTATTCTAATGATGAAGGGATATTTAGTGGAGAGTGTAATTCAAAAGAAAAAATAATAACTTACAATTCACTAAGCTACAAAAAAGATAGATTATCTTTTAATGTTTGGGACACAATGGTTCACGAAGTAACCCACTTGAAATATTTTGGGCATAATCTTCAATTCATAAAAGAATTTGAAATAAATTTAAGGTTGGTTGATGATCTAAGAAAGGAATTTAATAAAGAGGTTGGATGGGATGAGGATTTTGAGTATGAGGAAAACGATATTGATGAGAGAGTAATTGAAGATAATGTTTATTGTGAGTTATTTAAAATAGAGGAGATATACGATGATGATTTTTAATCGGAGCAATCTTATTATACTAATATTTGATATAAATTTTAGAGCCAGGAATGTAAAGGGTTTGTCTTCACCTCCCATGTTCTTACGCTTTAGCATTCCTGGATTCATATTTCTAAGTGAGGGGGAAGATGAGAATAAGATTAATTAAACAATTCAATAAAATATATGGTTCTCACTTTAGAACCCTAAAACCTAATTCTTTTATAGACACAATGCAGAAAATTGTTTTAGTTGTAGTAAAAGATAGATTAGTTTATATGGAAGAACAAAAAGAGGTTATTGGTTATTGGAAAGAAAAAGGATATGCTTATGTTATTTTAAATTTTGGAGAATTTAAAAGAAAGCATTTTGAATGGATGTCTGAGCATATTGTATTACATTGCTAATTTAGTATGGTATTCTTTATGATAAAAGATTACGATTTTCAAAAATTCATTTTGTTTTTACAATAGGATTAAATTAGGGGAAGGTATTCTTTAAAACAAAATAGAACAACTAATTTTTTTAACAAAGAAGATAATGTTTATTCTTATGGTATAAGATTTGGTATACCAAATCAATTTTTATGGTATACCATAAAAACTTCGATGGAAAGTAGCTATTAATTATTAAACTCTAAGTTAAGCCTGTTTTAATAGGGGGTTGCCTGCAGTAACTGGTTTTAAGAAAAATGGGAATGTTTAATTTAACTTCTTTAATAATTCTAAACCTTTCTTAGTTATCTTAACTTTATTATCTTTGGATATGGTAACTGCTTCAAACAATTCTAAGTCTTTGCAGTGTTCGCGGATGGTCTGCCAGTTAGTATTAACTTTTCTTTCCAAATCACCAAACACATGTTCTTGATTATCGCTTAGAATTCGGAGTATGGCTTTTCTTACTTCTTTGAATGTTCGCTTCATCAACAATATTGTGGAAAAGTATATAAAGTAGTATTCCACAATATTGTAGTATAACAAAACTAATAAAAATGAAACAAATAATTTGGATTGGATTGATTGTAATTGCTTTAATTGTGGGTTTATTTTTTGGTTCGATAATGTTAAACAAAACTCAAATAGAAAACAAATATAATCATCAAAGTTTTGTTGTTGATGCAACTAATGAAAAAATGGTTAGTGTATCTACATCTGACTGCATAGAGGAGTATGAAAGAAGATACTCATATAATTGTTTTGAGGATTGTGAATTAACAAGAGCTTCAACACAAGTTGGTAACAGCATGTTAAGAGAATATGGTTGTAGTTGTTGGTGTGAAAGATGAAAATAATAATCACTACAAAAGATGAAGATTTGGATAGCAGTGTTGATAAGGTTGTAGAGTTAGCGTCTAAGATTAAAGGTTATGAATGGAAAGGTTGTAAGTGTATGGAAGATGGAACTTCATTAATACTTAGTGGGAGATGTTAAGATTTTTAAAGATTAAAATCATAGTTTAAATATGGCATTAATAGACATTATTATTGTTGCTATCTTTTTTCTAATAATCATAATTATAGGATTTATAGAAAGAAAGAAGATTACTTTAGAAGACTATTGGGTGAATAGTAGAAAAACTAAAACTTTCTTTTTAGTTGCAACAGTTCTATCAACTTTCATTGGTGTTGGTGCAATTTTAGGAACTGCTGGAATTGCTTTTAATGGGGGAGGTTTAATTGCTTTAGCTATCCCGTTCTCATTTCTTTTTTATTTAATGCTTTATGCAAAATTTATTGCTCCAAAAATAAAAGAATTCGGAGATAAACATAAAGCATACACTCTTCCAGATTTCTTTGCAGTAAAATATTCTAAGGGTGCTGGAATTCTGGCTTCTTTTGTCAATTTAATTAGCTATGGATTATATTTAGCTTTACAGATTGTAGGGATGGGAATATTTGTTAATGTCCTAACAGGGTTTAGTCCAATCATAGCCACAATCGTTGGAGCCTTAGTGGTTATAACTTACACAACTGTTGGAGGATTAAGAGCAGATATAAGAACAGATGTATTTCAATTTGTTATGATGATTCTTCTTTTAACAATGTTCTTACCAATAGTAATATTTAAGGGTGGCGGTTTTAGTGCGTTACAATCTTTACCCTCATCATTCTTATTGGGAACTGACTTTGCACCGCCTTATGTGATTATCTTAGCTTTTCTTTTTATTGGTATCGCAACATTTACATATGCAGATTTATGGCAAAGAGCATATGCTGGAGAATCTAAAAAAACTGTAAAGAAGGCAGCTTATATCTCAGGAATATTGGCTTTTCTTTTTTTAGTAATGGCTGTTTTATTGGGGGTTTATGGTCATATACTGCTTCCAAATTCTACTTCAAATACTGTTCTTGCCGATTTAATGACTTTAATTTTACCTGTAGGGCTTTATGGTTTAGTTTTGGCAGGATTTTTTGCTGCAGTAATGTCCTCAGCAGATACAGTCTTGCTAATTACGAGTATGACTCTTGTTCATGATATATACCGGAAAGGTATGAACAAACAAATGAGTGAAGAAGAAACATTAAAATTAAGTAGAAGGGTGACATTTATTTTAGGGATAATTGCACTTATTGTTGCATTAATCATCTTCAATATAGTCCATTTGGCAATAGAAGCAATTAGTTTTTATGTTGTTCTTACTCCTTCAATAATCTTCGGATTTTATTGGAAGAGAGCAAATACTAAAGCAGCAGTTTGGAGTATCATAATCGGGTTAATAGGAGTAACGGCTTTCTTGTTCATTGATCCTGTTCAAGCATTTATTCCGGGAATAGTTTTAAGTTTTATTACTTATGTTTTAGTAGCTTTCTTAACGAAAAGGAAAGAAATTAATCCTAATTAGAAAATGAAAAATACAAGTTCTTATGATAATTGGGCAAAAGTTTATGACTTAATTTACTCTAAAAAGAATTATAAAAAAGAGAGTGAAATAATAAAAAGCATAATAAATAAAAATAAAAGGAGTAACGGTAAATCCTTATTGGATGTTGGTTGTGGAACTGGTGGACATATAAAGTATCTCCATAAAGCTTTTGATTGTGAAGGAATAGATTTAAACAAAGAACTTCTCTCCCTAGCAAAAAAGAAGATTAAAGGAATAATATTTCATCAGAGAAACATGATTAATTTTAAACTAAATAAAAGATTTGATATAATAATTTGCCTGTTTAGTGCAATTGGACATGTTAAAACCATTAAAAATTTAAAAAAGACTTTAAAGACTTTTGATAGACACTTAAATTTTGGAGGAATTGTCATTATTGAACCTTGGTTTACAAAGAAAGCATATAAAAAAGGGAGGTTAGATTTAACAACATATAAAGATGAGGATATTGTTATATCTAGAACAAACGTATCAAAAATTAAGGGAGACATAGCAATTTTAGATTTTCATTTTTTAATAGCTGAAAAAAATAAAGACGTGAAATATTGTTTTAGCAGACAAGAATTAGGGATGTTTGAATTAAAAACTTTTTTGAAAATAATGAATGGTGTTGGATTAAAATCGAAATTTATAAAAAATGGTCTTAATAGGGGTAGGGGGCTTTATATCGGTGTGAAAAAATAATAGAATAGAAGTTATGCTTCTCTGGCTTGATTCAACCAGGATATAGCAACATCTTCAAATAGCTTTATCATTATCTTTTCTTGTTTATTTTTTAGAATAACTTTTTTTGTTATTTCTTGAGATTTTTCAAATATACGTTCAATTTTTTGAAATTCACATTGCTTATAATTTTTTAGGTTGCCTTTGATAATAATTTGATTGGGGTTTGTTCGTTCGACAATTAATTCATATCTTTTTAGATCTTCTTTAGAGATATTAATGTATCCCCTAGATAAATCATCATTTAAATCTGATAGGTTGTCAGCATATTTTATGGCTCTACCATATGAATTTGCTATTTTAAATATTAATTTTTGGTTTAAATTAGGAGTTAAAAATAACAAAAATTGTTTCCCTATAGAACCTCCAATATTTTTATTCAAATTATCTAACTCTTTTGCAGACAAAATTTTAAATTTTCTGATTCTATCTTTTCGGTCAATCTTCCAATATCTAATTACCTCTTGATATATTTTATCAGCATTATAAAATCTTCTATTATGGAGACTTCTCAACACCTTTCCCAATTTTTGAATTTGTTTTAAACTATTATTTTCTATTGCAAGGTTTTCGCCTTTAAAGCTTCTACAAAAGATAGCCTCTATTTTATCTAAAGAGTAGGTATTCTGATTGTCTAGCAAATCATCTATTATAGCCAAGACATGATTTATAAGAATAAAACCTTCTCGCAAGTCCTTATGCAAAAGAGAATTTATTTTTTTATAAGTTTCAATCCGCCCATATTTTTTCATTTCACTAAGTCTCTTAGGATTGCTCTTTTTTATCATTTCTTTTTCTATATTCAAACCCATATTAATCTTATTAATAATTAGGTGATTATAAACTTAATCTTAAGAAGTCAAGATGTTAGATTTAATTTTCTCGTCGGAACAACCTTTATATTCTTATTTCTTTTTATTATTTTATGATAACTATTAATAAACAAAAACCAAATAAAAGTGAAGTGAATAAACTATTTGATTCTCTTAAAAAAGAAGATTTATTGGAAGACAGAGCCGAGTATGATGAAGAAGACTTACGAGTTGCATATCCGAAATTGAATGAAAAAGAAGCAAAGATGCTTTATTTAAAAATTCAAAAGTGGAAACATACTCAAACTAAGAAAAAGAAAGATAGCAAATTCTAAATAGTATTATTTTATTGGTTTTGTATGGAGAATAAAAGATTAATTGAAATATTAGTGGCAATTAGTGTTTTAACACTTTTGTTAAGTAATTTTTATTCTTATAAAGAGCAAAAAGTTTCTAACGATTTAATTGAATGTGTAGATGTTCAAATAAAGGTATTAGATGTAAGAGCAGATTTAAATGAATATCTTAATAGGTATAGTATTTATGATGATATCATATTAAATCAAACAAACAATGTGGACGAATCAAACCTGGAGTGGTTTTTTAATAAAGATTTAAACACTCAAAGATTTTTTGATGAGATAGATAATTTAAATTTAATGAGACCTTATTGGGAGGAATGTAGTTCTAATTTGTTTTTATTTATAAACCAAAGAAAGAGCTATTCATTAGTATCTTCTTTCTTTTTTTGGATAACTTTAATTTTAGATATAGTTGCAATTTATTTATTGTTTAGAAAAGAGAAAACAAAATAAAAATCAATTTTATTAATATTAATATTGTAACTACCAATGAAATCCATTTTAATCTAACAATCCATTTATCAATTCTCTCTAATTTTTCTTCCAATTTTTTAGATAATCTTATTTCTATTTTAAATAATTTTATTGTTAAAAAAATAGATAAAATAAATGTAAAAGAGATAATTGTAATTGAAATGGGATTATCTTTGTAAATTGGTTTATCAATCGGAACATCTACATAAGTTACATTTTGGATGTATTCTACTGGTCTTTCTTCCAAATCTTTTGTTAGATTACTTAGATTTTGTAAACACGTTGTTAAATTATTGGAGTAAGAGGAACAATCACAAGCAGGACATTCTTTTGGAGAAAAAGCATCATTTATAAGAGGAATTAATGATAAAAATAAGATTATCCCAATAAATGAAACTAATATTACTCCGAAAATTTTAATTGGGTCATCTGGCATTTTTCTTTTCACCAAAACGCCCTGGGCAGGAATCGAACCTGCGAGCCCCGAAGGGCCGAGATTAGCAATCTCGTGCAATACCATTATGCGACCAGGGCATATTGTTTTTGTGTTCTTTTGGTGATTTAAACTTTTTGATTATTATTAATAATTTTTGTTATTGTTTACTAACTGCCCTATTTTGTTGGACTAGTTTAGCAACCTTGTGCAATACCGTTATGCGATCTGGGCATAAAATATCCAGCTATTCTTAATTTTTAAAAGTTGTTATTCACCAAAAGTAGTCCAAACTTAATGTATACTCAAGGATAATATTGTTTTTAAGCAGAGAGAATATCGGATATTTATGGCAAGTTTTAGGCATTTTAATAAATATGTGCCAATAATAGTGGATATTACCAATGCAAGATATGTTCCAAAAATTGATGATCCTAAACTGGGACCTGAAGAATTGCAGTTTAATTATAGTAGAGTAGCATATGATACAAGAAGAAGTTTATGGGTTGTTGGAATTGAAGGGCATGATGAATTTACAGAAATACCTCAAGAGAAAGATGAAGAGCACTATATTAATTATGTTTCCTTTTCCCTATCTAATCCTGATCTTGAAAGAATTGTTGGAAGAGATCCTAAAGGGAATTCAGTTTTCTTTTTAAAAAAATTCTTAGAGGAAAAAGAGGCATATTTTGATCCATTTGGAAAGAAATGGGTTTATAAGAATCATCAGACATTGCCAGATGATTTTAAAAATAAAATGGATAGGCATTTACTTTTTACATTTGAGGACAGTATTAGAGATGTGAGTCCAAGATTAAAACCTAATCATGCACATGCCCTTGCTATAGATATAGTAAATGACTTTCTTAAACCTTCTAAAAAATAAAAAATAGCGGAGGCGGGATTTGAACCACGCGACCTCAGGGTTCCCCATTGTTTCTTATCTCTTCTTCTTGAAGGAAGGGTTGATAAGGGTAAACCATTGGTTTCCTTTATATGGGCCCTGCGAGCACTCCAGGCTTAGAGGACATTAAATTTCTTTAGATGTCTTGCTCTACTCCGCTATAATTAGATCCCGAGTACCAAAAGTCTCATCCCACAAGAGTATACTCTGTAATTTGTTTATAAAGCTTTCTTTTTCAGTTTCTATATGCTATTTTAAATGTTTGATAATCCTTTTCTTTAACTATTGGAAGATTTTTATCAAAAAATCTACAACTTTATCTATATATTCTCTTGAACGAGCCTGTAATCTATAACACTTTTTTCTTCTTTTAATCATATCAAATAATCTTACAACTTCAAATATAGGGCAATTCAAATTTAAAGTTTCTTTTATTTTTTCTAATATTTCTCTATTTGTATTAAATACAAGAAATTGAGGTCTTATTCTTCCATCAGGATATCTTACAAAATTAAATGTTCCTTCTCCATCAGCAAATCCAACAATATACTCTGGTTTTAACATATCTTTATTCATATTATATATAGACGACTTTGAATAACTTAGTTTTTTAATGTCTAATGAAAAATAGAAACCTATTTCAGTGCAATCTGAGTTTCACTCAGATTGTTGTCATTTCCTTCGTAATCTTTTTATCTTTTCTTACTGCTCTATCACAAGTAGCCTTTTTCTT
>Ga0209542_10015407_pt1 | contig 12833 bp, 17 predicted proteins | sample RifCSPhighO2_01_FD_184028 | JGI IMG/M metagenome (GOLD analysis project Ga0209542, IMG submission 184028) | Soil microbial communities from Rifle, Colorado - Rifle CSP2_plank highO2_0.1 (SPAdes) (version 2) | ecosystem: Environmental > Terrestrial > Deep subsurface > Rock core/Sediment ...
GAAGCGGAAAAACCTATAACTCCTTTTACAAATCCCTCTATTTTATTTGTTTTGTTGCCAACAGGCAATGTTATTCTATTTTCTATATTATCTATCATTTTATCTTTTTCTCCTTTTTTTATAGAATTTATCAGTTTTTAAAGCTTTCTATTTTGTTACTCTAATGAAGTGATAACTAAACGAAAAGCTTAAAAATACTTCTTTTTTAGCTAAAATATGGGATTATATGATCAAATTGATAATGGAATAATGTATGGGATAAATGCTGGAGTCAAAGCATGGAATTGGACAACTGGAGGAACAAAAGGAGATTTGGAAGGACTCCTATTTATTTCTGGCAGTGCATTGTATGCTGCAGGTAGTATAACTCGTATGCCTACTATTTTAGGCGTTGGCTGCTCATTATTTCATGCGGCAGTATCATTTTATGGAGGTTTAGTTGCCAAGAAATTTGAGGAAAAAGAGAGAAATGCACTAGAGAACAGTATGAAAGATTTAGATGCAGAAGTTTATAAACAAAAATCTGGAGTTGCTGCTCCAATATTTGCCTTTGGCGGTACTGGATTGTATATTTCACCTATTTCTAAAGATACTGAATTTTTACATATAATGGGTTCTTCTCTTGGATTATTTGGCCTAGCAATGTATGTTGCGAGAACAGATTATTTGCCTCCAAAAAAGAATGTTTTATCAAGGGTTGCAGATAAATTTGAAAAACTGGTTGAAGGCTCTGGAAAGACTCCTGCTAAAGGATCTATCCCATCTTTTTCTTATGATATTATTTGTGTAGGGAGAAATTAAAATGAACTTATTAAGCAAAATAGATGATGGAATAATGTATGGAGTAAATGCAGGTATACATATTTATAATTGGACATTTGGCGGGACAAAAGAGGATCTTGCAGATATAATGCAAGTTGGAGCGGCTGCAATTGAAATAATTCGTCCCCTTGCACATGACATGAATGGGGGAATAGTTACGGCGATAGTTAGGGCACCTTTTTCTTTGACTATGACCTATTGTGCTCTTAAAACGAATAGAAAACAGATGCAATTGGAAAGTGAATCAGTTGAAAAGCTTTTAATGGATAAAAAAGTGGAGGGGACATTTAAACCTGCAAATAAACTATTTGCTTATGTTTTTTTTCCAGCAAGTTTTGCCTATGATTTAAAATTATCATCTGATACCTCGCATAATCAGGACTTGGGATACCATTATGCGGATATGGTTGCTAGTCCTGTAAGAAGCTTAGGATGTTTGACTATATGTGGCGTTAATTTACCACCAAGAAAAAACATTATTTCTAGAACAGCAGATAAAATTGGGAAATTTATCATAGGATTTGGAGAAAGTCCTGCCAAAACTTATAGTAAAACTAGACTAGAGGAGTTTTAAAATGGTAGATGCCAGAAAAATTGGAAGAAATTTAGGCAAACATCTATCGGATTGCACTTCTATGATGATTCCTGGTATGCCTATTTTTTCGGCTTATGAAAATTTAATTGTAGGAATGAGCGATGAAGTCTCTATAAATACTAGGTTATGGATGACTGGCTTGTCATATGCTGGCTTTGGATCAGTGGTGAGCAGAGGAAGAGATTTATCAAAAAAATTGCTTGGAATTACTGCGGAAAGTTCTGAAAAAGTCCAAAAGATCCATGACCTTATTTATTTTTCATCAATAAACATTCCATTTAGTATAGGTGTTTATTATTGTCTTTCTGGAGAAAGAGATTGGTCTAAAATTGTGATTGGAACAGGATTTAGCTGCGGATTTGGAGCACTTCTTGGACCTTTAAGCGGATATGCCATCGATGCTTGTAGAGATATGGTTGGTCTGGATGAATGCCATAGACCTGCTTACGCAAAAAGTATCAAAAAATTATCTCCAAATGTCAAGAAAGGACTTGTTGCACTTTCAGTAGCAGCATCAATAGTTCTAACGGCTGGAGTTTACAAATTATCTCCAGATAAAGATACCAAACAATATCAAAATAATAACTCGGCTTTGGAGATTAGAATTGAGGAGAAGTCAAAATGAACTATTTAGAGAGAAACAAAGCGCTTATTGAAGAAATAAGAAATTGTCATGAATTGAAGATTGGAAAAGAAATAAGCAGGAGTGAGGCAGATTCAGGTATGGGTGCAATAGTATATTCTCTTGGTAATTATGCTTCAAGAATTCTAAATAACGAATTACATCTCATATTAAAAGATAAAGAAACAATTCGTCCTTCATTAGAAAGGTTTGTTTCTCGAGATTTAGGATTATTTAGAGTTATAGAATCCAGATTTCTACATCTTCTTCCAGAATTTCCGATAGTTTATGGAATGGTTTTAGATGCAGATGGACAAAATTTCGGATTTTTATCTGAAGACTTCACTGAAGGAGGGAAATATGAAATAAAACCAGAATATATGGATGCTCCTTTTGAATTGGCAAATGCTTTTGGGCATACAATTGATGAAACTGAGTTAGCCACTACAAGTTTTTGTGTGAATGGTAAGAGAAGAATCGGTGATTTTGGGGAATTTTATTCTGGGCTTAGTATAAGAAAGTGGGATGAAATTATTCCAGCAAGAGATATTTCCCAAAATATTCAAGATTTTACTGTGAGATTGAAAGAATAAAATGAAAAAAGACAATATCAAACCAGGAGAGTTTTTTATCAAAGAAGGTAGCCCAGTAAAAATGCCTAAACCAAAAGGCAAGCCAGAACTAGAATTTGGTAATGATCTTATATCGATTTATACGGCCTTTAGAAATAAAGTTTATTATCCAAAATCGGTGTTATATCCTTCTTGTGGGTTTGATGCGAGCCCTTCTAGGGTTTTTTCGAATGTGATTTTTGTTGATTCTGAGAATGGAAATAAAGGTTGCATTGAAGCTTTGCAGAAAGAAGGATTAAATGCAATTAAGCAAAATATTAGAGATTATATTCCTAAGCAACATCACGACCTTTTGATTTTGCTTAATCCGGTCATTTACCATGAATCAGCGACCAGGCATTTGTCTTCTGGCGGATGGATAATTGCTAATGATTATCATCATACTGCATCTGATATGTATAAAGATAACAATTTTCTCTTGTGGGGAGGTATTGACTTTATAGAGAAAGACGGGAGGAAAGAGGATTTTAGAGTTAAAATTTCGAAAAATATTGGAGGCTTTTTTCAGCCTGTCAGAGATATGGAAGAATTTAGAAAACTGAGACCTAAAGCATATAATCTCATAAAAAAAATAGCTGAAAGTTTGATGAAGCAAAGTCTTCTAAAAGTAGATGAAAGTGCATCTTTAGATGAGATGTTCTATGAATATAGAAAATATATGGAAGCTGAAATGCCAAGCAAAAGAGTTGCTGATAGATATATCTTTATCAAAAAATAAACTTACTTATCTTCTTCAAGATTCAAGATATCTTCTTCTTTTACATTCAAGATGACATTGTAACCTATTTTGTCAATCATCTTGGATGGAATAATCCATTTTTTTGTCAATCGGGAAAGAGTAATTGCGTCTATATCATTTCCAGAGCCTTTCAAAGCAATTCCAGAAACTTTTCCTAATTTTTTCCCATTTTTGTCAAAAACCTTCATGCCTTTGATTTCATAAGCTACACTTATGTTTAAAAAAACTGCCTGAGAGCCTATTTTTTCAATGAAATCTTTTCCTATTGAAAGGCCTTTTTTTAGAAAACCTTTGTCAACCGATATCCCAACAAAATCTAAAAGAGTCGGATGGATAAACACTTTTTCTGTTATACCTATAAATCTACCATCAGAATCTATTACTTCCTTTCCTAGTACATCATCAGATGTTATGGCCTCATCAAGATCTTTGCCAGAAATACTTTTTTGTTGGTTCATAATGAGGTTTTAAGATTATCGAGTATTCTTTAGATTTTACATATTTTGTAGGAATATTAAATTTTCTTCTTAAGAATGAATATGCTACTATTGCAGTGATATCATTGCTGAGGTCTTTTCTTATAAAATCAACAGCTTTTCCTATGACTTCTCCTTCAGAAGTCACTATTTTTAATCCGCGAGACATAAGGAAAGGGTCAATCTTCAATATAACAGAGTCATCAGTTAGTTTATCGATATAACTCTTGCTAATGTACAGTCTATTTTTAAGAAATCCTCTGGAGACTACTATTCCTTGGACATTCATTCCATTATTACTCATTCTTATTTCAGAAACTTTACCAATAAGTAGACCATTCTTAGATATAACTTTTTTTGAAAGGACTTCTTTAAGGTTAAGTGTTTTTTCGTATTGAATATTGCCTTCAGTGATAAAGTCCATAGTACCCATCTTTAGGTATAGTAAAACAAGTATAAAAAGGTTTCAGTTAAAAAATAAAGCTATTAGCGCAATGACGGAGTATTTTACTATGTTTCCTATCATCATCAAAGTAAATAATCTATAAACATTATATTTTGCCAGCCCCAATGCAAAAGTGAGTATTTCTGATGGGAATGGACTCAAATTAGAGATTAGCACGCCCCATGCCCCGTATTTGTTGATAAATCTTCTTGCTTGATATACCTTCTTTTTTGAGACCAGGTGCATCATTATGGGATTTAATTTTCTTCCTATTGCATAATTTATTACTTGTGAAAGGCCAAATCCGGTGACCATTAAAAACACAGATAAAAATGGGTCAACTCCTCTTAAGACAGTGCTATAGAATAATACTTCTAGAGGCATAAGGATAAAAAAAAGACCTCCTATTAACCCCGTGTAAAAGAGTCCCGCGGGAGTTAATTCCTTGAGTTCAAGTTTAGTGAGTGAAATTAAAGATTGAAATATTGATGTTTGTTGTGCAGTCTCATATATTGGCTTCCTGAGCGTTACAGATATTGCAAGAATGGCAAAAAGGATAGATAATGTAAAAAGCAGGACTTTTAACTTGTGGAAATTAGAATTTTCTTGAATAAATTTGTAATCACGCATTTTATATTGAGGGAAATGAATATAATAAACCTTGCTCTATTTTTTTGCTTTCCTTTCTGCTCTTATAATCATGTCTTTCCTTAAGCCGAGAAAGACTCCTCCTTTTTTTCCTCCAACGTATGTACTCTCTCCTGCCTTAATTATCTCATTCAACTCAGGAAGTTCAATATCAATATGTGTAACTTGGGCGCCTGATTTTCCTTTCATATGAATGTAAACCTCTGCTTTTCCTAATTTTATCTTTCCTTCTCCTGGGCCGCTCATTTTTTATTTTTTCCTTTCCGTTTTTTTATTCGGTACTTTAATATCATTCATGTAATGCATTGCTGAGATGAATCCGGTAACGGCTATTATTAATGATAATGGCCATGAGAGATATGAAAATCCTGGATATATCGTACTTAGAATTAACGATGGGAGTGCAAATCCTTGCAATAGAGTTGTCACTTTTGCAATCTGTCTTGCATGTGGGACAGGTTTCCTTGCAAAAAATGCAATTAAAGCAAACGGAGCAGATATTATTTCTCGACTCATTATTAATAGCAATTGAATCCCTTGAGCCCAACTTAATTGTCCGAAAATACCGAAGGATACAAAAAATGCCAAGGCAGTCCCGATCCATAAAAAGCGGTCAGCTATCATGTCTGCTTGCCTTCCAAACTCGCTTGTCCATTTGAACTTTCTGGCGAGAATTCCATCAAAAAGATCAGTAAGCGCAGCAATCACAAAAATAATTATTATTGTTATTATATGTCTTCTTGTGAATATAAAATAAACTATTACAAAAGTGAGAATTATTCTGCTTATTGTCAGTATATTTGGTATGTGCTTGAAAATACTCAATTCTTTTTTAGTTTGTTCTTTCATTTATAAATGAAGATAGGTAAGTTTATAAGGCTTTTTCATACTTTATTTGTATAGCGGGATAGAGCAGCCTGGAGTGCTCGCCAGGCCCATAACCTGGAGGTCGTGCGGTTCAAATCCCACTCCCGCTATTCTATATCATAATAATCTTTTTATATTATAAAAATTGCCATTTTCATGACAATTTTTGGTTGCAGCGTAGAGAAATTAGCAAACTATCTTGTTGAAAATCCTGGATTTTATAAGACAAGCAGGGATTTTTTAGAGAATTCTCTTCAGGAAGAAATCTTAACTTTGGCTCTGAGGGATGATGTTAGTAAAGATTTGACATTGATAAAGAAAGCACATAATCTTTCTCTTGAATCAGAATGGTTTGCCTTCCATGTCTACGACAGCTGGGCTGAAGATAATGGCAACTCTGAGGGTGTAGAATTATATCAAAAAGCAGGAGATAAATTAGTCAGAAAGATTGGACTTGATTCAGATGGGGTGCCAACTGAAGATCAGACTATAGAATATTTACAGCAGAAAAAAGTGAAGAGGATTTTTAGCGTCACTCCAAATGCTGAAAAGGGATATTTCGGTGTTCCTTATAAGGACGTACATAGTTCAGATGTTGTTCAACGATCTGCCTTACAGGAACATCAATTACCTATATTTAAACAGTCTAAAATAGAAGTGATTCTACTTGAATCAGAGTGAAGAATTATCAAAAGACTTTTAAGGATTGGAATTTTAGACATGATATGTCAGAAAGAGTGTTTATTATTCATGGTTGGAGTGGAAGCCCAGATGAACCTTTGTTGAAATGGCTGAGGGAAGAATTGGAAAGCAAAGATATTGATGTTGTGGCTCTTAAAATGCCTGAAACTGATGAGCCAAAAGTTAATTATTGGATAAATTTTCTTGCTAAAGAAGTTGGTGGTATAGATGAAGGAACTTATTTTATAGGGCATAGTATGGGATGCCAGGCGATTATGAGATATCTTGAGATGGTCAAGGGAAATAAAAGGGCGGGAGGAGCTGTTTTTATAGCCCCTTGGTTACACTTAACTAATTTGGATGAGGATGATGTTTCTATTGCCAAGCCTTGGTTGGAGGAGATTAATCTTGAGAATGTGAAAAGGAAGGCTAATGAGTATGTTGCCATATTTTCAGACAATGATCCTTTTGTGCCTTTGAGCGACGCCGAGATATTTAAAGATAAGCTTGAAGCTAAGATAATAATTGAAAAAAATAAGGGGCATTTTAGTGAAGATGACGGTGTTTTGTCATCTAAGACAGTTTTGAAAGAGGTTCTGGGATTGATGAAGTAAAATGGTAATTGAAACAGGAATAATTCTAGCTTTTTTGGCCATGTTTTGCTGGGGTTTTGGAGATTTCTTAATACAGAGGTCAACTCGCAAGTTTGGGGATTGGGAAACTCTCTTTATAATTTCAATATTTGGAGCTATCGTTCTGTTTCCATTTGTTGCGAAAGACTTGCCAGGACTTTTCTCATCGCAATATAAAAATCTCTTAATTTTATTCGGTGCTTCTTTTATATTACTAATTGCTGCGTTGTTAGAGTTTGAAGCTCTTAAGAAAGGCAAGATTTCAGTTGTTGAACCTATTTGGTCATTGGAAGTCATTATTTCTGCAGTACTTGCATTTTTAATAATTAAGGAAAGTGTAGGTATTACTCAAATTGTTTTGATAGCTTCTCTAATTATTGGATTAGTTCTTGTTTCTTTAAGGAGTTATCATTTGGAGAAGAGAATATGGCTTGAAAAAGGAGTTATCTTGGCTGTTTTGTCTGCTTTTGCAATGGGGGCAGCTAACTTTTTTGTAGGGCTTGGAGCTAGATTAACAGATGCTTTGGTAGTTAATTGGTTTTTGAGCATCTTTTTGACGGTAGTTTGTGCAGTGTATATTTTTTCACAAAATGGATTTACAAGAATGTGGACAGACCTAAGCAAAAATAAAAAACACTTGATAACTATGTGCATATTAGATAATGCTGCATGGGTCGCCTTTGCGTATGCAATGGTTTTAGCACCAATCGCAATCGCTGTCGCGATTTCGGAAAGCTATATCATTATTGCAGTCCTGCTCGGAATGTTTATTAGTAAAGAAAAACTAAGAGTTCATCAGAAAATTGGAATCGTTTTAGCAGTAATATCTGCCATAATTCTTGCTGGCACAATAGGTTAATAATAATATGGTAAGAAAACAAAAATTTTCAGAAAGATGTTATTTTTTCCTTAGAAAAGTGCCAAAGGGAAAAGTTACAACTTACAAAGAGATTGCAAAAGCAATGCATAGCAAGGCCTATAGGGCTGTTGGAAATGCGATGAATAAAAATCCTTATGCACCAAGAGTGCCCTGTCATAGGGTTGTCTCATCTACTGGAGAGATTGGAGGATATGCTCATGGAACAAGAAAGAAAATTGAAATGCTAGGGAAAGAGGGAATTAAAGTTAAAAATGAGAAAATTGTAGATTTTGAAAAAAAGATTTATAAATTTGATTAGTAATTTCTTAATTCAATTCATTATGTTCACTTTGAGTCAAGATAGGATATCTTTCTAAATTTGGCAGACCATTATAGAATCTAAAATTAGACTCAGGCATTCTCAAGTTAACTTTGTCTAAAACTATTTTTATATTTTTACTTCTAGTCAATATCTTAACTGGTTGTTCATATGATAATGTAAAAGCACAGGCTAGTATTTTTCCTTTAGTTTCTAACTGATAACCTGTTAAGGTAGGGTTTTTATACTGCTGTATTTTTTCTTCCATATCCCATCTGTCTGCCTGTCTAGAGAAGTCTCTTATAATGTCTAGGAATGATCTGTAAATTTGGAGCTCTGTTTTGCTGAAGTAATCTCTCGGATCCAACCCCTTTATTACATTTATTGTTTTGAAGATTTTATTTGTATATGCTCTTATTGACTCTATATATCTATTTTTTTCAGACCTCTCAATCAGCTGGTCACGTTGTCTCATTGTTCTGTTGAATCGCTTTCTATCCATATGTTTTTTTAAAAAACTCCTTTGCAAGTTTAAAATTCTTAAGAACTCTTCATTTTCCTTTATTACCTCATGAGTTACTCTCAGTTTTCCCTCATTCGCTAAATTAGAGATACACTGCAAAATACGGCTGTCTTCTTCAATATTTTCTATATTTATCTTAGAGAATACTTCGGATGAATCATATAAAATATCTGTCAGGGACGCACTTCCGTCATGTCTAAAGGAGGAGTCCAGGAGCATTATTTCCTGATTGCCATCTTCCTCAAAATCAACCATGAGTTTATTCATCTATTGTAGTTTTTAAATCTTTCACACGTTACTATTATCTAGGAATAATGTATAAAATGGGCATTAGAAAACAATATAAAACTAATATCTGTGATAATTCGATGACGCTCGTACTTGGAATAGATGATGCAGGCCGTGGACCTTTGATAGGACCCATGGTTCTTGCCGGAGTTCTTATGAATAAAGAAGATGAGCTTTTTTTGAAGAAGCAAGGCGTGAATGATTCAAAGCAACTCATTCATAGCGTGAGAATGAAGCTTGGAGAGATAATTAAGGGCACGGCAGTAAATTATAAAGTGGTTCTTGCGCAGCCCGAAGATATTGATAAATCAATTAGAGGAGGAATAAATCTTAACACGCTTGAGGCAATAAAAACTGCTGAGATAATTAATTCTCTTAATAGTGGAAAAGAAAAAATTAAAGTTATAGTTGATTGCCCATCTGTAAATACTTCTGCTTGGAGGAAGACTTTATTGGAGTATATCGAGAAAAAGGATAACTTAGATGTTCATTGTGAACATAAAGCTGATGTTAACCATGTTTCTGCTTCAGCGGCTTCTATATTGGCTAAGGTTGTCAGAGAAGAAGAAGTTTGGAAATTAAAAGATGAGTATCTTGAATATGGTGATCTTGGGAGCGGATATCCCTCCGATCCCACTACCAAAGATTTTCTAAGGAAGCATGGCAAAAAGCTTAAAGACTCAGGAATATTCAGGAAAACATGGGCTACATGGAGAGAACTATTTCCGGAAGCAAAGCAGCAGAAAACATTGGGAGAGTTTGGTTAATTTGGAAAAAGATATAAAAAAACTAAGAGATAATATTGATCGTATTGATAGTAAAATCGTCTCCTTATTGAGAAGAAGATTTTTAGTTGCTAAAGAAATTGGAAAATTTAAGAAAAATAATGGCTTAAAGATAAGAGATTCAAAAAGAGAAAGAGAATTGCTGAGAAAAGTTTCTGAAAAAGCCAGGAAACAAGGTATTAAAGATTTAAAGCAAGTTAAGAAAGTTTACCTTAAGATAATTGAATCTTGTAGAGAGATACAAAGAAAGTAGGATATTATTTTATAATTATCCCTATCAAGATTAATTTTATTTACTCTCTTCTACTCTTTGGGTGTCTTCGCTTGATTGCCGAGTATTCTCTTTGACAGGCTCATTATTGATCTTCAGGCTTAATATCTTGGAAACTCCTTCATGCATACTTACCCCATAAAGAACATTTGAGCTCATAATGATCGAATCGTTATGAGTAATAACAATATACTGTCCTGATTTCATATATTGGTTTAATAATGCTGCCAGACGCTCTGAATTTCTTTTGTCAAGCGCAGCATCAATCTCGTCGAAGATATAGAAATGATACGGTCGGTATTCCTGTATTGCAAACAGTAATGAAAGAGCAACAAGTGTCTGTTCTCCTCCAGAAAGTGAAGTGACATCAAAATATTTTCCTTTTGCAAGTTTTACTACTATATTTATTCCGCCAGCAAAGACATCTTCTTGATTTTCTATCTCAAGATAGGCGATACCTTTAGAATATAGTTTTGAAAAGTTTTCTGTGAAAAGAGAATTCATTGCCTTGAATGTTTTCATAAATGAGCGCAATTTTTTCTTGTCAATCTCCTCTATTATCTTTAAGATATCTAATTTTTCTTTTTCAAGAGTATTGACTTTTTCCTGCACAGAATCGTATTCTTTTTTTATTTCATCATAAACTTCGAGGGCACGCATATTTATTGAGCCTATAAGAAACAAGGATTCGGATGTTTTTTTGAGCCTTTCGTCTAAATTTTCAAGTGATGCCTTTATTAATTCAAGTCCTGCAAAATCTTTCATCTCAAAGTCAAGCGCCTCTTTTTCTGCATCTACTTTTGCTTTGCCTATCTTCAGATAGTTTATCTGGTCTTCTATCTGTCTTACTGTGCTTTGTATCTCTGTTAAATCAATGTTACTTTGCTGTACAGATAGCTGCATTTCATCTCTTGTTTGGAACATCTTTTTGAATTTTTGATTCAATTCTTCATCCTGTTTTTCTTTATCCTCCAAAAATTCTGACTTTTTATCTATATTTTCGGTTATTCCTTTTATTTCTAATTTTATTTCTTCAAGATCTCTGGAACTTGTCTTAATGATGCTCTTTAATTTTTCAATATCTCTTTCTTTATACAGCAAGGAAGTATCTGCATCTCCCTTTGTTCTTGATGAAATTTCTTCTATCTCCAGAAGAATTGAGTCATATTTCTCCTGGATTTTTGGCAGATCAATAATTTTAATCTCAAGATTTTTTCTTCTATCATCTAATTTAATTAATTCGTCTTTTATTGACTTTTCAGTTTCTAGAACCCTTCTTAACTGTTCCTTTCTGTCTTTTATGCTTTTATGATTTATTAATTCAATTTCAAGTTCGGATATTTTGTTCTTTATGTCTCGCAAATCCTTAGACAAAATTTCTTTTTCTTCTCTTGTCTTTTGAATTTCTACTTTAGCTTTTTCCAACTGTGCTTTAAAATCAGATATTCTATCATTTGAGTGTGAGAAAACATGGTCGATATGCTCCGGTGTTATTTTGCTTTGACACAGCGGGCAAATATCTATCTTTTCCACTTGTAATTTTATTTTTTCAGCTCTTTCAATTTCTGATTCTGCTATTGATATTATTTTAATGTTAGTAAGTTCTGACTGATACATGCTTTCGTTTGCTTTTTCTTTTTCTAAAAAAGATTTTTTAAGTGAATTTATTGTGGATGTGCATGAATCTTCAGATTTTGAGCTCATCCTTAGTGATATTTCTTCAATATGCTTTAGCAAAGATTCTGAGTCGGCACTTGCTCTAGATAATTGCCTCTCTTTTTCTTTCGCAACTTCTCTAAATGAATAAAGTTCTGTTCTATAATTAAGTAATTTGTTTCTCTCTTCTTCGATTACAGCAAGTTCATCTTTCTTCTTCTTTAAATCCTGAGCTTTTTTTGCCATTAATGGCGATTCTTCCCTAAGTCCTTTTATTTCTTGTTCGACAGCAGGTATTGAGTTTTTAATTTCTTCAATTCTTCTTTCAACCTCTGCTTTTCTGTTTTCGTGGTTTTCCTTTCTTACTTTAAGACCTTCCAGTTCTGCACGGGTGTTCGCTATCTGGTTATGCAATGTGTCCTGTTCCACCCCTGTTGCCTGCTGGATACTTTTATTTATCTGGCTTATCTGGTTTTGGAGAGATTCTATCTGTACTTGGGTTTTTTCAGCCTCTTTTCTTATTTTGTCTTTTTGCTCACTTTTTTCCGATATTGACTTCAGTATTGAAGAAAGTTCTTTAGTTTTGTCTTCAATCCTTCTTGATAATATTGATGCTTTAATGCGTTTTTGAAGAAGTTCCAGTTCTTTAAAGCGAAGAGCTTGTGCTCTTTCTTTTTCAAGATTTTTTAAATAGATAGTCCTCTCTCTAAGTATGGCTGATATTTCTTTTAATTTCTCTTCTGTTTTCTCCAGCTCATGCAGCGATTTTTCTTTCTTTGACTCATAAATGGATATGCCTGCCACCTCTTCTATTATCTTTCTGCGCTCATCAGAATGCATTCTTACTATATATTGTATCTGCCCTTGCAGCACTATGTTAAATCCATGAGGATCTATTCCTGCCTGCGCAAGAAGTTCTATTATCTCTGCTCTTGTCTTTGTTTCATCATTTATTTTGTAGATGCTTTGCCCA
>Ga0209542_10015408_pt1 | contig 12833 bp, 11 predicted proteins | sample RifCSPhighO2_01_FD_184028 | JGI IMG/M metagenome (GOLD analysis project Ga0209542, IMG submission 184028) | Soil microbial communities from Rifle, Colorado - Rifle CSP2_plank highO2_0.1 (SPAdes) (version 2) | ecosystem: Environmental > Terrestrial > Deep subsurface > Rock core/Sediment ...
GTCAATCATTTTACGTCTTTTTATGGTGGAGGTCCGGGCGGGAATCGAACCCGCGTATAAGGGTTTTGCAGACCCTCGCCTTACCACTTGGCTACCGGACCGTGTTGCTACAATGCCATGAGAAGGAACAATCTGCGAAGGTCCTCCGTAGCCTTGGCGAAGGATGGACCACTTGGCTACCGGACCGAAAAGAGCGACAGAGGAAAGTGTACCGTAGTTCCGGTATGCTTTGGAGCATGATTGACCCCCTCACCCCCGCACTCCTCGCTTCCCTGCAAGAAGTCTCCGATCCTTTCTGCCTTTCGTTCTTCCTGCCGACCCACCGCACGGGGGATCTTTTGCAGGATCAGGTGCGGCTGAAAAACCTCCTGAAGGATGCCGCAGAGAAGTTGCACACAGCAGGAATGCGGAAACCCGATGTTGATGCGCTGCTTGAGCGTCCGCATGCCATCCTCAAGGACAGTGTCTTCTGGCGGCACCTGGAAGACGGGCTTGCGATCTTCGCAGCAAAGAACCACTGCACGATTCTCCGCCTCCCCCTGGCTCTTCCCGAGGAGAGCATCATCGATGATCATTTCCATGCGTCACACATCGCTCCCATTGCTCTGGGAGCACACAAGCACTTCTTTCTTCTCGCCGTGAGCCAAAAGCATGTGCGCCTCCTGCGTGTGGGCGCGAATGGCTTTGAACAGGAGCTCCTGAAAGAAGCGCACCCAGAGAAACTTTGGGAGGTGCTCGGAGAGGACAAAAAGGATAAGGAAATCCACCAGCACAGCGTCGGATCACCCGGCGGAGGAACGGCGAGCGTCTTCCATGGTGGCGGAGGGGAGAAAGATGTGAAGAAACAGGAAATCCGCGAATACCTGACCGGGATCAGTCAAAAAGTGGAGACTGCACTGAAGACCGAAAGCGCTCCTCTCCTCCTCGCCTGCGCCGATCCCCTCTTCGGCATCTATCGCGAGGTGCAGCACTACCCGCATCTGCTGTCAGAGAGAATCCACGGGAATACCGATCATCTCAGCGACAAGGAACTGCTGGCAAAAGCGCATGCCCTCTTCACAGCTACCTCTGCGTCGTGAGTGAGAGCGGATGACTCCCCGCAAGAGTATGGAAGTACTCGAGGACCGTACCACGTGCGCGACGATATTTTTGTTTCTTGGAAAGCACTCCAAGCTTGTTGATGCGTTCATCGGACTGACGGATGAAGCCCGCGATCAGCGCGAACTCGCGTTCGAGCGTAATCAGGTGTTCCTCGGCAACCTCCTCCTCTTCACGTTTGTAGTAGAGATCATGCTCCACCTCCGCCCACGCATGTTCCAGGACGGTCGTCACCTGTATTTCGCAGCGGAGAGCCCGGAAACGCCGGTACTCCGCAAATTGCCGCCGATGATCGGAAAGCGTGACGACGAAGTGGCGGGCAGCGTAACCGAGGCTCTGATGGTAATGCGGGTAGTACTTCCGGACATCGAGCTCTTGCACAATATGAAATTCCCGCCGGAGGAGATCCCTGATCTCCTGCACATCGGACTTGAAATAGAGGAGCACCCGCACTCCTGCAAGATCGTGCAGAGAGGTCATATCTGCACCTTCCCGTGATTCTTTCTTTTTCCGGAGAAGTTTTCTCTGAATACTCCCCTCCTCCTTCACGCGCGACGCGACAGATTGGATCTTCATCCCGTTATCGGCAATGAGTGACTGGAGCAGTCGCTCAATACACACAGCAAACTCCTCGTGCAGCGAGAGCATCGACGCGCCGACCATGGGAAGAGAAGATCCTTCGCGCATGAGTGGTACGGAAGGTGATGACGATCAGCACGGTGATTTCTTACAGATTACTCCCCGCGCCTCTGTTCCTGCCGTTCCTGGCGTATGCGCAGACGTTCCTCATGGACTTCCGTTCGTTTGCGGAGTTCCCGCGGCTGATCGGGAATGAAGTTGAGATGCTCATCCGGAATGGCGCGGGCACGACCGACTTTGTCCCGCTCGGCACTCAGACGGAGATCGGCTTCTTCCGCCATACGGAGACTGTCCGCTGCTGCACCGAGTGCTTCGAGGGACGCGCCCCCTTTGAGTCGCGCAGCGGATTCATGGAGTCCCGCCTCCGCACCGTCCATCCCCGCTTCCATGCGGGAAATATCAGTGGAGGGAAGCCGCTGGCGGAGATCGCCGGCTGTCGCACGCGCCTGTTTCAAATGGACTTCCGTCGCGCGGCGCGTCGATTCCACAACCTCACTCATCGTTTGACCATCTTCCACAAGGCCTGCTGCAGCATCACTACGGCTCAGTGCTATGTCCTCCGCTTCTTTGTCCATGACTGCGAGGAGCTCCTGTGCAGTTTCTGTGAGCGATGCTTCCTCCATCACGATATCCGCGAGGACCGTGCCGTGCGCACGGAGCGAGACTTCAAAGGTGGAGAGCACTTCGAGCGCTGTCTCATCGAGACCACGGCGCTGGAGAGAGAGAACGCGCTCTCGGACGCGCTCGGCCTGCGTGACGAATGCCTGGCGGAGAATCTCTGCACGTTCGGCATTGAGCTGCTCACGTGAAGCAAGAGTGATCGCTTCATCCAGACGACGCACGGCCTGTTTCGTGCCCTGCCGCGCCTGGGCTTCGGGCGTAAAACTCATCGCATCAGCAATATTCTCATTCACCAGAATTTTCATGGAGTAGAGCGCATCACCGGGGAGCGCTCCTTCCGCTGCATACGCGACACCCACAACAGCAAGAAGAAGAACGAAAGTGGAAACTGGTACCAACGTGAGAGGCGTGAAGAAACGCAAGAGAGAGGTGATTGATTCTGCGGGTGTCGCAGGAGACATCTGCATATGCCGCCTGAGAGCATCTTTCATCTCTTCTCGTTCCGTTGCCGTCAAACGCACTTTGCGCGCGCGGCGGAGGAAACGGGCCGTGAAGAGTGTGTCTATCCATTGCATACGCAGGGGATGACGCAAATCGGCTTGCAATCTTACAGGAGTATTTCGCACAAATTGGTGCACCACCTGGTCCATAGCCTCTTTTTCGGCAGAAAGCAGCCGAATAGAGCGAACTCGACGAAAGAAGAAAAAGGGGAACATTATGCGTGGTGGAGGAGCTCCCGAAGCATTTTCATGCCGCGATGGAGACGGACAGAAACAAGGTCAGGACTGATCTCGAGAATTTCCGCAATCTCCTTCGGGCGAAACCCGTCGACATGTCGCATGATGAGCACAATGCGATATTCTTCCTCCAGTTTTTCGAGCACGGTGAAGACCTCTTTCACCTCCACTGCATGCTCCATCTTTTCGACGGCATGCTCATCCGACACATCGAATCCCTCATCCTGCATCGCTTCCAGCGAGACCTCCTTCTTCTTCCGAAATTCATCAATGACGAGATTTTTGGCGACGCGGTAGACAAGTCCGCGCAAGTGCATGATGGGTTTCTCCTCCACGATCATTGTCCATACTTTGCAGAACGCTTCCTGGGCAATTTCACGGGCGCGTTCCCGGGAGGAGAGACGAAGGTAGCAGTGGCGAAAGAGCGTATCCGCATCGCGCTCATAGAGAGCGAGGAACGCTTCTTCGAGCCGCTTCTTTTTCTCTGTGGAAGACATAAAGGTAATGAACTATACCGGAGTTCTCTTCTCAGCGTCTAGCAGACGCAGAAAGACCCCTGTAAGAAGAAGAGAACCTCTGCGTCATCACTGGCAGATCCGCCGCTCTTTTCTTGGTCGGATGTTTCTTTCCCCCCTTTTTCTATGATAGCCCGCACCATCCTCGCCTCAGGCTCTCTCTTCCTCACTCTCTCCCCCTTGACCGCTTTCGCAGCGCCGGCGCAGATGGGAGAGATCACCACCAACGTCACCGTGGCAGAATGCCGCACCATTCTTGCCCCTCAATCGTTCTCCACGAAGCAAGCACGCGAACACCAGTTTTGGCATGACCAACATGAAGAGCAGCGTATCGATGTCGAAGCCTGGCAACTCGCGCATACGAGCTTCCATAATGCCGCACATGTTACGCACATGACGTACGTCCGCGATCACGTCGCCTGCGGAAAACTGATGAGAGACTCCACACCGCGGCGAGTGGCCAACGTCGAACTCCTCGTGTTCCGTCCTGCCGGACGGCGCGGATTCTTCCCCATCCGCCTCACCCAGACCGGTGCGCGGGAGCGCGCATTCGTTGCAGGGGTCCAGGGAGATGTCTCCTGGCGTGACCGGCGCTTTGCAGGTGCAGATCGCCCCTCACGGCGCACGATGGTCTTGGACACTCTGGAGAGACAGGAAGAACAGAGAAAGTACTAAACAGACGGAACAGTGATGTACATGCTGCCCCTGAAAACTTCGGGGGCAGCTTTTTTTTACTGAAACATACTCCACGGTTTTACGTCGATCTCCTCCACGTTGATTTTCTCGATGGTTTCGACAAACCTCTTCGCAAGCTGCACATTCGTGATGAGCGAGATGCCACGGTCAATCGCGAGACGACGCATGAGGTAGCCATCCGTGATTTCCGCTCCGCGGTAATGCGCGGGAATATTGATGACGAGGTCAAGTCGCTTCTGCTCCAGGTACTCGCGAATATTCGGGCTCCGGGGAACAGAGATCTTGGAGAGGAGCGCGCTCGGAATATTGCGGGATTCCAGGAACGCATGCGTCCCCTCCGTCGTGAAGAGTGCAAACCCTAACGCGTGAAGTTTCTGGATGGTGGGCAGGAGCTCCGCCTTGTCTTCCAGACTCCCCACCGTGAGGAGAATGTTCTTCTTGGGAATGCGAAAGCCGACGGAGAGGAGGGAAAGCAGGAGCGCTTCTTCCGCCGTTGCGCCGAAACAGGCGACTTCGCCGGTGCTCGCCATTTCGACTCCGAGCCGGGGATCCGCACCGCGGAGCCGCGCGAAGCTAAATTGCGCCGCCTTCACCCCCACGTGATCGAGATCGAGCGTCTGGTACCGGATGCCGGTGGGAGCCGTCCCGAGGAGCGCCTGAGAGGCAAGCTGCGCGAAATTGATATTCGTCACTTTGCTCGCGAAGGGAAAACTGCGGCTCGCGCGGAGATTGCATTCGATGACCTTGATCTTGTTCTCCTTCGCGAGGAGCTGGAGATTGAAGGGGCCGGAAATCGAGAGGTGCTTCGCAATCGCTTTCGCGATGACCTTGATACGATTGAGGGTCTCCATATTGATGCGCTGCGGAGGGAGCACAATCGTCGCATCTCCGGAGTGCACTCCTGCATTTTCGATATGTTCTCCGACAGCGTAGAGGAGTACTTTCCCATTCTGTGCGATTGCATCGAATTCGATCTCTTTCGCCCCCTGCTCGAATTTGGAGACGACCACCGGCGCATCTTTGCTCACAAGGGAAGCTTCAAGCAGATACCCTTCGAGCGCTTCGGGAGAGTGCACGACTGCCATCGCGGCACCAGAGAGCACGTAACTGGGACGGACGATCACGGGGTACTGGCAGCGTTCCGCAAAATCTTTCGCAGAGGCAAGATCGGAGAATTCGCGCCATTCCGGCTGATCGATTTTGAGCGTATCGAGGAGCTGACTGAATTTGTGACGATCCTCCGCACGGTCAATATTTTCGGAACGGGTGCCGAAGAGAGAGACACCGGCTTGAGCAAGTTTCGGCGCGAGGGAATTCGGGATCTGTCCTCCCATGGAGACGACGACTCCCTCGGGCTGCAGGAGGTCTACGATGTCGAGCACACGTTCCAGGGAGAGCTCCTCGAAGAAAAGCGTATCGCACTCATCGTAATCGGTGCTCACGGTCTCCGGATTGCTGTTGATTATTGTGACCGAAAATCCCTGGCGCTGGAATTCCCGTACAGCCTCGATGCAGCACCAGTCGAATTCGACGGAGGAACCGATGGAGTAGGGACCGCCGCCGAGGACAATGGCTGAGCGGGAAGATGTAGGGGCGGTTCGCGAACCGCCCCTAGTGTCGGCTGATCGCTGCTTGCTGCCTGCTCCAAAGTCAAGATCGTGCTCAGTACCGTGATACGTCATGTAGAGATAATTCGTCTTCGCCGGAAATTCCCCCGCAAGCGTATCAATCTGCTTCACGACGGGGAGAATGCCGTGTTCTTTGCGGAGAGCCCGAATCTCCATGGCTTTCTCTTGAAGAAGTGATCCGTTCTCCCCGCGGATCATGGCGATACCGCGGTCGGAGAATCCCTGCTTCTTTGCGAGGCGGAGAAGAGGAGGAGTGAGAGGGAGTGCCTTCTCATGTGAGAGCATGTGGTACGTCTCCACACATGCCTGCATGCGTTGCAGGAACCAGGTATCGATACCCGTCGCGAGAGCGATCTCTGCAACACTCCATCCGCCGGGAGAGGCTCCCTTCCCCGCATCCGATGGTAATGCAGATCCCACGCGAAGCGCCTCGGCAATCGCGAAGATGCGGCGGGGTGTCGGCTGTCGTACTTCGCGCGTGAGGTCGGCAAAAGCCATAGGAGCCGGGAGCAATCCTTCTGCGCCGATGTTGATCATGCGGAGCGCTTTCTGGAGCGCTTCTTCAAAAGACCGCCCGAGCGCCATGACTTCTCCGACGGATTTCATTTCCGATGTCACCTTGTCGCTCACATGGTGGAATTTCTGGAGGTCCCACCGTGGCACTTTCACCGCAACGTAGTCGAGCGCGGGTTCGAAATCCGCAGACGTCACCTGCGTGATCGCATTCCGGAGCTCCGGAAGAGTTTTTCCGAGGACAAGTTTCGCGGCGACATATGCGAGAGGATATCCCGTTGCCTTGGATGCGAGTGCGGAGGAGCGTGAGAGACGCGCATTCACCTCAATCACGCGATATCTCTCGGATTTTGGATCAAGTGCGTACTGGATATTGCACTCGCCGACGATCGTAAAGTGCCGGATGACTTTGAGAGCAATATTCCGGAGCATCTGGTACTCGCGATTGTTGAGGGTTTGGCTCGGCGCAACGACGATGGATTCCCCCGTGTGAATCCCGAGCGGATCGACGTTCTCCATATTGCACACGGTGATGCAGTTATCCGCGTGATCACGGACCACTTCATACTCAATTTCCTTCCAGCCTGTGAGATCCTCTTCAATGAGCACCTGTGAGGATTCGACGAATGCCGTTTGCAGCAGGTCCCTCAGCTCTTCCTCATTCATTGCTCTCCCGCTCCCCTTTCCCCCCAGCGCGAATGCGGCGCGGGTGATCACGGGAAAACCGATCGTGCGCGCGGCCTTCATCGCTTCCTCCACTGAGGTACAGGCAAAAGATCGCGGCACATCCACATTGATTGACTGGAGTTCTTCGTTGAAGAGCTTGCGATCCTCTGTCTTCCGAATCGCATCGACGGATGTCCCGAGTACCGTGACGCCGCTCTGCGCCAGGATGCCACTATCGGAAAGCGTCAGGCCGCAATTGAGAGCAGTCTGCCCGCCGAAACTGAGAGCAATCGCATCGGGCTTCTCTTTCGCGATAATCTTCGTCACGAATTCCGGCGTGACGGGGTAGAAGTAGACTTCATCTGCCAGGTTCCAGCTCGTCTGGTTCGTTGCAATGTTGGGATTAATGAGCACGACGCGCTTCCCCTCTTCTTTGAATGCTTTGATCGCCTGGCTTCCCGAGTAATCAAACTCCCCCGCTTCCCCAATTTTGAGAGCCCCGGATCCGAGGAGGAGAATGGTCTTCGTGTCACTGGGAAAACTGCTCTCCCTGGCCTTGGAGGCCCGGGAAGGGTCTTGTGACTTCGGTCGATCGCTCATGTCGGGGGGAGGGTAACATTGATTCTCATGAAGATCAAAGAGTAAGATGAAATTGTTTCCCACCATTCTCCTATGAAACTCCTCGCTGCTCTTCTCACAAGTGTGCTCCTCATGAGTTCCACCGCTCTGGCCGCTGATGCACCGGAGGAGATGGGATTCGGGGAAACAAGCCGCAGGTCGCTCAAAGTCCAGAATGACCCTTGCTACAAGGAACACGGTGCACAGCGCATTGTCTGCGTCACAGAGCTCAAAAAAGCCACGGTGTTCCAGCGGAACTTGAGCGGCGGCGGGAGGTTACAGAGGTTCCTGGAAGGAAAGATTGAGAGGAGGAGCATCCTCATCCCCAAATGGATGACGGATCCGAAGCGCATTGATCTTCGGTCCAGCAGTGAAAAAATGCAGGAAATGCTCCAGAATCGGAAGATCACCACAGGAGAGAAGGAACCCGTGCCAGTGAAGGAAGCGGAGATTCCCGCTCTTCGCATCAGAACGAAAGCCGCAACACGGGCTGATAATCCCGCCATCCCCGTCTGCACCCGCCGCCACGGACTCATGCTCGTCGTCTGCCTGAAAGAAATGGGGATAGAAATCAATGCGCAGACTGTGGACCCTCTCACGCTCGAGCTCTACCGGCAGTCTGAGATGCCGACGCAGCAATAATACGGCTTCGTCCGTCTCCGCTTCGCTTCGCCGAGACTACGCCGGTATTTTTCATGGTCTAGTAGAAGGATTCCGAGTGTCTTCATCGCGAAGCCGTATAATGGAGAGGAAGAATTGATGCACAACGGATATTCCCCCCGTGAGTTCCGGATGGAACGTGGACGCAAGGAGTGAGCCCTGGAGGAGGAGAACGGGGTATCCCCTGTGCTTGGCAAGAACACGCACTGTGGGGCCTGTGCGTTTCACCTGTGGCGCACGGATGAAGACTGCTTTCGATGAAAGCGATTTCCCTTCGATCTCGAGCATCACCGTGTCCTCGAAACTTTCCGTCTGCCGCCCGTAGGCATTGCGCTCGATTGTGGTATCCATGAGATCGAGAGGATGCACTCTCTTTTCCAGAGCACCATCAGAGAGCACCTCTTTCGCGAGGAGGATTGCTCCCGCACAGGTTCCGTAGATTGGGAACTGTTCTTTCTCTGATCGCTCCATAATCTTTTGGTGCAATCCCGTCTCATCGAGAAATTGAGAGATCACTGTGCTCTCGCCACCCGGGATGATGAGACCCTGCACTGCTAAAAAATCAGAAAGAGAACGCACCTCTTTGGGCTCCACTTCGAGAGCCTGAAGCACACGCATGTGCTCAAGAACGTCACCCTGGAAAGCGAGAACACCTACTTTCATAGAATGATTGTACTCCGAGCCATGAAGCACGAAGAACAAAATTCGAAGCACGAAACAATTTCAAAGCACCAATACCTAAATTCAAAACTGCAATGCACTCTTTTGAGATTTAAATTTTGAGCATTGTTTCGGATTTCGTGCTTCGTTATTCGTGCTTCGCCTACCAGCCTCTCTCCTGCATCTTCACCTCAAGCTTCCCGATCTCCAGACCCGTCATGGGCTCCCCCGCATCTTCAGACGCTTTGAGGAGCGCTGCAGGATCCCGGAAGTGCGCTGTTGCCTGCACGATCGCGCGTGCTTGTTTCTCTGGATTCACGGACTTAAAGATCCCGGACCCCACGAAGACGCCATCAACCCCGAGTTGCATGAGGAGCGCGGCATCGGCAGGTGTCGCGATACCTCCCGCTGCGAAATTGACGACGGGGAGGCGGCCAAGGCGCATCACCTCTTCGACGAGTTGGAGAGGCACCCGCTCCTTCTTCGCAAACGCCCTGCGAAAGCCTCCACCTGTTTTTAATTCCTCTATTTCCCTGAGGAGCGTGCGCATGTGCCGTACAGCTTCGATCACATTTCCCGTTCCCGCTTCCCCCTTCGTGCGCATCATCGCGGCACCTTCGGAAATCCGCCGAAGAGCTTCGCCTAAGTTTCGTGCACCACAGACGAAGGGAACCGTGAAACTCTGTTTCTCGATATGTCGTTCAGGATCCGCAGGGGTCAGGACTTCGCTTTCATCAATGAAATCGACTTTCAGAGCCTCTAAGATTTGAGCCTCGACGAAATGCCCAATCCGCACTTTTGCCATCACCGGAATGCTGACTGTTGCCTGAATCTCCCGGATCATGCGGGGATGCGACATACGGGCAATTCCTCCTTGTGCACGGATATCAGACGGCACTCGTTCCAGCGCCATCACCGCAACCGCTCCTGCCGCCTCCGCGATCTTCGCCTGCGCGGCATTCGTCACATCCATAATCACGCCGCCTTTCAGCATCTTGGCGAGGCCGGATTTGAGGGTGAAGGAGGGGGGATGTACAGTCATCATTCTTTCTCAGTATGAAGCGCCTCGCATTACCACAGCAAGCGTATAAGCATCCAATTCAAAAATGGGGAGATCGTATGGTGGGAAGGCGAATAGGTCTCCAGGGGAATTGGACGCCAAGGAACATCACAGGGTATCTCCGGGACAACGTGGAAAATCTTTCTGCGCTCGTGCGGCGTCACCTCTTCCTGCATCTCAAACCAGAGATATTTCGCGATACGTTTCAACCGGCGGATTACCGACGTGAAGACTGGGCTCGACTTGACAGGCGTAATCGCGGCAAACCGCTTTTTTGGCATTATGATTATCCGGGAGAAAAAGACTTCGAAGTTCTTTTGTGCCCACGCCAGAACGAGTGGGTAGTACCAACCGGATTTGTGCACCCTGAAGAGCTCCAAAGGGCAGGAAAGCGTATTCTGCAAGGCAAACACATCACCGAATATCAAGACAGCATCCGGAATGCAATCGCGAATGTCGTAGAAGGAGAAGTCTCACAGCGTTCCCGACGAGAAGTACGAATACTGCTCAGGGACACTTGTTACCATCTTGCAGATGAGCACTCCTCATTCTCTGCGAGGGCTTTCATTCGCTGCCTGAATGGGCAACTCAGAAACGTGTACTGGCACGCATGGATGCCGGGGGATTGTCTGCTTTTCGGAGAGCGGGCTCTGCATGCACCTTTCGTTCCCGACAGGACATTCAAAGGTGATGGGGGAACGCTCTACCAAAACCTCATTGAAGGAATCTCTGCATAATCCTCTGTGTCCACCTGAGAGATCTTGACCTTTCCTTATGGCAAAGCTGGACTTTTCGTCGTTACCTCTTTCATCAGGGATGCGTAGATCCCTACGACAAGGGAAAGACCCCAATGCTGGGAAAACATCCTATCCTGCAACTAGAATGTACCCTTCTTGTGCATTGCCCACGATACGACAACTACCAGAATATTCGTTTTGCATCAAAGCTTTCATTTTTCTTATGATGGTGGCTGGTGCATAACCAGTTCTCTGTTGCAAATATTCAACGGAGCAACGTTCTCCACTGCTCAATAAAATTAGAGTAAGCACTATTTCCGATCGTTGAGCAGGTAAATTTTCCGACCTATTGTCATACAATTCAGCAACTCGAAGAAGTGTTGGATCATCTATTTCATTCAAAATATTGTGGAAAAAGCTGTTTGTTGGATGAAACAATCTATATCGAATATTTGAAACTATAAACTGTGACCTTGTTAGTTCTGCCTGAGGATAATTCCGATGAGAATCTGAAGAAGGAGATTCAAAAACCATAAATATATTTTAGATATCTTTCCTGATTTATCAACTTATGAATGCATTTATTGGTGGAGATAAAGAGAATCTTAGCTCTGAAGTTTTTTGATCGACTTTATCAGTATGTGATCCCTGTCCATGTAATTCAGTTTCTTATAAAACCGGTAAGCGTCTTCGTTCGGCGCGAAGCATTCGACAGTGATGACATCGCAATTCTTTGATGCGAGGTGTTGTTCCATTCGCTGCATGAGTTCGTTGCCGACGCGCTGTCCTCTGTATTCGGGAAGCACGATCAGTTCGATGATTTTGCCGTTGATCGAAGGGTACCTTTCTATGTCTTCGGGGCCATCTTGATGGACAACACCGATGATGCAGCCAATTATCTTCCCCTCATCTTCGGCGATGAATACGGTTCCATCGTGCTTCTGCACCTCCTCGAATGATCGAGCTACATACGTATCCACATCGAAATCTTTCAATCTTCGAATCCGATGCAAAGGGTCGAGGTCTGCAATGTAATCTTGAAGCAGGCCGATGCAACGGACTAACTCCTTTCGATCACCTTCCCGATACTCACGAAAAACGATGCTCATACGCAGCAGCATAGCGGAAAGCGGGACCTCTCATGAGTACGGTAATCTTTCCTTCTTTAGAGGTCTGGAATGGGAACTTTTGAGTTTCTCGATTTGGTCGATTCGTTTAGAATAGCCCTCCGCTTTATGAAACTCGAAGGCACTCAATCTCTCATCACCGGCGCAAGCAGTGGTATAGGGCTTGCAGTTGCAGAACGCTTCGTTCAGAAAGGGGGCAAGGTGCATTCCTTCGATACACAAGACCCACTGAAGAAAGTCGATGGCATCACACCTCACTCCGTCGATATTCGAGATCCTGAACAAGTGGCACGAGGGATGGGCGACATAACGGGAAAGCTCCATCTCGTGTTTAACAATGCAGGAGTGCTTGCTCGTGGAGGCTTGTTCGAGGTTTCGCATGACCAGTTCCGCAACATGTTGGAAGTGAATGCTCTCGGTTCGTGGCTCACACTCAAAACCGCGCTTGATCAGGATAAAGTTGCGGAAGGTGCGACGATCATCCAGATGTGTTCAACCGTTGGCGGACCTCCTGGTCGTCGTGTGTCTGCACCGAAAGTTCGCCCTTATAGTCTCAGCAAACAACTTGCCCATGAGATGATCGAAGCGTTGCGAGCTGATCGTCCTGACCTGCGCGTGAAAGCGATCTATCCCGGTGCAGTAAAAACGCCAATGACGATGGCAGGTTTCCCCTCAGAGATAGAGTACGACAGACAGGCTCTCGCAAATTGGGGTGTCGTCAGTACTGCAGATGATATTGCGGACAGAATCATGCTTCTACTAGAGAGTGATGCCGATAATCTCGTGTGGGATTCAGCACGAAAGGAATATGTCTTTGAGTGAAATGGTGGAGCTGAGGGCAATCGGATATACCTTTCC
>Ga0209542_10015410_pt1 | contig 12832 bp, 10 predicted proteins | sample RifCSPhighO2_01_FD_184028 | JGI IMG/M metagenome (GOLD analysis project Ga0209542, IMG submission 184028) | Soil microbial communities from Rifle, Colorado - Rifle CSP2_plank highO2_0.1 (SPAdes) (version 2) | ecosystem: Environmental > Terrestrial > Deep subsurface > Rock core/Sediment ...
GCTGGAGGTGGGAGGAGCCTATGGACGCAATAGTATGTACTTTGCGCGACATGGAATGAATGTTACCAACGTGGATTTAAGTAAGACCTGGATCCGTATGGCTGATGAAAGTGAGGAAGGCCTGCCGATCACGAATATTTGCGGAGATATACGCAAGGTTCGGTTTCAAAAGCATTTTGACGTAGTCTTCAGCAATTTTGTGCTTCACTTCCTACGCAACAAAGAACTCTCTGCGATCATGAAGAAACTGTATAACGCGCTCAAACCGGACGGACTCCTCATTAATTCGTGGTTGAGCAGTAATGATATGTATGCGAGTACGGGATATAAGAATGGATTGTATCTGCATTGCTTTACCAAGGAAGAACTGGAACGGCTCCACGCACAGCACGGATTCGAACTCATAAATATTTTTGAAACCATTGAATTAGAAACAATAAATACCAACGACCGTAAGACCTTCCTCTGGTTCACGGTCGCAAAGAAAGCACATTAACATTCCAAACCTATGGAGGTAATACATGCAAACCTGCGAATTGACTCAAAACTTTGGCGGAGCGAGACTGCTTGCTCCCCATCGCCTGCCAGATGACCTGCTCATCTCTCGGACAGTCGCGAACGTCGCTCGCGATCTCGCAAGGGATCCGAGCAAACAAAATCCCGCTCGTGCTTTTATCGAGCGGATCCATCAAAAGGCCGAGATGACAATTGGTGGCTCAATTAAGAAGCTGGACCAACAGCTTCAAGCCCACCTAGCCACATCGCGCTCGTCGTCTTCTGATGAAGTGCTCCACACGATCGCGCTCATGACGAGCGGAAAGTGTGACTTGTTCTGTGAGCAATGCTATACAGACCAAGAAGCACATCAGGGCGAGTGGCGGATTTATGAATCTGCAATCCGCGAGGCACACGCATGCGGTGCGCGCATCATTTATATCGCCGGGGAAGGGGAACCTTTCCTAGACGATCACATCGGAAAAATAATCCGACTCGCAACAGAATTGGGGATGGAGATTCTAATGTTTTCCAACGGCCGCCAATTCTGCAACGAGACACCCGGCTACCAAAAGCTTCGCGCCAAGATTATGGAACGAGAGGGTGAAGTGGACGCGCCAACCTTCGTCCGCTGGCTCACGGACTACCCGGTGCATCTGTATCTCAAGATGCACTCGGCAAACCGAACCATTAACTCCCGTCTCTGCGGTCTGATCGGGAAAAAACTCGACTACACATACGAACAAGTCGAATTCCAGGGCCGCCAGATTGATATTCCATCGCCGCTCCTTCGCCTCCCAGAATGGGGTTACCCCATTGAGCAATTGGGGTTTGATGCGATGGTGGTGAAGGAAACTGCAAACGAAATCCTTACCACGATTGGCCCTTGGTCACAGGCAAATGGTTACGCGCTGTACGCCGAGCCGTTCATCCCATCCGGCCGCATGCTCGGCAATCCCGCTCCAACGCCAGAGCAATTGAGTAACCTGCGAGAGGCGGGATACCTTGTCCGACAAGACTGTTCGATGAACAAAGTACTCGGCAAGGTGGTTATTTGGGGCCGCGGGTTTGTCTCGCCCATTCTGGCATTCACCTGGCGACAACTTGCCGAGCGTCCCTCCCTCCTCTACGACCCCGAACATGGTTTCATGGAGCAGCGGGACCACCACCCGCTGTTCCAAAACCTGCGCTACCAGGCAGGTTGCCCGTGCGCCATGGGAAATCAGAACTTGAAGTATATGCTGGATGAATACGCTCCCCGACAACAAAAAAAGTGAGGCGTAATGCCTCACTCGTATACTCCGAAAGGCCCTGGTATTCCCAATCAGGGCTTTTCTATTTACCCCATTACAACTAGCACGTGCAATTGTCCGACGCCTCGTCGCAGCCGGAGCACTTGGGCTGGCAGTACGTACTACCGCAGGAGTGATCCTGGTCGTGCGCGGTGGCTTCCGCGCCGCACATGGAGCACTTATACCCTCCTGCGGATGCCCCGCAGGTGGTGCAGGTGAGTTCACCCATAGAGTTGATAATTATTGTTACCCTGCTATCAGTATAGCACTGCGTCCCCGCGAGGCAACCAAAAACCTCCCCACGGGGGAGGTTTGAGTGAATTAATGAAGATATTCGTCCCAGCTACCTCGGCACCGGCCTACTTTCCCAGGGCTTAGTTTAACCCAAGTATCATGAGCGCTGGCGCGTTTCACTTCTCTGTTCGGGATGGGAAGAGGTGGGACCACGCCGCTCGAGGCACCGAGAGAGCTGGAACGAATGGTATGCAACGTAAAAAAGAATCATGCATGTCGCTGACCCGCCTTCGTCCCACCATGGGGACTCCAGCGAGGCGCTGCGCACTCTTTGGGAATCCGTATTCGACCGAATAGTACCGCTCGGCTGAAGCCCTTGCGGGCCTTACACCTGCGGCCTATACACCCAGTTATCTCCTGGGGGTCTAAAGACGAGTGTTTATCTTGGGGAGAGCTTCACGCTTATATGCTTTCAGCGTTTATCTCGGCTGGACGTCGCTACCCGGCGATGCCCCTGGTGGGACAGCCGGTACACAAGAGGTCCATCCTTCCCGGTCCTCTCGTACTAGGGAAGAATCCCCGCAACACTCGCACGCCCACGACAGATAGGAGACCGACATATATGTTACTTCGTAACAAATTCCAAATAATAAACCACAAATCACAAACTTGTCACGCGGTGTGGTCATTTCTGCCACACTCTGCACGTTACCGTACAGATCGGACTATATCTTCTCTGATTGAATCTTTCAGAGCCTGGCGTACAGTCTCTACGGATCCCCTGATTGAACTCAGGGTTTCCTCGGTATTGTCCTGCGTTGTATACAGGAGTTTCACCGATATAGCCAAGTTTATAGACAGCTCGTTTATCCCTAAATGGGAAATGTCTACTGTCTCACGACGTTCTGAACCCAGCTCGCGTACCGCTTTAATTGGCGAACAGCCAAACCCTTGGGAGCTTCTCCACCCCCAGGATGCGATGAGCCGACATCGAGGTGCCAAACCTGGCCGTCGCTATGGGCGCTCGGGCCAGATCAGCCTGTTATCCCCGGAGTAGCTTTTATCCGTTGATCTTCCGCGCTCCTATGAGCGACGGTCGGTTCACTATGTACTGCTTTCGCACCTGCGCGGGATGTACCCCTTGCAGTCAAGCCGGCTTGTGGCATTGCCCTATCCCCCGCGTTTCCATTGCGAGGTAGCCGACCTTAGTTAACGCCTCCGTTACCATTTAGGCAATTATGTTAACTTAATCTTGTATTCCATCGAGGGATGGATGTAGGGCCTGATAATTTCGACAAACGTTTCGATGTCAGACGGAGGAATATAGAGTTGCGTACCTTCTCTCTGTTTTCTCAATGTGGTATGGACATGAAACTTTTGTTGTAACATGTCCTGAAGTCTTTGAAGGCTCAATTCATCGAAACAATGAGTATTGATTATTCTTGCTCGATGGAATCGTGATTTCAAAGATCCGTCATCCATAAACCAAACTGCCAATGAGAGAGGGCTCACAAGTTTTACAATCATCTTCGGTACAATCTTCTGATGATCTGTATAAAACTGTTGCCCGTAAAACCGCAACGTGCCGGCGCTGAAAGTCGAGAACCAATACTTCTCATGCACCTTTCCTGCCACCGTTTGCAGTTTTAGCTGTGGTTTGGTGAGCACCATGTTGCTCAACTGTTGGTACAGCCAATCCACATAGTCTTTTTGGCGTATGGAATGTTCAACTTTGAGTCGAAACGTTCTGCCACTGTTCTGAGTTTCCAAATGCCCATCACCTAATAACAAACCAACAATGATTTCTCTTTGCTGATCTGTTAAGCGTATGGACTCTGCAAGACTCCGAACTACTTTTAAATTCATATGATTAAGCGTCTCTTAAGAGACTCTGCATGTCGCCATGCAGTTCAGACTATATCATCATCCTACCAATCTAGGATGTCGAGCGTGTAGTCGTTGAGGGGTTCTCCGGCATATCGTCGAAGAACTTCCCTGCTGATCACCTGCATCACCTCTTGATTTTTACCACTGTGGTACAAGAGGATACTCGCAGCCGTTCCAGCATATAGCTCAATATTGCGCCCGGCATTGCTGCCGAGCCGCCCCTGAAGATCCTCTCCAACGTAACGTCGGAGCGTAACGGAATGTGGATCTTCGTTAAGGCAACCGCCCCAGTTAAACTACCCACCAGCTACTGTCCTCTCTCCCGGATTCACGGGAGGAAGTGAGCGTTAAAAAAACATCAGGGCGGTATCTCACTGGCGTCCCGATTGCTCGGGACTCCCGCCTATGCTGAACAGATAAATCCTTAACGCAATAGCAAGTTGTAGTAAAGCTTCACGGGGTCTTTTCGTCTAGCCGTGGGTAGGAGGCATCTTCACCTCCCCTGCAATTTCGCCGAGTCCCTCGTTAAGACAGTCCTCAAATCGTTATGCCATTCGTGCACGTCGGAACTCACCCGACAAGGAATTTCGCTACCTTAGGCAATATGCCATTTGTATCGCTACAAACATTGGACTATATCATATCCGCGTTATTTACGGATTTCGACGTATAGTCTCTGAGGATTCTTCATGGATATTGTGCAGTGAGTTAAAAATATACTCGATCGTATGTTTTCTTCCTTTACCCTGTTGATTCATCGAATACGCAGTTGTCACCAAATCTTTAAAACCTTTCTCCGTTCTATGTACCCCTTGTTCCATCTTCTCAATAATATATTTGAACTTTCGGTACGCGTCTTGTTTCGTAATGAGAGGGTACTTGTCAAAAAAAGGTATGACTTTCTCAATGATATTTCTGCGTGAATCGATGCTGAAATTAAGCACATGATGTGTGCCCGACTTACGGTAAATCGAACCTGTCTTAAAAACCCACTGAAATAACTCAAGTATCTCACGATGATGTTCGTGCTGATACACTTGAAAACAGGGGTTAATCATCCATCCGAATGCTTGGGATTGATGGCGAATGATTGCAACACTAAAACTCCCTTCGCCATCTACAAACCCCGACAAATAATAATGCAGGTATTTTGATTTGCCGTGAAAACGTGTAAGAAGCGACTGAATTGATGTACCCATAACGTAATTAATTTCCATGAAGTCTTTCCTGCTGATTGGCTGCACTTGTGCATTGTCACCTACTCGGTAGCACAAGATACTTTACCCCTATGAGAGGACAGCGGTTCCAGCAAATAGTCGAATTTTGTAATCGCCCTAACTCTTGCTTCCCTTACGGAAGCGGTAGCGAGTCGACGATTATAGTTATCGCCGGCGTTCATCAGCGCTTCGGTTCAAAGCTACACCAGCGCTACGCGCTGAAAACTCTAAACTCTAATTTCTAAACTCTAAATAAATTCAAATAACCAAAATCCAAAACGTTTTGGATTTGTGATTTCGAACATTATTTAGGATTTAGGGTTTCGGATTTAGGATTTTCAGTGCGTAGCACTGGGTTCACCTCTCCCCTTAACGTTCTGACACTGGCCAGGCATCAGCCCCTATACGTCGCCTTGCGGCTTGAAGCAGGGACCTGTGTTTTTGGTAAACAGTCGCTTGAGGTCTTTTGTTGCAGCCCAACCAGCGCTCCGCGCTGAAAACTCTAAACTCTAATTTCTAAATTCTAAACAAATCCGAATGATCAAAATTCAAATGTTTTGAATTTGTGATTTTGAACATTGTTTAGGCTTTAGGGTTTCGAATTTAGGATTTCCAGTGCGAAGCACTGGCGGGCAGGCCTTATTCCAAAGTTACGGCCACTGAATTGCCGAGTTCCTAAACGAGGGTTCTCTCGTCCACCTGAGCATGACTATGCCCGCCCACCTGTGTCGGTTTCCGGTACGGATCCCGTACGCTTAGCTCCTTTTACCTTTTCCCGGCATTCTGTTACGAAAGTTCGCTCCGCCCGAAGGCTTCACTTCCTCCCCGCCTAGGTTTTGCTTCTCATTGAGTTATGGACAATGAATTTTTTTCTCGAAACATACACTACCCATATAAAACTATGATTGGCAAAATCTAGGCGGGCAACCTGCATAACCAAAAGCAGGATCTCACACCAGAATGCGTCAGTAATCGGAAAACGTACGGAAGGGCTGGAATATTAACCAGCTCTTCCATCGGCTACGCCTCGCGGCCTCGCCTTAGGCCCGCCTCACCCCCCACCGATCATCGTTGTGGGGGAACCCTTGGGCTTACGGTGGGAAAGATTCTCACTTTCCTTTATGCTACTTATGCCAATATTCTCACTCCAGTGCGCTCCACCGGTCCTCACGGATCCGACTTCACGGCACACCGGACGCTCCTCTACCATGCAACGCCTCGCTACCGCTCGGCGAATTCAAAAATCAAATATCAAATATCAAATATCAAAATGAAGGAAGGTCGTCCCGCTACTGCGGGACTCCATAATTTTGACTTTTGGATTTTGCATTTTGAATTGAACGCTGAGCGATAGCGAAAGCGTTGATCTGCACATTCGGTACCACGCTTAGCCCCGGTACATTTTCGGTGCATGACGACTTGACTAGTGAGCTGTTACGCTATCTTGAAAGGGTGGCTGCTTCTAAGCCAACCTCCTAGTTGTCGCAGTCATCACACTCCCTTTTACACTGAGCGTGGATTTAGGGACCTTATATGGCAGTCACGGCTCTTCCCGTTTTGACCAGTGGAGCTTCGCCCCCACGGTCTTACTCCCTCTGCCTGGCACACCAGTATTCGGAGTTTGGTTGGCTCGACTAGGCTTGCGCCACGCCGAACCATTCAGTAGCTCTACCCCTGGTGGGTTTGCAAAGAGGCTAGCCCTTAAGCTATTTCGAGGAGAACCAGCTATCACCGAGTTCGATTGGAATTTCACCCCTAGCCACAGGTCATCCCCCAGTTTCGCACGGCTGGTGGGTTCGGGCCTCCCCCCGCATCTCTGCGGGGTTCACCCTGCCCATGGCTAGCTCACCCGGTTTCGGGTCTTGTCTACGGTGCCTTAGTAGGCGCTAGTTCACGCGACCGAAGACGCGACTTCACGCGTTGTGGCGTAAACTCGCGTTGGTCAATGCGTAAACTAGCTTCTACAAATCGGCCTATGAAGCCTCGCTTTCACTGTGCCTTCCCCGCCTAACTTTTGCCGAATTCATCGCATCAAATTGATTCCATCGGACGACTTTAGTTATCATGACCAATCCTCTGAATATATTCAGCAAAACTTAGGCGGGTTAGACGAGCAGCGTAGACAAACTCATTGGCTCATTCTTCAATAGGCACGCCATCACCCACCAGCGCTCCGCGCTGAAAACTCTAAACTCTAACTTCTAAGCTCTAAAATAAATCCAAATGACCAAAACCCAAAACGTTTTTGGATTTGTAATCTCGAACATTATTTAGGATTTAGGATTTCGAATTTAGGATTTCCAGTGCGAAGCACTGGCCGGGCTCTGACTTGTTGTAAGCACATGGTTTCAGATACTATTTCACCGCCCTCCCGGGCTGCTTTTCACCGTTCCCTCACGGTACTGGTTCACTATCGAACACTGCGCGTATTGAGCCTTGGACCATAGTCGGCCCTGGTTCCGCCGGGATTTCACGAGTCCCGACGTACTCAAGAACATAACCCAGGAGTACAAAACCCCTTTCACATACGGGGCTATCACCCGCTCTGGCCTCCGTATTCCACGGAGTTCTGTTAGGGAAGTTGTGCGTCTTCCTCTCCAGGCACACAGTCCTGGAACGGCTATATCTTTCAACACTCACGCGGCATGAAGCCTGTGCGCCGTCCACGTCTCTTAGCCTAAACCTCCTTGCGGAGGTAAACGCGTAAAAATATGGGAACTGCGTGAGTTTGGGCTGATCCCGGTTCGCTCGCCGCTACTACGGGAATCGCAGTAGACGCAAGTTCACGCGACCGAATACGCGAGTTCACGCCATGTGGCGCACACTCGCGTAACAATCAATGCGTAAACTAGCTTCTACATATATTGCTTTCTTTTCCTCCGGCTACTGAGATGTTTCACTTCGCCGGGTGCGCTTCCTTACCCTATGAATTCAGATAAGGATAGCCGACGTTACGTCGGCTGGGTTTCCCCATTCGGAAATCTCCGGATCAAAGGTTGCTTGCCACCTCCCCGAAGCTTATCGCAGGCTGCTACGTCCTTCGTCGCCGCATCAGTGTCGAGGCATCCACCATGTGCTCTTTTCATTACGGATTCCCAAAGAGTGGTTTCAAACCATCCACTCTTGGGATCATTTGACGAGAGTACGTCCCTCACCATACATGGTGAGGGATAAAAATTTAAGCGAAATGCATGATTACTTTCTTTGCGTTGCGTATAAATTGTCAATGATCGCGCGCGCGCCCTTGCCGTCTTCCCGCCCTCAAGGATTGCTGCCGTTTGATAATGGCAACGATCCTTGAAGAAGGAAATAATTATTTTGGACTAAAAAACCGCTCCCTCGAGCGGTACACACAGAAAGAAACGCGCCAAAATCTTTCAGCCGCTTGAGAGGTTATTTGCTAAAACCCGTACCGTCATAATAATATCCTCAAATATCCCCACATTTCCCTCTTATTTCAGCCTAAAAATCAATGTGGATAACATGCGTATACTTTTTTCGAGTACGCTCATTATATCTATAACCTCCTACCCTGTCAACCCAGGGGCACGCGCGGGCCGCGGAGATAGTTGATAAAGAACCGCACGATGCCTCCCAAGCTGACCACTGCGCTCACAATGACAACGCTCACGATCATCGTCATGATCGCCCGATACGGCGTCCATTGCATATATCCCAGGATGCTCAATCCCATGGGAGCCAGCCACAACGTGGTGCCGATGACTTCTTTTTTCCCCAGTAACGAAAACATAAACCCAACTTAAACTGACAACTGAAACCTGACCACTACTTGGTTCCCCACCTCGTCGTATATCCCGCACGTGCAAATACCCTATCCGCGGTCATACATAGTTTCTTGAATGATGGCGCATGCACCACATGCAACATGGCATCACGCATGCGCGTATAACCATAAAACAAATAACTGCCGAACAACACCAGCGACAGAAAAAACGAATATAAGAACTCTGGAATGAGTAATGTGCGCAACAACATGTCTTTCCAATCTTTTCCCTTGTCCGCCATTATCATGAACAGCAGCTGCACCGCATAAAAGATTGCGCTCATGGCAATAGAGACCGTGCGCATAACGGTGATAAGCCCCGATTCGCCGCTTCCCGCCTCATGCCAGATGAGCGAGGAGAAAATGGACAGGAGAAGTGCCAAGGTCAGCGCGTGGGCGAGCATGTCCGGGAACACCGCGGCGAGCACTCTCCGGTGCCGCGTTATGACCGTAAGCCCGCCGTACTGCCAGCGCACACGCTGGCGCCAGAACTGGCCAAGGCGTGATGGCACAACAGTGGAAGCGACTGCTGCTTCGGCGAGCGCCACCTCATACCCGCGCGACTTTATCCGCACGGTGAGATCATAATCCTCTAGTAATTGCGTCTGATCGTACCCTTGGACTTCTCCCATGAGCACCGTGCTGCGGATGAGCGAAGCAAGCCCGTGCATGATGAGCGGCCCCTGGAGAAATCCGCGATCGGCGATGCGCGCGACATTGAATCCCACGTACTCGAGACCTTGCAAACGAGTGAGTATATTTTCTTTCCGATTGGCAACGCGGGCCTGCGTACACACCGCGCCCATCGCATCATCGGCGTGCAGTTGCCGTATCAATGATCCGATCGCACCGTCCGTCAACACCACGTCATCGTCCAATACAAGGACATCATGGCGAGGTGATGGCGGGAGATGCAGCACGCGCAATCCCTCATTGACCGCTCCCGCACGCTGGTGATTTGCGTCAAGCGGCAGGATCGTGAGCGCGTCCGGGTTTTCCGCCGCGCGCGCAGCCTCTGCCACTGATGCAAATACCCCTTCCCATCCCGGCGGCGTCGCGTCGTCTACCACCACCACCTGCGCAATCAACGGATCGCCGAGCAGGCGCGCCACCAGCGGCACAATCAATCGCGGCGGCTTATAGGTCGGGATGATGGCGCTCACCTTCACGTCTGAAGGGAAGAGAACAGGGGCATGCGCGACCTGCCGCGGCGCAAACAACCCTCCGGCATACTGACGGAAAAACGAGCTCAATTGAGGAGCGCAGGCGAGCATGGATTTTGGATAACAAAAATCGGGCCTTCCGCTACCGTGAAGAGGGTATCCCTCCTTTTCGATAGCCCAGATCCCGAAGCAAAAAATGTGTTTAAGCAGCTTCCTGCGCGTCCTTTATGGTAGCACAAATCTATCCCCAACGAGAATACTATACTCAGGTTTTACCCATCCTGCCACCTGCCGAACGCAACGCTTGGGATGTGTACCAATCGCGTCACGAATGTGGGGTATAGTTCATTCCTTCGATGTTTTCACCGCTGCCGTCCGGTCCGACACCCCAAAAATTATCTACGGGTGAACTCTCTATGATCGTCCGGTGACCAGTTCGCCTCAACGCCTCACGAACATCTTCATGTTGCTCGGTTTTATTCTGCAGTATCTGTTCCATAACGATGACACGCTCCTTATACCACGAAGGCTGCACGTCTAATTTATATTGATCGGCAATCTGTTTCGCAAGTTAGGCGGCTCCGCCGCACTCACGCAGTCCCGCATTAAGGCGAGCGAGCGATCCTTTAGTGCTGTGGCGGATAACGGTGATACCCATAGAAAAGAATTTGGCTATGGTAAGCGAAAAAGATTGAAATTCAGATACGATGAATTTCTTCCACTGGAAAGCATACTCGGCGGTAGGAAATGCCACATCCCAAACCTTGACGGTATGCGCCGAAAAATTATCGAGCGGATGAAAAGGCGTGGTGAAGAAATACACCGTTTCCCGTGTTTCTTTATTGAGCCCCTCGCTTGATTCAGGACACATAACCGAATATTCTCAATCTCCAATTTTAAGGAAAAAACGTTGACGGATAAAAGATAGGAACTCCGTCAATATCTCATCTGGCACATTACCGAATACACTGCTCTTTACCTTCTTATCGCTCCCATCATGGAAATGGTGCGGGAAGAGCTTAACTTTGATCGCGCGGTGATGCGGATAATTGTCTACGCGGTACAAAGTACCATCGAGATGGCGTCGCTCGTAGTGAAAGGCGTAAATATCTTTCTGCGACACTGAAAGATAGATGTCGAGGAAACTTTTGTCCCGAAACACAAACCGCCGCTTATAGGGCGACGGCTCAAGTACCTCGATAATAAAATCCGCAGCAGACTCCCGCGTTACTTCCACCAACTCATCCAGCATCGCATTCATACCGACTGTTTGAGCGCACGGAGCTTCTTCCGCTCGGCCTCAAGTGCGTCGAGCTTAAAGAAATCGTCGAGCGCGTCCGCTGTGTCATCCGCCTCACCCTTTCTTGCCATACGAAGGAATTCAGACGTGTTCCACACACCATGCTTTAAGGCAAGCTTCAACATCTCGCTCTCCACTTCCAGGAGGCGCTTATCCATCCACGCCGAGGCGCTCTCGCGCGCAAAGCGCGTGGGTGAAATGCGTAATTGCGTAGCGAGTGTTTTTAGCGTCATAGCGGAGTTGAGTATAAGAGTTTTTAACCTCTCAGTCAATTATGTTCGTGGACTTGAACATTGTGGGTGCCTGGTCATCCGACCGTACACCCCGTCGAATGACGGAGTGAACCCTCAGCTATAAATTTGCCCCCGAGAGGAGTTGAACCTCTAATCCCTTGCGGGAACATGGTCCTAAGCCATGTGCGTATGCCAGTTCCGCCACGGGGGCATGTTGATATTGTAGGCGAATTTAATCACCCCGCCAATAATTGCACCTTCCGCGAAACCAGTCTAGACTGAAAGTACATCAATCACGGAATTACTGCCATGAAAGCAACGTCCGCGTCAATCGCTGGTGCAGCACTAATGGGGGTTCTATTGCCCTTGTTTTTCGTTTCAAGCCAGGGGACGCATGTGGTCATCAATGAAATCAAGGTGGGGGGCGAGAAAGCGACCGATGAATTCGTCGAGCTCTATAATCCCACCGATGCGGATGTGAATCTTGCCGGCTGGCGGCTTTCGAAGAAAACCGCATCCGGGTCGCTGTCAAACCTGCTCACCGAATTTCCGTCCGTAGTTATTGCCGCGCACGGATTCCTTCTCATCGCCCATAACGATTATGCGGGGTCAGCGCCGAAAGATCTCGCGTACTCTACGCAATCATCCATTACTGCCGACAACACGGTCATTCTCTACTCCGACAACGGACAGACCATTGTTGATCTCGTCGGCATGGGAAGTGCGGGTGAGGCGGAAGGAGCAACCGCGCCTTCACCCGATCCTGGTATGAGCATTGAGCGCGCGAATGGAGCCGATACGAACAAAAATACGAATGATTTCGCCGTGCGCGCAGCGCCGACGCCGAAGCAGGGAGTAGTAAACAATGACCAGGGATCAGGGAATAATAGCCAGGGAACAATGAATGGCAATCAGGGATCGGATGCCGCTCCCGCTGCCGCGATAGCCATCAATGAAGTCCTCCCGAATCCCGCGGGAAATGATGAAGAGGGAGAATGGATTGAACTGATTAATCTTGGCGATCAAGAAGTGAACCTCACCGATTGGGCCATAGAAGACGCATCCGGAAAACATTACACGATCAAACAGGACGGCGCAATCTCATCCACCACGATCGCGCCCAAAGGATATTTTCTCCTTCCCCGCGCGGCGACCGGCATCGCGCTCAACAATACCGGCACGGAAATCCTCACCCTGCTCACTCCCAGCGAACACGCCGCTATCTCT
>Ga0209542_10015411_pt1 | contig 12832 bp, 11 predicted proteins | sample RifCSPhighO2_01_FD_184028 | JGI IMG/M metagenome (GOLD analysis project Ga0209542, IMG submission 184028) | Soil microbial communities from Rifle, Colorado - Rifle CSP2_plank highO2_0.1 (SPAdes) (version 2) | ecosystem: Environmental > Terrestrial > Deep subsurface > Rock core/Sediment ...
TATTCAGAAGTTCAAAAGATTCTTCAGTTTACAGATCTTTATTACAACTACCTAAAAGACATAGGCAATCTTTTGATATGAGTGAAGGTTTGCCTTTTTTAGTTGGTTATTCTTATTTAGTTCCTTTACAGGAAAAAGTTATTCTTGAAAATACTCAAAGAATGCTTTCTTCTCCAAAAAGTACAAGTGGTAGAGATTTTTTAAATTGTAGATTATTAGTAGATTATCATTCAGAGTATGATGAAGCAAGAGCTGTAAATGGTTTACCTTTAGATTTATGGCTTTTAATTCAGCCTTTAGCGTTTAATGTTATCATGTGGCCAAATTTAACTTTGAATCAACTTAGATTTTTTGAAGGACTAGATTCTTCTTTAAGTGAAAGAGAAATTATGGAAGAACATAGTAAAAGGCCTTTAGCATATTACCGCGATGGAGATAAATTAGTACCTGCAAACTTCAATCTTGGGAAATTAGCTACAAGTCTTAATTTAGATGGTGGAAAAACATCTGGGGTTGCTGCTTTAATGGCAAGAAAAAATCCAGAACCGATTGATTTGAATAAAAATTATGGAAAATTATCCGAAGATTATTTTGAGCCTGTTTTAAGTAAAAATGGAAAGATTACTTCAATATCTGGTAGGCATTATTTACTTAGTACTAGGGAAGTTTTAGATATTCCTTCACACTTAAGTGCTGAATTAAGGAAATCACATCATACGGGAATACAGGGATCTTGGCATTTTGCTGGGTTTATAGATAATGGTTTCCAAGGAGATCTTGTTTTTGAATTAAGATCTGATGAACAATCAAATGCATCGTTAGAACATGGAACTGAAGTTAATTTAATTGATGTTTATAGGTGCAAAGAACCTTCTGATAAAGTTTATAGTAAAGAAATTGGATCTAATTATCAAGGTCAGGAAGGATTAAGAGTTTCTCGACATTTTACATTATTTAATTTTAAAAGGGCTGGAAAAGAATATAAAAAATTAGACAAACTTGTTTTAGTTGAAGAAAAAGAAAAATTAATTTCATTAAGAAAACAAAGAGAAGGTTTTGAACCTATTGAAGGTGATGGGAAAAAAATTATAGAATTATGTGAAAAAGGATTTTTCTTATCAAGATATGATTGTGAAGATGATGAAAAAGTATTGCAAGTTATTCCTTATACTGTAATTTTTGGGCCAAATGATGATGTGTTTGCTTATGTAAGAAGTAAGGACATAAAAGATTATGGCGATCAAAGATTATTTGACAAATATTCAATTGGATGGGGCGGTCATTTGATTAAGACTGATGGACCCAATTTTATCCAGAACGGATTAAGAAGAGAAGTTTTCAAGGAAGAAGTTAAAATTGAAAAAGTTTTAAGGGAACCTAAAATTGTTGGAACTCTATTCAGCTCTGCTCTTCCAGTTGATAAAGTTCATTATGGTTTGGTTTATGCTATGCAGACTGATGAAAATGTAAGAGCAAATGAAGCTTCAGCAGTCCACTCTAAATGGGTTAAGCTTGATGAATTAAATGATAATCCTGAACTTACTAAAAAAAGTGAAACTTGGACTAGATTATTGATTCCTCATTTATATAATATTAAAAGACATATTAGTTATTAGGTGTATGCTGCGATTGGAATTAATGGTTGTTCTATAAAATATATTTTACAGATGAAAATGCATGCGACAAACGACACACGCGACAACCACCCCAAGAAAGTTTATAAATAAAAATTACAAATTAAATTTAATGCTAAAAACATATAAATTTAGACTATATCCAAGCAAAAAACAAGAATTAAAATTAAATCAATTTATAGAATTAGCAAGATTTAGTTATAATAAACAATTAGAACTAAAGATAAATGAATATAAAATAAATAATAAAAACTTATCACAATTTGATCTAAATAATAATCTAATTAAGTTAAAAGAAGAAAACAAGAATTTAACTCAATTACATTCCCAAGTATTACAAAATATTAACCAGAGAATTAATTACGCATTCAATAATTTCTTCAGAAGATTAAAATCAAAAGAAAATCCAGGATTTCCAAGATTTAAAGGAAAGAATAAATATGATTCAATAACTTATCCTCAGTCTGGATTTAAATTAGAAAATAAATTATATTTGTCTAAAATAGGAAAAATAAATATTGTAAAGCATAGGCAATTAGAAGGAAATATCAAAACATTAACAATTACTAAAACATCTTCAAACAAATGGTTTGCTTGTTTTAGTGCAGAAAAAGAAGTTAAGAAACAAAATAGAATAGAAAACCATATTGGAATAGATTTAGGATTAAAGCATTTCTATGCAGACAGCGAAGGAAATTTAATTAATAATCCCAAATATTTAAGGAAATCAGAATTAAAATTAATTAAAACTTGTAAAAATCATTCAAGAAAGAAAAAAGGAAGTAAAAACAGATTGAAATCAAGATTAAAATTAGCTAAATTATACGAGAGAATAACAAATCAAAGATTAGATTTCTTACACAAACAATCAAGAGTATTAACAAACAATTATTCAAATATTACAGTAGAAAAGTTAAATATTCAGAAAATGCAACAAAATAAATATTTATCAAAATCAATAGCAGATGTATCCTGGAATAAATTCCTTCAATTACTTTCTTACAAAGTGGAAGAAACTGGTGGAAAGCTAATTGAAGTTGATCCAAAAGGAACATCTCAATATTGTATTTGTGGAAATAAAGTAGAAAAAAGTTTAGCAGTAAGAATTCACAAATGCAATAATTGTAAAATAGAAATTAATAGAGATGTAATGTCTGCTATTTTAATTAAAAATAAAGCATTCGATACCGCAGGAAGTGCGGAAATCAACGCTTGGGGAAATGTTTCCTGTAGAAACGTCGATGAACCAAGAATCTCATGTATCTTTTAACTAGATGATTTGGGAGCTTCACTAGGTGTAATAATATTCGCCTTTGTGTCTTTGTTCTTGATCTAATTGTGAACCTGGTTTATTAATTCTAGGTCTACCTGTTTGCTTATCTCTCCTATAAGTTATGTTTAAATTTTTTAAAACTTTATTCATTCCTTCTCTTTTATTTACTGGTCCGAATACATGGCCTTCTTTTCCAGGATCACCTTCAAATACCAACATTGAATCTGCTAAATAATCTATAAATTGAATATCGTGGTCTACTATAATTGCGCAAATTTCTTTTACTGCTATAAATTCTTTTATTACCTCTGCAACTTTTAATCTGTCTTCGACATCAATAAATGCTGAGGGCTCATCCATAGCGATTAAATTTGCTTCTTGATTTGATAAACATGCTGCAATGTAAACTTTTTGCAGTTCACCACCTGATAATTCTTTTATTTGATTGTGTAAAATTGCATTTATATTTAATTTTTCTAAAATATTGGTTTTATACCAACCTGAATCGAATTCTGTTCCTGCAACACTTTTTAAATAATATTCAACATCGCCTGCAATATTTATATCTAGATACTGTGGTTTGTAACTAATTTTTAATGGTTCAAAATTTCCATTATCTGATTTTTCTAATCCTGCTAATAATTTTAAAAATGTTGATTTTCCTAAACCATTTGCTCCCATGATTGTTAATACTTCCCCTCTATGGATTTTTCCAGATGATGTTTTTAATTTAAATGTTGAAAAAGTTTTTTGCAATTCTGGAAATTCTATTAGTATTGACTTTGAAACTATTTTTTCTATTGGTGTATTTACAAATTTAATTGAATATGATCTGAACTTTAAATTTTCATCTGGCAAGAATCCATCCATATATTCATTTATTCCTCTTCTTACAGCTTTTGATTGTGAAAATATGCCATAGCATGCTTGTTCTCCATAAACAATTTGTATTTCATCAGAAATAAAATCTAATGTTGCTAAATCATGTTCTACTACTACAACTGAAGAATTCTCTGAAAGAGTTCTTATCAATTTTGCAGCTTTTATTCGGTGTATTATATCTAAAAATGACGATGGTTCATCAAAATAATATACATCTGCATCTCTTAATGCTGCAGCTATAATTGCTAGTCTTTGTAGTTCACCGCCGGATAATTCCTCAACTTTTCTATCAAATAAATGAGTTAATTCTAATTCTTTAGAAAATTCTTCGGCTTTATTTTTTTCATCAATTTTTTTAATTAATTCTTTAACTGTATGTCCTTTGTAAACTTGTGCTAATAATTCCACCCTTTGTGGCTTGTAACTAATTTTTAATTCGTGTGATGCTAATTTTTTAAAATAATCGCCTAACCAAGTTGTGGAGTATTTTTCTGCCATTTCTTTGTAATCGTGCTGTCCTTTATATTTTCCTAAATTCGGAGTTAAATTTCCTGAAAGAACCTGTAATGCTGTTGATTTTCCAATACCGTTTCTTCCAATAATTCCCACAATTGTATTTGGCTTAACTATAGGAAGAGAATATAATTCAAATGCATTTTTTCCAAATTTGTGGATTGGATCTTCTTCTAATTTTTCTGGTAAATTCGCTATGTGTATTGCATTAAATGGACATTTTTTAGCAGAAATTTTATGCATTTCTGTAACTACTTCAGGTGATATTTCTGATTTTCCAGATTCTCCAATATGAAAACCTTCTCCTCCGGATTTATTCAATGGGTCATATTTTATACATTCTAATTGGCACTTGTCTGGACGACATTTTGTCTTTTCTACTATTGCAATTACTTTCTTCATATAATTAAGTGCAAGTAAAAGATTTATAATTGTTTTTATTGGTAATGATAATAAACAGCATTTACAGCCAAAATAAAAGCGACTTTAGCGCATGTTGTAGATATCAGCCATATAGCTAGGTATAAAACATAAAAAAATATAAATAAGTTCTAAATTATTTTTTCTATGGAAAAAAGTGAGGTTTCTAGTGATATTTATTCTAGTAAATTTATAGGTGATGGTATAGTTGATGCAGGTGTAATGTTTAGTGCGAAGACACATAGAATTAAAGCACAAATTGAATCAATAATTGATAGAAATAGGTATAGAAGCCCTAAAAATCAAATAAGATATGTTGTAATTAATAATAGTACTGATACAAGTGTCCAAAGCGGAACTACTTATTCTAGAAGAAGCGGCCTTATTGATGCAATTACGATTTCAAGAAATGATCCAAATAGTGCAATTGATATATTACATGAATTAGATGAACAATCTAAGGAAACCATACCTATTGTTTTTATTGATGAAGTTCAGTTTTTACCAATAAAGTTTATGGAAACAATATTTAGATTTAAAAATGAGAAAAGAAGACAATGGATTGCAGGATTATCAAAAGATTTTAGAGGTGAAAAATTTGAAACTATGGATGTTATAAAAGAAATTTTTTCTTTTTATGTAGATATAAAACCAAACTGTACTTTTGATGTTGATGGTGAACAATGTGGACAAGATGCAAGCAATACTGTCCGAGTAATTGATAATGCTAATTATCCTCTGAAAACTCCAATTAAATATTACAAATCTAATGATGATGGATCCAATAGGGAAATTAAAAATGGATTTTTCGCTCCTTACTGGGACAAAACTATTTTGCCTAGAGATTCTAAAGGCATAGACTATACTGTTGTATGTGAAGAACATTTTAAAGTTCCAAGAACTGATGAAACTAAACAAATTTATGAAGCTATAAAAAAAGTTCATTATATCAATAAAAATGATTTATTAAAGAATTTTAACAGATTTGAGGATTTGGAACAAATACTTGGATTTTTATCTATTGAAAGAAATATAAAAATAGACGGAGATAAATATATTTTTTCATATAAATAGATTTTTAAACTTTTTAATTTCATTATTTTTATGAAATGTGATAATTGCGGCAGAGATATAGAAAAAATCTTTCTGGATAAAATTTTAGGAACTTATAAAAGAGAAGGCAAAAAATTAAAGGCTATATGTAGTAATTGCCAGAAGAATGCCCTTGTGGCTTAACGGTAGAGCAAATATAAAGGCTCAGTTGCTTCGTAAGCAATAGGTTGGGGGTTCAAATCCCTCCAAGGGCTTTCTTAAATTCAGATCAATAGGAAGGATACTAAGTTCGCAATTCTTATAAATTTTTCCCTACAATAAAGTTCATGACTGAAAATAACTCTTTAGAAGAGGCAATAGGTAGAAATAGTTCTAATGAAAAAGCTTCCAATTTAGAAATACAGGCTTATTTTATTATTAATGAAGAAAAGAAAGATTCCAAATCTATTTTTAAAGAATATTACAGACCATTATGCAATTACCTATTAAAATTGACAAAAGACAAGGAAAAAGCGAGAGATCTCGCTATGGATACCTTCATCAAAGCAATAAAGAATTATGAAAAATTTGCTTCAAATACAAATTTTAAGGCCTGGATATATAAAATCGCCTACAATTTATTCAGTACAGATTACCAAAGAGAAAAATTGCATAAAGTAGTTAAAGAAGATAAAGATTTAGAAGATTTTACTAGGTATAATCTTATCGATCCTGAAAAAGACGCAATATGTAAACATGAACTAATTATATTACACGAAAAATTGAGTGTTGTAAATTCAGCTTATTTAGAAGTTTTAATATTAAAAGCACAAGGAAATTCTTATAAAAATATTGGTAAGATATTGGGTGCGCCTCCGGGAACAATTATGTCCAGACTTTATAGAGCAAGAAATATGGCTGCAAAAATTCTTGATAAAGAAAGAAAAAATTTAAAAGAGAAATTAATCTAAATACAGTATGGTGAAACCTTTAGAAATGCAGTTTAGTATTTAAGATAGAAATTTAAATTCTTCTTTATCAATAATTAGATGAGACAATTTATATTATTTTCAAGGCAAGGGCAAACCTCGGGAAATTTTAGAAACTTAAGAGACGCAGGAAGATTAGATTTAGTTTCTCATTGTATCATATCCTCTTTCTTTTTATCACATAAAACAAGAAAAGAAATTATTTTACATATAATACTAAATGGACCTCCAAATCCACCATTACACTTACAAATTAAGGGAGAAGAATTGCATGATACAAGAACAGATGAAGAAACTATTGGGCATATTTTAAAAAATGTTTTATCAGGAAAGGAACATCCAGGATTTAAACTATCGAAGAAGAGTTTCCAGGAAATAGTAAAAGAACTATCACAAGAAAATGAAATTTATGTTTTAGAAGAAAAAGGGGAAAATATTAAAAATCAAGAATTAAAAGATAATTCTGTATTTATCATAGGCGATCAAGTAGGTTTGCCAAAAAAAGAAGAATTATTTGTATTAAGATATGGAAAGAAGCTTTCTTTAGGAAAAACAGTTTATTTGGCAGCAGACTGCATTACCATTATTAATTACAATTTAGACAATCGATAGATTATTATATTAAAAACTAAATAATAAATTTATGAGAGGTGATATTGAAAATATTAAAAAGTATGTTAGAGCCGCAAATTATTTATCTGCAATTCAAATTTATTTACAAGATAATTTCTTATTAAAAGAAAAACTAGACTCAGTACATATCAAGCCAAAATTATTAGGTCATTGGGGAACATGTCCGGGAATAAATTTTGTCTATGCAAATCTAAATTATTTGATAAAAAAATATAATATTAATATGATGTTCGTCCTCGGTCCAGGACATGGTTTTCCAGCATTGCAAGCAAATTTATTTTTAGAAGGAACATTGCAAAAATTTTATCCTCAAGCTTCAAAAACTGAAAAAGGAATAGGATATATAACAAAAAGTTTCAGTTGGCCTTACGGATTTCCAAGTCATAGCAACCCAAGCACACCCGGAGTAATTTTAGAAGGAGGAGAGTTAGGCTATGCTTTATCAACTTCTTACGGTGCAATTCTAGATAATCCTGAATTAATAGTTGCATGTTTGATTGGTGATGGTGAAGCAGAAACCGGAGCGACAGCAACAGCTTGGCACATTAACAAATTTATTAATCCAAAAACAAATGGTGCTGTTCTTCCAATATTACATTTAAATGGTTACAAAATTTCAGGACCGACAATTTTTGGAAGAATGTCAAATAAAGAATTAAAATATTTATTTCAGGGTTATGGGTATGAACCCCTTATTGTAGAAGGAAAAGATATTTATGAAAAAATGATAAAAGCCTTGGAATATTCGTATAAAAAAATAAAACAAATACAAAAATCAAACAACCAGCCAAAATTCCCAATGATCATACTAAAAACTCCAAAAGGCTGGACAGGAATAAAATATTTACATAATGAAAAATTAGAAGGAAATTGTTTATCACATCAGGTAATTGCAAAAGAAGCTAAAGAAAATAAAGAAGACAGAATTGCCTTAGAGCAATGGTTAAAATCTTATAACTTCAACGAATTATTTAATAAATCTTTCATAAAAGAAATTGAATCTGTAATTCCAAAAGAAAATTTAAGAATGGGATTAAATAAACACGCATACGCTTCTAAAATGTATAAACCATTAAAATTACCGAATCCAGAATATTTTGAAGAAGATGCCAAATTACCAGGAACAATAGGTTCATCAAGCATGAGAAGAGCAGGGGCGTATCTTAATCAAGTTTTCAAATTAAATAAAAATAATTTCAGATTGATGTCTCCTGATGAAACTTATTCAAATAAATTAGATGAAGTTTTCAAAACAACTTCAAGAGCATTTATATATCCAATTAAACCTTGGGACAAAGATATTTCTCCAGACGGAAGAGTCATGGAAATGTTAAGTGAACATACATTACAAGGATTAGCACAAGGTTATGTATTAACAGGAAGACATATTGTTTTTGCTTCTTATGAAGCATTTATAGAAGTTATCAGCAGCATGGCAGATCAATATGAAAAATTTTTAAAAGTTTCACAAGAAATTCCTTGGAGAGAAAATGTGGCTTCTTTCAATTATATTTTGACCTCTTCAGGTTGGAGACAAGAACATAATGGTTTTTCTCACCAAAATCCAAAATTTATTACAGGAATGCTTGAGAAAAATAGCTGTTTAACAAAAGTTTATTTTCCGCCAGATGGAAATAGCACATTAGTAGTTTTAGATAAATGCCTGAAAGAAAAAAATTGTATCAATATTATTGTTGCCGGCAAAACTCTTGAAGCAAGATGGCTAACAGCAGATTTAGCTAGAAAAGAACTAAGTAGAGGTTTAATGGTTTGGGATTTTGCAAGCGACAAAAATCCAGATATTGTATTTGCAGCAATTGGTGATTACTTAACAAAAGAATCTTTGGCAGCTATTGACGCACTTAAAAAATATTTACCCGAAATTAAAATAAGATTTATTAATATTATTGAATTAACATCTATTGGAATAGGAAATTCCGAATGTCATTTGCCTTTCAGCGATTTCGAAGATTATTTTACAAAAGATAAACCAGTTATTTTGAATTATCATGGTTATCCAAATGATATCAAACCAATGTTATTAGATAAATCCAATCCTGAAAGGTTTAGGGTTCATGGATACATAGAAAACGGTTCAACAACAACACCATTAGATATGCATATTAGAAATAAAACAAGTAGGTTCGATATTGCAATAGAATCAATTCAATTATTATCTTATCGTAATGTAATATCTAAAAGTAAATCACAAGAAATAATAAAAATTTTTGAAAAAAAATTACAGGATCATTCGGAATATATTAAAAAATATGGTGTAGATCCTGACGAAATAGAGCATTGGAAATGGACAAGAAATATTTGATAATAAATATAGGAAGCACTTCTAAAAAATATGCATTATATTCAGATAAAGAATTATTTTTTATAAATTTAAATGAAGATGTAGAGTTAATATTGAAATTATTAATTTCTAAAAATTTAATTGTAAATAAAAATGAAATTTCAGGAATAGGGATAAGAATAGTTGCTCCTGGGGATTATTTTTTAGATAACAAATTTATAGATAATAGTTATTTATTAAGACTTAAAAAAGCAGAAGAAATTGCGCCATTGCATATTAAACCGGTTCTTTCAGAAATTCAAAAATTAAAAATACTATTTCCTTCAATTCCAATTATAGGTATTTCAGATAGCGCTTTCCATAAATATCTTCCAGAAATTTCAAAAAATTATGCATTACCTAAAAATATAACAAAAAAATTTGAAATCTATAAATTTGGATATCATGGAATTTCTATAAGTTCAATTTTATCGCAACTAAAGAATATCCCGAAAAAAATAATTATTTGTCATTTAGGCGGGGGTTCAAGCGTAACAGCAATTAAGAATGGAAAATCATTCGATACATCAATGGGCTTTACACCATTAGAAGGAATATATGGATCTACAAGGATTGGAGATATTGACCCGGGAGCTTTAATATACTTATCAAAAAAATTCAATTCAAAAGAATTAGAAGATATGGTAAACAATAAATCTGGTTTATTGGCTTTAGGAAATAGTGACATGAAAGTTTTATTAAAATCTTCAAAAAAAGCAGTTGATACTTATGTTTACAAAGTAAAAAAATATATTGGTTCTTATATTGCAGCTTTAAATGGAGTGGATTTAATAATATTTTCAGGGGCAATTGGAGAAAATTCTGAAATTATCCAATCTAAAATATGTGAAGGATTTATTCAAGAACAAAAAATAAAAATTAGTGTTGTAAAATCAAATGAAATGGAAGAAATTGCAAAACAAACTAAAATAATTCTAAATTCAAAACATTCTTAAAACTTACATAAATTTCATGTTTAAATGGGCTCATGGTCTAGCGGTATGACACTTCGTTGACGTCGAAGAGGTCCCCAGAAACCTATTAAAAGGTTGGGGTATTCGAATCTGGGTGGGCCCATTTACTTTCCATCAATTTCTTTTTTCAATTCTTCTAAAAATAAATGTAAAAACTTAGTCCTTCTATTTGCCATTTGCTTTGCAGTTTTAGTGTACATTCTATCTTTTACCTTAAGCAACCGATTATAAAATAAATCAATAGCATATTTCAAGCTTTCAGGATCCCTATTAACACAAAATGGATCTTCATGGTGATAAAATTGCCTCCTCATAATGCCCGTAGAACAGAAAGTCCTCATAATTGATATAGCACCGGTTGCTTCAAGACCATCAGAATCCTGAACTATTTGAGATTCTAAAAAATCATGTTTGAGTCCTTTAGAAAACGAACAGGAACTTATAGAAATTTTCACTTTCTCTATCTTTTCTTTTGGGTAGATTTTAATTTTCTTTAATATTTCTTCTGTCATTAAAGCACTTTCATCAGAAGCATTCTTAGCTCTTGGATCATTTTTAGGATAGTTAATAACATCATGAAATAATGTGGCAGGAATTATAATGTCCAAATCTGCTTTTTCCCTTTTAGCAATTGTTTCAGCATTTTTTAAAACCCTCATGGCATGATGAAAATCGTGTGAAGGATCATCATTGCCTATTTTTTCTTTAGCAATTTTAATTAACTTTTGTTTTAATTTTGAATTCATATTATTTTAAATCACAGTTAAGCTTATAATATTTTCTTATCTTTTTATTATATGGACAGGACAAAAATATTTATTCAACCGTGTTCTATAAATACTTATAACAGTTTAGCTAGAATTTCAAATATAAAATTTTTAAAGGCCAAGGTTTCTGACAGATACGCAACAATTGTAGAAACCTTAGGATATAGAAATTTTGAAGACCTATTAGAAGATATTTCAGATTATGAAATAAAACGAGAAATAAATTACATTCAAGTACCTGGAGTTGAGAGAAGGGATGAAGCAGTAACAAGGTTAAGAGTATTGGGAAAAGATTCATTCCAGATAATTTCAGAATTAGTAAAAGTAAAAAAAAGATTGATGATTGAATATGGTCGTGATACAGAGGGATTTAGGAATAATACTTTGGATTTTATTTTAAATTCTTCAGGAGATGTAGTTTGTTTCAGAACATATTTAGGCGATGCAAATAATAGCCCATTCAAACCAACAATATGGGCACCCAACATAACAGGACATATTTATGCAGTAGGTTTAAAAGACATAGTAATTTATGGCAAAAAATTAGCAACAGCTTAAACTTACTTTTTCTTTTCTAGAACAATTTTAAATTTCTTACTCAAACCAAAATTACTTTTAATAATTTTATAATTCTTTAATTTCAAGCTTTCAGCATATGCTTTAGCCTTAGTTTCATCTAAGAAAGTTTTCATTCTTGGCTTTCTATTTCTTTCAGGACCCCTAGGTATATATCTCCATTGTTTAGGGTGCATTTTCTTTACCATTAAAACTGGAAATTTAGAACCATATAAAAGCTTTACGCATGGCAAAACACTAATTTTATATAGGCAAATCAATAAGTTTTTAACATGCAAAAAAAGGGGCAGGTTACAGCTTTTATAGTCATAGGACTAGTGATATTAATACTCGCTGTAGGTGTAATTGCAGTAAAGCAGGGTTATTTAAATAAAGCCCTAGAAAAACTAGGATTAATTAGAACAACTCCAGAACAAGTAGATCCAGTCCAAGACTTCCTTGAAAGTTGTGTTAAAAGAATTACTACAGAAGCTGTTGACTTAGTTGGATTACAGGGCGGTTATGTCAATCTTCCTGAAGACCCCATTCCAAATTCTCAATTTACGCCTATAAATGAAAATTTAGAAATAATTCCAGATTCAAATTTAAAAACTGCATTATGGTTTAGAGAAAGAGGAAATGGTATTCAAGTTCTTGAAATTCCATCGAAACAAAAAATTGAAACAGAATTAGAAGATTATGTTAATGTTAATTTTCCAGTATGTTTAAACAATTTATCTTATTTTACACAAGAAGGTTATTTATTACAAGGTTCTGGAACTCCTAAAACAGAAGCTACGATTACAGATAATAAAGTAA
>Ga0209542_10015412_pt1 | contig 12831 bp, 10 predicted proteins | sample RifCSPhighO2_01_FD_184028 | JGI IMG/M metagenome (GOLD analysis project Ga0209542, IMG submission 184028) | Soil microbial communities from Rifle, Colorado - Rifle CSP2_plank highO2_0.1 (SPAdes) (version 2) | ecosystem: Environmental > Terrestrial > Deep subsurface > Rock core/Sediment ...
ATTTATCGGTATCGTGGCGGACGGAAAAATCAATTCCAGTGCCGCTCAGACAGTGCTCGCGGAAATGTACCAGGGTGGTGATAATGATCCATCGCATATCATAGAGCGCCTGAATTTGGCTCAAGTAAGCGACAATTCAGCCATTGAAGAAGCGGTAGATACAGTGCTCGCAGTTAACGAAAGATCAGTCGCTGATTACAAGGCCGGTAAGCAAAATGCTTTTCAATACCTCATTGGACAGATTATGAAAGAGACAAAAGGCAAAGCCAACCCTCAAATTGCTTCTGAAATATTAAAGAAGAAGCTACAGTAAACTTTTCTTTTGTCATTCCCGCGAAGGCGGGAATCCAGTTACCACAAAACAATGAAGTGGTACTTTGTCTATATTCTTGCGAGTAAACGTAATGGAACGTTGTATATCGGTATTACTGATAATCTTTTGAAGCGTACGTGGGAGCATAAAAACGATAAAGCCGAAGGTTTCACAAAAAAGTATAGGGTTCATTCCCTCGTGTATTATGAACAAACTTATGATGTAGTAAGCGCCATAGAACGAGAGAAACAACTCAAAAAGTGGAATCGTAGTTGGAAAATTCGCTTGATTGAGAAAAACAATCCCAAGTGGGAAGATTTATACAATAAACTCATTTCAGCTTGATCAGAAAAGGTGGTGCCTAGATTTCCGCCTTCGCGGGAATGACAACTGTACTTTTTCTCACTACTTTAAGCGCTTCTTTCGAGTCGGCAATCCAGTGAATCGTGGTGCCCATTTTTTCGAAACGGCGCAGATATGAAAGTTGGCGCTTGGCGTAGTGCCAAATATCATTTGGAAGCAAGGCTTCCAAATTCTGGCGGGGGATTTTTTTTTGCAGGTATTGCGCGCACCGGCGATATTCCAATCCGAAGCTTTCCAGTTTTTTCCAGCTGACGCCGTCGGCATGTAAACGTCTTATCTCGGCAAGCATGCCTTTCTTCAGCCTTTTTTCCAGACGTATCTTGATATTTTTCTGGAGTGTTTCCTTATCCGGATTGATACCGATAATGAGAAAACTTCCTTTGTCATTCCGAACGAGTCTGCCAGCCTCGCCGAGTCTAGGCGGGCGAGTCGAGGAATCTACCAAGGATAGAGTAGATCCTTCGACAAGCTCAGGATGACGGAGAGGGGGGACAGTTCCGAGAGATTCGCATATTTCAAGAGCACGGATAAGGCGCACTTTATTTTTTGCATCGATTGTTGCAGCACGTTCTTTATCTTTCTTTTTAAGCATCGCGAAAAGCTTTTCGGCTGATAGCTTGCCAAGTCTTTTTCGTAATTTTACATCAGGTTTCACCGCTGGGAAGACATTATCTTCAACAAGTGCCTGTACCCAAAAGCCCGTGCCGCCACAAATGATTGGTATCTTTCCGTGTTTTTTGATATCCGTGATTGCTTTTTTGGCATCACGGACGAAATGAGTAACATTGTAACTTCTTTTGGGACTAGCAACATCGAGGAGATGATGCCTTATGCCTTCCGAAAAGAACAGTGACTGTATTTTTTTTACCTCTCCCCCTTTAAAAGGGGGAGATTGAGAGGGGGTGTTGTTGATGTTCTTTTTTTTACTTTGCATTTTTCCCCACCCCTCAGTCTCGGGGACTCGCCAGCTCCCCTCTGAAAGGGGAGCGTGGGGAATAACTTTGTCGCGAGTAACCTTGCCGGTTCCTATGTCCATCCCGCGATAAACCTGCCGGCTGTCGGCAGAAATAACTTCCCCGTTGTATTTCTGTGCCAGGAGAATCGCCAAATCCGACTTCCCCGCAGCCGTCGACCCAACGATAATGAGAGTTTTTTCGTCCAATTGTTTCATGATTTTTGGAATAAATCTCAAATTCAAAATCTCAAATCCTAAATAAATCAAAAATTCAAAAACTTAATATTCAAAATGGCACAAATCACGTTTTGAATTTTGAACACTGGGCTTTGAAATTATTTGGAGCTTGTAATTTTGAATTTGGTGCTTATGCAATTGACTCTATTCCTTCCAACATTCTTATTTGTTCAATATGCTCCGCCGCTGGTGCCAGGGCGAACGTAGTCTCGATAATAGAACCTTGGATTTTCACAGCCACTTTTTGCGGGCCGGCGGGAATAGTTTTTAGGAGTTGAGAAAGATGCTCGATGATTTTTGGCGGGGCGTCATTTTTGATGGCGATAATGAGGCGCTCCCCGAGAGCTTCTTTTGGGGGTGTGTGGAAATTATTCTTGGCACGCGTCGCTTCGGCGCGGGCGAACTGGTGCACGCTATTTTGGGAAATGCGTTCGACGCTTTCAGCGATATATCTCTGTGTCCCGTCTTTGTGCGAGACGCGGGCATCGACGATGACGACCTCGTCTTCGATCCACGACTCTCCCGTCTGGAGGGCGGTTTTGCCAAAGACCAGGAGCTCGATGCGGCCGGTCAGATCTTCGAGGCCGATGAAGTACATGGTATTTTGGTTCTTGGTGAGAATTTTCCGGACGCCCGTGATGACGCCGCCGATACGGACTCGGGCTTGATCCGGTTTCTTTTCCAGTTCACAGAGCGCCACGGTAGCTTTGTCAAAATAAGTTTGATACTCTTTGACTGGATGGTCGCTGACATAGAGGCCCAAGAGCTCCTTTTCCCATCCCAATTTCATTTTTTTTGTAGCCGGAATGGCTGGAGAAAGTTGGATGGCGCTGGTCATAATGGCCATATCGCCGAACAAGCTGTTTTGGTGCGTATCGGCGATAGATTTCAAATTTTTTCCATGCTTCTGGATGGCGTCGATGCTTTCGAGGAGCTGGTTGCGTTCGCCGAAGCCTTCCAAAGCACCCACCTTGATCAGCGCTTCAACGGATTTTTTATTCAAGTCCTTGGTTTTCACGCGTTCGATGAATTGTTCGAGGCTTTCATATTTCCCTTCGCGCTTGCGCTCTTCGACGATTTCTTCGACGACGATATGCCCGACATTTTTGATGGCGTTCAATCCGAAACGCACCCGCTCTATCTTACCCGTCCCGCTCGCCTCGCTGTCGTCTTGGCGAAGCGAGCCGAGACGAGTTGAGGCTGGGTCTGCTCCGATGATGACGGCGAACTCCCCGAAGCTTTCATTGATATGCGGCGGGAGGACTTCGATACCCATCTCTTTGGCCTCGTGTACTTCGATAGCGATGCGGTCGATGTTGTCTTGGTCGGAGGTGAGGAGCGCCGCCATAAACTCCGCCGGATAATGAGCTTTGAGGTAGGCGGTCTGATAGCCGATGAGCGCATAGCAGGCGGCGTGCGAGCGGTTGAAGCCGTAGCCGGCGAACGGTTCGATGAAGGAAAATACCTTTTCACCGATATTTTTCCTGATGCCGTTTTTAATACAGCCCTCGATGAATTTTTCGCGTTGTTTCGCGACCAACTCTTTGATTTTTTTGCCGACCGCTTTGCGCAGAACGTCCGCCTCTCCATAAGTGAAGCCTGCCAGATCGCGCGCGATCTGCATCAGCTGTTCCTGGTAGACGGCGACGCCATAAGTGTTTTGAAGGATCGGCTCGAGGGTGGGGTGGAGATATTCGATTTTTTTCGTGCCATGCTTGCCGGCGATGAAATCTGGGATATATTCCATCGGCCCCGGCCGATAAAGGGCTACCATAGCGACGATATCTTCGAAAATAGTCGGTTTCAACTGTTTCAAGTAGCGCTTCATACCGGAGCTTTCCAGCTGGAAGACACCGGTGGTCCGCGCTTCTTGAAGAAGTTGAAATGTCAGCTCATCATCAAGCGGTATTTTTTCGATGTCGATGTCTGGTTGTTTGATCTTGCGAACGATGCGCAGGGTGTTCTGAATGATAGTGAGGTTTTTGAGGCCCAGAAAGTCCATCTTAAGCAAGCCGATTTTCTCGACGGCATTCGATTTGGTAGAGGCGGAATACTGGGTCACAACGCCCTCGCGGCTTCCCGAAACGCGCTGGAGCGGCGTGTATTCAGTAACGGGGTCTTTGGTGATGACGACGCCGCAAGCGTGCATTGAAGCATGGCGAACCAGTCCCTCGACTTTCATCGCGGCATCGATCAGTCTTTTCACATCAGCATTTCCTCCGTACCACTGCGTGAACTCTGGCACTTCCTTGAGGGCTTTGTGGATCGAGGCAAACATGGGAATCATCTTGGATGTCTTGTCGCAGAGATCATAGGGAAAGCCGAGTGCGCGGCCGACGTCTCGGACAGCAGCGCGGGCAGCCATTGTTCCGAAGGTGATGATCTGCGCGACATGGTCATTGCCGTATTTTTCCCGCACATAATTGAGCACGTCATCCCGGCGGTCATCGGCGAAATCCATATCCACGTCGGGCATCGATATGCGTTCGGGGTTAAGGAAGCGTTCGAAGAGGAGGTTGTATTCGATGGGGTCGATATTGGTGATGCCGGTGAGATAGGCGATGAAACTGCCCGCCGCCGAACCGCGCCCCGGGCCGACGACGACGCCGTTATTTTTCGCCCAGTTGACGAAATCCTGCACGATTAAGAAGTATGAGGCGAAGCCAGTACTCTTGATCACCCCCAGCTCATATTCCATGCGGGTGCGTTGTTCAGATGTGATTTCTTTTCTGGCGTAGCGTTTCTTCAGTCCCAGTTCGCAGAGTTCGCGCAGGAACTCGTCAGCCAGCTTGCCTTCCGGCAGGGGGAATTCCGGCAAATGGCTCTCATCCATGCGGATTTTGAAATCGCAGAGAGCGGCGATTTTCTCCGTGTTCAGGGTGGCGGCCGGGAAGTCCTTGAAGATTTCCGCCATCTCTTCTCCTGACCGCAGCGACAGATCGAGAGACATCATGCTGAAACGTTCTTTGTCGGTCACTTTTTTGTTGTCGCGGATACAGAGGAGAATATCTTGGATTTCCGCGTGTTCTCGTTTGACATAGTGTACGTCCGATGCGGCCACTACCGGGATGCCGGTTTCGCGACTGATCTGCGCGAGGCCTTGGTTGGCGATCACCTGGTTCTCATATTCGAAATTGGGTCCCAACTCGAGATAGAAGTTTTTCTGGCCGAAGATATCCTGATATTCGAGAGCGGCGATTTTGGCGCGTTCGTAGTTGCCGTAGATGATTTCCGAGGGTACTTCGCCCTGGAGCGATCCGGAGAGCGCGATCAATCCTTCATGATATTGCCGCAGGAGATTCTTATCAGCGCGGGCTTTGTAATAAAAGCCCTCCAGCTGGGCGATGGAAATAATTTTCATCAGATTTTTGTAGCCGGTTTCGTTTTTGACGAGGAGGACGAGCTGATTGCGGCGGCGATCTTCAGCCGTGTTGGTTTTGCTGTGCAAGTCTTTGCAGACATATATTTCGGCGCCGATGATCGGCCGGATGCCATACTCTTTGGCCTTGCTCTGAAATTCCACGGCGCCATAGAGAGCCGACGTATCGGTGAGGGCGAGAGACGTCATACCGAACTCTTTGGCTTGCGCCAAGAGTTCCTCGATCTTGGGGAGAGCGGTCAAGAGGCTATAGTGGGAATGGACATGGAGATGGGTGAAGCTCATAATGTCAAAATTCAAATATTAAATGTCAAATCAAATCCTAATGTTCAAAATATCAAATAAAAAAACCGCGCCGAAAATGGCGAAGCGGAATTTGAAATTTGGCATTTGAAATTTGGCATTGTTTTGCTTCTCCCATAGCCCGGATTGCTCCTCGGGTTTTGCAGAGAAATTATTGTGTTTTTATTGTACTCTTTATTTAGAAAAAATGAAAACCTCAGAAAAGTCAATAATGCGACTATGATGTATACTCAGAGTATGCAAGAAACTACTTTTGAAAAAGAGCGAGAACGGAGCCTTTTGGGGCATACGTTCGTCATTGGTATCGATGAGGCGGGGAGGGGACCTTTAGCCGGATCCGTGGTGGCCGCGGCCGTCACTTTGAAAAACCAAAATTTTGGAAGTTTTGGAAGCAAGGCTTCCAAATTTGGGAATCAAGATGATACGAAGACGTGGAGTCTGGTTCGGGATTCCAAGAAACTTTCGGAGAAACAGCGAGAGAAAATGTTTGATTTTATCCAGGAACATTTTTATGTGGGTGTCGGAATTATCAATGCGGAAACGATCGATCGGGTGAATATTCTGCAAGCGACATTTCTCGCCATGAAATCCGCGCTTTCCGAACTTTTGCGTAAATATAAAAGTATACATGAAACTAACGGCCGTCTGAATGATGTATATATTCTTGTGGATGGGAATCAGAAAATACCCAATTGTTCATATCAGCAGGAGGCAGTAATCGGGGGAGATGGCATAGTGAAATCAATCGCCGCGGCATCCATCATCGCCAAAGTCACGCGCGATCGGATGGTCGTGGAGTACGACAAACAATATCCCGGCTATGGTTTTGCCCAGCACAAGGGCTACGGTACGAAGATGCATATGGACGCGCTCCGTCGCCTGGGTCCCTCGCCCATTCATCGGATGTCGTTCAGGCCTGTGCCCTTGGCGCTTCCAGAAAATGTCAACAAGCGTTTTGCCAATGTTTTGAAACGTAGAAAAAGTTAAAAGCACATAATTTCAAGGCACAAAATCCAAACAAAACACAATTCTCAAAATTAGGGAAAAACATTCTTCAGTGGCTGTTTGTGTTTTTGGTTTAAGGTCTGTGCTTTGTTTGGTCTTTGTGTATTGGGTTTTGTAATTTCTAGGTTTTCTTGCCAAAATAGAAGAGGGATGTTAGAGTAAAAATGTTATTCATTTTACATCGTTATGGCAAATCCGAAGCAACGACACACCCGTCATCGCCGCGATCGCGCGCGCAAGCAGTACGATACTACTCTCAAGAATACCCAGGAGTGTCCCAAGTGTCAGGCACGCATCCTTTCACACCGCGTGTGTCCGAAATGTGGAACATACAAGGGTAAGGAAATGGTCAATACCGCTCCAAAGATAAAGAAGGCAAAGAAATAACTCACGACTTGCGACCAACGACGATTGGGTTTGTTCTTGTTGTTAGTTGTGAGTTGCCCGTCTTGATGAGTCGGCGAGGCAGGTCAGTCGTTAGTCAGTTCAAAACACATGGCAAACCGGCACCTTCAAAGATCAGTAGCGATGCAATCTCTCTTCGAGTGGGATTTTCAGGGCAAGCACGATGAAAAATCCCGTGATGTTTTGCGGCGCAATATCGGCGAATTTGCGCCAGGGTTGGAGGAGACGGCTTTTGCCGAGCATCTCTTGGAAGGGACGCTCCGTGAGCGAAAAACTATCGACAAACTGATCGAGAAATGCGCTCCGGAATGGCCGCTCGAGCAGGTGACGGTCATTGATAGGAATATTCTGCGCCTGGGAATTTATGAGCTGATGTTCGGGAATTACGACGAAGTGCCGCCGAAAGTCGCCATCAATGAGGCTATCGAACTGGCCAAGACATTCGGGAGCGACAGCAGCCCGCGTTTCGTCAACGGGGTGCTGGGAACCATCTATCGCGAAATGGGCGAACCGATGAAGGACGATATTTCTGAGAATCACAAACGCAACCTTGAAGCGTCAGCGAAAGAAGAAAAGAAAAAAACAAAAAAAGTCGCCAAGGTTGCTCCGAAAAAAGTAACCAAAAAAGGCCTCTCGTGAGTGCCTTTTTTAAGAAATATTATGGAAATCCCTATCGACCTCGAACAACTGAAGAAAAAGTTCGCTATCGAGATACACAATCCCGATCTGTTTCAGGAAGCCTTGACACACCGTTCCTATCTCAATGAGCACAAGGACTACCGGCATCCGCACAATGAGCGTTTGGAATTTTTGGGGGATGCGGTGTTGGAATTGGTCGTGACCAAATATTTATTCGATCATTTCGATAATCCGGAAGGCGAATTGACGAGTTTTCGGGCAGCGCTCGTGAATGGCGATATGCTGGGAAAAATCGGCTACGACCTCGGCGTGCAGGAGTTCCTTCTGATGAGCCGCGGCGAGGCCAAGGACACCGGGCGGGCGCGCAACTACCTGGTCGCCAATGCGGTGGAATCCGTCATCGGTGCGCTCTATATCGATCAGGGATATGATGCGGCCAAAGACTTTATCGAGAAACGGATTATCTCACATTTGGATGAGGTGCTTGCGCAAGGGCTCTACACCGATCCCAAGAGCCGCTTTCAGGAATTGGCCCAGGAAAAAACCGGAGTGACGCCAGGCTATCGCGTCTTGAAAGAATGGGGACCGGATCATGATCGGCATTTTATCGCGGGAGTATTCTTGGGCGAAGAATTGGTAGCGGAAGGCGAAGGCATATCCAAACAAGACGCTCAGCGCGAAGCCGCCCGCCAAGGATTGATTGTCAAAGGCTGGCAGTAATCTTGGCAGTTAGTATTTAGTAGCTAGTATTTGGCAAGGTGCTTTGCGCCTTTTTCTTTTGGCTCAGAATAGGATATACTTTAAGCAATGACAAAGCTCAAATGACAAATGTCAAAACAGCCTGGGCGAGGTTGTGGCATTTTGTGTTTTGGTGTTAACTTGAAATTTGTCATTTGGATTTTGAAATTTACGGAACATGTATTTAAAGAAACTAGAAATCAACGGTTTCAAGTCCTTCGCCAAGAGGACGGTTTTGGATTTTCTTCCGGACTTTCCTGCCTCGCCGGCCCGCTTCGACGATGTCTCATCGAGGCGAGCAGGCGGGGACGTTGCCGGTAGCGGAAAAAATGGTATTACGGTTATCGTCGGGCCCAATGGTTCCGGTAAATCCAACGTGGCAGATGCGATACGCTGGGCGATCGGCGAACAATCGCTTAAAAATTTGCGCGGCAAAAAATCCGAAGACGTCATTTTCGCGGGGACGGACAAGAAAGCCCGCCTCGGCACGGCTTCGGTGACTTTGTATTTCGATAACTCCGACAAACGTCTCCCAATCGAATTCGCGGAAGTATCCATCACGAGGAAGGTCTATAGGAGCGGCGAGAGCGAATATATGATCAATGGCGCCCGCGTGCGCTTGCTCGATATCGTCGATCTTTTGGCGAAAGCGGGTATCGGCAAGGACAGCTATTGCGTCATCACGCAGGGGATGAGCGATGCGGTATTGAATGCATCGCCGATTGAACGCCGGGCGATTTTCGAGGATGCGGCCGGGGTGAAGCAGTACCAAATTGAAAAAGAGCGCGCCTTGAGAAAATTGGAAAGTACGCGCGAGAACCTGGTGCGTGTGGATAGCCTGCTTCAGGAAATTGAACCGCATCTGAAGAATCTGCGCCGCCAGGCGGAAAAAGCCGGTGCCGGTAAAGAGGTCGCGGAGAAATTGCGTGTCAAACAAGTGCTCCTCTACAGTTTTCTTTGGGATAATTTCCAGGGCGAACGAGGGGGCCTTCTCAAGGAGCGCGATGTGGCGCAGAAACAGGTGTTTGATTTGGAAGTAGAGACCAACACTCTGAAGCGCGAAGTGACGGAAGCCTCGGGAGCAATGGAAGATCAAAGCCAGGAAGAGGAAATCGGTCGCGCTTTGGATAGCGCGCGTGATGAGGCGAATACGCTTTTACGCGATAGGAGTATCATCGAGGGAAAGATCGAGATCGAGAAAGAAAAGCAGAAAATAGAAGAGGTCATCCGAGTCATACCCGTTGATCTCAAGTATGTGCAGAGGGCGCTCGAAGAGATTCGTGTCAATCAAAGTGAGCTCATCAAGCGCATTCAAAATGCCGAAAAACTGGAAGATTTGCAGGATATTCGTGAGTTTGCCGAAGTGATCAAGCAAAAACTCTACGATTTGCATGAGAAGGCCGGTGAGGGGAATGTCAAAAAAAAGCAGATCGTTGCTTTGCCCGATGCGGAGAAAAAGTTGAGTGATGAGCGCTTGGCATCCTTGATGAAAGAAAAAGATATCTGCAGTAAGCGTTTGGAAGTTTTGCAGAAGATTCTCGGAGAAAAAGAACGAGCATTGCAAGCTTTGCGCGTGGCCGGGCGCACCAGCCGAGAAACTTTCTTCAGCAAGGAGAAAGATTGGCGTGAAAAAGAATATAAACTGACGCATTTGAAAGATCAGCTGAACGAGGTGAAAGTACGGTTGGCGCGCGTAGAAGTGCGTGAAGAAGATCTCGTGGCTTTGGTCCGGGGAGAGCTCTCGCAGGGCGTGGAGGATCTCAGATACGACGGCACTCCTGTCGAGCGCGAAAAATTGGAACGGGAGATCGCTCGGCTCAAGGTGGAGGTGGAGCATATCGGCACCATTGATCCAATGGTCATGGAAGAATATCAGGAAACGGAAGAGCGCTTCACATTTTTGACCCGCGAGTCGACTGATCTCAAACAGGCGACCGAATCACTGCGGACGGTCATCAAAGAAATGGACCAGAAAATCGACAAGGTATTTCATGAGGCATTTCAGGAAATCAAGAAAAAATTCGCTGCCTATTTCAAGATTATTTTCGGGGGAGGCAAGGCAAACGTCGAAATTGTGAAAATCCGTCTGCGCGTCCGCCGATTAGCGGATGGAGGCGAGGAAATTGAGGAAAGTGACGAGTCCGCCGACGCTGAAGCTTTGGCGGATGAGATCGGAATCGAGATTTTTGCCTGCCCTCCGGGGAAGAAAATTGCCAGTCTTTCGATGCTTTCCGGCGGCGAGCGCTCACTCACGTCGCTCGCGCTCCTGTTCGCCATCATTTCGCACAATCCGCCACCGTTCGCAGTGCTCGATGAAGTGGAAGCGGCGCTTGATGAGGCCAATTCCCAGCGTTTCGGCACGATGCTCCGCGAGCTCTCTTTGCATACGCAATTCATCGCTATCACCCACAACCGCGAAACGATGGCTCAGGCCAGTCTTCTCTATGGTGTCACCATGGGTGCCGATGGTGTTTCTCAGTTACTCTCCGTCCGCTTGGATCAGGTTGGAAACAATGAGTTCGATCGAATCGTGGGTGAGAATGGGAAATTGAAGGCGTAAAAAATAATTATTACAAGGTATATTAATATATGGATAAAATAGAATTGATTGGTTTTGTTGCCGGTATTCTTGTGGCGATTTCTTTGCTACCTCAAGTTATAAAATCCTGGAAAACGAGATCAACAAAAGACGTTGCTTTATCTTGGAGCATAATAAACCTTTCTGGTCAGATATTATGGATTGTTTATGGTGTTTATATTAGTAGCACCTCGCTGGTAGTTATGAGTAGTATTGCTCTTGTAATGAATATATTTATGGTAACCTTGAAATTAAGGTTCGGATAAGAGAAGTTTTGATAGACTTCTAATGGGGTTGACTCATTTTAAAAAACGGGATAGAATGGAACCTGTATTGTTATTAAGGCTATTTATCTGAATTATGTTGGCAATCCGTTTCAATCGAACAGGCAAGAGGAATCACGCGTCTTTCCGTGTGGTGCTTCAGGAGCATACCAAAGCTCCGGGCAAACGCCATGTGGAGATTTTGGGGAGTTATGATCCGCACAAAAAGACCACTATTTTGAAGAAAGAGAGAATTTTGTATTGGATCAGTCAGGGAGCGCAAGCTTCACCGGTCGTGACGAACCTGCTCGTCCGCGAAGGTGTCATTCAAGGGAAAAAGATTGCCAAGAAAATGCCGCGTCCAGTCGCAAAAGAGGAGGCGAAAACAGAGGAATCCGTTGCTCCGGCCGCAGAAGAACCCACCGTCGCTGAAGCTTTGGCGGGCGAGGGAGTAAAAACGGAAGAGGTATCTGCTCCAGTTGCAGAGGAAGCAAAAAAGGAAGAAACCTCTGTATCAGCTGATGTTCAATCTGAAATCCCAGAGGAAAAAGTAGAAGAGGTAGCTCCTGTCGTGGAGGCTTCAGTGGGGAGCGTTCCTCCGCCAGTGGCTGTTGAAGAAGTTTCTGCACCAGCTGAAATTGCGCCCAAGGTTTAAATAGACCCTGGCACGTCGCTCGCGAGCGACGGTGCCTTGACATCAATACAGTTCTCCAGTATCATCAAAACACAACAAAATATCCGTAGACATGAGGCATCCGCCAGCTGGTGGAGAACACGTCCTCACGAGGAATGGCTCAGAGTGTGCTCCAAAAGATAGCACTCGGGAGCTGTTTATAAAGAGATTTCTCTAGTTACCGTCGCTCGCGAGCGACGTGACGAGTCTGCGGTTTACAGCTGCAGATTTTTGTTTATCCACAATTCTCCCCATTACAAAAAATGCGGGGCAGTAGATACAAAATAAGGTTCAAGAGATAAAATGACTATTTATCATAGTTGAATAAATGTAATTTTTTGTAACGGGGTAAATATGCAGAATAAACAGCAGAAGAAAACCCTCGTCGCGGAAGTAGCCAAGAAAATCAAGACTTCCAAAGCCCTGGTATTCGCCAATTTCAAGGGCGTATCGGTGAAAGATGTGACGACGGTCCGTAAAGAGCTAACGCAGAGCGGTTCTGGCTGGCAGGTGCTCAAGAAAACGCTTTTGAATATCGCGCTCAAGGATGCCGGTATCGCCATCGATGTGAGAAAGCTCCAAGGACAGATCGGCGTAGCGTTCTCTCACGACGAGGTGACAGCTGCCAAAGTGCTCGCTCAGTTTGCGAAGGCCAACAAGGATGTGCCGTTTACCATCGCAGGCGGAGCTCTCGGCGTCAAAGAGCTTTCCATAGACGAAGTCAAGGCCCTAGCCAAACTGCCGAGCCAAGACGAACTGCGGGCGCAATTGGTGGGCACTCTCCAGGCTCCGATTTCCAGCTTTGTCCGGGTTTTGAGTGGCAATCTCCGCGGGTTGGTTCAGGCTCTGAAGGCGATACAGGACAAGAAAACGGCGTAGCGGTCAATGGAAAATGAAAAAGTCAAAATGCAAAATAGCAACGAAAGATTCAAAATTAATTTCTGCATTTTTTAATTTTGATTTGTCATTTTAATCTCAAT
>Ga0209542_10015414_pt1 | contig 12831 bp, 15 predicted proteins | sample RifCSPhighO2_01_FD_184028 | JGI IMG/M metagenome (GOLD analysis project Ga0209542, IMG submission 184028) | Soil microbial communities from Rifle, Colorado - Rifle CSP2_plank highO2_0.1 (SPAdes) (version 2) | ecosystem: Environmental > Terrestrial > Deep subsurface > Rock core/Sediment ...
AACCAACCCGTTTTGCAGACGCGTTCACACGAGCACTTGACGCAAACTATGAATTCAAAGCGGCCGGAGCCCTTCCTGAACCGTGCGTTTACGCAGCAATCCGCGCATGCGGAGTCTCTCGGACACGACAGACTGATACGCTTACAGCACTTCTTGCAGACGGAGTTTTGAGACGGGAAGAAGCGATGTGCTGCCCTCCTGGCGTTGGAACCACCTACTTTCTTGCGCAGCGGGAAAACACACGATTGTTCTAAATTGGGTCATAATAGATATAAACCTTTATTGCACATTTTCAATCATGGCTTTTGAACCTTTGAAGTACAATTGGAAAGAAGGGCTTGATTACGCAGTCAAGGACAGGAGCGGGCTCATCATTACTCCTTTAGGAAAAATTAATGCTAAACTGTTTGTTGAATGCCTCACTGGCGCCTACAGACAGGACCTTGACTGCTATCTAGTTTGGTACATTGACAAAGTAATCGCCAATGAACGACTCTGCACAGGCCACACCTCCCCCCTTTGAACGGGCAATAGCATTCGAGTTCCTTGTTGAACAAGGCTACTTGCAGAAAACAAACCTAAGCAAATTCCCTTTCGTCGACCCAAAAACCAGCCTCTACGAGCTCACGCAAAAAGCATTCATGCTAGCGAAAAAGCCCAACGCGGCGTAAGGTTTTTAAACAGTTTCTTAAAGAACAAAGCCCAAGGGCCCTTAGCTCAGCGGTAGAGCACCTCACTCTTAATGAGGTGGTCGAGGGTTCAAATCCCTCAGGGCCCGTTTTTTGAGTTCGAGATTTGTGTCGCTATCTTTAAATATCCTCGCTTGGTAAACCGATTTATGACTTTAGATCAAAAACTTGTCATCACTTCTGTTCCTGTAGGTTTTATCATAAAAGATGTTCGACTTGCACGGCATAGTTACAACGTGACGTATAACACTAAGAAAGATATTATGGTTGTCGTGCACAACGGAACGAATTGCGTTGACCTGTGTGAACTTGCTCCTGAATCTGCATCATACAAGAAAACAAGTCACGATTTCTGGGACTGCCAAGGAACTACATCTTATTATACAATTCCATGGGGGGCAATTCTTCCCCAACACCCTCTTTTCGCAGTATTTACCGCTCTTTCTACGTATGATCTATCACCAAAATAAGGTACGTCCAACCGTACATAACTCTTAAAACAACTATTGTTGCAGTTCTTCTTATAACCCACCGGATGGTGGAAAGAGGTGAATAACAATGGCTAAAACACTGAGAGTTATGGAGAATGGATGCGGACCAAAATGTCTGTTCCTGATGCTCCTTGCTGCGCTCCTTGGCGCAGGCGGACTTTGGATGATAGTTACTGGAATATTGCACCAGATGGCCCCCCGTGCATCATGGGGAGGAATCGTGCTCTGGTACACCGGCGGATTTATCTTATGGGTCCTTGCGAAACAGTGCAAGTGGAAAGCGTGCCCTATGTGTGCGATGCGCTAGATGTGTTCTTTTTCTTTTTTAAAGTTTTTTTTAAGGTGAACAATGACTGAGAATTTTTACCTTATAGAAGAAACAATTCATTTGATGCAAATCCTCAAGAAAAATCTGCGCATGAACGAATTTGACATGCGTCTGGTTCATGATCCTGCAGTGTTCTCAAAAATAGACTCACTCATTCGCAATCTTGACACACTCTTGACTGCAAAGGAACGTGACCCACGAATGCTCAAACTTTTTACTGAAGTTGATGGACTGCGCGAGTTTGTCGTTTCCCTTAAAGAAATTTTAGGAAGTGTTGAGGTACGTCAGGATTGGCTGGCGAGAATTAATAATGTAATTGAGCACATCATTGCAGGGCTTGATGATTGGCTTATCATTGCAACTGAAAAAATGCGCGCTCATCAACAAGGAAAGTTCACAAACAGTTATCTGGAGCATCTTCCATTGTCTAACTCTGCGAATTATTTTTATGTGTATGTTAAAGAACTCAACCCTCAGCAGACGCGTCATGTTCACCCTTTCAACCAAGAACAATTGAGAAGGCAACAGGAGAGAACAACGCAGGACTTGCTCCAACAGGATCCAGTGGACCCCGTCACTGGCTACCGTCAATACGGGCAGGGAGACAACCAAACTTTTCCTGGTTCGCAGATAAGAATCACCCAAGGGCACCATCGGACTTTTGAGTTGTATCGAAGATTTATCCAGGGCAAATTAGATGGCAACACTCTTCTTTTAGTTAAACGACAGTTCTAGCCTTCGTAGAGAGGCTGCTGGCTCAAGAAGTCTCTTGTAAAATAACCATCTGCAGGATAGAGTGCGCTGAACTTAACCAGGTCTAGCGGAATCTCTCTGCAGTCACACGCTTTTGCAAGCCACGCAAAGCTCGTAGTTCCTGGGAAATATCCTCCTGAATGGTTATCTGCATAACAAATCCGTCCATTCTTTGAAATTCCAAGCTCGCCCATCGCAAGCCCATCTTTTCCTGCGGCTGCACGGTAATGCTCGCTTCTTCGGGGGGCAAGCACTAATTCGGGCCGGCCACCAAACGTATCTTTTTCATCAGGAAGCACCACATAAATGCAAAACCGTAAATCTCCTTGTTTTTCCCCTTGCAGAATGGAGCGAACAGCGTCACCCTGAAAATCTTCTCTTGATCGTACAATGACTCGCTCGCGAGTAGGATTTTTCTCCGCATCCTTACGCAACTCTTCTGAGCCGTGAAATGTGTACAACATATTCTCATTTTTCCATACAGAGCGAACACCATTTGCCGCAATATTTCTTATATTTTCATCAGGATATGTTGCAAGGGGCATCAAAAATTCAACTGCCCGTGGGTCAGCTATTGGTTCTAATGTTTTCAAAATTCCGTATTGCTCTTGTTCTTTTGGCAGGCCTGTTTTTTTTTGAAGTTCAAGGCGGCGATACCTGTTTACTAATGGGAACAACGCTCGACTATCCTTGAGTCCGCTGATGCTCGCAACTGCTTCTTCACGGATGTTCTCTTCAGGGTTCACAAGTAGTTTCAAAAAGTAAGGAAACGCTTCCCGGGGCGGCTGCCAGCTCAACCCTTTGATTGCGTGAAGACGAACTTCAAGTTCTTCTTGCTCATCATTAATGCGACTCGCAAGGGCAAGAGTGATTCCTTCATGCTTCTCTCTGCTCGCCACGTACAGGTTTCTTAATCGTTCTTCTATCGGTCTTTGTCTATCGTTTAATGCATCCACTTCTTGCGTCATTTTCGTCACTTTTTAGTGTCTTTTTGCCTTTTTAAACCTTTCTTTCGCATATTTCACCTGTGTTATCCCGAAACTGGTTCCGGTCACGGAACTAGTTCCGGGATAACACAACAAAGCCCAAAGTCCCGGCTTTGTAGAAAGTCTTAAGAAAAATCCCTCTTGTAGCGTGAGCTAGCAAGAGGGGTGGGGAAGGCTAGTTCCCCATGAAGAAAGAAGAGACACTAAAAGATAAAGCTAAGCGTTTATGGAAAGCCGCAGGCCTTCCCAAGTTTTTGAACAAATATGGTCCAAAGAAGACACCGGGATGGCTCATTTTTCTTTGCCATCTTGAATACACCGTTCACGCGCCATCCTGGCGTCGTGCAATGAATTTTATGGTGGACTATCATGAGAAGTCCCGTCATTGGACTTCTTGGCAGAAAGCCATCAGCAAATGGCAGCAATGGGTTTGGGACGCACTTGCAAAGGCAAGCGCGGGCAACCTCCCTTGCGAGGTTGCCGCTATTGATGGGACGACCATGGCGCGTTCAAACCCAAGTCAACACTACATCAAAAAAATCAATTGTGACCTGTGCACGCATCCTATCCAAGAAGTTGTCATGATTGATGTGAAACATCGCAAGTTTCTATCGTGGCGCATACGCGCCAAAGCAAGAGGAGAAAAGTGCGATGTTCCTTACTTAATTGAGCACAGCTCCGTCTTGCCAGAACTCGTGCTCATGGACAAAGGATTTGACAGCCAACCACTCCACACGTACTTACGAGATGTTGGCGTTTGGAGTGTTGCGCCCGTGCGCAAAGGCTGCGCGCACGGACATTACCGAAAACAGTTACGAGACTGTTTTGACTGGCCATTGTACTGGCAAAGAAGCATCATTGAGTGCCTGTTTAGCGCAGTCAAACGTCTTTTTGGCTCGCACGTTCGTGCTCGCACTGCGCGCATGCAGCGCGCAGAAATAAGTTCAAAGTTCATCGCCTACAACATAGGCGCTATCTTACTCACAACTTTCTACAAAGCCGGAGTCGAGTACACATATTTATTTAAACCAGATATTTGACTTGATGAAACATGACGTCCCTTATTCCTGCAAAGGTTCTTCTTCGAGCAGCGGATATTCCGGTGATTTCAGAGAGGGAACGAGTTTTTATCAGCGAGCTTGAGAAGCTTGCCGCACATAAAGAGACGGCGACCACAAGGGAAGTGCTTGCGGACCTTGACGAAGAGATGTATGGCAAGCTTGCGGCAAACATTCCTAAAGATATCGCCGATCGTGTTCACGTGTTTCCCTACGAGAGTAACCGCAGACTCCGGATGTCCCAGTTGATACAACCTTTGCGTTCTCCAACAACAGAAAGCGCTGATTTTCGTGATTTAACTGGTCAAATCTATCGTCTTCTCTTCGAGTACGTTTTTGATGAAAGGTATCATCGTGAACCAGGTGTTCCTATGGGGGTTGACACGCGGGTGAACGAGCCGACTCAGCAGCGTTCAGTTCAGCTTGTTCCAAGGATGTCGGATGTCGAAAAACCAGTTCTTGCGGTGTTCATGCGTGCGGGCTTGTATCCTGCGCTTGTTTTGGGTAAAGAGTTTGAGCGCGCGACAGGACAAGTTCCTGAGTATGCGCTGTTCAGGATTCGAAGAGATGGTCACAAGGGCAGGGAAGCATTGAAGTATGTTCTTGATTATGAGTTCAATGGTGAGGCAATGCGCGGGCGCGATGTGTATATTCCTGAACCTATGCTTGCAACCGCAGGGAGTCTGCTTGCGGTTCACCAGCACGTGACTCGTGCAGGAATCACGCCTAAATCGCTCACTCTTCTTGGGACTATCGGTGCGTACGAAGGGACTGTTCTTGCAGCAAGACATATTCCCGGATTGGAGGTGTATCTTGCCTGGATGGACCCATTGCTCAACAAGAAAGGGTATATCCTTCCCGGGCTTGGTGACGCGGGTGATTTGCTGAACGGACAAACTGAAGAGCTTGGCTTGTTATTACGTAGTTATAGTGCTGAGTTCTGTAAGGTGCATGAGAAGCAGATTGAGTCGCTCTATCACGCGATGGGTTCGCACGCTCCAAAAGAATTATTCCAGGATTTAGATTACGCGATTTCGAGAGTGGAAGCTACTGCTTTGAAACCACATACAAGACATTCAGACTTGTAGGTTTCAGCGTTCCAAGCGTGTCTGCGTCTTTTTTAGAAAATCCCCCTCTTTTTGTTTCTTTTTTCTAAAAAGAAAATAGTGAAAATTTAACTGCGTTTAACATCGGGCTTAACCGAAGTTTTGACCCCTCGAAAATCCGAGCCTCGAAAAATGAGGCAACCCTACATTTTTCAGAGTTGTGAGGATTTTGGAGGAGAAAAAACTTCGTTAAATTCCTGTTAGTTGCGTCGCCAGTTACGAACGAAGTGGAGTTCTGACGACCTGCGACCGCAGAGTTATTTTCAAGGGCGTTTCTATCTAGTGCGAAGCACAATCAAGAATAAGTATCAAGGGACAATTTTATTTTCATCAAGCACGAAGTGCATTAAAGTAGATACATCAAGTCGAGAAAACTAGTATTCATGAATTAATTCAAATTTAATTCATACCAAAGCATTTCAAGATAGGGTGTTACTTTTTCTTTTTTTGTTAATATAAATTTATTTGATTCAAAGAAATCTTTGTTTTTCATAAATTCAAAAGTATCCGTGATTATTTTTTATATTTTTTAATTTACATTCTTTAATAAACTGTTCCAACAGTTCTTTTTTTATTTCAATTTCATTAGCAGTAATATAATGAATCATCGCACTGTCCTTTAAAGTGTCTTCATAACCCACAATAAATCCTACAACCTTTCCTTCATTTTTGGCTATAAATGCTATCAATCCAGGATTTTTAAACTCTTTTATTATATTTTCTTCTTTAGCATGTTCTATAAAATTATTAATCATTTTTTGAGGAAATTTAGAATTTGGATTTTTTAAGTCAGATGACATTAATTCTGAAATCTCCTTTACATGTCCAATTACTGCTTTAACTATTTCCATTATTCATACCTCAATTTCGATGCGGTTACTTTATTTAATTCATTGGTTCCAAACATATCAATATATTCTTTCCAAGCAGATTCCCACGCCCACGAACAGTTTTTATTAATTAAACAATCATTGCAATAATCTGGTTGAGCTACATCTAAATTTCCAAAAATAGTTTCTTCAGGGGAAATGTAAATCATCTCTTTTGTCATTTGTTTCCAATTAATACTCAAGTATTTCCAATAAGAGGGATCTACTGCGCAGGAAGGAATAATAAAAACCCCTAAATTTTTATCTCGCCTAATTGCCTCGTCTAATGCATCTTCAACATAGGGCTTCATATCTTTATATCTCGCAACAAGTTGCTCACGATTGTCATTCGCATGACCCCTCATAATTAAACCATGAATCGAAACCCATGCAGAAGGAAATGTATCAAATTGTGCAAAAAAATGTTCATTCTCATAAATGATTCTTTGTTTACTTGCATAGATTTTACAAAATGTGCAGTCCGTCATAACTAATGTAAATGAGGGTGAATATTTAAAGTTTATTACATCGAGGCGGTCTTTGGCATTTCGTATAACGTATGGAATTTTACGAAGTTCGATTTTTCCCTCGATTTCCTCGTGAGGATTTTCCCTCGTGAGCGAAGCGAACAGAGCTGGAAAATCCGATAGAGCTGAAATCAGAGCTGGAAAAATCGAATTTGGGTGAAGCAATTTTGAGGGGGTTTTGCCCTTTAGAGGAGAGGCTCAAAATTGCGAAACCGTAAAATTCCTGTTATACTCGTCGACCTACGAGCGAGGACTAGAATTATCGTTTATCAAATTTCCGAGCGGAGTGGGGAGACCAAGATTTAACTCCCGCAGGAGATTAAATCGCAGAGTATTTTAATCACCGTAAATCGCATTGGCACTATAGTTTCTGAAAACTTTGAAAAGATTAATTACTGCATAGCAGACAATAGTTTGGTGGTGGGGCTTAGAAATAGTTTTAGTAGCACCTTCGGCGGAGAATTTGAAGAATCACTTTGTAATAGTAAAATTATTAAATACTAGCTATTTTTAGGTTAAATAATGGCAGAAATAATCAGTTTTGGAGAGATTACAATAGATGTAATAGCTGTTACTTCAAATTTGATGCCCTCTGAATCTGTGAGTTTATTGGACAAAGTACATTATTCTTTTGGAGGTAGAGGAGCAAATGTTGCATTATTTGCCTGTAATCAAATGGCGAATTCTTTACTGTTGAGTTCGGCAGGAAAAGACTTTATTTCTTCAGGATATCAACAGCAATTGAGAAATAGGGGGGTCTGCTGTGATCATGTTTTTATTGATAGTGAAGGGGAAACAACTCCAAAAGCATTTGTATTTAGGGATAAGAGTAAAACCCATACGTTTTTTTATCCGGGAGTTACTAAGCTAAGGAAAAAGGAAATAAGTGAATACATTAAAAGGAATGCTGAAGGATTAGAAGCAGAAGTTCTCTATTGCACATCTGGGTTGCAAGAATTGAATTTATTCTTACTTGAAAATATGAAAGCTAATCTAAGAGCCTATTCTCCTGGTCCAGAAATCAATCACTATTCTGAAGAAGAACTTGCAGGTGTGTTAACTGCTGCTGATTGTCTATTCCTGAATAAATTTGAAGCAGATGAACTTAGAATTAAGTTAGGAAAAAGTTCTACAGACTTGAACAAAGACTATAACCTTAAATTTCATGTTGTCACTTTAGGAAGTAATGGCAGTTTAATATTTGAAGGAAAAGATGAATATTTCTTAAGGAGATGTAAGCCAGTGAGAGTGGTAGATGGCACTGGAGCAGGTGATAGCTATGCTGGTTCATTTTTGGCTGAATATCTGAGAAGTGGAAGTTTGGTGAAAGCTGGAGAAGTTGCTTCCGTTGTTAGTTCATTTGTTGTCGAAGAGTTTGGTTGTCAGGGGAATATCCCTACAACGGATCAAATTAATGAAAGATTGGAAACTTATTTAAGGGGTTCCGGAAAATGATTTATTTAGCTACATCTTTATTTACAGTTGCTGAAAGAGAATTTGGCTTTTCATTAACTGAAAGAATTGAAGAATTAGGATATAAAGTTTATTATCCTTGGAGAGACACTGGTGATAAAGAACTCATGGAAAGATTTAGTGATGATATGAGTCAAGTTAATGATGAGATTGTGAGGAGAAATCTTGAAGCTATCAGACAATGCGAAAAGTTAATCGCAGTCGCTGAAGGTTCTGATGTAGAATCTGGAACTTCTATGGAGGTTGGATTTGCACATGCTTTAGGAAAAAAAATTAGGTGTTTAAGAACAGATTTTCGCACTCAAGGTGAGAGAATAGGTTCTGTTAACATAATGATCAGTCGTCCTGCAGAGAATTTCTATTCTTCAGTCGATGAGTTGGTTGATGATTTGAGGAGAGAGTATACTGAATCGCCACTAATTGTTGAAAATATTCCTGACTTTTATGATGCAGTCGCACACGAATACAGTGATTCAGATCTTCACCCCACTACTGCATTATTTAAAAGAACAGAAGAAGGATATATCAAAGAGATTTTACGTGGTAAACAATTTAAAACGGCAATGGATATTGGTTGTGGAGATGGTAATTTCCTATTAAATGTTGAAGCAGAGAGAAAGATTGGTTTGGATTCATCTGTAGAAATGATTAAAAGACATAGAAGCAAATTACCGACAGCACAGTACATTCTTGGAAATTGTTCATCTTTACTTGTTGGAAACTCAACTATTGATGTCCTACACTCTTCTTTTTTGTTGGATCATCTCAGTAACGCAGAACGTTCTCTCTTCTTTAATGAAGCTAATAGAGTTATGAGTGAAAAAGGAATTTTTCTTCTGGCAGCCTATTCACCAGAAGCACTTTTGAAATCTAGAGATGGCAAGACGTCATTTGAATATGTTACATCAACTGGTAAGAGATTCAATGTTCCAAGTGATTTTAGGTCTATTATCCATCTTAGAGAACAATTAGGGGATAATTTTGTTGTTGACAATTATAGTCAAGTTGCTACTAGTCAAGTTGACTTAACAATGGATTGTTATGTTTTAAGGAGAAAATGAAACTAATTATTGGATTAACCGGATACTCTTGTACTGGTAAAGGCACTTTTTATGAATATGTTTCTGAGGAGTACTCAGTTCCAAAAATCACTACGGGTGACTTAGTACGGAAAGAAGTTCAAAAAAGAGGATTAAAATTAACGACCGCTAATATTTCAGAAATTAGTGATGTAATTAGAAGAGAAACAGGAAATAATTTTATGACGATTGCTGAAGATGAGATTGCAGAATTATCAAAAAAATATGGCTTTCTAATTATTGATTCATTGAGAGAAGAAAAAGATTATGATACTCTTAAACGATTTAGTAGAGATATTGAAACTGTTGCAGTTGTATCATCAAGTAGAATAAGATATGAAAGAATGGCTGAAAGAAGAAGAAAAGGTGATCCACTTTTGTGGGAAGAATTCTTAATTTTAGAGCAAAAAGAAAGGAGATTAGGTGTAGAAAGCTTAATCGAATCTGCGGGATATATTATCAGAAATGAGGGTAATCTGGATGAGTTTAGAAGAAAATCATTAGAAGTAATGAACGAATTAGTAGAAAAATATCATCTCTTAATCTGACTTAATTACTGGTGGAAATCTCTTTGAATTTTTCTCCATTTTTTGACTAAATGCTCCAACCAAATCAACATTAGATTCGTTTGCCAATTTCAACAATAAATAAAACACATCAGCAAGTTCTTCAGGCATATTATGACCTGAGTCTGAAGTGTGTTGCCCACCATAATTTTTCATTTTTAAGACATTTCTTGCAACTTCTCCCAATTCTTCTACCATATGAATTAAGATATCTGATGCGGGAGTTTGCCAATTTCTTTCGTCAACAAAATTTTTAACGTATGCTTGTAATTCTCTCAAATTTTTCTGATCCATATTGGAGGGTAAAATCAGCTATTTAATATTTAAGCATTATTGTTCTTAAGAATATAAGTTAACTCTCCGCCGAATGTAGTTTATTTTACGTTTTATTTGTCTCTGTTTCTTTACAGAAAAAAAAGTCCCACCCCCCATTCGTTAAAAGTTTTCAGAAATTTGGGAGAACGAAGTGAATCGCTAAATTAATGTTAGATTTAGTTACGAAGTAATTGAATTTCGTTTTGTCGTCGTTGCCGATTTAGCGAAGGTGCCAATGCGTAAGATTTACGGTAGCGACAGCGTGCCTGAAAAGGTGATTAAAATATTGAGTATAACATGTATTAAGCGTAGTTTTATTACGCTTAATATTGGAATTTACCATAAAATGCGTAATTTTATATATTCGGTGGTTTTTCTCATATTTTATGGACGAACAACATTACACCCAAACTGGAATAGAAACTATTGTCGTTCAAGAGTGCAGGCTCAAAGGATATTCACAAAAGACGATAGATACTTATCTGCACCACATTAAGAAATTTGTATCCTCTGGAAAAACACCAAGAGAATTCCTTCTCGGATTAATAGCGAAAGATAAGTCTGATGAAACAGTTAGATCTGCAGGCTTTGCAACTAAATTCTACCTTAATACCATCAAAAAGGACAGCTCAGAAATCCAAGATATTCTGAACAAGCTACCAAATATCAAAAGAGAAAAGAAACTTCCAGTAATACTTTCAAAAGAAGAAATTGAAAGACTTATATCATCTACAAAAAATATGAATCATAGGCTGATTATTCAAGTAGGATATTCGGCAGGCCTGCGAATCAGCGAGATAATAAACCTTAAATGGCAGGATATTGATTTTGACAGAAATTTGATTCATTTGAAAAGAGCAAAAGGAAAAAAAGACAGAATTGTCATGCTCTCTTTGAAAGTTAAAGAGAGTTTAATGAATCTGACACCTAATAAAGAAGGATGTGTCTTCTTGACAAATAGAGATGGAAAATACACGCAAAGAACAATACAAAAAATCATTGAAAACGCAGCTATAATGGCAGGCATAAGAAAAAGTATTTCTCCCCATACTTTAAGACATTCTTTTGCAACTCATCTATTAGAAAATGGCACTGATATCAGATATATTAGGGATTTATTAGGACATTCGGATATTAGTACCACCCTAATATATACAAAAGTTTCAAACAAGAATATTCGCAACATTAAAAGTCCTTTGGATGATTGAGCTAACCAACACAAACCAAAGAAGAGTTAAACTCGGCGTAATTAAAAAAATGTGCCCCTCCTTACGGTTCGGGGCGTGCCTTCAGAGTGCGCGTTGCGCATTGGGGGTGGTACAATGAAGGCAAAGAAGAGCTTAATTCAAAATCTCAATTCCCAGTTCGTCATTGAGCTGTCGTGAAGCGGTCGCGCGGCGGGTTGGTGTTGATTTTCCCACGAGCGAGGTTCCCTTGACTCCGGTGATGATTGTCATCACCATGAGTTTTCCTTTCATTTCGTCTGAGACGCGTGCTCCCCAGATGACGTTTGCGTCCTGGTCGAGCGTTTCGGTCACGAGTTCGCCGACATGGTTGATTTCTTCCAAAGTCATGTCTGGTCCTCCCCAGACGTGGATCAACGCGCCGGTTGCTCCTGCGTAGTTGATGTCCAGCAGGGGGTTCTGTAATGCTCCTTTCACCGCTTCTTCCACTCGATTCGTCGTGTCTGAGCTGCCTACACCGATGGCGGCTACTCCGCCGTTGGTCATGATTGCTCGGACGTCTGCAAAGTCAAGGTTGACTAAGGATGGGATTGCGATGGTTTCAACGATTCCTTTGATCATGGTTGCGACAAGCTCGTTTGCGACTGCGAATGCCTGCTGGATGGGCAGGTTTCCTGCGATCTGGACGAGTCTGTTGTTGTCGATGACGATGACAGTGTCTGATGACTTGCGTAACTGGTCTAAACCAAACTCTGCTTTTTCGATGCGGGCTCGCTCTATGCTGAATGGCATGGTGACGGTTCCGATGACGATTGCGCCCATATCTTTGCACAGTTGTGCGACAACAGGCGCTGAACCGGTTCCGGTTCCTCCTCCCATTCCTGCGCAGACAAAGACCATGTCTGCTCCTTTGAGTGTCATCTTGAGTTCGTTGATGGATTCCTGTGCTGCTTCTGCTCCTTTTTGTGGGAATCCGCCGCATCCAAGTCCGCGGGTGATTTCTTTTCCGATGATAAACTTCTTGTCGGCTTCAGATATTTTCAAATGTTGTTGGTCGGTGTTGACGGCAGTGATTTCTGCTCCTTTGATTCCTCTTTTGTAGAGCCAGGTGACCATGTTGTTGCCTGCTCCACCGCAACCGATGACTTTGATGTTTGCCTGTCCGATTGCAAGGCCGTCCGAAGTTGTCTCGAACGTGTTGTTGTATGCATTGTTTTTTGCGCTTTCAACTAAAAAATCCATGGTGTTTCCCCCTCTTTTTGGTTTTGTTCATCGTAATTAGTTACTCTCCGGTAATCGACAAAAATTAAATAATCGGAGCGCTAACTACTCTTTCAGAAGGTTGTTGTGATTTACGCCAATAAAGAGCAACAGCAAGTACGAAAGAACAGTTCAACTAACAAACGC
>Ga0209542_10015415_pt1 | contig 12831 bp, 12 predicted proteins | sample RifCSPhighO2_01_FD_184028 | JGI IMG/M metagenome (GOLD analysis project Ga0209542, IMG submission 184028) | Soil microbial communities from Rifle, Colorado - Rifle CSP2_plank highO2_0.1 (SPAdes) (version 2) | ecosystem: Environmental > Terrestrial > Deep subsurface > Rock core/Sediment ...
AAAAGACTCTTAAAATTATCTTTAAAATCATTAATAGAATTCCCAAAAACCTCTCCAAAACTTGTCATAAGAGATAGAAATAAAACGTTGTTTATAAAGTTAATTATTGACTTTATCCCAATTCATTTGCATTACATTTATAAACCTAAAATATCTCTTTTAACATATGGATGAAGACAAATTCCTCAAAGACACGATTTCTAAAGACATAAAGAAAGATGATAAAGAAGGTTTATCTGACTTTATGGAAACAAGCTTTTCAAAAGAATTGAGAAAAGCAAAGCTTACAAAAGTTAAAAAAAAAGAATTAAAAGACAAACAAAAGAAGACACTAAGGTGGTTTATAGGATTCGCACTATTTATAATAATTCTAGCTTCACTTTTGATTTATTTTATAATAATTTCACCAACATTCATATTCAAACCAGACATTCAAAGACCTGAAGGAAAAGAAATCGCAGCAAAAGAACTTCAATACATAGCAAACGAATTAGGCGCTTACAAATTACATTTCTCTCCTTTAGACGGAAAAGGAGCTCAATTTGAGATTTTTATAAACGATAAAGGTGTTAAATACACAATTTCAGTTGATAAGACATATCCTAACGCAATAAAAGCTGAAGCTCCGTATCCAGATATTAGAATTATATCAAACGAAGATACATTAATGGAATTGTTTAAATCAGAAGATATTCAAAAAACTGCAGCAGAATACTACCAAAAAAATTTGATTGCTGTTGAAATTATAGAAGACATAAATACATTAACACTTAAAGGATATAAACAAATCTATGAAGATGTAACTCAAGAATCAGGAGTATGGAAACTTCTAGTAAATAGTAGACCAATTAGAACAACAATTTATTTGACTATTGTAATACTTTTATGTATTTTTACATTCTGGTATTTGAGGTATAAGTAAAAGATTAAATAATTAAATTTGAAATGTCAGGCAAATAAAAATTCACTTTCTGCCCAACTTACTTTCAAGATGCAAATGCGACTTAATTTCATAAATGAGTAATTGACACTTAAAGACTCTATTCAATTTCTTCAAATTGATTTTCAGTTATCACTTTGTACGTCTTATTCTTAAATGATTTCAAGTTTGATATTAATTTCAGTAATCCTTTTTTTTGTGCATCCAAATCTCTTGCAGAAATTCTCAACAAAATGATTCCAAAATTTTTAGTTGACCTAAATCTTTCTTCCAGAAAATCAGAATCGCGAGTTATCAATGTCCTTTCTTCACTTTGGCTTAGGGCGAATAACTTTCCATTTCTTATACCTGTTGGTGTAATTTTAACATCGTGTTTAAGAGAAACTAAAAAAGAGAGCAAACCTCTATGAACGTTTTCATCCAATATTATTTTCATCTTATAGTTGAAGACATGATAGACTATAAAAATGTGTCTTCAACTATTCTACTAACTGACACTAATTATAACTAAATCTGTCAGTTAGTATTAAGCAGGAACCAATTGTACATGTCCTTCAGTAAGTCTAGCAGCATATTCTAATGCAGAAGAAATATGTTTATCTGTTAGTGAAGGATACGCTTCTTTTATTTCTTTGTAGGATGCTCCATCTTCAAGCATTTCTAAGACTAAATAAACCATAACTCTAGTTCCTTTAAAAGTAGGCTTACCATGACAAATTTCTTTGTCAATAACAATATAGTCATTAATTTCGATTCTCATACAAAGATATTAGGAAAGAAACTATATAAATGTTTGGGACTTTTGTTAGATATTTGAAGCGAAATTGAAAAAATCCGCTTTCTGCCCATATTACTTTCAATATACAAAATAACTTAATTTCATGATAGGGCTCTAAGATTGATTATTAGGATTCATCAATACAAGATGTTAGGAATGAATGAGATTTATTGTTTTTAGTCATACAAATTGATTCGATAACTTCCACTTAACTTAAAGCTTATGATAAGTATATAAAGTACATTCGTTTTATGAATAAAATGAAGCACAAAGTATTAATATGGACATTATTAATAGCGACATTACTGATTGTTGGCTGTAGTAATCAATCTCAAAATACCTCGAATGGAAATTTGCAAAACACACAAAATAATCCGTATGAGATTGACAACAATGGGTTTTCTAATTTTGTTCCACTCGAATATAAAGGAACTAGTGAAGATTTTATGATTGAAAATTTAGGAAAAGATGTTTTTGATAAATATGTTTCAGTTGTTAAAGACGAAGACTGTATTGATAATGGAGAACCTGAATGTTATATATTTGTTGGTTATGCTTTTAATAAACAAAAAAATTCAAAACTAACAAATGATGAATCATTCGGAATATTCACTGAAGAAATATTTACTGAGCTTTATGACGGAAATAGTGGAAAATTCATATACCCATTACAAACAAGGTTTGATAGTCCATTCGGAATATTCACTGAGCTGTATGACAGAAATACTAAAAAATTCATAAAATTGTTGCAATCAAGGGTTGATAAATCTACAGATGAAGCTATATTTATCTCTGGCGGACAAATAATATTTACAGATGAATTTATAGAAGTTTGTGAATCAGAATCACCGCAAAGAAACCAATTATGCAGAGACCTTCCTATGTTAAAAAAAAATTATGATGAACTAAAATATGATGAAAAATCTGAACTATCAATTTCTTTATCAATGGGAGGAATATATATGATTTATATTTCAGAACCATATACCAAACAAACAGGAAAGACAAAAATTGTTAACATTGACAAAACAAATATGAAAATATTAAATATTGATGAGAGTGAATGGGCTTTTGATTATTAACTTTCAATTTCCCAAAATTCCAATATTTAACCCCTCTCACCATGTGGTTTAGATTCCTTCATTCCAGCATCAGTAATTCTAACAAATTCTGCCTTTTCTTGGAATTCAGAAATATTGTTTGCACCGCCATAACTAATTCCAGATAATAATCCACCAACTAATTGCTTTAACAAATCTTGTGCACTTCCTTTATATGGAACCATTGTTTCAACACCTTCTGGAACAATTTCATCAATATTTATTTTATCCTTTGAATCTATTTTTCTTCTATCTGTTGCAGCTTTCAAAGAAGCCATTCCTCTATATATTTTAAATTTAGTACCATTTTTCACAATAAAATCCCCTGGCGATTCATCTGTTCCTGATAACATAGAACCAATCATAACAGTCTGAGCTCCAGCAGCGATAGCTTTAGCAATATCTCCAGAACTTCTAATCCCACCATCTGCATTCAAAGGAATGTCATATTTTTTTGCAACTTTATAACATTCAATCAACGCACTTAGTTGAGGATATCCTGAGCCTGTTACAATTCTCGTGGTACAGAGGGCTCCCGGACCAACCCCAATTTTAATACAATCAGCTCCTGCATTAATCAAATCTTCAACACCTTCAGGAGTCGCAACATTTCCTGCAACAATTTCTATTTGCAAAAATTCTTTTTTTAATTTTTGTATCATATTGATTGCCAAATCAGAATGCCCATGAGCTATATCAACAACAATCACATCAGCTCCCGCTTTAACTAATTCTTTAGCTCTCTCAACATCATTTTCTTTAACACCAATTGCCGCACCAACTCTTAATCTACCTTTCTCATCTTTGCACGCATACGGAAATTTTTGCATTTCTAAAATATCTTTTGATGTAATTAATCCTTTTATCACTCCTTCATTATTTATTAAAGGAAGTTTTTCAAGACGATTTTCATGCAATATTTTTCTTGCATCTTCTATTGAAATTCCTGTATGAGACATTATTAATCTAGATTTAGGAGTCATTATTTCACTCAATTTTTGATTGTTCTGTGCAAAAATAAAATCCCTATTTGTAACAATACCCTCGATATAATTATTTGAATCCGCAACTAATGCACTAGAAATATTGTGTTCCTTCAAAAACTCTTTAGCATCCTCTACAGAAATAAACTTTGGCAAAGTATATGGATTTTCAACAACAAAATTTTCAAATCTTTTTACTCTAGATACTTCTCTAACTTGATCATGAATTGATAAGAATCGATGTATAAAACCAATACCGCCAGCTTTAGCCATAGCAATAGCCATTTTCGATTCAGTTACTGTATCCATATTTGCAGAAATAATGGGAATATTTAGATGAATATTATTTGTTAATTTGGTTTTCAAAGAAATCTCTTTTCTAGATTTGACTCGCGATCGTTTTGGAACTATAAGAACGTCATCATAAGTTAACCCTTCCCCCCTAAATTCCACCATAATAACCATTCTTGGGGATAAGAACGAGTATATGAATGTTGCGATATTGATTTTTTAAGCAATAATTACCTGTAAAGAAAATCAAAAATCTAATCTCATTTTTAACATCATTCTTTCACGCAATTTTATGGAATCACAACATATATTCTGAAATGATGTTAAGTTTGCATCAAAGAATTCATCTTGATAGGAAGCTAATATTCAGTTATTCTTTCATTATTGTAAATATTACTAACAAAGCAATCAATTCCCACTCCTAAATCGTAACAAACGTTTTTAAATCAAACTCGCATAGTAATACTTGGGGGATATGAATGGGATTTTTAAGCAAGGATTCTATAGGAGATACGATTAAACTTAGAGATATTCAGAAAGATTTGGACACAAAAGGAAAAGATATTGAAAAAAAACAAGCAGTATTTGAAATTAGGGAAAAGGAAAATCAAAAAATCTTACTACAATTCGAACTTAAAAAACACAATTTAAAAAAGAACCTTTCTGAAATAATTAAAGAGGCTGAACAAAAAAAGAAAGAAATTTCAATTATTGAAGAAGACAAAAAATTGCAAGAAAGGATTGTCAAAAAGAGAAAAGATGAATTACATGAACTTGTCTCGAAACTAAAAGAAAAGGAAGAACAAGTTAGAACAAAGGACAATGACATTAAAAACTCACTCGACAAACTGAAAAAAGAAGAAGAAAAATTAAGAGAGCTCAGAAAAAATATTGATCAAAAAGCAAGATATTTAGAGGTTGATAAAGATGAACACAACAAAAAATCATCAAGACTTATTTCTGAAATCAAAAACAACGAAATGAAAAGAGATTTGCTATTAAACGAAGTTAAAGAGTTATCAAACAAAAAAACTGATTTTGCAAGAGAATTAAGAACATCACAATCAGAATTGGATTCTATACGAGAAAAAATAAAATTACACAGCCAACAATTTAAAGATGGCTTAAAAGAAATTGAAATTAAGGATAATGCATTACACAAACTCGCTGAAAGTTTGAGAAAAAAAGAAACCCTTCTTAACGATAAGGAAAAAGAAATTATGAAAGAAATTGAAAATAGCAATAAAACAAAATCAGAATTATCTAAATGGAAATCAGAATTAGAAAGAGACCAAAAAACAGTAGAAAAGTCAGAAGAACAACTAACTGAATTAGAAAAAAGAAAGAGAGAAGCTAAAGTAGAACTAGACGAGCAAAAAAGAAAAACTGATGCTGAAAGAAGAGAAACAGAAAAAATCAGAACTAGTATTGAAAAAGAAAAACTTGGACTCTCTAATAAAGAAAAAGAATTGTTAAACTTAAAAAAAGATATAGATAATCAACTAAAAAAAATTCAAGAAAGAGAAAAAATAGCTATTCCTAAAGAAAGAGAAATTGAAACAAATCTCAACGAAGTAAGAAGATTAAGAGATACATTTTCTAAAGAAAGAATTAAAAAAGAAGAAGTCGAAAATTCTCTGAAAGAGTTATCATCAAAGCAAAAAGAAATAGAAATAAAAGAAAGGGATATCAATTCAAGATTGAAAAGTGTAGAAAGAGAAGAATCAAAATTAGAACGAATTAGAACAGAATTAGATAAACAAACTGGAGATATCTTAAAGAAAGAAAAAGAATTAAAATTATTAAAAGAAGATATTGAGAATAGGCAAAAATCAATATCCCAAAAAGAAAAACAAATAGAACCAAGAGAAAGAGAAGCTATAAAAAAATACGAAGAAGTCAGGATTTTAAGAACAGAGGTATTGAAAGACAAAGTTAAAAAATCAGAGCTTGATGAGAAAGAGAAAGTTTTGGTGAACAAAGAAAGAGAATTGTTGCAGAAAATTAACGAGATTGAGAATAAAGAAAATGAATTAAAGAAAGTAATAAAAAATCAGGAAAAATCAAAATTAGATCTCGAAAGATTGAATAAAGCTCTTACAGAAAAAAATATAGAAATTTCAAGAAAAGAAAAAGAAATTATGGGTGCATCAATGACTATTCAAAACCAACATTCAGAAATCGCACAAAAGATTAAATCAATAACATCAAAAGAAGCACAAATTAGAGAAGAAATAAACAATGCAATTCAAAGAAAAAATGAAATTAATGATTCACTAATTCCTAAGGAAAAAAGAATTAAACAACTCGATTTAGAGCTTAAAAATAAGGAAAAAATTGTTTCTGAAAAAGAGAAAGAATTACTTAAAACTATTGCAGAATTAGAAAAGAAAGACAAAGAACTTTCTACACACGATAAGACAGTTGAGCAAAAACAAAAAATGTTGATGCAAACAATTCAAAACATCGAAACTAGGGAAAGGCAAGAATTGGAAAAATTAGAAAAGATAAAAATGCTTGATTCACAATTGTCAGAAAAGACAAGACAATTTACTGAAATGAAAAACAATATGTTGTTTGCAAAGAAAGATTTGGATTCATTAAGAAAACAATATGAACCATCACTTTCCAAAAAAGCAAAAGTTGATTCCTTTAAAGTCCAAATTTCTTCTCTTATTAAAGAAAGAGACTCAATTAATTCTGTTTTATCTAAGAGAAAAAATGAAATGGAATCCGAGCTTAGTTTTAAAAAGAATCAAATTAAGGAATTAACATCAAATTTATCAAATGTACAAATTAAAGCATTTGAAAAAATTGAGTTGATACGAAAGAAGGAAAAAGAATTAACAGAAAAAGAAGCTTGGATTAAAGCAAGAGAAATAGAAATTGCAAATAAAGAACAAGATTTACATATAGATTCAAAGAATGTTGAAGTTAAATCAACAATTTTTGGAAGACGTGATGATGATATTTCACAAAAAGAAAAAGAATTACAAAAATTAATTTTAGAATTCAAGAAAGCAAGACAAGAGTATCATGATAAATCTTTAATTGTTAGTAAAGCAAGTGAGTTAAAAGAAAATATTAAAGATCTTGAAAAAAGAAACAAAGAATTGCAAAATGAAAATAATAAATTACTTGATTTTAGAGAGGATTTAAAGAACAAAGAATCCAAATTAAATAAAAAAGAGAAAGAATTAAGTGATATGGAAGAAAATCAAAGTTCTCTTGTTGAAAGTAGAGTTATAAAAAATTTAGGAAGCAAAAATCTTTACGTACAATCAACACAAGACGAGAATCCAGACATATTCATTCTTATAAGACAGATTTCACAAGACGTAAGAAAAGGAAATCTTGGAAAAGCTAAGTTAAGATACAATGAACTTCAGAAAATGTATGAAGAATTAGATGTTGAAGTTGATGACAAACAAAAAATATATGACGAAATAATGAAATTACATGCAGATATTAATTTGGCTTTGATGGAATAATGTTCTGTCCTAAATCTATAAACTAAAACATTTTCATCAATCTTATGTCAATGATTGCGGGGACCACCGGTCAATAGACCGGTGGCTTGTTCGCTTCGCTCACCCCGCAATCATTGAGCACAGTCGCGAATTCCATCTCTAAGTCATAACCACTAGTCTGAGACTAGTGGAATTCGCGATGTTTAAATAATATATACTTTAAAAAAAATAGAAAGATTGATGAAAATGATGGATTTAGGACAGAATCAATAATAGAAAAAATTATATTTTCTCTACCAAATCCCCAACAACCTTCAATTTATCTTTAACAAATAAATTAGTAGTCTTAACATTCAATTTTGTGTGATTAGATATTTCAGTCGCTCTAAATTTCCCTCCAAAAATCGCCCAAGGAACTAAATTGTCTGCTAAATATTTGTCAACAGGTGCATTCTTATCTATTTGTTCTATTAAATTATTTGCAGCTTCTTCTCCTACTTTCTCTGAAGATTTTTTAATCTCACCCAAACAGTCTGCACCAATTCTGACAGGATTTGTATGATTTATATCCCCGTCTTTTGTAAAAACGCCATAAAGAAATATTCCACAACCTATAGAACCATCAGAATTAATATTCGAATTATTATATTCACTTCTGATTTTTATAGGAACATTATATTTTTTTAGCTTAGTTTCAGCCGAATGAATCATTCTATTTATTACATCTTTATTTTCTAAATCTTTTGATGCGTGGCATATTCCTCTAATTTGAACTAGCTCTCCTCTTTCGGTTAAATTCATTTTTAGAGTTTCTTCTTCAACATTCTTTCTAAATTCTTCAAAATTTTCATATTTGTTTAACTTAAACTTAGGATTAATTTTTAATTCAACTACTCCTTGGCCTTTAGGATAATAACCTCTTTTTAATAAGTTTATGTCAAACGATTTTGCAAATTTATCAATATGAGGTTTGTATATTTCCTTAAAATAATCATAAGGCATCGCCCATTTTGTATCCGTGCCACCTTGAATTTTTATTGTCGAAGATTTGTTTGCGAAAAAAAGAGGCATTAATGTTCCTTGCAAAAATAATGTAATTGAACCCGCAGTTCCTATATCAATTTCTTTTTTTAAGCCTTTAAGTTTGAGAGGAACAAATGTTAGGTTATTTGTGCCAATTTTAAATTCGCTAACTTCTGCATCAGAAATTTCTTTAATTGTATTAATAACTTCTAAATGTTGTGCTTTTAATCCAGAATTTTCTCTTTGTCCTCTTATATTGTTAATTTCAAAAGGAATATTTGTTAAAGATGAGAGAGCTAGAGCTGTTCTTAATATTTGCCCTCCACCTTCATAACCATCTATTTGTAGCATATTTGTGAGAACGTTTAGGAGTTAATAAGGGTGACTAAATTGGTAGTGCATAATTTTAACCTCACTAAAATTTAACTTTCATTAGGAATAGCGGGGTTATTTATGAATTTGTGCTTAACTGAAACTGAAAAAATTAGCTCTCATTCTTACATCATTTTATCATTAGCTTCGCAAACATGCAGAGATAAATTGTATTATATAATATAAAGTTACATTTTATCAGACTATCTTTTAATTTATTTATTTTTATTATCTAAATCTTTTTTTATTTTTTCAATTTGTTTCTTAAAAACATTTAAGTCTTCATTAATTATTTTCCAAACCAAAATATTATCAACCTTAAAATATCCATGTACTAAAATATCTCTAAAACCTGCAATACCCCTCCAGTGAACTTTTGCATATTGAGATTTTAATGAGTCTGGAATATTTTTAATAGCCTCACCAATAAGTTCTAATCTTCTAAATGTCGCATCAAGAATGTCTTGATTAGACATAAACTCCTTTTCAGAATATTTAATTTTTGTTTTTTCTATTCTTTCAATTGAATCTAATATGTCGCATATGTATAAATAAGTACTTCTCTTCATATAATTTTAACCTCTTCACTTAATATTCTATCTTTTATGAGTGGATGTATACCATTATAACTAATAAGATCTACTTTATGTCCTAAATTGTCTTCTAGTTCTTGTTTTACTTCAACAAAATCTAAAAGACTCATATCTACAGTAGGTTGTATTAAAATATCAATGTCACTTTTTTTTTTATTCTCCCCTCTTGCATAACTGCCAAAAACACCTGCCTTCTTAATTCCGTGACTCTTTAGAATTTTAACTATTTTAGGAACCAATTTATTTAAATCGTTTTTGGATTTTATTGTCTTCATCATCACTAATATATTTAAGATGTTTATATATCTTGCTAATTCTACCCCAAACTCACTAAAATCGCACTCTTCAAATCTCCGTTACAATCATCTAAATTCGCAGAAATCTCTGATAAATAATTTATATCAAAATTACCTCTTGCATATCCGCACGACATAGATTTTCCCTTGAATAAATCCCTTATTTCTGAGGGCTCATTTCCTGATAATTTTAAGACTGTTTTATCTAACACACAATTGTTTATTTCGTATCTAATTTTTGCACCAGCAATCTCATTTTCATACTTTGCAGTTTCGCATAAATTTGCTTTGTCTACAAAACACTGTTCGTCACAACTTGAGCCAAATTTTGAGATTAGAATAAATAAAACAATAATTAACAAAATACCTCCAATAACATACCATGTCAATCTGTTTGATATGAAGTTTATAAAAAATGAACTATTAATGTAATGCCTATCTTTTAATCTTTCTCCTATGTTTTCTCTTGGAGCAACATTAATATGCAAAAGTTTCCTTCCAATACCTTGACTAATTTCATGTTCTGCTTCCCTTATTCTTGAACTTGGACATCCTCCTTTTGATAGAGTTTGTTTCACAAATGATCTTTCAGAAGGATTAGAATACTTTCTAAGCATACCTTTTATAGCTTCTTTACTCATATCTGAAAATTCCCCCATGTATTTTGTTGAGTTTTTGCCTTTTAAATACGTTACTATTTTTGATCTTATTTTCCCCTTAAGTTCAGATTTTCAATTGTAACAGGAACTTTACATCACCAAAGCCCTATAACCCCCATAATTTATATACTAAAAACGACTTTTATTATTCATGTCAACAATATTCAAATTTATAAGAACTCCATTTGGAAAAAGAAGCCATGAACTCATTTATGGGACAAATGCTAAAAAAGGATTACTTCATTTTATTGAAATTCAAAAAAACATTATAAAGGAAGAACATAATTTTTATGATTCACTTATGTTGATAAGAAATTCAATTATAAGTCTAGCAGAAAGACCTGAACTTCAACATTCACCAGATGTTAAAAATTATCTATTTGATATATCTGCTGAAATTTACAAAATATATATTTTACTCGAACGTTTAGACTTAAGAACTGCAAAATTTGAAAAAAAAGAAGAAAAATGGATTATGAAATACGAATATACTAAATTAATTAGAGGAACAAAACACTTTACAAACGTCGAAAAAAGAAAACTTAATAGATTAAAATCAGAATTTAGAAAAGTTAGAGATTTGGTTAGTAATGAAAATGAAAGAAAATTAGAAGAATTAATTGCAAAGAGTAATCTAAATAATGCTATATTTACTAAAATCAGAGGAATACTCCAATCACATTTTAATAACCTTAAAAAATGTATTATAATATATGACGATGCTATAACAAATATGTTTAATGAAGAGTTATCGATTTTTGAAAGACTGCGTTCTTTACTTAGATAGTACAATAAAAGCTTTGCTAAAAAATAAGTGATTTAAATAATTTTAAAAATTAGCGTTCTATTTTACTTTCATCATTCATGCAATCATTTATTTCATTATCAACTTTAGGATTAGAAAAGTAAAAAAACATATCATAAATAATTTCTATCATATGGTAGTATTTATTACCAATTGAGAACACACCACAATCTTTGTAAGTATCACCTGCGTTATACTTATAGCCATTATCATAAATTTCGCTTTTTAGAAACTCAACCTTTATAAAGAATCTAAACTAAGACATATTTCTGTGGGAGTGATAAAAATTGGGGATTGATAGAAAAATTCATAATCAAATTGAAGCATTAGGACTAGATGCAGATAGAATTGAAGCTGTTGATATAGGAGTTTCTTCTAACGGAGAAAAAATTGCAGATGTGAACCTTAAAGGCGAAGTTTTTGCTCACAGAGTTATAGTTTCCGATAAATTAGATGAATTATTGCCTGAACAAGAATTAAAAAGTGGTTTGGAAGCAATATGTACATTTCCAGAATCTACTGCAACATTTAGAATACCAAAAATAGATGTAATTGATTATAATCGTGATACAAAAATTATTACTGCAAATTTACGTACTGAAGGGTTTGGAAAAACAAATGATATGACACCTCCTTATTTAAGAAGCAATAATGAATCAATTCCAGATTACTTAAAAAGAGTTGTTGATTATACAAATCCTTTTTCAGACGAAAATATTGCTAACACATTTATGGCATATTTAATTGCTGTATTAAGTACAAGAAATTTAGCGTCAAACAAAAATGAAATAAATACAAATCTTATTACCGATTTAGGATATATTATAGGTCAGTCTGCAGGAAAGCAAGAGTTTCTAGTTCATCCAATAGACATAACAGATCTCGTTAATATTAGTCGTTTTGTTGAAAGAAATCCGTCAACAGATTATTCTGTATCTTCAGGAGAAACCCTTTTAATATATGAAACAGATAAAATTACAAATGAAAGAAAAAAAATATTTAATAGAATAAGTCCAGGCGGACTTACTAAACAAGACGAACTAGATTATACCAAAGCATTTACTGAATATATGAAATCAAGAGTTGATCAAGAAAAAAATGAATTATTTGAAGGAAAAAGAGTTTATTCAAATTTGTTTGGCTCATTGTTAGGACCCAATACGGAAGGTTTAGAGGGAAAACATGTTTCTCCAGGAAGATTCGAATTTGACTATTTAAAAGAAGTAATTTTGAAAGTGAGTGTGGAGTAGGAAATGAGAATAGAACAAATTGCAAAAAAATATCTTGATGAAAGATAGCCTATTTTAATGAAGTGAAGTTATATGGAAAAAATAAAAGAATTAAACGGAAAATACGTTGTTTTTTCAGATGTTCAAGGTAATTATGATGCTCTTAAAAGATTCTTTGACTCAACTAAAGAGATAAGTCATGATGGTTATATCTGTTTGGGAGATATAGTTCAAAACTTTGATAGTTTTAATGATAGTAGATGTTTAGAATTAGTTAGAAATAATGTTGAAT
>Ga0209542_10015418_pt1 | contig 12829 bp, 14 predicted proteins | sample RifCSPhighO2_01_FD_184028 | JGI IMG/M metagenome (GOLD analysis project Ga0209542, IMG submission 184028) | Soil microbial communities from Rifle, Colorado - Rifle CSP2_plank highO2_0.1 (SPAdes) (version 2) | ecosystem: Environmental > Terrestrial > Deep subsurface > Rock core/Sediment ...
TGCTAAAATCTCTCGTGAAATATCTACCACAACCTTGATGTATAACCCGCCAAAATCTTCGGCAACCTTTTTAAGTGCTTCCTCTGTCGCCCTTTTTTCAAAAATCAAAATCATAATTAATTATATCTCAAGCGCTTCCATATTTTTAAACTTTCTACTTGATTAAAATCATTCTGTTTGCCATACTTTCTTAAAATGAGAAGAAGATAAAAAAACAAATGATATTAGCCTATATTCTCATTTTTACATTCATCGGTAGTATTGCTTCATTGGCTGGCAGCTTTTTTTTACTTATCAGAAGAAATATTACGGAATCATTTTCCTCTTATTTAATCAGCTTTGCCGCAGGAGTTTTGCTTGCTGTTGCTTTTTTAGATCTTTTGCCGGAAGCACAAGATGCCGCAGGCGAACTTAATTTTTTTATTCCCACTCTCGCCGGATTCATCATCTTTTTCTTTGCCGAACGTTATGTCAGACTTTTCCACCATCATCATGAACATGGTGAAAAAACACCCACAGCTCTAGTACTAATTGGCGACGGTGTCCACAACTTTGTAGACGGAGTTATCATAACCGCCAGTTTTTTAACCAGTATTCCCTTGGGTATTACCACATCTTTAGCAGTCGCCGCCCATGAAATTCCTCAGGAAATTGCCGATATGGGCATCTTGCTTGCCAATAAACTTTCCAAAACTAAAGCACTAACTTATAATTTTCTTTCCGCCCTCACCGCCCTAGCCGGAGCCTTGATTGCCTTTTACTTTGCCGAAGTTATTCAGAATAATCTTTACGTTTTTCTGGCGATGACCGCCGGCTTTTTTATCTACATCTCCGCCAGCGATTTAATCCCCAGTCTTCACGAGCAAAGTCTGAAAGATAAAAGTTTTAAAAGCCTCGCCGTCTTTGTCTTTGGTATCGTTTTAGTTTTTGTCTCAATCAAAATTTTAGAAGGCTAAAGAGACAGAGGAGTTGATGGTCTTATTCTAAATAGGCAACCTCTGAGTCATCATAGCGAGGAGATGAAACAACAAGAACAGTCATTTGTCCCGAATCAAGATAAGTGGTACCTTTAGGAATAAATACACCATCACCGGCTTCAACCTCGTTAACTTCATCGCCAATAGTAAAACTGCCATTTCCCGCAAGTACGTAAAAAAATGCGGCGCTTCTCTTGTTTATATGTCTTCTATTTATACCCACTACCCGCACTATCGCAACCGAGAAGTTTTGGATATTTTTTGGATGAAATATATCTTTGACTTTTATTGCTCCGAAGTCTTCTTCAATAACATCCTTTGACTTAATAACCATCGACTAAATCCATTGTGCACTAACCGCCAAAGATATTTCAACCCTGATATTGATATTTACCTAGACGCTTGCAATCTTCTTATGGCTTTGTCTTTCTCCACAATATTAATTCTGCTCTTCCTAACCGCATCTTGCAAAGTATTAATTGTTTGATCGTAAGTTTCTCTATCAACCGGATACGGCGTAGCATCCTTACCGCCGTGGGCAAAACTGTAACGGGCTGGGTCCTCATAACTAGGTTTTGCACCATAGATCACCTCCGAAACTAATGCTAGTGCTCGAATCGTTTTTGGTCCTACCCCTTCGGTTGCTAAAAGCTCTTCATAATTTTCAGGCTTTTCATATGTTAATTTTCCTAAAATTTTCTCTAAATATTTACTTTTGGAAAAATCCTCACCAACAACTGGATGATAACTAAATTCAGTGTCGGTAAGTCTAAGCAGCGTCAAGGATTCTCCTTTGCGTCTTAAGGCTATCATTTGCGAAAGTTCGCTTGTGTGCTCTCTTAAAATTTCAATATCGGACATCAACGTCTTAAAATTCCCTCGAACTAAATCAGTACTAAGACTGCGAGCTTGATCACTTTTTTTGGATGTCATATCTAAAACTTGGCTACTCTTTATTTGCGTTGATATCGCGCTGTGCGGCTCAACTACCAGATCACTAACGTTATCACTGTGCCAATGGTAACGTCTGGCTGACTGATTTTGCTGATTCATCCCTTGCTGCACAACTGTCCAGGCGCCATTTTTAGTGAAAAAGAAACTATGATGATAAATTTGGAACCCGTCTTGAACTAAAGAGCTGTCGACCTTGGCCGACATTTTCGAATTGTAAACTAAGTTGTTAACATTTGCTTCTGGCAGACTTAATCTTTTGCCCCATCCTAGAATCTCATCAGGAGTTTTTCTTGAAGTTTTGCCTTTGCCGCCGCAAATAAAAATTCCGTAAATTTTTTCCTGACCTCGAAGTGCTTCTTTTAAGGCAGCCGTTAAAATCGTTGTCAGGCCCGAAGCATTCCAGTCAAACGCCAAAATCGTCCCCAAAGACTGAAACCAAACCGGGTCCGCTAAACGCTTTATATATTCATCAGGGCCGTATTCTTCGACTAAAACGCGAGTCATTTCGCGGCCAAGTTTGACCATGCGCTCAAAAAGCCAGCGCGGACACCGTCCGTAGTCCAAAGTAAAAGTAGCAATGCCTCTCTGCATCTTTTATCCATTCTACCACAAATTACCCAAATAAAAACCGAAGAGGTCTGGCCAGCCGGGTGTGATATAGTTATTATTGATGAAAGACAAAACGCTTCTTTATCTGGAATTAACTCTCATTATCCTTCTTTTTTACTTCGGCAAGTTTACGGCAATATTTCAAAATATTATTCCATCGTTGGTATTTATTTTAGGAACGATCCTTGCCATTTGGTCACTTTTGACAATGCAAGTAAGGTATTTCTCGCCATTCCCAGAACCACCCAAAAAACATAAGCTCGCCCAAAGGGGTTTATATAAATATATGCTTCATCCAATGTACACCGGAATTATGTTAATTGGTCTTGCTTTACTTCTTTCTAGACCCTCCTTCCAAATATTTCTGATCTACGCGGTGTTGATGTATGTTTTGGATCAAAAAGCCAGTCTGGAAGAAGAGCTGCTTTCAAAAATTTATCCGCAGTATAAACCTTATAAACAAAAAACTAAAAAATTCATTCCCAAAATTTACTAAAAAATCTAAAACTTGCAAAATACTTGATAATAGTCCTCTCTTTGCTTTAAAATCTACAGTTTATGACCACACGAGAGCGCACAGATGCCCAAGCTCGATTGCCAATAGGTGAAACGGCAAAAAGGCGAGAATCAACATATTACCTGGCCCAAAACCTCATCACCTTTTCGCAACTTGAAAGAATAATTTATCGCCAGGCTAGCCAACCGGAGCTGACCAGCGTCTTTGAGGCCCAAACGGCCATAGGTTCTGCAATCGACTATTTTTTGGTTTTGGCCAATTTTATTTGGGGCTATCGCGGCGGTTACTGCGCAAAGCCCGATGACCCAAAAAACCCGGGGTTCTCAGCCGACGAACTCACAGCTGTTTTCTCCCAGTCTTACCCCACTGGCTGGGGAAAAGAAAAAGAGAAAATGGTTGACCTTTTATTAAAACACCGCAGCAGATTCTTTTTGTTTGCGGGCAAAACCGACTTTAAACCCAGAGAGCTCGTCTTTACTAAAGCTGGCATCAAACAAGCCCTAATCCCTCTCTGGGAAGAAACAGCGCGAAAGTTTCAGCTGGATGCCCTTCAAGTACAAAACGTCATGGGCCTGCAAGACCAATCGCTGACGCCATCTGAGAAAACCGCGTCAAGCGAGTCACCCAGCCAAATCGCAGCACGCATAATCACAAAAAGGTTTGACGCCTTGGTAAAAGACGACAAAGATTACTCATATCTGGCCAAACCAGATTGCCTTCTGGTTTACGATCTGGATGGAGAAATCTTCCACGTTCAAGTCCAACCCGATTACATTAAAAGGCTAAGGGAAGATCGTAAAACAACCAAAGCCAGACATATCGTTGTCAAAAGAATAATTGGCGATTTCAAGGATTCCAAGCAACAGATTTTGGATCGCACCACGCCTTACGGGCAGGCAATGCACCTTTACAATTGGCTGCTTTCTCAAGTTGGCCAAAGATTTAAGCAAAATCAGCTTCAGTGGGTAAGAGAAGGGCTAGCTAATCAAAAGGTAAGAAAAGTCTTCTTAATTCCTCAAGATGTAACTAGACCAATTGAGGCTAGCCAAGTCCAGACAGCATTGGAATTTTTGCAAGAAGAGGAAGGCAGCGTTTTCACCCCGATGCCTACACTCACTGATCAGGATGCCAAGCTTGCAATAGAAATTTTAGAACAAAACTTACGAATCTCCCAAACCGTAAAAATCTAAATTGCTCTCTTCCCAAAGTGGGCAAAAATGTTGTATAATTCTTTTATAGGCATTTCCCCTACTTTTTCCAAAAAGTACCAATTTCGCCAAAATTGAGTCACGCTGACTCCAAAACGTGTCGGTTTTCGCCAAAACTTGCTCAACTCCGCCAAAAACTTGCCCAATTTTTACGATTTTATGGTTTTTTGCTGATTACTACTCGTGACGAAGTGCCTCAATCGGCGTTAATCTTGCTGCGCGAATTGCCGGAGCTACTCCAAAAACCACACCTACTAACACCGAAAAGCCAAAAGCAATAAGGACCGACCAAGGTGTAATAAGCGCAGGAATGAAACGGCTAGCTACCCATGCGCCAATGCTTGCCAAAATTAAGCCGATAATACCGCCGAGAACGCTTAAAATGATGGCCTCAAATAAGAATTGTAGGAGAACATCAGTCGGCCTTGCACCGACTGCTTTTCTGAGTCCAATTTCTCTGGTTCTTTCTGTTACAGAAACTAACATGATATTGGAAATGCCAATCCCGCCGACTAAGAGAGAGATGGCAGCAATGCCAGCAAGAGTTGAGGAGATTACCCCTAGAATAGCCTGGATTGTTGAGAGAGTTTGCTTGGCAGTTAATACGGAAAAATCATCCTCCGAAAGATCTTCAAGTAAAACTTTTTTCATGAGTTTGGCGACTTCCTCAACATTGGTCTGTGTTTGGGCTTTGGCATAAATATTATTTACCTGATTTGTGCCAAATTGCCGCTGGGCAGCGGTAAATGGAATGATTACCGCATTGTCTTGATCGACACCAAAAGTTGACCCTTGGGCTCTAAGGACCCCGATAACCTGATACTTTTGTCCTTTGACGTCAATTTTTTCTCCGATTGGATCTTTTGTAGCAAAGACTTCATTGACTATTGTCTGTCCAATCACAGCGACCTTTTTTCCAGAATCAACTTGATTTTTGTCAAGGAAATCTCCTCTGACAGCTGGGAGATTAACAATTTCGGCAAATAACTGAGTTGTGCCAATGAGAGTTACGTCTTTTTGGACCTTATTCTGATATTTGACAGTGGTAAATTGTTGAATGGTAGGAACGACCCCGACAAGATTTTTAACTTTTCGTTCAATACGTTTAACATGTTCAAGTGAAAGTTTGTTGACTGTTGCCCCACCAGGACCTCTGCCGCCAAAGCCAACCCTTCCAGGCAGAACAAAAAGAACGTTGGATCCTAATTTTTCAAATTCGCTTGTTATGTAATTCCTGAGACCTGCACCAAGAGAAACTAAGAGAATTACAGAGGCTACTCCAATGATAATTCCAAGGGCAGTCAGGGCTGACCTTAATTTGTTAACCTTAATCGCTTCGAATGCTAAATTTAAAATTTCGGTAATGTCCATAATTCCTTTTTCTGAATTTACACTTGTGTAATATTTCTTTTTTTGTGCAGGTTTTTTTTGTCGCTTGTAATTTGGCCATCACGCATTGTAATAATTCTTGCCGCTCTTTGAGCAATGTCTTTTTCGTGGGTAATCATGACAATTGTACGACCTTTTTCATTGAGTTTTTTAAATATCTCCATGATTTCATTTGAAGATTTGGTATCTAAGTTGCCTGTTGGCTCATCAGCAAAAATAACGAGAGGATTGTTAATCAACGCTCGAGCAATAGCAACCCTTTGCTGTTGTCCACCAGAGAGTTGAGCTGGAGTAGATTTAAGCTTATCGCTTAAGTTGACGTCTTCAAGTACTTGCATCGCCCGCGTGTTCCTTTCATCTTGTTTAACACCCGAGTAGATAAGTGGCAACTCAACATTTTTGAGAGCAGAAGTCCGCGCCAGCAAATTGAAGGCCTGGAAAACAAAACCGATTTTCCTGTTCCTGATTTTGGCAAGCTCAATGTCAGAAAGTTTGCCAATATCCCTGTTTTCAAAAAGATAGTTGCCGGAATCTGGCCTATCAAGACATCCCAAAATATTCATGAGAGTCGATTTGCCCGAACCGGAAGGCCCAATAATGGCAACAAACTCGCCGGCTCTAACCTTTATGGAGACTTTTTTGAGAGCCTCAGTTTTGCTTTCACCCTCACCGTAAGTTTTTTGTAAATTGCCAGCATCAATAAGCACATTCACGTGAACCTCTCAATTAATTTTTGGAGTAGGGATTTTTTACCAATTTGATCAAAACCAGCAACCACCACATTCTCACCGACATCAACTCCCCAAAGAATCTGGGTTTCTGCATCAGTTGTCGTACCCATTTTAACTTCTCTTTTTTCGAATTGATTTCCACGCTTAACATAAACATATCTCTCGTTAACTATCGCCTCCAGGGGCACAACTTGCGTCTCATCGGTTTGCAAAATCTCGATTTTAGCCTCGCCATTCATGCCTAATCGATATTTGCCCTCATCATCAATTGGTAACTTTACGCTAAAGGCGGTTGCTCCGGTTGAAGTTGTGATGCTCTTGCCACCAATAAAGTCAACTTTAGATTTTATTGACTCATCCTGATAAGCATCGAGGGCAATTACTGAACTCTGGCCAATCTTAATTTTACCAATGTCATTCTCATCAACTTCCGCAACAAAATCCAGATTATCAAATGAAGCTATTTTGGCGACATTTGTTGTTGGCAGAATTTCCTCTAGGGTACTGATATCAAGTTTAACCACTCTTCCGGCAACCGGCGAAATAATAGTAGTGTCTCTTAAATTTCGCTCGGCCGCCTTTACCGCGTCAAAAGCTTTATTTTTGACAGCCTCAGCCGCAGTTCTTTTAATACGATTGTCAAAAGTTTCAACACCGCTAGCTTTGCTGATATCATCATAAACCTTGGCCAAAACGGCATCGGCGGCAATCACATCCTGCTCGGCTTGCCTCAGCGCTATTTCATATCTTTCGCGATCGAATGTGGCAATTGCCTGGCCGGCTCTTACCCAATCACCTTCACTAACACCTATCCATACCACTTTACCGCTAACGGCAGAGTGTATGGTTGATTCATGTTCCGAAGCAATTTTCCCGGATGCACTAACCTCTATTTTTAATGATTTTTTGGTTATCTCAAAAGTCTTGATTTTAGCTAAATCAGCTGAACCGCGTGTTAGAACAAAAAAGGCAACAGCCAAAATCAAAGCGGCAATTACAAGTGCTCTCCGACTTTTAAAAATTTTCGACAGTTTCTTTAAAATCCTCCTGACAAGTTTCATAAATAGGCCAAATTAGACCCATAATTTTACCTATAAAGCTGAAATAATGCAAGTTTTTGCCAAAATTGCGGGAAGTGATATAATTTGCAAAGTAAACTCTCCTGCCCTCCGGATACTAAAAACCCGAATGAATAACCTGAGCAATATAAAAATCGCCATACTTTTGATAATAGTCTTTGTCTTGGCGATCTCAGCCGGATTTTATTTCTATCAGAAGCAAATAATTCAAAAAGGTCAAATTTTAGAACAACCCTCATCATCACCAACCGCCAATTTCCCAAGTTCCGCCTCCCCAACTCCGCAAATTCAAGGGACAAAAACCGCGCCAAACAGCCAACCGGAAACCGGCACAAACACCCAGGATGTCAAAAATATCGGCATTTCTGTAACCAGCCCCCAGACATCAACAATAATCTCATCGCCAGTATTAGTTGTCGGTAGAGCCAATGTTTTCGAGGGCAAAGTTATAATATTGGTTAAGGATTCAAATGGAAATTTATTAGGTCAAGGTAATGCAACAGCCTGTATGGGCTATGACGCTTGCCCATTTGAAGCAACTGTTTACTTTAACCAACCCTCAACCTCAACTGGTACTATCGAAGTTTACAACCCTTCCGGTGTTGACGGCTCCCCAAAGTATCTGCAGCAAATCCTCATCCGCTTCTAAATCCCCAAACTGATAACTCAAGGTGTAAAATATACCTAACGTATCGGATATCGTTCATTGTTTATCGCTCATCTTATCGCGTTTTTCGATTAACAATTGACAATCAACGATTAACGTCATAATGGCCCTACCAGAAGAAATTCAAAAAGCCCAAAAAATACCTACAGCTTTTGTAATCTTTGGTGCAACAGGCGATCTTTCCCGAAAAAAAATTTTTCCCTCCTTTTTTGAACTTTTCAAGGCGGGTCTTTTGTCCGAAAACTTTAAGATCGTCGCCGCCGCCCGCAGCAAATTTTCCAACCAAGACTTTCGCCAAACTATAAAGGAAAGGGTAAAAATCCAGGATACAGGCGCTTGGGAGAAATTTGCCGAACTTGTCAGCTACGTTTCTTGTGACGTTGCCGAAAATGCCAATCTTGACTTGATAAATAAGAGGCTCGAGGAGTACGAAAAGGAAATAGGCCAATGTACCCAGCGCATCTTTTACATGGCAATCTCACCCTATATTTACGCAAACTCCTTCGAAAATTTGGGCAAACACCAAATGCATCTTGGGTGCAAAGCGCACGGGGTTCCTGCCAAAATCGTTATCGAAAAGCCGTTTGGCCACAACCTTGAATCTGCTCAAAAACTAACAGGTATTTTAAACAAATATTTCACCCAAAAACAGATTTTTAGAATCGACCATTATCTGGGCAAAGAAACTGTCCAAAATATCTTTGCTTTCCGCTTTGGCAACGAAATTTTTGAGCCCGTCTGGAATAAAGACTTCATCGACCATGTCCAAATCACACTGGCAGAACCCGAGGGCATTGAGCGACGCGGCGAGTATTACGACAAAGCCGGAGCCCTTCGCGACATTGTCCAAAACCACCTTTTGCAGCTTGTGGCAATCGCTACAATGGATGCACCGCAGCGTTTTGATCAGGAAGCTATTCGCGAAAAGAAGCTGGCGATTGTCAAAAATATCATCAAGATGAAACCGGATGAGGTTGCAAAAGCTACGGTCAGGGCCCAATACGAAGGTTATCTAAACGAGGAGAAAGTTGCCAAAGACTCCCAGGCTGAAACCTTCGCCGCCCTTAAACTTCACATTGACACCCCCCGCTGGCAAAACGTGCCATTTTATCTTCGCACCGGCAAAATGTTAACCGGCAAGGTTTCCTCAATAATTTTTTCATTTAAAGAAAAAGGCCACAAGATTTTTGAAAATTTTTGGGACAAACCCATGCCCAACCACGTTATTTTGCAAATCCAGCCGCAAGAGGGTATTGGTATTCGCTTGGTTGCCAAAAAGCCGGGTCTTTCCACAAGCCTTGAACCGGTTGATATGGAATTTTGCTACAAAACATCTTTTGACGTTGCCCAGCCGGATGCTTACGAACGGCTTTTAATTGATATTATCGTTGGCGACCAAACCCTGTTTTTGGGGCAGGTTGAAGAATCTTGGAAATTTATCGACCCGATTGAAGAGGTTTGGGCAAAAGGCAAACCAAAACTGGAAACTTACAAGCCGGGTTCCTGGGGACCGGAAGCAGCCAATGAATTGATTGAAAAAGATGGCCGTATGTGGCTGGCTCCGCTTCTGACAATTTGTAAGATTTAAGAGAGAATTTTACGCCGTCGCTTGCACAGTTTCCTCTGTTCTCGGAATTGACCTGGCAACAGAAAAATCGGAGTTTATTGCATCAAAAAGAAGCTTTGTAATATCCTGGTGCATCTGATCATAATTAAGTCGATCCCCCTCATACGGGTTAAGAACTGCAACAAGATCATCTCCTCTAAAAACCCTAACTTCCTCCCCACTATCTACAACGACCAATTTGAACTTTCGTTCCTTTAATTGTCCAATTGTCCATGTTAACTCTATTTTATATTCTGGCTCACCTTCGACTACTGTCATCATTGTCTCGGGGTTTATTACATTTGGCCTTTCATTGTCGTCAGAAAATCTTGTTTCTATCCCCAATCTTTCTGTTAAAAATTGGGAGGCTGCCCGTAAGTTTTCAGCAAGCTCCAGTTCTTGGGCAACTCTTTCGTTTGCCTCAAACTGGGCTACAACATATTTCGGTCTTTCCTGCAAAAGACTAATTTCTGCTTCTATACTTTCTTGCAATAGACAACTGAGAGACTTTCTCTCTTGATTCATAAGCGAATTTATACACCCTTTTTCACGAAAATGCAAGAAGATTACTTTTTCTTAACTTCATGCCCGCCGAAGGCTTGGCGAAGGGCGGCAACTAGGCGTGCTGCAAAAGTTGCAGAAATATGCTTATCTGTCTAAACAAGCCTCTAAACATCTAAACAAGCCAGGCTTGTGTCAGGTTGACAAGCCCGGCTTGAATGTTTTATCCTAGACCGAATGCCTCAACGGTTGACCCTACTTATCTCTGGGGAAATTTACCATATCTTCAACAGAAGTATTGCACAACAACCAATTTTCAAAACCCTGAGAGATCACCAACGTGCTTTGGGTTTAGTGGCATTCTACCTATATCAAAATCCTCCCTTACGGTACTCTCATTTCAATCGCCTTCCCCAAGACCAAAAAGCTGATTTTCTCGAGACCTTGGCAAAAAGCAAAAAACGGCTAGTCGAAATTCTAGCCTTTTGTATAATGCCAAACCACTTCCATTTCCTCCTAAAACAATTGGAGGACCAAGGTATTGCGAAGTTTATGAATAACTTTCAACATAGCTATTCCAAATACTATAATGTCAAGAACGAAAGGACTGGTTCACTCTTTCAGGCAATGTTCAAAGGTGTAAGAGTTGAATCAGATGAACAATTATTGCATGTCTCTAGATATATCCATCTAAATCCGGTTTCATCATTTCTCATTAACATCAAATCGTTAGAACACTATCCATGGTCCTCACTAAATTATTACATTAAAAATACCAACGGCCTAACTTTTATCAATGCTAAACCAGTACTTGAACATTTTAAATCAAAGGGGGGTTACAAAAAATTTGTTTTTGACCAAGCGGATTATCAACAAAAGTTAGATAGAATAAAACACCTCACTTTAGAACAACTTTAGATTATACTCGCTTGTCTACTCATTACAAGCCTGGCTTGGGTTTCTTGGGTTTTAGGGTCCTTAAATACAAAGAATTTATCCTCAATCAAGCTAACTACCCAACAAGAACTGGGGAAAATAAAAAGCACTTAACCCTCGAAAAGCCTTAGATGTCTACCTATCACACTCCTGGGGTGGACTTTTGGGACTTATGAACTCGACGAATTGGGATTCCTTAAAGGATTTGCAATTAATCGTTTAATTAGAATAACAGGTATATCCTCTTGGTTATAACCTGTTGTTTCAACAAATACTGCTCCATGCGTATTAGCAAGTGTTTTACCTGTCCAGGGTGCAACTTTGACTACTCTCGACCTAGCTCTTAGCTCATCACCCACATATACAGCAGATAAGTTATCAAAAGAACCGCTTTTATTCCTCGCATTAAAGGACAAGTCTTTTACTGTTAACTGAAAAATGGCATCAAAAACTATCGGTCCAGGAACGACAATATCCCGATAACCTTCTCTTCTTGCAAAGTCTGCATTGGAATGAATTGGCTGATTGTTATATGGCTTACCAACCATTTGTTGATCAAAGTATTCCTGAGTAACGGCTCTTGAGCCGGGATGTTCAAATTCTTGCCCCTCATGGAAGTCCTCCCAAAAAGGACCTGTATATTCTGGTCGCTCTCTCATGCGGAATTTATAAACTATAAGTAGGAAAAATTCAACTTTTCTTCTTTACCTCATGGCCGCCAAAGACATTGCGGAGGGCTGCGACAAGCCTAGCTGCAAATGTTGAGGCAATTGTTTTGTCGGACCTTGACCGATTACGAAATTTTAAGGAAGCTTCGATTATTTCAACCGGCACATTTTGTTTTTTGGCTTCCTCAACCGTCCATTCCCCTTCACCAGATGCCTCAATTACGCCTTCCAATTTTTCTAGTTTTGGATCTTCTCCCAGCGCTTCTACAGTTCGATCCATCATAAACCCCGAAACCAAAGTTCCTTTTGTATAAAGTTTGGCAATACGAACTAAATCCAAATTGTACGGCGATTTTTCCAAAACCCCGAATCCTTCACCAATTGATTGCATGTAACCGTATTCAATGCCGTTGTGCACCATCTTCACAAAGTGCCCGGCTCCTCCTTTACCAAAATACTCGTGCCCGCCATCGGGTTTTGCCAGAGAATCGAGAATTGGTTTTACGTAATCATAAGCAGACCTGTCACCTCCGGCCATCAACGGATAACCATCCCGGCTAGCAATAATGCCACCGGAAACTCCGATTCCTAAAAACCTAATCCCTTTGTCTTTGAAATGCTCGTATCTTTTTTGGGTATCAGTATAATGCGCATTACCACCGTCAATGACGATATCTCCTTCCTTGACGTCATCCTCGACTTGATCGAGGATCTTTTCTGTCGCTTCACCTGCCGGCACCATCAACCAGATTATGCGAGGTTTCGCTAAGCTATTTGCTAAACTCTTGATATCTGATACATCACTTAAATTCTTTGCCCAATCATAATTTTTAATTTTTAATTTTAAATTTTCAATTTTTTCTGGACTTCTATTCCAGACGACAACCTCATGTCCGCCTTCAAGCAGTTTAATAACCATTCTTGTGCCCATCCGCCCTAAACCAATAAATCCTAAACGCATATAAAAATTATAAACTTTACATCAAA
>Ga0209542_10015419_pt1 | contig 12829 bp, 13 predicted proteins | sample RifCSPhighO2_01_FD_184028 | JGI IMG/M metagenome (GOLD analysis project Ga0209542, IMG submission 184028) | Soil microbial communities from Rifle, Colorado - Rifle CSP2_plank highO2_0.1 (SPAdes) (version 2) | ecosystem: Environmental > Terrestrial > Deep subsurface > Rock core/Sediment ...
TTCAGCAAAGTCCTTATTTTCGGACGCACAAAACACGGCGTTGAAAAACTATCAAAACTTCTTGAAAAAAGGGGTTTTAAGGCGGAGTCCATACACGGCAATAAAACGCACGGAAAGCGTCAAAAAGCACTCGGTCTTTTTAAAGACAATCGCGTGCAAATTCTTGTGGCGACCGATGTTGCCGCGCGCGGCTTGGATATTTCAGGGATAAGCCATGTCATCAACTACGACCTGCCTTCTACCTATGAAGACTATGTACACCGCATTGGTCGCACAGGCCGCGGCGATGCCAAAGGAAAAGCACTCACCCTTGTAGAGCCACACGAGCGGAAACGCTAAACTGTCGGATTTTTCGTTTGCATCCTCTTTTTGGGTAGGATATAGTGTTCGCGTTCGTGTAAGTCTCTAAGCGTTTCGGTGCAGTGAGGGTCGCCTTACACGATTTTTATCTTCTCGCTCAATTCTTCAATGGGAAGCAAGCTCTTCGTGGGAGGTCTCCCGTACCGCACGACGAATGACGAGCTGAAGGACGCGTTCCAGCAAGCTGGGAACGTTACCTCAGCCTCCGTCATCATCGACCGCGCTACCGGCCGCTCCAAAGGTTTTGGTTTCGTTGAGATGAGCTCCGACTCAGAGGCCCAGGCCGCCATAGATATGTGGAACGGCAAGGACTTTGACGGACGGACGCTCACCGTCTCCGAAGCACGACCAAAGGCGTAAATCGCCACAACAAAACCCCCCGCTTAAGGCGGGGGGTTTTGTTGTATATGGATAAAACTTAAAGTCCCCCTGACCCTGACCCCATTCCTTTCTCACCCATAAATCCTCCATAGAGAAGCGCGAGCGCAAGCGCCGCATGAAGAACATGATCGGCGAGATTTCCTTCAACGAGACCAAGAATCGTGTCGCCCGGTATCGTAAATCCAAGCACTGCAATGACGGCGTAGATGATGCCGAATGTTTTTGCGGTCATCTGAACCTGAGCGCTCGCGAATGCCGCGACTCCAAGGAAGATGACGCCGGACACTAGGTGCACAAAGTTGTGGAGCGTATCCACCTCAAACACACCTAAAACCGGGTCGTTGACGAAACCTATAATGCCGACGACAGTGAGAACCGCGCCTAAAACGTATAAAATGGTTTTTGCCATAGTACGTTGCGTATAAATGAGTAATACTAAACCTACCGTAACTCTAGCAAGTACCCACCCCACCGCCATGCCCTCATCCACACAATCGCGCAAAACATTGGTATCTAAGGGAATTCGGGACATTGAAAAAGCCGTCCGCGCAGGTTTGGGCGACCGTGGCAACACTTTACCGTGGCGTCGCACGCATGACCCCTATGCGATTTTTGTATCGGAAATAATGCTTCAGCAGACAGGAGTTGAGCGTGTGATAGGGAAATACGAAACTTTTCTACGGACATTTCCGTCGTGGAAAAAATTAGCAGGGGCCTCGCTTGAGGAAGTGCTGACGTTGTGGGTTGGGTTGGGCTACAATCGCCGCGCCCGCAGTCTTCACGAAGCCGCTCGCGCCGTGTCGGGACGGCGCGGAGGATTTCCCAAGGACCCCGCGCACATTGAGGAGCTTCCAGGAGCGGGCTCCTATACTGCGGCGGCAGTCGCCACGTTCGCGTTCAATACCCCGACTGTGTTTATTGAGACAAACATACGAACGGTTTTTTTGTACCACTGTTTTCAAGGAAAAAAGAATGTGCACGATTCAGCAATACTCCCCCTCGTTGCTAGAAGTCTTCGGGGTAAAAACCCGAGGCGCTGGTACACGGCGCTCATGGATTATGGCGCTTATTTAAAAAAACAGGGGGTGCGTGTGAATACAAAAAGCGCGCACTATACGAAACAAAATAAATTTGAAGGTTCGGCTCGGCAACTGCGCGGAGCGATTATCCGACTGTATGTTGCGGGGGAACCTCTTACTCCTTCGGTTATTGCCAAGCGCTTCGGCAAGAAGCGCAGGCAGGTGGAGCGCGAGATAGGGCGTCTCACGCGCGAAGGATTGCTCAGCGGAAATCGGTAATACGCAAGGCGGCGGGGATACCGATGAGAAGAATAAGGAACGCGAAGGCGAGAAAGGCAGATTGCAGGGGGAGAACAAGCAATATACCCGCCGCGAGCGTAACCCCTATGATATAGCCCACGGGCTGGAGCATGCGGAAGAGAGTTATTGAGTTTATGTCCCGCGAAGACACGGCACGGAAAAAATGTGTCTCGGTCGTGATATCAACAAGCGATGCTCCCATGCGTGTTACAAAAAGAATCCCAGCATAGAGGACAAAGCTGTGGGGGAGAGACAAAGACAAAAGAGCTGTTGCCCCCGCCATAATCACGAAGCCCGTTATCATAATTTCTTTTTCGCCGAAACGGCTGTCGGCAAGTTTCCCCGCGGGGAGTGTCGTGAGAGCGAAGGGAAGAAGTGCGATTCCTAGCATGAGACCTATCTGAGGCCAGCTGAAACCTAAGGAGGAGAGATGGAGAGGAATATAGATGGCCGCAAGCGCGTAAAAAAGTCGCAATGACAGGTGAGCCAAGGCAGTGGGAGCAATGTCCGCACACATAAAAGCAAAACGCATACCCGCGAGACTGACATTGTTGTATGACGAATCCTTAAAACTCCGATAGAGAGGAATCATCGCAATAAGAAATACAACAAAAAAAGCAATGGACGCGAGATAGACCATCTCAAATGAGAATGACGTGCGGATAAGGCCCATGAGGGGAGGGGAGAGGACAAGAGCTGTATTCGTAGCGGTGAAGAATATACCGCGTGTGTTCCCGGTAACTGATTCCGCGTCTGTTGCTTGCTCAAGAAAAAGATCCAGCGCAAACCCGACAAGCGAGGAAAAACCAAGGTGCGCGAGGACCGAAAGTATTGTCGCAATTTCGCCCGAGAAACCGGCTAGGCCAAGTATCGCCGCGCCCTCAATAAGCGCCATCAACGTGAGAAACCCGCGCGCGCCTATGCGGCGCAGAAGCCTTGGAGCGGAGAAGAAAACAATAAGTGCCAAGACCGAGCCTCCCGCAAAAAGGGGAGCAACGAATTGGTCGCCCAAACGTTCCGCGATAACGCTTGAGGTTATGTAGGCGACAAGATAGAAATGCAGCGCCGCGAAAAATGCGGCAAAAGAAAGCTGGAAAACAGGGTTTGATTTCACCTCCTAACTATACTCCCAAGAGTACGGGAATCACTATCGGCCGCTTATTTGTTTTCTCAAAGAGGAAACGACTTGTCGCGTCGGTAACGTTTGATTTGACGAAGTCAAAGTTAATCGGCTGTTGGCCCCGCGCGGAATCTTCAATCGTTTTCTTTATGACAAGACGCGTTTGCTGAAGAAGCTCTTGAGACTCGCGCAGATAAACAAAACCGCGGGAAATAATATCCGGTGATTTGCGCAGACGCCCGTTTTTGGGATTGACGGTCGCGATAATAACGAACATACCATCCTGCGCGAGCATTTTGCGGTCACGGATAACGACTTCCTGAATATCGCCGATTGAGAATCCGTCCACGAGCCGGAGAGAAGAAGGCGCGGACTCCTTGAGCATCACGAGCTTTTGTCCCTCATCTTGTATTTCAATGATGGAGCCGTTATCGGGAATGACAACTTCCTCACCAAGCGCTGCCGCGATATCCCCGTGCACCCGAAGCATGTAGTGGTAGCCGTGCGCGGGCATAAAGTAGCGCGGACGGATTTTCTGGTGAATCCACACAGTCTCATCGCGATTCGCATGTCCGCTTGAGTGAATATCCAGCACGTTATAGTGGATGATCTTCGCGCCTTGTCGTGAGAGATTGTCTTTGAGCTTCTGCACCGCGCGCTCATTGCCGGGGATGATGGAAGAAGAAAGCACAATAGTGTCGTTCTTGTTCACCTTGATATTTTTGTGCGTTTTCACCGCCATACGCATGAGAGCCGCGAACTCATCGCCCTGCGCGCCGGTTGCGAGGACCATTGCCTTATTGTCGGGAAGTGAGGCGAACTCGTCGTAGCTCACGAATGTGCCTTTTTTGGCAGTGAGCATGCCGAGTTGCTTCACAATTTCAATATTCGTTTTCATACTGCGGCCCTCAATGAGGATTTTTCGTCCGAAGCGTTCGGCAATCTCAACCATCTTGATGATGCGTTCAAGCTGAGACGAGAAGGTGCCGATAATGAGACGACCTTTCGTATTACGGAAGACTTCCTCAAGGTTCCGATAGACAGTCGTTTCGGGAATAGAAAAGCCGGGCTTCTCTACGTTCGTTGAGTCCGCGATAAGAAGTAAAACCTTTTCTTTCTCAAAAACGGCAAATTCCTTCTCCTCTTTCTCTGTCGGTATGCCGTTCTCGTGGTCCAGTTTGAGGTCTCCCGTATGCACGATGACGCCGTAGGGCGTTTCAATAATGATGCCCATTGAATCGGGGATAGTGTGCGTCACTTGGAAAAAGCGCACTTTGAGTTTTCCAACGCGGATAGTCTCCTCTTTTTCCACCTCGCGTATATCCAAGGGTTTCAAATTGGGGAATTCCTCCTGACGCTTCCGTATCATGTACGTCGTGAGTCTGCGCGAGAAAATCGTAGGATATCCCAGCCTATCTATGAGGTAGGGAATCCCGCCGATATGGTCCAAGTGGCCGTGGGTGATAAAGAGGCCACGTATTTTTTCGCGCCTGTCCTCCAGGTATTTTGTGTTGGGGAGAATGTAATCAATCCCCGGGGTGTCGTCTTCACGGAATTGGAAACCGCAGTCAACGATAATGATATCGTCCTGATATTCAAATGCCGTCATGTTGCGGCCGATTTCTTCAACGCCGCCCAAAGGAATAATGCGGATTGCGTCGCCTATTGGGGGGATTTTCACTTCACTTGCCCCGTTGCCCGTATCAAAGCCTTCTTCACGTTCAGGCCGTGGCGGGGGAACTTGCCGTTCAAAACGGCGCGGAGCCCCGCGGTGAGGACGAGAGCGACCGCCTCCCGCCTGTGGACGCCCTCCTTGGTGGGGACGTCCTCCGCCTTGAGACTGGCGCGGGGAAAAAGAGCGAGACCTGTGCTTTCCACCGTCCCTTCCTCCTGCGCCCTGGCGCTCCTGTGACCCTCCCTGACTTGTGTCGTTCATGGCAAACCTTAGTTATTAATTTAGTAATGTGTAAAACGAGTGAAAAAACTCCACACACGGTCGGTTTCGGTGTGCCACATATGGGCCGAGAGAAAACGTTCCGAGGGGATTCCTATGGAACCCAATGAGAGACCTTCTATACGTTCAGGGAAAACATACATGAAATCTGGCGTATAAAGAAATACCGCGGGTGCATCCTTCTCCAATTCCGCAGCGAATCTCTTATACAGAACACGCTTCTCCACGTCTTCGTTTGAAACGCGCAATCCTTCAAGGAGTTTGTCCGCCGTGCTGTTCGCATAAAGCGCAATATTGAGTCCCGGGTCATTTCTCTGCGATGAGTGCCAAAACGCAAAGAGGTCCAGTTCGCGCCCTACCACTTCACCGAAGAGGAGAGCGTCATATTTACGCGGGCGTATGACATTTTGGTTGAGGTCTCCCTGTTCAAATATTTTCACCTCAACGCGCGCGCCCATGACTTCCCACGATTTGCGAAGGTATTCCGCGGTCACGCGGAGCTCTGGCGCGTTTGTTGTTGAGAGAGCAAAGGAAAGAACGCGCGTATCTTTGGCGTTTTTCGTCTTGAATATCAGGGCCTTTTCTTCCTCGCTCCACGTCCATCCTTTTTTCCCAAGGAAATCACGCGCGCTTGCCGCATAGTCAGTCGTCGTGCCAAGCACATTCTCGTTTGAGAGATGCTCTAAAATCCCTGCAGGCACGGGGCCGTAGAGAGGAGTGCCATATCCTCCCAGAACACTCTGCACGAGACCTTCGCGGTCTATGGCAAGCGCAAGCGCTTTGCGGACATCTTTATCACGCAGAATTTCGGACTGATTCTGATTAAAAAACACACCAAACACACGATTGAGGGGAGCCCTCTCAATACGCCTCGGGTCAAACTCAGCAAGGACTCCAGGAGAGAGACTGTTTGCGGAATCAACGGCGCCCCGCTCAAGCGCGGAGAGAAGGTCCCGCTCATTTTCAAAGAAACGGAACTCTATATCTTCAAGGAAAGGTTTACCAAGTGCGTAGTCCCTAAAAGGCTTAAGGGTGTAACTTGTCGGTATTCCCGACGGACTGCGTTCAATACTGGCAACCCTAAACGGTCCCGATCCAACGGGCTCTGTATTTAAAGAGCTGAAAGGGAATTCATCGGAACTGACGTTTTCCCAAAGTATTTTGGGGAGGATTCCTAAAGTCGCGTTTTCTATAAAGGGAGCGTAAGGAGCTTTGAGATGAAACACGATAGTTCGGTCGTCTATTGCCTCGGCCGTAATACCGTCCCAATTTGCCCGTTTCGGACTTTTGAGCCCTGGGTCCTGTGCTTTGGCAACTGTAAATAGAACATCTCCTGCCCTGATAGGGGTACCGTTATGGAATGTCGCCCCTTCTTTAAGCGTGAAGGTATAGGTAACCCCGTCAGGCGACACGTCATAGTCTTGCGCGAGATCGGGAATAAGAGTGCCCTGATCAGTTGTTTTCAAAAGTCCCGAGTAGATAAGCATGGAGAGATCGCGGTCAGCATCTGAAATGGCAAGCAGAGGATTAATGAAACGTGGCGCGCCCACAATTCCCTCAACAAGGGAACCTCCCTGCGCGGGTACTTCAACAAGAAGGGCCTGATTTACTCCATAGAGAAGATACAGGGAACTGGCGATAAGGATTCCCGCCAATGTCCAAAAAAGGACGCGCCCGCTTAACGAAAGGGAAGACACAATTCTCTCCACCTCCCCGAAGAAGGCAACATGAACGCGTCTAGACGCAAAGCGCCGTACAGTTGTAAGTGAGGGTATATGCACCTAAATCTAGAGGATGAGGGCGACGAACGCGGACAGCGCGAACAAAGACGCGATGATGATGGTCGCGTAAAAAAGGAATTTCTCAGAGCCACGGCGCGTATGATACGCTGCGCTCCAATTATCGTTCCCTCCGAATGCACCTCCGACCGAAGCCCCCGTTTGCTGAAGGAGGATAAGGGCGACAAGAAGCACCGAGAGCGCTATTTGTGCGTACGAAAGCACAGAACCTACATCCATTGGAGGACACTATACCAGCCTCTTATATTCTGTGCAATACCGCTTCAGTTGACTCGCGGGGAGCCCGTCCGTATACTTCTCCTCGCTTAAGAGACATCCGCATGGAAGAGATTCCTCTCAGAGGAACCCTCGCAAGTCGAGATGCTCCACACACGTTTTAGTAGTAATCATTTCACTCACAAGCATATGAAAAAAGAAGGGAAAGTAGGTATCATTCCCCTTGGCGACCGCGTGCTCCTCAGTCCTTCCTCAAAGGAGCAGGGAAAAAAGTTGCCGTCGGGAATTATTATTCCGGACACTATTGATAAGGAAAAACCCGAACAGGGCAAAGTCATTGCCGTTGGCGCGGGCAAGCGCAATGAAAAAGGGGATCTTATACCTCTTGGCGTCAAAGTGGGGGACACAGTCGTTTTCTCCAAGTATGGCTATGACGAAATTAAGATAGAAGGCGAAGAGTACTACATCGTAAGCGAGAACAATATTCTTGCGATTATCAAATAACAAGAAACACTATGGCAAAACAAATACTTTTTGACGAAAAGGCTCGGCGTGCTCTGAAGGCAGGTATTGATAAGGCGGCCCACGCTGTCAAAGTGACCTTGGGACCCCGCGGACGCAATGTCGCGATTGATAAAAGCTATGGCGGGCCGACAATTACAAACGATGGCGTCTCTATCGCCAAGGAGATAAGCTTGCGCGATAAGTTTGAAAATATGGGCGCGGAGCTTGTGAAAGAAGTTGCGTCAAAAACAAACGATATCGCGGGCGACGGGACAACGACCTCGGTTGTTCTTCTGCAGGCTCTTGTGGAGGAGGGGATGAAGCATACCGCTATGGGACTCTCTGCTATGGGCGTGAGGGCGGGCATAGAAGAGGCAGCGAAAGACGCGGTTGCGGCTCTTCGGAAAAGTGCCAAAAAAATAGAGACGGATGCTGAGGTGCGTCATGTCGCGATTATTGCCGCTGAATCCGAAGACCTCGGAAAAAAGATTGCCGAAGTTATCCAAAAAGTCGGGAAAGACGGCGTCGTGACGGTGGAGGAATCTCAGTCTCTTGAAATTGAATCGGAATACGTTGAAGGGCTTGAGTTTGATAAGGGCTATGTCTCGGCGTATATGATCACGAACCCCGAGCGCATGGAGGCGGAGTTCAAAGACCCTCTCATTCTCGTCACTGACAAAAAAATATCGTCCATTCAGGAAGTCCTCCCCGTTCTTGAAAAAGTAGCGCAATCGGGGAAGAAAGATTTGGTTATTATTGCCGATGATATTGACGGTGAGGCTCTTGCGACATTCGTCGTGAACAAATTGCGTGGCAGCTTCAACGTCTTGGGTCTCAAGGCGCCGGGTTACGGCGACCGAAAGAAAGAGCAGCTGCAGGACATTGCCGTGACGGTGGGTGCCACGGTCATATCGGAGGAAGTAGGCATCAAGTTTGAAAACGCGACCCTTCAGATGCTTGGACGCGCGGGTAAGGTTATTGCGAACAAGGAGAAGACTGTCATTGTGAGCGGTAAAGGAAAAAAGCAGGCAATAGCGGACCGCGTGGCACAGCTTCGCAAGCAACTTGAGATGACCGATTCCAAATTTGATCGCGAGAAGCTTGAGGAAAGGCTCGCAAAATTGACGGGAGGAGTTGCGGTTATCCGCGTTGGCGCCGCGACCGAGACCGAGATGAAATATTTGAAATTGAAGATTGAAGACGCGGTGAACGCGACAAAAGCAGCAATTGACGAAGGCATTGTCGCGGGTGGAGGTACGGCGCTCGTCAAAATAGCGCACAAAGTTGCCGCCTCTCTTGAGGAGAGACGCAAAGGCATGACACCTGAAATGATTGTGGGCTACGAAGTCGTTCTCAAAGCATTGGAGATGCCGCTTCGCCAGATTGCGATAAATGCCGGTAAGGATGGAGGCGTTATTGTTGAAAAAGTAAAGATGAGCAAAGGCAATGGCGGCTACGATGCCGTAAAGGACCAGATGGTTGTTGATATGTTCGCGGAAGGCATTGTGGACCCCGTCAAAGTCACGCGTACGGGACTTGAGCGCGCGGCGTCCGCGGCCGCAATCCTTCTCACGACCGAGGCCGCTATCGCGGAGGAGCCTGAAGAGAAGAAAGAAGCGCCGGGTGGAATGCCGGGAGGTATGGGCGACATGGATTACTAAATCCACACTCACTCATCAAAAAATGCCTCGGGCAATCCGAGGCATTTTTTGTAGGTGCGCTATGGGGTCTTTCGTGCTATCCCTACAGGTAGCGTTCCTCATAAGGAGGTATCCAATGTTCACTCCACGAGTGATAGACGGGACGCTTGCGAAGCCTCCCGATGCCGTTATACGCGTCAGCACTGTCGGGGGCAGGCAAATATTCGTACTGGATCTTCAACCAGAGAGACTACGATTTGACCGCCTTATTTTGACTTGGTTTGACGCACCCGTTCTCAAGATTAATGCCCATGGCGAAATCGCAAAGGTGGAATTCTACCGCAACGACGTATACCGTGACTTGGCTTCTCTGAGGAAAGAGGGGGAATTCTTTGGATTTGAAGGTCTCACCACTGTTGCTCCGGGACACGTGTATAGTTTACTTGTACCGGATATGTTTCTTGCGGGGGATGAATTTCGTTTTCATCTTCTAGCAACGCAGAGGAACGGTTTTGACCTCCGTATCTTCCTTAGGGAAAAATGTTTCAGCGAGTGGCGGGAAATGACTTATGGTCTTGCGTCCCACGAGGATGAAAACCCCACCCAAGCACGGAGGAATCTTCTGGGTATCCCCCATAGAGATGTACCTGACCCTGTCTTCTTTGACGACATTGCCGATGTATATCAGGAAAGATAACCCCGCCACGTACGTGGCGGGGCCTTTTTAACTGTGCATAAAGAAATACCCTTATTTTCTCGCGAAGTATACTGAAGATATGGAAAGCTATCAAAAAAATATTATTGCCATTTTTATTCTCATCATCATTGTCGCACTCGCGGCGGGAGTGGCGTGGTGGTGGAGTGCGGGGGAAAAACCAGCGCCGACACAAGAGGTGAGTGGCGAGGTGTCCCTCCCCTCCGTCAATCCTGTGGAAAATACGAATCCGTTTTCGGACAGTTACAAAAATCCTTTTGAATAAAATATGTCATTAAGTACACGAAACCATCTCGCCGTCGCCCTCGCCTTACTGTGCGCCCTCTCCTTTGTTGCTTTTGCTCATGCGCAGGAGAGCGCGGTTACTTTTCCCGTAGATGAGCTCGGTGGCTGCGAAAGTAAAGCGGAGTGCAAAACATATTGCGACGAGCCGGGACATTTCAAAGCATGTTTCGCATTTGCGAAAGAACACAAACTGCTTCCCGAGGAGGCGCAGAATAAATCCGATGAAGAAATAGAGAAGTTCGCGGAAATTATGGAACAGGGTGGACCCGGAGGATGTACGTCGCCCAATGAGTGCCGTCTTTACTGCGATTCTACGGAGCATATGGACGAATGCATCTCTTTTGGCGAAGAGCACGGCATGATGAGTGGTGATGACCTTGAGGAGGCAAAGAAGGTGCGGGATGTTGTGCGGCGTGGCGGCAAACTTCCTGGTGGGTGCACCAACAGGGACTCATGCGAAGCGTATTGCGCGGACCCTGCACACGGAGACACATGTACAGCGTTTGCTATTGATGCTGGTTTTCTGAAGCCTGAAGAAGCGGAAATAGCAAAAAAATCTCTAGAGCTTATGGCATCAGGCGAGACCCCCGGTGGTTGTCGGGGACATAAGGAATGCGAAGCGTACTGTCGGGATGAAGGGCATGGAACCGAATGTCGCGCGTTTGGAGAGAAGCTGGGCATTCAGCCTCCCGAAGGAATGCGTGGACCCGGAGGAGGTTTCCAAGGGCCGGGCGGGTGTACTGACCCCGAGTCGTGCAAAGCGTTCTGCTCTGGGGAGAACCACGAAGAAGAGTGTTCTCAATTCAGCCCTCAGGAAGAAGGGGATTTCCGTGGACGGAGTGATGGGGTGAGGCGGGATCCGCCAGAGTCGCATCAAGCGGTCCCAACCCAAGTACTCTCGTGTCTCAAGGAGCGGGCGGGCGGGTCAATCATTGAAAAACTGATGCGTGGTAGTCGACCCGACTCCTCAACGGAACCACTCTTGCGTGACTGCTTTGAAACGGTGCGTGGAGAGAGTGCTCCTCCTGGAGAAAGGTCAGATGCCAGAGGGGGAGAAGATCGCCGAGATATGAGGGAGGATTCTTTTAGGAGGGAAGACGAAGAAGGAATGAGAAGACAAATAGAGTTTACGAATGGTCCACGACCAGAAGGGCTGCCTCCTCAAGAGTTCCGTGAGTTTAGGCAGGATTTTGAGGGGGAGAATTCTCTTCCGCACGAAGGAGTGCCTCCCCGTCAACGCGTTGAAGATCACTCGGATAGATCTGTGCCACCCCAAGGTTCACCCGAAGGTTTTCCCGTACCTCCCAGGGGCTCTGTCCCTGAGGACTTTCGTCCTCAGGGAGGCCTGATGCCTCCTCCTCAAACACCGGAACCCCCACGGGAATTCTCCGTTCCTCCTTCCGCGAGTATTGAATCACAGCCTCCGCCTCCTCCCCCAGATGCCCCACAGAGTTTTCTAAAGCGTGGTACGCGGGCGCTTATTGGAGCTGTCATTTCCCGTTAAGAGGCCTCTCCCTCTTGTTTTTTCTTCTCACAATGCTATACTAAAAGAGTTAGTGTCTTACTCTTCTCTATAAAAATGATACCTCTCTATATAGTTCTCGGGGTTCTTGCAGTCCTCGTCCTTTGGGCAATAGTCGCGTATAACCGCTTCGTTACGCTCGTCAATCGAGCAAAGGAAGCGTGGGCGGACATTGATGTTCAGCTCAAGCGTCGCTACGACCTTATCCCGAATCTTATTGAAACAATTAAGGGATACGTGAAGCACGAGCGTGACACGCTTGAAAATGTCACCCGCGCCCGCGCGCTTGCGATGGACTCCAGTGGCGCCGCTGCCAAAGGCAAGGCGGAAAATATGCTGACGGATGCCCTCAAGTCACTCTTCGCGGTCGCGGAAAGTTACCCCGACCTTAAGGCAAATCAGAATTTCCTTGAGCTTCAGCGCGAACTATCCGATACGGAGAATAAAATTCAGGCGGCGCGCCGTTTCTACAACACCAATGTCCGCGACCTCAATACCGCGATCCAGTCTTTTCCGAGTAATCTGATTGCGAATATCTTCCGCTTTGGCGAGCGTGAGTTCTTTGAACTCGGTGAAGGTGAGGCGGCAGCGCGCCAGCCTGTAAAAGTTTCTTTCTAAAGAAGGGCATTATATAGACGGCGGCTCGCGAGCCGTTTCCTATCTTACCTATGGCATCTCTCTATACACACAAAGACAGCAATGTGCGCAAAACATGGGTCTTGCTCACCCTCTTTTTCCTCGGCGTTATCGCCGTTGGGTGGGGAGTGAGCTGGTATATGCAAAGCCCCGCTATTCTCTATGGCGCAGTTGCACTCGCGCTTTTGATGAACGTGTGGAGCTACTGGTTTTCCGATTCTCTTGTCATAAAAATGACGGGAGCAAAGCTGATGCCGGATGAAGCGGCATACCAGGATGTACATAATATTGTTGAAAATCTTGCCATTACGGCGGGGCTTCCTAAGCCAAAACTCTACATCATCAACGACACTGCCCCGAATGCTTTCGCGACGGGTC
>Ga0209542_10015420_pt1 | contig 12828 bp, 14 predicted proteins | sample RifCSPhighO2_01_FD_184028 | JGI IMG/M metagenome (GOLD analysis project Ga0209542, IMG submission 184028) | Soil microbial communities from Rifle, Colorado - Rifle CSP2_plank highO2_0.1 (SPAdes) (version 2) | ecosystem: Environmental > Terrestrial > Deep subsurface > Rock core/Sediment ...
CCACGAAAGGCCGCAATTCTTTCGCCTTCGGCTCGGTCGTCTTAATTTTCCCGCGCACGATCAAATTAAGCGCGAGCGTCTTCAAGAGCGCCTCCCTCTGCCTTTTTACTCTCCCGAATTTTCTGTTGACATTGTGGTGCCGCATCTAAGTTATAAAGTTTAAAGTTATAAAGTCCATAAAGTTATTCTTTAAGATTCAGGCCAAATGAATTGAGCACTTTCTTAATCTCGGTAATTCCCTTCTCCCCGATGCCCTCGATCTCCAAGAGATCCTCTCTCTTCTTTCTGGCAAGCCCGCCGAGAGTTCGCACCCCAGCGGCCACCAGGGCATTCAACGTCCGAGTCGAGAGATCCAGGCTATCGGTCCGTGTTTTCAAGACATCGGTGAAGTCTTTCCCGACGTCCCCCGACGGTACCGTCGGGGAAGTCGGGACCCCGATCCCTTCGGGCGTCGGGGCTGCTTCCGGTTCCGGCTCTTTGAAATCAATGATCGCCTTCAACTGGTTGATCATAATCGCAATCGATTCGGAAAGAGCCTCGCGCGGGGTGAGGGTCCCGTCGGTTTCAACCGAAATTCGGAGGCGGTTGTGGTTCGTCTTGTCGCCGACGCGCATATTTTCAACTTCATAAGCCACTCGGCGAATCGGAGTAAAGATCGCGTCGACGGCGATGGTGCCAATGTCGACTTTCTCTTTCTGCATCACTTCTTTCGGAATAAAGCCAAGACCCTTCTCCACCCGGATTTCAATATTCAAATTGACTTTGCCGGTAACTTCCGTGATATAAAGATCAGGATTTAAAACTTCCACTTGCCCCCCGGTCTTGATGTTCCCGGCAACAACAACTTTCGGCCCCTTCACTTCCAAATTGACAGTCTGCGGCTCGTCCGAGGCCATTTTAAAGCGGACTTTTTTCAAATTAAGAATGAGGACGACCACGTCCTCGCGGATCCCTTCGATCGCCTGAAACTCGTGATTCACCCCCTCGATCTTAAGCGAGGTAATCGAGGCGCCGGGAAGCGACGAAAGAATAATTCTCCTTAGACTGTTCCCCAAGGTGTGTCCGTATCCCGGATAGAGCCCGTCGATCTCGTAGACTCCCTTGTTCCCTTCCTCGAGAACGACGCGGGGCTTCGAGGGCAAAAGTATTTTATATTCAGGCATACTATTTAAGTTATAAAGTTAATAAAGTTTATAAAATTAACGACTATAAAATTCAAGCACCGCGTCCAGGTCCAGAAAAGTTTCAACTTTCTCCGGCAGCGCCTTGACCTCCCCTTCCATTTTCTCTGGGTCAAAGGAGACCCAGGCCGGAAAATTATACTCCTTCAATTTCTCCGCCAGCCCTTCGAAAATTTTCTTGGATTTGGATCCTTCGCGAATGCGGATTTTATCTCCCGGCCGGACACTGTAAGACGGAATGGTCACCTTTTTGCCGTTCACCGTGAAATGCCCGTGGGAAACGGCTTGCCTGCCCGCCCGGCGGGAAGGGACAAGCCCCAGACGATAGATGACATTATCCAGGCGGGATTCCAGAACTTCCCAAAATTTTTCCGCGTTTTGAGTGCCCTTGGCCGCGATCGCCTTCTTCACGTAGTTCGACAGCTGGCGCTCGGTTATGCCGTAGGAAAAGCGGATTTTTTGCTTTTCCAGAAGCTGGGTCCCGTACTCCGAAATAGCTCTTGGGCGGCGGGCGCCGGCGCGAGAAAACTGCCCCGAGGAAGCGGAGAACTTCGGCGTTTGGGTTTTGTCATAGACCCCGGCGCCAAGGCGTCTGGCGATTTTATATTTTGGTTTCTTTAACATTCTAAATTAGTTGAAAGTTATAAAGTTCATAAAGTTTGTAAAGTTATACGCGGCGAGGCTTTTTCGGCTTCGGGCCATTGTGCGGAACCGGCGTTCTGTCTTTGATCGAAGTAATTTCAATGCCGTGCGCGATGAGCGAGCGGATGGCCGGCTCTCGTCCGGAACCAACGCCTCGCACCACCACGTCCGCGTCGGCAACCCCCAGGGCTGCCATCTTGCCGCCAACCAAATCGCCGACCTTCCCGGCGGCGAAGGGCGTCCCCTTTTTGGCTCCCCGGAAACCAAGCGCGCCGGCAGTAGACCAGAGCAAAGTATTGCCCACTTTATCCGCAAAAAGCACCTTGGTGTTGTTAAAAGTCGCGTCTACATACACCACTCCGGAAGTAATTTTCTTTCTGGGAGTTTTTGCTTTTGCTTCTACTTTCGGGGAAGCGGCTTCTTCAGTTTTTTCTTTTACAATTTTTGTTTTTCCCATATGATCACTGATTGAATCTGATTATTTTTTGATCAACCCTGATATAAATCTGCGTTGATTGTATTTCAAATCTGTGTTGATCGGTGAGGTACTATGTTTTGCTTTCCTTTCTCCTACCGGAAGCCATCGTATGCCGGACATTTCCCCGGACGGTTCGGGAATTGGTCTTGGTCCGCTGGCCTCGGGCGGGCAAACGCTTTAGGTGCCGGATGCCCCGATAACTTTTAATGTCTTTCAATCTCTTGATATTGGCGGCAATTTCCCTTTTTAAATTTCCTTCGATCGGCGTGGCTTCGACGATTACCCGGATTTTATTCTCTTCCTCCGCAGAGAGCTCCTTGGCGCGCTTGCCGCGCGGAACTCCGGCTTGATCCAAAATTTTCCGGGCTTTCGGAATGCCGATGCCGTAGAAAGCGGTCAGCCCGATCTCGAGTCTCTTTTCATCTGGAACTGTGATGCCTAAAATTCTCATCTCTATTGCTTTTGTTTATGTTTTGGATTAACGCAAATAACGCGCAAATGCCTTTTGCGCCTGACGATTTTGCAATTATCACAAATTTTTTGCACGGCCGACCTAATTTTCATAACTCAATCAATACAGACAAAAACAAAGGGGAAAACCCTTATTTTTCAACGTTTAAAGCCTTTCTTAAATTATCTTCTTATTATATACCATCTTTTAAAAAACCACAACAATTTTACAATCTTTTCACGATTCTCCCCTTTCCGCCGTACGGATCCAAAACAATTTCGACCGCGTCTCCGATTAAAACTTTTATCCGGTGCATCCGCATTTTTCCCGAGAGATAAGCCAAAATTTCTTTCTCCTCTGCGCCCTCGAGCTTCACTCGAAACAAAGTTGAAGGCAGGGCTTCGGTGACCACCCCCCTTGCCGGCACCTGATTTTTCGGATCACTCATTAAGATAAAAGAATATTAGCAAAATTGTTAACGCGCGTCAATCAATACACTTCCTGCTGATAACACCGCTCGCAGTAAACAATCTCCGGCCGCTCGGGGGCGTAGGAAGTTTCGAATTCGACTTGGCATTTTTCTTTTCCGTGAAAATGATTCTCTTTGTCACACATACACTGCCGATCATATAACGCGGGAACGTTACGCCATTTAATTCTATCAACGTGCCTGCAATTAAAACAAAGACGCGGCAGGGGAAGATTGAGTTGGCGGTAAAAATCTAATTCTTGTTTAGTAATGCGAAAGGCGGTTGCGCAATCAATATCACAACCGAAATCGTGTCCATTGTTACCAATGTGCTCACATTGTATAACCTCTTCAAGAATTGACTCATCAACATCTGTGATACTATCGGGAAGTTCTTCTGGCTTTTGGGTTATTTTATAGTTTCTCTCCTCTGGTTTCTGCCAACGATATCCCATGTTTTTTGCCTCATTTTCAGTAAGTGGAAAATACTCAAACGCTTGGGATTGATTGTAGCCATATGAACTCATGTCAAAAGGAAAAAACTCCCCATATTTATAAACCCGCCCCTTGGCATCGACATAGGGCATATCGTCCATATGTTTTTTAATTTTGGGAAGAAGTTCAAGATAATCTTTCTTATCATATTGCTTGTTTAATATACAGTAGCTTTTACTGCGCAGAGAAACACAGCCGAATACATTATCTATAAAACGACAGTTAATCGAATATGCGCTATCAGTTACATTCATGCATTCATTGGTACTAAGAGTTTTCTGAACACCGTGCCCGCAACAAAAAGTTTCATATGCAAGCTCAGTATCTTCGCTTGAGGTTACGTCCATTCCATCTTTGTTGGGTGGGTAAATAACACTCTGGCAATGTCGCATGTTTTGGGCATTTCCAACAAAGAAACAATTATAAAGTTCAGTTCCGTTATAAATGTAGTCACCCATACTGTGAGAGGCGCGAACTCTGTGTTGATATTTGACTGGAGATTTTTGCCAAAGCTTTTCGGAATCTTTTCTTGCTTTTTGGACTCCAGACCAAGAATCAAGTTTAAACTCTGCGAGTTTTGCTTCGTAAGTTTCTTTATCATACTTTTTATTAAAAAGAAAATAACTTTTATTACGAAGACCGCTACAGCCAAAGCAATTATTGCATCCTATGCAATCCTGGCAAAACCAAATATCAACGCATGAGGTACAATTTCTAGAAAAGAAGGTTTTGTACGATTGATTAGTGTTGATGCAGTAATAACAAAGTTCGCAATTTTTAACATTCACTGTATCCAGGCATCCTTTACTATAAAGCAGAGTTACACCGTATGCGCTATCTTCGTCATAGCCTGAATCAAAGCACAGATAGCAATTTTTTGAGTACGCGGAGACACTGTAATCGCTGTTTATCATTTCCATTGACCACATAATGCCCCAGGGTACTTCATTATAAAGTTCTCGGATTTGATCAAAAAAGGGTCTGGAAAAATCATAGTCTCGGCCATAATCGAGTGGGTCCCAGTTATCGCTGTTCCAGTAATGGTTTTCAAAAACAGGCATTTTATTTTCTGGTGACATTAGAGTAAATATCTTTTTGCCCGTTGCGTCGCAATTCCTGACATATAGATGCCGCATGTTCCTGAAAGTCATCCTTCGTATTGCCCTACAGCGCCAGCAAAAAGTCGGCGCTGGCATTTTTATTCGCTCGAGGAAATTAAAATCTTCGGGCTCGATGGTGAAATCGGCTTTACAGTTTTGACACACCACATTTTTTGAATCCATATCCAAAATTTATTTCGGATAATTGACGGTGATTTCTATTGATTTGCTTTTCTCTGGAAAAGAAGTTTTCCAGAACGGCCGGAGCACCAGCTGGGCCGAGGCGATCCCCGGATACTTCGAGAGGATTTGATTGAAATCCTTTTTCTTTTTGCCGAGCATATCTTGGGCCAATTTATCCGCGTCAACTCTCCAGACAACTTTGGCGGGCCCGGAGAGGCTGAAGACCGCGCTTTGCATTTCGCCCAACGGAATCGGGACCCCGGAGAGAGAAAAATTTAAGTTTTGGATATTTGGAATATAAACGTCGCCCCCGTCGTACTTAGGAACCGCCGTTTCCGCGATTTTCTTGGTGAGTTTCTTTTCCTCAAAAAGAATCCCGGAGAACGTGCCTTTGACGCTCATGGTTGTTACGCCCGCCTCCGTTGTCATCTGGATGTTCTCTTCCGGAATGCCCAGAGTGGAGGCGCCCTTAAATAAGATGAACCCGGGCGGCAATTGGTCAGTCGCTTTTTTAAATAACTTCGACTGGAGGCCAATTTTCAATTCGGCAACTGCCTTTTCTTTGTCTTCCGGGGCAACAATATTGGATTTGCCGACAAAGCCACCACTTAAGTCCCCCTTTCCCCTCGCGTAAAATTTGGCGTACTTCGGAGTTCTCTTGAAGCCAAAAATTTTAAAATCAAGCGGCCCACCATTGTACTCCGGCCCGGGCTCGGCCGCGTGGATCCCGACTTCGATCGAGCCGGGCGTATCCCCTTTCATCCCCGGCACCGTAAGTTTCGTGTCCGTCTTGTAAATTTTCCCGTTCGAACCCTCCAGGCGCGTCTCGATCGCCAGCGGTTGCGGCGCGGCGCTGTAAGCGTTGTAAATTACCACCCGCCCCGTTGCCGGCGTCGTCACCTCTTGCTCCGCGCCCGCGGGAACGGTTTTGCTTTCGGTTCCTTCGAGCACTACCAGGTCGAACGGCAAGCTATCGGTCTCTTCTGTATTTCCGGTTTTAACGGCAGATAACGTTTCGTTTAAATTAACATCGGCGACCTTGGGAATCACCGCGACTTTCGCCTTGGTAAAAAGAAAGGAGAGAGCAAAAAGGAGAAAGGCAACCGATCCGACCGCAACCACCCAGAGGCCATATTTGGATCTATCTTTGACTGGCCTGTCCGAAACACTCTCGTAAACTGACGCAAAGCTAGTTTCTGCCGGCTTGGGCTCCGGTCTCTCAATTTTTTCTGGAGTTTTCTCCGAAACTTTCTCCGGCTCGGCTTTTTTAATTCGTAAATCTTCGAGTCTTGGCATAATCGTATTCTAGCAAAGATAGCGGTTAATATAAATCGACTCAAGCGAGAGAGCGGAATCGCGTGCGGCATTCCCCGCGAAGGAGACGGCGCCGTGCAGCGCTTCCTCGTCTAAAAAGTTGATCTTAAACTTTGAATCGGTCAAAGTGTATTGGCTCAACCGCTCATTCTTGATCGTCTCCGAGAAAAAATCCGCCAGATCCGGATCGGCGGTGACAAAAATATCGGAGGGAATGGAAATGTCATTGGAAAGCCCGGCCAAAGATTCTTGAAATTTTTTAAGCCAGTCCGATCTTATCTTGCCGATTGCTTTCTCCAGCTTAACGCGCACTTTCCCCTCGGCATGTTCATCTTTATAAAGAGAGACCAGGCTCTTCGCTTCTTCGAGCGTCACGCCAAGTTCCCGCGCCGCTTCCCGAATAATAAAATTTCTGCCCATCGGAAAGGAATTGGATTCGCAGAGGATATCCTTTTTGACCAACGCGATCGCCGTGATTTCGCCGCCGATATTGACTAAAAGAAAATCGGAGAGGGCATAGAGGTCGCGAACAGCGGTGAAGGACGCCATTGTCAGAGACGAGAATTTCACTTCATCGCGATGAAAGTGGTCTCGGATAACCGCTTGCGCTTGTTCCAAAAAAAGTTTGCCTCCCATGGAGATAAAAATAGTCATCTCCAGTTCCCGAGCCTGCCGGTCTAAAGGATTCTCGGTCGGGTAGCCGTTCAGGGAAATCTTTAAATTTTTCAGTTCGATCGGAACGCTCTGTTCTTCTTCTTCCAGATATCGGAGCAAATGCTCCTCTTTGAATAAGTGGATTTCTTTCTGGATCAGCTCGTCAGCGAGCTTAGTGGTAAAGGTAAAGGGCGTATTCTTCACAAGTTTGATGATTCTGGTTTGCGACCCGTACCAGGCAGGGCCGAGAACGCAAAAAATTTTATCCGGCGCTCCAACCCCCGCTTTGGAGATTTTCTCGGCGACCGTCGAGAGAGTTTTAAAAGTTAAAGACAAGAATTGATCAACGTCCAGCTTGGGGAGGAGCACCAGCGGCTCGCGGACGCTATGGATTATTTGGGGAACTTTCGATTTCTCGATGTAAAATAACGCCCCGCCAACCGAAGATGAGCCGATGTCAAAGACCAGTCCCAACCTGCGCTTTTCTCCGCGAGAAAAAATCCCCATATCATAATTATACTACAGAAGCTTTGATTCTGCGCACGCCTTGGGCTACCGCTTCTTCTTTAAGAATCTGAAACCTGCCTAGCTCTTTGGTATTCGAAACATGCGGGCCTCCGCAGAATTCTTTGGAAATCGGATTACCGGCCTCGTCTAGAATAAAATAAACAGAGACAACTTCCGGATATTTCGCGCCAAATTCCATCTCCGCGCCGATCTTTTCCGCTTCGTGAAGCGGCATTTCCCTCCTCTCCATCCGGAGACCACGCCCGATCTTGTCATTGACCCAATCTTCCACTTTTTTCTTCTCACCATCGGTCATCTTGCGCTCGAAGACAAAATCCATCCGCAGGCGCTCTTCGTTGATATTACTCCCGCGCTGTTTGACGCTTTTCCCCAGAACCGCCTGAAGCGCCGCCAGGAGCAAATGATGCGCAGTATGGTGTTTAATGGTTTTCGGTTCGTGGTTCGCCAGTCCCCCTTTGAACATACCGACAGAAGAAGTTTGCGAAAGCCGTTGGTGTTCGGCCATTTTTTTATTAAAATCTTCAAGGTTTATGGCCCTCCCCTTCTCTTTCGCAAGCTCAAGCGTAAGTTCAATCGGAAAGCCGTAAGTGGTAAAAAGCACGAAGGGGTCGGTGCCCTTCTCGAATTCTTTCATCCCCTTGCTTAGTGTCTGCCTGAATTTATTTTCTTCTTTTTCTATTTCGCCGCTGTCTTCCAGATTATATATTCCCTTATAAGTTTTTTTAACTTTTTTAATCTGGTCCTCAAGTGAGTTTTTGGAAAACCGGACAGCCCGCCGGATAAGCCGGCGCAAAACGTAGCCGGCGCCGGTGTTCGACGGTTTAACTCCGTCGGAAACAAGAAAAAGAGCGGTTTTTATGTGATCCGCTACAATTTTCTCTTCTCTGGTTTTTTCTCCACCAAATAAATCCGTTTCGTAAATATTTTTTTCATTCTGAACACTTACCAGAAGGCGCTCCAGCCCCATCCCGGTGTCAATACCGAGTATCGGGAGTTTTGAAAGATTCGCTTTGCCTCCATCGAGCTTCTCCCTTGAACCGTCAGAAAAATATTCGTTAAAAACGATGTTCCAGGTCTCAACATCTTCGCCGTTCGCATTTTTGCAATAAATTTCAGTAGTGGGACCGCAAGGACCCGAATCTCCGGTCGGGCCCCAGAAAACGTCAGCTCCATCTTCCCGAATATCTTTCACTCCTAATTTTTTCCAAATTCTTGCTGACTCTTCATCGCGGGGCACATTTCCTTCCCCTTTATAAAAAGTTACATAAGAAATTTCTAAACCCAGTTCTTTGATAATAAATTCGTGGGCGTATAAAATAGCCTCTTCTCTACCATATCCTCCAAAGCTAAAATTCCCCAGCATCTCGAAAAACGTGAGGTGCGTATCATCACCAACTTCGTCGATTCCGGAGGTGCGGACACATTTCTGCACCGAAGCGACATTTTTGGTGCCGAAATCGCGGAGTGCATTCTCCGGCGCGGTGTAATAGGGCTTGAATTGCTGCATGCCGGCGGTGGTGAAAAGAACCGAAGGGTCGCCCGGAATTAAAGAAGAAGAAGGAACAATTTTATGGCCTTTCTCTTCGAAATATTTTAAAAATCTAGACCTAACTTCATTCGAATCCATATTAATTCTCCTGACTGTCTCCAGATATCCTTCGTATGGGTTTTTCGATAAAGTAGACAACAATCAACACAAAAAGCACCAGCACCGTGGCGATGACAGCCAGGGCGTAGAATTTAAATCCGGCGGCCATACCGATGCCAGCGGTGACCCAGAGCCCGGAGGCGGTGGTGAGCCCGGTCAAGCGCGAACCTTGGAAAATAATCGAACCGGCGCCCAAAAACCCGATCCCGACGATAATTTGTGAAGCGATTCTTCCGGGGTCAAAACCGGTGAGGCCCAAGTACTTGTAGGCCAGCGCTTCGGAGACAACCACAAAGACCGCCGCGCCCATCGAAACCAGCGCGTGCGTTTTGATTCCTGCTTCCTTGTGGACTAAAAACCTCTCCGCACCAATAATCATCCCAAGCCCCATAGCCACGATTAGTCTTATGATCAGATCCCCGTTTACTGCAAAAAAATTAGACATAGGTTAATTATATACCACTTCTATATTGGCTACCACCGCCATATGGTCGCTAATGCCATCCACTAATTTTACATTTGAAGCATTGTAGGCCGGAGTAGTAAAAAGACCATCAACCATAAACTGCTTCTTTTCTGTAAGCATAGCCTTCCCATTTCTGTGTAAAGCATAATTAATGCTAGTTTTATATTTACTGGGTATATTGTCTTTATATTTTTTTGCTAAGCGAGTAAAAGTTTCATTGCCTCGAGGAGCATTCATATCTCCACACAGAATAAATTCCGGAAAGGCTTCGAGCTCTTTCAAAAGAGACTCGAGCACCCGCAGCTGATAAGAACTCGCTTCCCCATTTTTGGTTACAGGCAAATGAGTATTAATGAGTTTAAAAATTTTCCCCTTGTTATCCTTAACCTCCGACCACAAAAAAACACGATTTTTATGAAACTTCTTATCAGACATATATTCCATAAAAGGTTTTGCCAGGTTTTCTTCCTTGCCTTCATAAAAAACTGACCCGGAGTTCAGAATATTTTTGGAAAAAATGGCAACGCCCTGCTTTTTTCCACGAAGGTCCCCATAACCTATCCATTTAACAAGGCTAAATATCTTCAAGGTACCATCCATATTTATCTCGTTCTTTAAATAATTAAAATCCTCCTCCAGAACTTCCTGTAAACAAATTATGTCCGGCTTTTCTCTCTTTAAAAAAGGTAAAACTGTTTTATAGCGTCTATTTAATTCAATGTTGAGTGATATTAATTTCATATTTATATGATATCAAATTTATAAAAGATTTTACTCTACAACTCCCCCTCCCCGGCAAATATCCTTATCGTAGATTACGCAAGACTGGCCGGGGGCGGCTAAGACCGGCTTTTTAAAAATAACGTCATTCCCGGATATCTTGCATCCCAACTTTTCCCCGTGATAACGAACTTGCGCGGTGTATTTTTTATTCAATTTTGGGGCTCCGGAAATCCAATTGGTGTTCTTAAGTTTTATAATCCCCTTCGCTTCCCCCTTGTCGGGGGGAAAACTCTGCGAAACTATCAGAATATTTTTCTTAACATCTTTGCCAACAATATAATACGGCTTATCTTTTGGGCTTTTCTTGATGACGGTAAAACCGTGCCGCTCGCCGAGCGTATGGAGAAATACGCCGTCGTGATGGCCAATATTTTCCCCCTTCTCATTAATTACTCTCCCCCTTTTTTCTTTTATATAATGTTTTAAAAACTTTTTTAAATCCACTTCGCCCAAAAAGCATATTCCCTGGCTGTCCTTTTTTTCCGAAACAGGCAAGCCAAATTTTTTTGCCAATCGGCGAACTTCTTCTTTTTTAAGATTTCCGATTGGAAATAAAGTTTTCTGTAATTGTTTTTGATTTAACACCCACAGGAAATATGACTGGTCCTTCGCGTCATCGCGCCCGCGAAGTAAATGTAAAAAAAATGAGTCCGTGTCGGAGCCCGCTTGCGGGTAAAGCGGCGAATTTTTTTTATATTTACGAAGCCTGGCATAGTGTCCAGTCGCCACAAAATCCGCCCCCATCGCCAGCGCTTTCTTTAAAAAGGCGCCGAACTTCACTTCTTTATTGCACATCACGTCCGGGTTCGGCGTCCGCCCGGCCCGGTATTCCGAGATCATGTAATCCGCCACTTCTTTTTTGTAAACCTTTTCAAAATCAAAATTAAGAAACGGGATGTCCAAATGCGCCGCGACGCGCATCGCGTCGCGGCGCTCTTCTTCTTCATTGCAGGGCAAAAAATCAGGATGCCAGGTGGTAATGAAAACACCCACAACCTCATAACCCTGCTTTTTCAGTAACCCCGCAGAAACCGCAGAGTCTACTCCCCCCGATAATCCAACAAAAACAGTTTTCATAACTCCATCAATTTTTTGTAAAGCTCGAAGGTCGCGCGGGCATCCGAGAGAGCGGTGTGGGCCTTGGGATTCTCGATGCCGAAACGTAGGCAGAGTTCACGGAGCGAAAAGTGCTCGAGATCGGGGCTTCGGTGGAGCTTCGCCCAGGCGATTGAGACAGTGTCGAGCTTATGATAATGCATGATATTGACAACGCCGAGCTTGGCAAAAGCTGTTTCTAGGAAAAGCGAATCAAAGGCGACGTTGTGGCCGACCATGATGCAATCTTTCACTTTTTCTAAAAAAATTTTTATTCCTTCTTCAAGAGAAACTGCTTTTGCCCAATCTTTTTCGTTATGGTTGCTCACTTTAAGCGAAACCGGGTCGGCATTCGCTAAATTTTCGGGCTTAATTTTGATATCAAATTCTTCAACTACTTCCAAGCCGGGCGTAGTTATAACAGCGCCGATTTCGATAATTTCGTGCTTTACGGGATTAAGTCCCGTCATCTCCACGTCTATGAAAGCAAGATTATGCTTGTGCATCTTATTTTAAGTATAACTCTTTGTTTCTCTTATGCTCTTCAAAACTCCGCGCGTAGTGAATATTTCCGTCCGCATCGTGGAGATAATAAAGGTACGGCGAATCCTCCGGATGAATCGCCGCCTTAATCGCGGCCAGGCCCGGATTCGCGATCGGAGCTTTCGGCAATCCCTTCGCCTTGTAAGTCTCCGGCGCGGCATCAACTTCCAGCGCCCGTCCAAGGCTGAGCCGTTTCCACAATATTCCGGAAATTATGCTGCGGTCACTTCCCCGGGCTTCCTTTTCGATAATCGAGGCCATAACAATTATACTCTTTTCACTTTTTCCGGCTGCCATGACCTCCGGACGAAGCGGAGCAAGCTTGGTTTCAAAATTGGAACCCATTGCTTTGAGCACATCTTCCTCGCCGGCTCGGAAAATGAAAAAATAGGTGTCCGGGAAAAGGTAGCCGAGTTTATCTTGGGCGAGAACTAAAAACTTTTCCTGGTCGAAGTTCGGAAGCTTCCGGGCAGCGGCACTGGCGATCTCTTTGTTATTGAAACCCTCCGGAATGGTAAGCTTGATCGGAGCGAGCGCGCTCTTTCCTTTTGCAATTCTTCTGGCAACTTCGTAAACCGGAAGTTTTTTTTCAAAAAAATAGTCCGTTGAAACTGCGTGGCGCTCTCCCGCAAAAACGATCACCAATGCCTCGAAAAATACCCGCGAGCGGATGAATCCTTCATCTTTTAATTTCAGCGACACCGCCCGCAGGCTCACACCCGGCTCGATGGAGAAGATTTGTTCTTTGGAAAATGATCTGGGGGCGCTTAAAAATAAAAAATGGAAAACTATTATAGC
>Ga0209542_10015422_pt1 | contig 12827 bp, 10 predicted proteins | sample RifCSPhighO2_01_FD_184028 | JGI IMG/M metagenome (GOLD analysis project Ga0209542, IMG submission 184028) | Soil microbial communities from Rifle, Colorado - Rifle CSP2_plank highO2_0.1 (SPAdes) (version 2) | ecosystem: Environmental > Terrestrial > Deep subsurface > Rock core/Sediment ...
CCATTTCAGCAATTCTTGTACATAAATTTCCAATTAACTTTGCCTGAGCATATGTTTGATACGCATAAAGGATTAATTCATCTTGAGGCCCATCAAATGGATCATTTGAAAGAACGGCATTTTTCATTTCTGTCAAATGCCGGTATGTTTTTGCCAGTCTCTCGCTTGGAATATCCATCTCTCTTGCGCGGGTAAGAAGGGCGCCAGAAAAAATAGGGAACCATGGCTTGGGATAATATGATGTATCTCGAATGATTAGGTTTCTTAGCCGTTCCGAAATTTCTTCGCTTCTTCCAGGTTCTTCCGCCATCCAGGCTAACGATGCATGCTGGATATAACCCTCAAGAACATAATCAATTAAGCCAAAAATATTCACTCCTCGTCTGGAGGAGATAGCATATTCGAGGTCTGTTTGCCCTTCATGACCGTTGCCTTCGGTATTAATGGGTGAAAGATTAGCTATAGTTCTATCTATTGTTTTTCTGCACTCATCTCCTATTCGTGAACATTCCGCACGCGTTCTTATGGCGAGCGCCCTAATATTCTTGACAACTGGAATGTATAATGGCGATATGCCATCTCCTACAAGTTCTCTATACTCCAGTAAATATTCCTTTAATACATTGAGTAATGCAAAATTTTTAACCCCTCTTCTTAACCTTCTCCAAACCTCGTCATTTATTTTCATATCTGTATTATTATCTGCATCAGAGACTTTTGTCAAGGCTCTCCACTCACACACAAAATGTTGTTCAGTGGTTAGTTCACTTGGATGTGCAACCAATTTAGCAAGATAATCACGGTAAAAATTTTCATCTTTTGTCAAGCCGTATACAATTGGGCTCAAAATAGAAATTGCAGAATTTCTAACACCATATCCCCTAAGTATTTGAAGGCTTTCTGCAATGGCTTGCTGTTTTGTCTTGCCCGTTCTCTCCATTATTGTTTCAGGGCCATCATGGATAAGTGCCGGAAAGGGTGAAAAAAGCGCCATTGACCAATAAGTTGACGCGAATCGTGGATCAACTAAATGACGCTGGAGTATTTCTTCCAAAGGATCATCTGAACTTGGGCCAAGTGGATAAAATGATTCTACATTTAACATTGCTGCTCTAATTACATGCGCTGCAAACGGTTCGTCAGTATTTCTTCTTTTAGGATCGTCATGATGAATATCTGCGCATGCATATACTGTTTTAATCAGATTGGTAAGAGAGGTTGTTTTGGCTGCAGCGGTATTGATTCCAATTTCGGGATTGAAAAACACCATATAGACGTCTAGGAGTCGGCTTAATTCTGACCTTATGAACGCCACATATGCTGGATCAATACTTTCAAGGTCACCCTTAAATCTGAATATTTTTGGGTCTACATTTAACGCTCCCGGGTCTAGCATCATTGCACTTGTTCCCTCCAGAGAGGGGGCAGTTTTAATCTTTAAAAAGTCTTTCCATTTACTCTGTATTAGTAACAAATTCTTCGAGAATTTCAAGTTCTTCGAGCTTCAGCTTGCCAGGAAAGCCTTCAAGCATTGTTTTGTTATCTATTTTTTCATCAATCAGCTTTTTCGCTTGTTTTTTCGTCATTTTCTTGTTTTTGCAGAGCACTTCCCTAAGCAGATTCTTCACTTTTTTATCCTTTTGCAGGTATAATTCCTGAGATATACTTTGAGGTTTTTTTGTTACCAAAAGTGCGACTGAACCAACTTTTGGCGCAGGAATAAATGCAATCTTCGGAATATCTTCAATTTTCTTTACATTTAAGAACATTTTTACAAAAAATCCAAATGAGCTTTGTGGATTTTCTACTTTTTCATGGAATTTTTCAGGAACTATCACTAAAGCTTTTTCAAAATCAGCCACAAATAATTTATGAAATAATGGCTCACATATCGAATAAGGTGTGCTTGAAACTAATTTGTTAAATTTTAGCTTTGAAATATGTTCCAAAGCATTTCCTTCAATTACTTCCAAATATTCCCTTTTAACTTCCGCTTTTAGGACAGCAATGACTTTTTTATCGATATCGACAGCGTAAATCTTCTTGCATTTGGGGATTTTCTCTGTAAACGTGCCTATTCCCGCTCCCACTTCAAAAACAATATCGTCTTTTTTTATCTGCAGTTTTTTCAATAATCTAACAACCAATTTTTCATCTGCCAAAAAATGTTGATCAAGCAAAACATTAGGCTTGTAACCATGCTTTTGCAGAATTTTCTCAACTTTCACATTCAACCTCTACAATAGCCTTATTTTGTGGATTTTGCAGGTAGTAAATAAGCTCTCTTGATAGATGTTTTGAAGCCTTGTCTGCGTCATTCGCAAAAGTTCGAGAAGATTGATATGCTCCAATCCTTATTACAATTTCCCTATCGTCATTAAAGTTAGCATCGGGCTTTGCGATAATAGTTTCTTTAATTTTATCTGCCGTTATTGTAATCCTTATTTTATTGCATTTTAGAAATTCTTTTAGTTTTTTAGAGTCAAATATTGAAGAGACTCCAATTACGCAATCACCTTTTTCCGTAAGCTCTTTGTCTTTGGTGAATTCTAGAGTTGTCGGATGTGTTGCAAGAATATTTTCATGGCCCTTTATTTGGAAGCTATAACGCATCAGAGCATATCGTCAATTCTTTTTTTCTTTCCAGTTCCTTTGGAGGATTCTCCTTTCTTTGCTTCAGAGAGGTCAACGCCAAGCTTTTGCAATTCGGCGGCATGAAGCTGCATTAGTTGCTCAACTATCCCAAGAATTCTCATCAATTCCTGCCTTTCTTTTGCAAGCGTGGCAAGGGAACCTTTATGGAAACCCACTTCTTCATCCTTGTTCTGCGCTTTTGCCATTTGCTTTTTGGGACGGATAGCCATTTAAAATGGTTTCTAAGGTTTTTGTGGCATCGGTGTTGGAGTACGGGCAAAAAGTATCTTTTCCCTCTTGAATTTCTCCATTATCTGGAAATTTATTTCTTGCTGTGCATCTAGGAATGTTTTCATATCCGGATTCTTAATTGTATATGCAATTTCATACACCAGCGCAACATCTCCGAGTTGTTTTAGATGGACACTTTCAATATCAGTTTCCTTGACTTTTTTTATGATTTCGGTTATTATATTTGGAATCTTCCTGATTTTTTCAGTAGGGGTCTCATATGAAATACTGATTGTAAAAGCGAATCTTCTCCTTGTCATCTTTTTGAAATTGTTTATCCTGCTATTTGTCAGCTCCTTATTTGATACAACAAGTTCCTGGCCTTGCAAAGTTTCGATTCTTGTGCTTTTGATTCCTACTTTTCTGACAACTCCTGTATCAGTTCCTATTTGTATTGTGTCTCCGACCCTAAATGGCTTATCGAAGTAAATTGAAAAAGATGCAAATATATCGCTAAGCACATTTTGAAGAGCAAAGGCTATTGCGATACCTCCAATTCCAAGGCCTGCAACAAGGGCTGTTATATCTATCCCAAAATTCGATAATAGGAACAGCAGCGCAACAGCCCAGACGCCAACTTTAATTAATGTCGTAAATAAATCAATTATCGCAGTATCTCCTTCGACTGCGGTTTTGCTTGTCCCTTGGATGTATTTTGTCGCTGCAACATCAATTATCATCATCATGGACTTTATCAAGTAATAAAGCAGGACAATTAGCAAAGCATAATCAAGTATTGATTTTAAAATGGGAGAGAGCTGAAGAGCCCTGACTGAAAAATTAAATGAAATTTGCAGGTAAAATGGCCATCCTAAACCTTGAAGGATTTTTACTGCATAATCATCCAAATCCGTTTTTGTCCTTTTGCTGAGCTGATGCAGCTGAAGAATTATTATTTTTTTAAATATCCAAAGAACTAATATTAACAACATGAAAATCAGAAGCGCTTTTACATATTCTTGACCGGTGTTGCCCCAATACATCTGCGCAAGATATTGTTCATGCCAAACCATGCATTAAAGAGGCAGATGCTGGTTTTTAAACTTTGTTTCTAAGTTGGCTCTCTTTTATAGTAACAATCCGACTTAGAAATTCGCAAATTTGTAATAAGGCAAATTTGCATTATTTGGCACTATGGAATGGTACCGGGCAAAGCTTTTTATTGGAATCAAAGTAACTTAGCTCTGCGCGTCGGTGGTCCAACGGTTAAGACTTCGGCCTTCCAAGCCGACTATCTGGGTTCGAATCCCGGCCGGCGCATGCTCACCTTTAAATAATTCAAGTCGATACCTCTTTCAATGCTAGAATTCATCAAAGGCTTATTCAGGAAAGAAGAGGAAAAAAAGCAGGTTATTGAGGAAATTTCTTTAGATTCCCTTCAGGCATGGTCAGCTAAGAAGAGGCAAAATATCGAGCAGGATATTGAGTCCTTTCTTGAGACTGTAAAGCCGGAATTTGAAGATGTAGTTTCTGAATGTAAAACTGCTATTGCTGTTTTAAGAAACGCCAGCCTGATGAACCCTAACATACCTGAAATGGAAAAGATATTGATGGAAGGGAACAGGGATTCCTTCACTAAGTCTGCTGAACGGCTTTTAGGCCAGTTAAGTTTCCCCGCTGCAATTAATCTGGCTGTTTTTTTTGAAAGCTCAGATAACGCTTTCAGAAATTACGAAAAGATGAGCCTCAGGCCTTTTGCCATCCTACAGCATTTCTTTGAGCATGAATCAAAGGCAGTCCATTCCGGGGTGCACAGGCTTTTCTTGATTGTCTCGAGAATAAAAGATTTTCACTCTTCATCTGGCATTCTTAATGCATTCGAGGCTGGGCAGGAAGCAAAAGAGATTCTTGGCATAGTAGCGTTGAATAAAGAGCTTGAAAAAAAGCTCATCGAAATTGATGATGCGCTAGAGCAGAAGGAAGAATCAATCGCTGCAAAGCAAAAAGAATTAGATAATACACAGGAATTCCTGGACTACGCTCAATTATTGCAGAAAAAGGAAGCAATAATCAAGTCCATCGAAGGTGTCAACTCGGAGTTGGGCTCAATTTTTTCTGCTCTTAAGGTCCCGCTGCAGAAACTCGCCAGGCTGCGCCCCGAATTTGAGAAGAAAATAGCCATTTGTGAAAATTTTTGTCATGCGCTTCCAAATGATGAGGCTGCAATAATCGAGGTAATGGCTGCATTAAAAAACGAGCTTGAAAGCAATAGTCTGGATCTGAAAGATAAGAAGAGGGAATCAGCCCTTCAGAAAGTCGCATTGATAACTAAGGATTTTTTGGATTCCTGGAATAAAAAGAGGAAACTCCTTGCTGAAAATTTGAATGCGCTTGAGCAGGAGGTACTCGCCTCAGGTGCTGGGAAAAAGCAAGAAAGTTTCAAGAGAGAAATTGAGATGCTTGCAGCATCAAAGAGGGAGCTCGAGCTTGAAAAGATGAGCCTATCAAAAAAGCATTCAACAGAAAATCTTGCCAAAAGAGTAAGTAATTTCGAGGCAAAGAATACTGTGAGAATTAACAGAATATAAGTTCATTTCAATCAAGAGAATTAGCTATATCAGATCAGTGACTTCTATGTTGCAACTTCTATTCATTGACAACAAATACACATAATATAAGTTTATAATTAACATATAGTTACTGTTTAATTGTCACTACGATGCCGTCCGGAAGTTCGTTCAAGTCGTGAAATTTTGTGAATCGTTACACCGGTAAGAATCTCGAAATAACCCTGATTAAGTTTTAACTTTGACGAACTCCTCTGAAAGATCTTCACCGTAATAGAACTAGACTAGTTCAGGTGCCAAAATCAATCGAGGCTATTGGCGGGGTCATTTCGTTTCTTAGTGCCCGCTTCTCCGATTTCAGGCCACTTTTCCGGTGACTCTGACACGACATGTCCTGAGGGCGGCCAGCGCATAGCCTTTTTTATATCTTCAACAACCTCAATATGCAGATATTCTGCGCAAGCTGAAGTTTGGATCTGAAATGGTTTGTTTCCAAATCTTTTGTGTTTTTTGATTCCACGATATCAATTAATTCCCTGTTTATCTTGTGGAGTTTTAGGATATAGTGCCTTTCATCTGAAAATGCCGGTTTTAATGTGAAATCAGAGATAACTCTTAAAATATTCATGCATTTTAATTTTTTGCGATTTTTATAGACCTGCATTGCATTGATAAGCATCGTATGGATTCGAATGTAAAATATTATCTTTCTTTGTCTATCGCGAATAAAGGGGTTGATTGCCTCCTCAATTTGCATGACTTGCCTTGCGTTCAAAAAAGGCGGTCTGCCAAATGCTTTTAATAGGGGAAAGAGTATAGGATAGAATACCTTTTGCTGTGAATTGTATCTTTTTTCCCAGCCTTTCATACAATCTCACCCAGGCACCCTGCCAGATTTCTATAAAGCATATTTTGGATATCATTTTCGCCATATCCTAGCATCAGTGCAACATCAATTAAAGCTTCGATTCCAACTACCATGTCGGCATAAGGAATATCTGAGCCAAATATTATTTTATTCGCTGGTATAGTTCTTAATATGTCGTATAAGTCGTATACTTTGAGGGTAGATGTTTCGAGATACATTGACATATAAGGTCTTCGCAATATCGATTTTACGACCCTCTCGATATCAACAAAGCCTGCATGACCCAATATTAGCTTGAGATTCTTGAATTCCCGCATAATTTTTTCCGCATGAACTGAAACATTTTCAGTTCCCAAGCCGGTATGGAGAAGTATGGGCAGATTATTTTGTTCAGCAAATGAATAAATCTTGATGGCTTTTGGATCCATTATTGAAAAATTTTGTGACCGTGGGTGAAGCTTAATGCCGCGAAAACCCTGTTTAGAACGGAGGATAGCTTCTTTTTTCCAATTGCTGTGCGGGTCTAATCGAAAAAAGGGAATTATTTTTTTTGGATTTTTATTATAGGCCGACAATACATAGCCGTTTGGGATGTGAAATGAATTTGCGCGATTAATTGTATCAAATGGAAATACAACGGCTCTATTTACTTTACATTCTTTCATTGTTGATACTATTTTATCAATTCCCTGTGCATTTCCATCTCTGTCAATACCTATATGCACGTGAGCATCCCAGATTTGCGAATGCGCTAAAATTCTGCGCCCTTTTGGATCGCTTGTGACTATAGCCATTTCTCAAGCACCCGCAGGTCATTTTCAAAATAACCCGACCATTTATTTGCCAGCCTTGCGGCATCCCTTGGTGGAAGCTTTCTTTTATTCCAGAGTCCTTCTTTTTTTACCTCATCAATTAGCCTGTCTGCGATTGTTTTTTTTGTTGAAAGCATTTGTCTGGTTCTCTTCAGGAGTTTTTTTTCTTTTCCTTTTACTTCTGGCAGGATAAACCTGTATAGGGCTCTGCAATATTTCTGCATTCGCTTATTTTCCAGTCCCTCTACTGCGGAAAGATATTGATATTCTTTTAGAACTATTTCAGAAGGTGGAACAAACAGTTTTCCATTTTCAATCTTGAAAGGTTCTTTTGTTCCATCTTTTGATGGCGCAATCGTTAATTGCTCGTCATAGACTCTCTGAAGCATTTTTTGTACAATTAGGGCTGTTGCAGCAACGTATGTCGGCAGATTTGCATCCATTCCGCGCTGCTCAAATGTTCCATGCTTGTTAACTTTAACAGGGTTCCAAGCATAGTCTAATCTTCTTCCATATCTTCTGACCAAATCCACATCAAAACCCTGTGCGAGCACAGCATTTTGCCAAAGAACATATCTTATTTCTACATCTTCGATAATATCATGAATTGTCGTGATGTAATTTTGCAGCCCTCCAAAAAGCTGGAACTTATGATAAAGGCCGTGGTAATTCAAATTGCTGCCTCCACGGTAATAAAGCATCCTTGAATCCTTTGCAAGAAATTTTCCCTGTATATATGGCGAGGATTGAGTAAATGTTGTCAATACTGGATCTGCAGCAATAAGCAGGTTATAGCTGCTTACCATTTTCTTGTTCTCAAGATCATTTTTAGAGACTTTAATGAATTTGCTTTTGTCATCAAATGATTTTTTCGGCAGCGAAAAATGGAAGTGAAAGCCAACGCATTGGCCGGACATCTTGAATTTGTACTCGCCAAGGATTCTCTTTTTTACTTCATACCATGGGTTCGTTCTGATATTTGGGCGGTATTCCCCAGGGTATGTTGCAAATGGATAAAGCTTAAGTCCGTGTTCTTTTAAAATAGCAATTGCGTCATTTAATTCGCCTGCCATGCTTGCCAAGGTTTCGGTAATCTGTGTGCTCGGGTTTGAGCCAAACTCAAGCATGTTTGTCCCGACTTCCTTTTGATAATGATGATTTGGATATTTTTTCTTCAATATCTTAAGAATCCTTTCCGCACCAAAATTAATGTTGCCAGTGCTATCTATCAAGAACTGCTCTAGTTCAAGTCCTGCTGTGTACCCCTTCATTTATTGCGCTATTTTTTGATGGGATATAAGGGTTTCCGCAAGAATTATCCAGCAACTTCTAGTACCCTAAGCAAAACAGTTGCCAAGGTATTGAAAAACATTATCACAAATATGCTGATAAAGCAGTATAAGAGCGTTCCACTGATGAGATTCTTTCCGATAAGATATTGCTCGTTTAGTTTGTCTGAGCCGTTTTCTACACCGTTTATTAAAATGCTTAGTATGATAATTATTTCTATGACGTAAAGCCCAACAATTATCTGGAAGAAATATGTCGGCATAGGGTCGCCAAAAGTATCAGCAAGATTTACAGGAATGGCTGTAACATCTGTGCTTTGCGTTAGCTTCGTAAGCTGTGCGCCAAGCTGGGTTATGATATAGACAATCATTGAAGTTATACCAACGACAATGGCTGCAATTGCAGGCGTAAGCAGTCCAACCTGCTGTTTCATATCAGATAATATATCAACAAGCAAATCCCTGACTCTTTCGTTAACCCTGTGAATATCCCTGACGTATTGGGAGACATTAATCAGCGCCGAAGAAGCAATCATCGGCCCTTTTTTGCTGCTTTCAAGCAGAACTCTCATCGAACTTTCAATTAATGCAGAAGGAAAAAACATTATCGCACCAATTTTCGAATCAAAAATCGCGCGCTCTACGTCCATTCCAATTCTTGTTATGTTATTGCTGACTAATTGAAAGAACTCTCCTGTAGTCGTACCCTTGGTTACTGCTGCAACCTTTCCAAAAGCTATCTCAGGGGGAACTCCGTCTCCGAGCCTGTTTCCTAGTTGAAATAAAGATGCTGCAAACTCTCTTTCAAGTGCTTTTCCTGTTTCTCTTCTTTTTATTATATTTGATGTGCGAGCTAGGAAATATGCTCCAATTGAAATTCCAACGCCAAAAACAATGAGAATAGATAACGCGCTTGCTATTAGCCCATATGGTCCGGCTGTTCCCGCTTTGGTTTGCTTGTAACCAAGCAAATTATATCTTAAATCAAGACTACCGCTTAGGTCGGGATCCTTATACGAGGGCACAACAGCCTTAAACCACAACGGAAGCGTTCCAATTATGAGGCAAATTACGAGAATAACAATTGAAAACGTAAGAGGACTAACAACAGATGAGTTATCCGGCTTATCTGAATCAATTATTGTCTCGCCAAAACCTGTTGGCCTTTTTGATAATACCATCCTGCCGAGATAAAAAACCAACAACGGGATTGTAACATTATATATCAATGCTATAATTATTGTAAGAATATATACACTAAGAGATTCACTTGTCATAAAGCTTGCAACAAGCGGAAGCACAATTAGGCCAAGCAAAGGCAGTATGACTCCGAGCATGTAAAGCAGTTGAAGCGGCCCTTTTAGCTCGTGGGAATAGTGCAGCATTTTCTCGAAAGTCTCTTCAAGCATTGTTTGCAATCCCTTCTCAAGGAGATTTATTCTCCTATCTTCGCCTGTCTCATAAAGCGAGCCTTCAATTAAATGAAACGATTCCAAAAACTCAAGGTTATATGCACGCCAGCCCTCAAGATATATGTCGAGTGATTCCTTAATTGTTCCATAGGTTCCGGTTTCAACATCCCAGAGGACTTTTTTCAAGTCAAAGGAAAGCGGAGCACCGCATCTTTCAGCCGCAAAATCTATTGCAAGCTCAAGATTTGATGTGTGTCGCATGTACATGACAACATAGAATATGCAAAGAACCATCTGGTTTGATGCCTTAAGCCGCCAGCTGTTTGCAATAAACTCGGGTATCCTAAGCGCAACCATTACAAGAACCAAGGTAAGTATTATTCCAAATACCAGGAAAAATGTAAATGCCGAAGATGCTATTACAAAAAATATGGCTAGAAAAATAAATCCAACAAGCAGCGGCACAAGAACCGAAAAGCTCATGGCTCCGGTAGGCGTTATTGCAAGATGGCTTATCCTTATGAATTCCTTTAGCTGCGCTTCTTTTTTTGCATCCGGCTTTATTTTAATAATACTCTCGCAGCGGTTGCAAATGTTTTCGTACAGTGTAAGATGTTTTGGGTAGTAAGTTTTTTTGAATTCAAGATAGTTAGAAGTTGTTTCTTTTTCTGTAATCTTGCCGAGTTGTTTATCAATTCTGCCAACGTATTCTTTTTTTCTGATATAATCCATCAAAGTCCCCGAAGCTGCAGCTTTAGCCAGCGTTCCCACTCTGAGAAAATAAGGTTGCTATCCATTGAGCCTACTTCATCTTTTATCCTGTCAGTTATCCTATGGAACTCATCATTTGCCTGCACGACAAAGCCTGCCTCAAGAATGTCCATGTTATTTATTCGCTTTGCATACTGCACAAGAGTTTCTTTTAATTTTGCACGAAGCAATATGTTATCCCAGACAGCATTCCAGTTTCCTGCCCACTCCTTGACATTTCCAGCAACAGCCTTTATGATGTCGCTTTCTCCATTTAGCAAGTCTGTGGTCGGTTCAAGCATGTCTGTTTTTGGCTCGTACTTGAACAAGTCCCTAAACCCATTTTCAAGCGAAGGGTCATTTTCCCAATGCTTTCCAACTTCGGTAATTTGGGTGATTCTTCTCCATCTATGCAGTCCGTCCGCACTTTTGATTGGGTTTGCAACAACAATAATGTCGGTTGCCTTAAACGAAGTTCTTGGAACGCCTAGATCATTTACGACTCTGTCAAATACACCATAAGGAGAATCTCCATGGATTGTTCCCGCAACAACGTTTGCAAGCGCTCCGACTCTCATGGCTTCATAGAGTGCCCTTGCTTCTGTGCTTCTTACTTCGCCTACAATCAAAGATGAATCCCCAAGCCTTAGCGTTGTTCTAATCCCCTCGTCGGCAGAGACTTCCGATGTGCCTTTTGTTAGCGCTGCTGCAACTTTCATTGATTGGATATTGTAGCCAAGCTTTCGAAGAGAGCTTACAGGCAATTCCAGTGTATCTTCGATTGTTATCATCCTGTACTTTCGCATGATTTCAGTCATCATGGCCCCAAGTATGGAAGTTTTTCCTGCGCTTCTTGTTCCTGCAACGAGCATTGTTCTTGAGCCATCAATTAGAAAAGACAAAGCTCCTGCCCCAAGAGGAGATATCATTTTATTATTTACAAGAAGAGGCAAGGTCCATGGCTTGTCCCTGTGCCTTCTAAATGCATAGGCAAGGCCGGTTGGATTTATGGGCGGAGAAATTACTGCAACTCTTGCTGTTGCTCCAGGAATTATTAATTCAGTATCAAGGATTGGATTTGCCTCATCCAATGGTCGTCCTGACATGAGCCTCATTTTCGATGCCCAGGAATCTCCCTCTGTTAAAGACGGAATGATATTTGTGACACAATGATCGTAATCCTGATGCACGATAAAAATCGGAATCTGGCCCATCGGGCTATTTATCGTAATATCCTGAATTTTCTCATCCTGCAAAAGCACCTCTATTAAACCAAAGCCAACAGTGTACCTTACAAGAATTCTTGTTAGCTCCTCGATTTCCTTTTGCCTTAAATTAAGGTTTTTGTAGCCGGCAAGCTCCTCGACTAAATCAAGGCCTACATTGAAAAACACATTTCTCATCCGTTCAGGGTCGATGAACTCGGATTTCTCGGGCTTGTGCTCTGCAATAATATTTCTTGCCTGGTCAAGCAGCTGGTATTTTTCTTCTGAAAGCCTAAATTCGGGAGGAGTTATGTGGTAAAGATATTGGATTGTGCTTTTGACTTTGAAAATTGTCACCTCAACTTCTTTTCCAACTATATAAGTGTCAACTTCTTCTCCATCAAGAGGATATTGCGCCATGAGCTTTGTAAACATGAAATCGGGCCTAATCGTTGGGCGGAAAATTTGCCGATACGCGCTCCTGTCATAGAGGTGATATTGCGTAAGAATTGGCTTTGCAGATTTGATGAGTTTTGAGTTTTCAAGTAGCCTGATTATATGATGGATAGTATTTCTATATCTTGTATGTTTTGTGAGCTCGTTTTCATCAAGCTCTTTTTCTGTTCTTATCGTTTCACGCCTTAGAATTCGCTTCAAGAGCACAAATGTCGCAATGGGGTCGCTTCTTAGTCCGCTATAAATCAGCGGCTGGAGCTCAGCATAGGCATTTCCTAAATTTTCAAAACTCATTACCTGCTTTTGCTTCAGGAGCTGGCTTGAAAGCCTGGCAATCTCGCCGAGCATCGTAGTCTGATTCTCATCATATTCATAATCCCTTTTTTGGAAAAAAATTATTTTAGTTATTCCGGGGTTCTCTATAAGCTTCTCTGAAGTCTTGAACATGCATTCGGCCGAATCTTCAATGGAAGGAATAGAGCTTGCCTGCTCATAATCTACTTTGAGAATTGTTTCTTCTCCTTCCCTGACAATTTCATACTGAAGATTAGTCTCTGCCATGATACAAAAGATTTATTTAGCTAATATATCCATGCTTAATTG
>Ga0209542_10015424_pt1 | contig 12827 bp, 12 predicted proteins | sample RifCSPhighO2_01_FD_184028 | JGI IMG/M metagenome (GOLD analysis project Ga0209542, IMG submission 184028) | Soil microbial communities from Rifle, Colorado - Rifle CSP2_plank highO2_0.1 (SPAdes) (version 2) | ecosystem: Environmental > Terrestrial > Deep subsurface > Rock core/Sediment ...
AGCTTTCAACGCCTGCTCCAGGTGATGAACATATTTGACATCTCCGGCCTCATATATATTGCCGATCCCCAACTCTTTTTCTATTTTTTCTATTCCTTTTTCAGTAATAGATACGGCTTTTAGTTTTTCATCAACCGTAAAATCTTCGTCTTTTTTTAAATGCGGGACGATTTTGGAAAATGTTCCATATAATTTGCCAGAGTCTTCATCAGGGGCGGAAATAATAAGAGGAGTCCGGGCTTCATCAATTAAAATTGAGTCCACTTCGTCAACGATTGCAAAATGGTGGTCAATTCTTTGAACCATGTCACTGGGTTCATGAGCCATGTTGTCGCGGAGATAATCAAATCCATATTCATTGTTTGTGCCATAAGTGATATTGGCTTCGTATGCTTCTCTGCGTGAAACTGGTCGAAGAAACTCATGGACGACATGGAATGAACCGGTTGCGTCTTCCTCTTTATCCTGTTCTTTAGTAGTCTGGGATGCATCATATGTATATGATGCATCATGATTGATAACCCCGACACTCATTCCCAAAGCATCAAATACCTGACCCATCCAAGCACCATCGCGTCTTGATAAATAATCATTAACTGTAACCACATGAACGCCCTTTCCCAAAAGAGCATTAAGATAGGCCGGCAGCGTGGCCACGAGGGTCTTACCTTCACCAGTTCGCATCTCAGCTATTTTGCCTTGATGTAAAACAATACCACCCATCAGCTGGACATCAAAGTGACGCTGGCCAAGCGTCCTTTTAGATGCCTCTCTTACTGCGGCAAATGCTTCGGGCAATAAATCTTCAAGAGTCTCACCGACCTGAATTCTGTTTCGAAAATCATGAGTCAGCTTTCTTAACTCCTCATTGGATAATTTTTCAAAATCTTTTTCGAGTGCGTTAATCTTATCCACCATTGGCTGGAGTGAGTGTATATATTTACTATTAGCATCGCCAAATAATTTTCCCAGAAATGCCATAAGTCATATCTTATCATAAAATCATAACTTGACAAATGGTGCCAAATTCTGTTATAATAGTGATAGGAGGATAGATCTTTTTATGACTACTGACGCGCACAATCCCCTCAATAGGGGCAACTTCGCCGCCGTTGTCGTCGTGCCAGTCCTGCTCCTCATCGCCCTTGCCCTTTCCATGGGCTGCAGTCGGATCAACGAACCAATGGTGCCTAAGGCTCACTGTAGCTTGACTCGGTGCCAAGTAGTTTGGGGAAGCATCATCGATCCTTACATCTACATCTACATCGCGACCGAAGCGGAGGAGACGATCTATGTTCCGGGCCGTGGCAAGTTCTTGATCCATGACAATCAAAGCTTTCAGAAAGCTGTCGGGCTTGGATGGGTCAGGATTAAGTTCATACCGGATGCGGTTGACGACATCCTCGAGATTGGCCGAAGAGCAGTACGAGTTGAAGGGCGACGACAGCAGGAAGATGAGGAGCGACGACGACGCGCCGCCGCAGAGCAGAAAAGCTCTCGGCGGCGTTTTTATTTCTCTATTTTTTTATACTCCTAGTCTTCGGTTTTTCTTTAAATTTTTTTATTTGGACCTGGGGACCATCTTTAACTTCGGTGATCGCCGTGCGCAGATCAAAATGAATTGATTGAGACCGGATTAATTTACTTCCAATCTTCAGATTTGCCTCGGCATAAAAAACCATGCCCGTTTGGTGATGGCGAGACGGCTTACCGATCTCGACTCGCGCGACAATATTATCATTGTCGTTTAAAAACTTCTGCAAACTACCGATTTTTTCATTAACAAAATACTCTAATGCATCTTCTGGGTTAATATTTTTATAAGAAATAATAATTTTCATCAATATGCTTAGCATCTTATAAATCTAGCGTACGCTAGATTTATAAGATATTTTAGTTAGTTTTTAAGTTAAAGTGTTTTTTAATCTCATTTTGTTTTGCTCCTAGCCTTTCTACTATCATAACGTCAACATAATCACCTACCCTGATTTTTTTGCAACATTCGCTTAACTCCTCTTCGCATGGATAAGGAAAAACAAATATACTTTTTTGAATCATGTAAAAACCCATTAATCTAAGCTTATTTCTAAATAAATTTCTCTTATTATGTAGCTCCTGTGGGATGTCGAAAATCACCACCCTCCATTTAGCATCCCATTTTGTCTTGTTAATTCGATGAAAGTTTAACAGGGATCTTTTAAACCAAATCTGTCCCTTTCTTGTAAATCTATATTTACCCTGAGATGTCTCATCTAAGATACCTCTGCTTTGCAGGTTTTTAAATCCTTTATAAATTTTTTCCTTACTATATCCAGAGACTCTAAGTCCCTTATAAGATATCGAGGTTGATTTCCAATTATAATAAATCTCTCCCCCCATATCCTTGATCATGTAAATGAAATTATCGATAAAACTTCTTTTCATAGCATCTTATAAATCTAGCGTACGCTAAGATTATAAGATAATGAGTTTTTAATCAACATCCATTTGCTTGAGTTATGAACAGAAAAAATTTTCAAAAACATTTTAAAAGGTATAAATTTATAATTAGCAGCGAGGATGAACAAGAATTTATTCTTGATTCATCCGAGCGAACTAATTAAACGGATATCGCTTCGCGATATCGTTCCAATTATGGCGAACGGAAACGGTAACGGACATACCGAAAAAACCCTTCAACAAGTTCAGGGCAAGAAATATAAATTTTTATTTGTATCATGGGAGGCACTCTCTGGGGATTTAGCTTGGCAAATTCAAAAAGAAGGACATGAAGTTAAGTGTTACATTAAAGAAGTGACTGATGAGTATGATGGATTTTTAGAAAAAGTCAGTGATTGGAAAAAATTTGTTGATTGGGCTGATGTAATTGTTTTTGACGATACCGGATTTGGAGCGGAAGCAGATAGATTACGAAAAGCGGGTAAAGCTGTTGTCGGTGGCAGTGCTTATACCGATAGACTTGAGATGGACAGAGAGTTTGGCCAAGCCGAAATGAAGCGTCTAGGGATGCTAACTCTCCCCTCTTGGGATTTTGATAATTACGAAACAGCTCTTACTTTTTTAAAAAATAATCCTGGCCGTTATGTTTATAAACCATCGGGAAAAGTATCCAGTGATTGGAGTGGATTTTTAGTAATAGGCAAAGAGGAAGATGGACGTGATCTTTTTGAGATATTGGATTACAACAAAAAGATTCTTTCAAAACACATCAAACACTTTCAATTACAAAAACATGTTTTTGGTGTTGAAGTTGGCGCGTCGGCATTTTTCAATGGTGAAAAGTTTATTACTCCAATATTAGTTGCGTTCGAACATAAGAGATTATTCCCCGGAGAACTCGGTCCTATGACCGGTGAAATGGGCACATCAATGTTTTGGTCAGAGCCAAATGTTTTATTCGCTGAAACAACAGGTAAGATGGAAGAAGACCTACGCAAGGCAAAGTATGTCGGCTACATTGATATCAATTGTATCGTGAATGGCCGTGGGATATATCCGCTTGAGTTTACTTGCCGATTTGGCTACCCAACAATTAATATCCAGCAAGAGGGCGTACTCAGCAAATGGGGTGAGTTATTGTATGCAATGGCCAATCAACAGGATTTTGATTTTAAAACTAAAAGAGGCTTCCAAATCGGCGTCGTTATAGTTGCGCCGCCTTTCCCTTATGACGATCCATGGGAGCTATCGGTTCACAAAGATATTTCAATACTTTTTAGAAAATCTAATTTTGAAGGCATCCATCTTGGAGATGTTAAAATTGTCGATGGCGTCTGGCGGACAGCTGGAGGTTCAAGCTATCATCTAATAGTCACAGGCTCTGGAGCAACGATGGATGAAGCCCGCAAACAAGCCTACACGAGAGTTGATAATATAATGCTGGTGAATATGATTTATAGAACAGACATCGGCGCAACCTGGCATGAAGATAGCGACCGCTTACGATCATGGGGTTATTTAGATCAAGTAAGTTGGCCTAAAGCACAACATGCTCCGTCCGCTTCATCAAACTTTCCGGCCCAGCCTCTAGAACCGAAAATCCAAAGTGCTGTGTAAATATTTTATTCAGCCTTACTCTTAGTCGCTCCGTATCTCTTTTTGTGGCAAATTCACTGATAGTTTCTGGCTCTATTAAAACATAGGCATTAGCTTCATCTGCATGGACATCTTTGTGATAGCCCATTTTTGACAAGCCTTTTTCGATATTAAAAATTTTGCTTTCCTTGAGGCATTTAACTACCGAATTGCGGTAATTTGCATTGCAGTGAAAAGCGCCATGAACAAACTCATGCTTAACAGTATCAATAAAATACTCGGCACTGGGCGTAACACCAATAATATAGAAATTTTTGGTGTCGTTTTTACAAATATTTAAAAGTTTCTGCTCGTTTTTAGTTAAAGGATTAAATTCACCTTTGCGGAAAGGCTCCAAAACCTTAGAAGGAATATTAAAGCCATACCAATCCTGTGAATAAGTGAAGCTGCCCCCGTTGAGGCCGGCGTACCAGGCCACGAACTCGTCGATACTAAAGACCTTTCCCTTAAACTCCGGCGACTCATAGTACTCCTGAAAACGCATAAATGTCTCAGCCAGTACTTGACGACTGCGAGATTCTATTATATAGATGGGGGCTTTTTGCATCCCGACACTCAGCAAGCATATGGCTTCATATTTCGGGATTGCATATCCCACAATATAATAAGCCGCATACCTGCTAGATTAAGCAACTTTGCACCCCGCCATCTCAGAAAATATGCTTGCTGAGTGTGGGGATGCATGGCTGTTTTGTTCCCGCCATCTTGGCACACCGTTATGAGATTTCAAGTACTTGACCTCGTACTTAAAAAGATGTGTTATAAGTACAAGGGGAAGCATCTTTTTAAGTGCGGGGTTGACAGTTTACTTTTTAGAAATCGAAAAAGTGTCGGATTTGCGTTCGATAGTAGCGCCGTAAACCAATTTAGTTTTCAATTCCCATTCATACTCCATTCCCCCCATATCAACTTCTTTATATCCGGCTTTTTTAATCCACTCTAAATCTTCTAACCAGAGAATTATCCCCAGATCTTTTAATGAATAGTCATGTATCCCGATAGTTCCGGCGAATCTCTTATTGTGATTTGGGACATCGAAACCAGCGTTGAATCCTATTGCTTTTCCATCGGCTATTATTACCCTTGAAGCTGGAAAACCTCTAAAATTATTTTTAACAACTAATCTATATCTAAGATCATAGACATCTTCTTTTTGTTTTTTTGTAACTTCCCCAGTCCAATCATCAACTATTCTTAATAATTCATGCTGATTAAAATTTTTAGCCTCTACCACTTTGACTTTATGCTCCCGGTGAAATTTATTTCGAGCGTTCCTTATCTCCTTAAAATGGCCTCCGGGCAAACTGGGGTCATATCTTGCCATATCCAAAACTGACCAATAGAGCGAGTAATATTTGTAGAGTTTAAATGAATTTTTATTTTCAAGAACAGAATATATAGTGTCAGCGACATCATCACACCAGACTTCTTTTACTTCCCCGAGAGCGAACTTAGAAAATTCTTCTATCTTGTCTGCGGCTTGAGGTTTAGGGGAGAGCGGATCAGACCATATCCGCCATTGGTCATTATATTTATGGGTTAAAAGCCCTGCCCCATCATCAAATTCAACATATAGAGGTCTCGCCTCTATAGTGATTGCTGCGTCAATAAACCAATCTAAATTATGATCGGATGTCCATCCGAATTTTTGAAGACAAGCTTGAATCCTATCACGCTCCGCTTCTAAATCCTCATATATACGCATTTTATTGTCTTATATCTGGCCCTATTCGGTAGAAGTTAAGTTCTAAGTCGTTTATGATAAATATCGCGTTCCAGTCGCGGCCAGTCGCATCCCAATGTTGAGCAGTTATGTTCATCCAATGCTTGGTGCCGTCTGGCCAAATTGCATAAACCTTTTGTTCGTTCACATTCCGAACATAGTTAGCTGTTTGATATGAATTGAATATTTCCGGTTCAACTTCGATTGCTTTGGACGGATCGAGATGGCCATATAACCTTATCACGTCTGGATGAAGGTATCTTTTATACTTGCCCCAAATTACATATATCTCACTTTCCCGGGGTCGTTTTATAAGCACGCCATCTTTAAGTGTCTGAGATTCCACAACCGAATTATCAATCATGCTTGCCTGGATGCTAACTGTAGATGCAGGCTCATCTTTACCAAAATCAACTATTTTCTGAGCCTTGGCGAGCAATAATACAACTTTGTTTAATTTTTTACCGGAAGAATTCGGCACATATCCAGTGGCTTTATTACTGGCAACAGGAATTCTTTTAACCTCGACCGATCCATCATGATAATAAGCGACGTAGGATGCAAGGAAGTTCTGGCCAAAACTATTTATATCAAATTTTAAACTTTTGCTGTCCGAAACCCCGGTCAATTGAAACTCACTCCAGTAAGGTTGCCAATCTTTAAGAGAAGCTCCGCTATTATAATTGATGGAATCAGAGATAAACACCTGACTTTGAGATTGAACCTTTATTTGTACAAGGTCGGACCTTGTATAGCCAAACCTGGGGTCCACAGACTGATTATTTAAATATACCGCCGCCATCCAATCCATAAACACATCATTAAAACTTACGCCTTTTGAAGTTAGATATTGATTTAGAGAAGGGATGCCATAACTGGGATAGTGAAGGGTCTCATTGAGCATTGAGGAGCTAAACCTATCAACTAAATATTCTCCAAAAACTGTAACCATCGCATAATCTATGGCGACATTTGGCCACTCAGTCAAGCTATCGGAGGGATTAGATACAAATGATTGAACGCGTCTTTCAAGATTAGAGCCTGAATAAATGTTATTGTAGCCAAGCAAAGAAACAGCATACTCTGACCTTAATTCATTCAGCCAGACATCCTCGATCGTTTTTCGAGTAAGTTCTTTTTGATTGTATGATATAAGATGCTGGAATTCATGAGCCAAGAAATTTTTAACCACATCCGTATCGAGAGACTGGGCACTGACTACAAACATCTCTCTTTCATTTGACTCTCCGGCTCTTGTTTTTGGAGCTAAATTAACCGTTTCAAAATAACCGCCATAGTTGCGAGTTAACTCCTCGAATAAGATGGTTATCTTTGGATCATTATCGATACCGGGATTAGGTTCGGATCCCCAGAACTGCCTCTCTTTTGGATAAATTACCGTTTCAAATTCATTGGCCAACTCTTTCATATCAGCATTAAAGACTCTCTGTTCGACAGAATTTAAATTGTTCCAATATTGGTCCTCAACATAAAAGTACGCATTATCGCTAATAGTCCTTAGAGTTGCGGCAACGGATGAGCGGCTAAACCTATCAAATTGGCTCTCAACGTTGAAAGTTTTTTGATCCCCAAGAACATCGGCTAAAGAAATTGCCGGAATAAAAAACGGCACGACCAATGCCAGAATAAAAATCAGATGAAGTTTTGATTTTTTAATCACGATAATACTATAACATAAATCCGCCAAAAGGCGGATTATTCAATGGGTTTTTTCTTGTTCAAAATTATTTCTTTATCATGTCTTAAAACATCCTCAACTTTAAGGTTCTGAGCATTCAAAAGATTCTCATTATAACTCCAGAGCGCATTGAAGAAATGGTGTCCACGTACCAAAATAGACATCCTTGCATCCGATAACCCACCCTTCATTCTTTGCGAAATAGTATGGATATGGGCAAGAAGATCTTTTAAAAAACATGCTCCCCCAAAGCCCCTATATGAACCGTGGTTTACATCTTTCCAGGCAGGACCGCCAACCCTAGTATCTGCACTCACTCCATCTCTTATCCTTTCATAATTAGTATTATAACCTTCATTCCTCAGGGCTTCTGAAAGATCAAAGAACATATTTGATATGGCGACAACAGTAGCTCCAAAAACGTTAGAATAATACTTTATCAGTTCTGCATCTGTTGAGGTGTGAAACCTAAAATTATAAGTATCTTTGGACCATGGACTTTGGTAATAACTCTGAGGCAAGAGGTTAAGCACAGTTAAGGCAACATCTTTACTCTGATCCGTGTATCCAATTATTTGCCGAATTGGATTAACAAAATCTTCCCAAGCCTTAGCTTCCGTCAAAAATTCTGGATTAAATAAAAATTTGTTAGTAGGATATTTTCTTTGCAAATCTTCTGTCGTTCCTGGAGGAACCGTAGATTTTATTACGATTATCTTATTCTCGAATTTTGATACAACACTCTCGACGATAGAAGTATTGCAACTGCCGTCAGGGTTTTTTGGAGTAGGAACGCAGACAAAAATAATATCAGCCTTATTAATATCATCAAAATATCCACTTGCAGGATCAGTATCGTAGCAGAGTAAATCTTCCCCGCGAACCCGGCCTTGCTTTTCCCTAAACCATCTTTCGTGGGGTCGACCAACCATGCCTCCTGCACCGATTATTCCAATTTTTAAGTTTCTGGATACTTCAGCCATTGAAATTCTCACTGAAATTGATGAGAATATATCATAATGCCAAAATTATTACATTTGACTTATTTAGTTTTTTAACGTATTATATATTTAACCATGAAGAAATTCGGCCTGTTTTTATCAGACATATTGGTTTTTTATGGATCCCTCCTCCTCACCCTGCTTATTCGCTATGACAGCCGATCAGATTTTGGATATCACTATAACATTCATATAGTCCCGTTTGGGATAATTTTTGTTTTGTGGCTTATAATTTTTTATATTGCCAATCTCTATGAGCCCAGAACCCTAAGAAATAATCTTGATTTTTATTCTTCCCTCTTCCAATCTATCCTAATAGCGGCGAGCATATCAGTAATATTCTTTTATCTTATACGCTTTTTTGGTATTACGCCTAAAACTAATCTCCTTATTTTTATCATTATATTCACTGGCCTAGAAACTCTAAGCCGTTATCTTTGGAATAGGCTCTTTGAGACTAAATTTAAGAAATCGGTTCTAATTGTGGGCGTAGACCAACACACCCAAGAACTAATAGAATTTATGAGAGCTCATCCGCAATTTGGATATGAGATTAAGCACATTGCCGACTTAGAAAAAGATGACACTAGTCAGATAGCCGACTTTGTGTCTCGAGGCGAAGTGGACACAGTTATTGTAACGCCAATGGCCTATAAATATCCAAGAATAATCAATGCTTTTTATAAATCGCTTATAAACAAAATCTCGCTATATAACTCTGTTTCATTTTATGAAAAACTGACTGGTCGGGTTCTTCTGGGTGCCATAAATCAAATTTGGTTTTTAGAAAATCTGGGAGAAGCGAGGAAAAAATCATTTGAAATATTTAAAAGGGCCGCCGATACAATCTTGGCGGTCATCTTTGGCGTAATATCACTCGTCTTTTACCCATTTATAATTATAGCCATAAGGCTTAGTTCATTAGGTCCTATATTTTATAAGCAAAAGAGAGTGGGCCAAGCTGGAAAAACATTTGAGATTATTAAATTTAGAACAATGGTTCAAAACGCAGAGATGACTGGCGCTGTTTGGGCAATAGATAATGATCCGAGAGTTACTAAAATCGGTAAATTTTTAAGAAAGACTAGGCTCGATGAGATACCTCAGCTTTGGAATATATTTAAAGGCGAGATGTCTTTTGTTGGTCCGCGCGCTGAGAGGCCGGAGTTTCAGGACCTTCTTCAGGATAATGTTCCTTTTTATGAGGAGCGATATCTAATCAAACCAGGACTGACCGGCTGGGCCCAGATTAACTTTAGATATGGTTCATCGGTCAAAGATGCCGAAGAGAAGCTTAAATACGACCTCTACTACATCAAAAACCGCTCCCCCATCCTCGACCTTGGTATCATCCTCAAAACCATCCGCATCGCCTTGAAGCATGCGGGAAGGTAATAAAATAAAAAAAGGGGGGAGCATTCAGCACCCCCACATAGTGACATCGCCGTCACCCATTCTTGATCCTGGGCGTGACCGTCACCGTCGAGCCCGCGGAAACCTCGGTTCCGTCGCCGGCCTCCTTGCCGTCGAGGAAAAGCTTGGACCTGAGAGCCCTCCTCAGCCCAGCTTCTCTGACGACTTCGCCGGCGGTCAGGCCGGGTCGATAATTCACCTTCTTGACCGTTCCGTTTGTTCGAGCCGTGACTGTCGCGACCTGATATTATGGATCCAACATAGGCTACCGCTTGGGCAGTACACCTTAAAGGCTCTGCCTCTTCATCCGTAAACATATGTGATTTATTTTCGTATAGGTCGCAGTCGCTGATTTCTAAAGGATTAATTGTAAAAACCTCTATCCATTCTCCTGCTACTTTACCCTGCTCACCATCCCAATCTATTCCTATTCTCCCATCTATGAAAATAGGGACGAAACCAGAACGCTTTTTTACTGCTTCCCAGATATGTTTACGCGCGGCCATGTTGTCAACTGCGGCTATTACAATTCCCTCCACGGGATAGTTAGGATCAAACTTGTATTGGAATGTCTTTACCAGGCATTTACTATCCAGAGAGGACTCAATTTGAGATTTTATTGCTTCTACTTTAGGATTATCCAGATCAGAAGGATTAAAGTGCTGAGATGGCAGATTATGATCCTCGACTATATCCGGATCCCAAAGAACAAAATTGGAAAATCCCATTTTGCGCAAATCATAGGCAACTCTGCTACCTATTCCTCCAAGACCAATAATTGTAACTGGGTATATAAGTAAATCTGGTGATAAAATATCCAACTGCCGTTGAAAGTTAGCCATTGAATGCCTCCGCTAAGTTTGCCTCCCAAACTGCTTCTTCTTCCTTAGAAAAGTCGAGAAACGAAATGGGGACAATTAAAGGGAGGGATATGCTCAGGGGTATGGGATCATAGATATCAAGTCTAGAAATAAAATTTCCTAGATAATTACCTACTAGACTCACCATCCAATCACATGAATAAGCTTCTTTTATAGTTATTACATCTAAACCAGAAAAATAAACCGAAAAATGTCCATGAGAATGAGCCTGAAATCTAAGCTTACCTATATCTTTTCCTTGTACCTATAAAGAATCCAGCCAATTTGAGAACTTATCTTCTTCTAAGCTGGCATGGGAACTTCCCTGGGTTTGTGGTGGAATAACCAGATCTGTAACCCTAAATTCATTGGATTCAGAACGCTCAACAAATCCCATAACTTGCATCTCCTCTGAATCTTTAAGAAAGAAGTAGAACGCCAATTCTCTCAAAACTTGAGCATTCATAACTAAGTAAGGGGAGCCAGATATAGATTGAGTACCTTCTAATAAGTGGGGCTTGGAGTATGCTTGAATTGACATAGGATCTTTTGGATCTAGCCCTAAGATTTTAGAAAAATTAGTGATAGTTCTTCCGACAGTCATATTAGTACGACCCCAATGATTGGAAGGAGGCAAACATCAAGAATACGGCATCGCTTGGTTTTTTCTCCAAAAAGGCATAATCTATACTTCCACGCATATTTCCAAAACAGAATCCTGCATAACCAGCTCCTGAATTACTACCCCAAATTGTCTCATCAATCTTCCTAATCTCAGGATCAGAACAAATTGGATCAATTATAATTACAACTGGGCCGAATTTGCCTGTAAGTGTTGTAAATACTGAGGTGTAAATTTCCAGCTTATTATTGACTATACGTACGGCTCTAATATGAGGATCCCTAATCAATCGCTCCAACTCCCTAGACCACGAAGCCTCAGCTAACTCTCGGCATTCTTTGCCAGCCTGAGTTGATTGATCTTCTAATTTACCTACCGCATCTCTACAGCTATAATACTCTTGCCTCTTTAAATGTATTTGTTCATTTAGGGCATTAACTTCTCCTTCCAATAATCTCAGTCTTTCCCTTAGATCTTTCAGAAGCCTTGGTGAATAGTTCGCGGGCAGAAGCTCAAGCCATTGCTTACGAGTTTCTCCGACATGACTCATAACTGACCGACAAAATTCTCCATATGTCTCTTTTTTATCGTGAGTCCTCGCCTTAACAATTATTGATTGTATTATTCTCAATAACAAAGATATCAAAAATAACAATCCAATAGCTAAACTATATGGGAAGACTACCGCCATATAGATCCAGAACCACCATTTCTTATATGGGAAATACTCCATCATATAACTTCTATCCCACCAAAACACAACTAGAAGAAGAACGCTTGATATCTTGAGTCCAGTAATAAACCAGCCCAAAACAAGCCTCCAATCGATAACTAGAGATTCTTTATATTGCTGTTCTCTCTGGATTTGGCTAATTATGCTTTTAGAATCTAATAAATCTATCTTTTTAGAGATGTCGCGAACAAGAATCATTTTTTGCTTGTGCATATCTGATAGCACCGAGAATTTATTTAGCCTATATCTTAAGTCATCGTTACCGATAAAAACAGTTTTAAAGTTATCTTTAAAAACTATATAGTCTCCCAAATCCTCTCCAATCCATTTCGGATCACAAGCATCACAGAGAACTGTGAGAATTCTAATTGCCTCATCGCTACTAGAGGCCTTGACACTTATGTCAAATTTTTGTGTCGATAATGAAATAATGGCAACAATAATAGCTCCAGCGAAGGACCATCTTATATCAATCAGAAAATCCAGAAACCTTTTCATAGTTTTCAAGGGACAGTGGACATATTCTAATATAACAATATTTCTTTGTCAATTGGCCCAATAAGAGTCTGGTGAATAATGCCTGCAGTATTGAGTTTTTACTCACCCACTCAAGAATGACCATGATAGATACCATGTAGCAGTTAGCGCGGAAATTCTTGAGGTGACGAGTCTTCTCTTCAC
>Ga0209542_10015425_pt1 | contig 12826 bp, 12 predicted proteins | sample RifCSPhighO2_01_FD_184028 | JGI IMG/M metagenome (GOLD analysis project Ga0209542, IMG submission 184028) | Soil microbial communities from Rifle, Colorado - Rifle CSP2_plank highO2_0.1 (SPAdes) (version 2) | ecosystem: Environmental > Terrestrial > Deep subsurface > Rock core/Sediment ...
GCGCTTTGTGTCCCTCATGGAAAGGCTGCCATCGTCCGACAAACAGGCTTGCAGATTTCGTTTGAACCATATCCGCTTCCCTCTTACTACGATCAAATCTACGTTCTAAGAAAGATACCTCGCGCTTAGAAGCACATGCTCAAGCAACGAGTACGCATACCCCATCTCATTGTCGTACCAGGCGAGCACTTTCACGAGATTCCCGTCGACGACCCGCGTAAGGGAGAGATCGGCGATCGAGGCATAGGGCTGTCCCAAAATGTCGGAGGAGACGAGCTGCTCTTCCGTGACGGCGAAGATGCTCTTCCATCGCTCTTCTCCCGCGGCTTTTTTCAAAATACTGTTCACTTCCTCAATGCTCGTTGCGCGCGAAGCGACGAATGTGACATCGACGATCGAACCGGCAGCGACCGGCACACGCAGAGCGATGCCGTCGAATTTTCCTTCGAGTGCCGGAAGCGCTTTGGTGACGGCGATCGCGGCGCCGGTCGAAGACGGAATGATGTTGGCGGCGGCAGCCCGACCGTCGCGGAAGTGTTTCTTCCCTTTCTTCACCGGACCATCGACGATCGACTGTGATGCGGTGTACGCATGGGTCGTATTGAGAACCGCTTTCTCGACGCCGATCCCTTCGTGAAGGATCTGCATAAGGGGACTTCCCGCGTTTGTCGTACAGGAGGCATTCGAGCTGATATCGCAGACGGCGAGTTTCTCGTTATTGACTCCCATGAGCACCGTTGCTCCGGTAATCCCCTCCGGTGGTTCGTCTTTCATCGGCGCCGTAACGACAACGCGGCGCGCGCCAGCCGTGCGATGCGCGTCCGCTTTCGCATAGCTCGTAAAAAGACCCGTCGATTCCACGACCAGATCTACGCCAAGCTCTTTCCAAGGAAGCTTCCCGGGGTCGGCTTCGGAGAGCACGCGCACTTTTTTTCCGTCAACTATGAGTGCCGGCACGCCCTCTTTCTCTACGGATACGGAACAGAGGCTTCGACCGTAGACCGTGTCGTATTGCAAAAGGTAGGCAAGGTTGTCGATGTCGCCCAGGTCATTCACCGCAACAATGTCCAGTCCGGGATGCTTGAACGCAACCTTGAAAAAAGAGCGACCGACCCTGCCGAAACCGTTGATGGCGATCCGTGTCGTTTTGGTGTCAGACATACAGTGTCATTATGCACGCAACTTACGATTGAGGAAACAGGCTCTCCAGGAGCCGCACTATCTCCGCCTTCACCAGAGAAAGGCTTTTATAGAAAACCACTTTGAGTTCTTCAAGACGGATCGTGAACGATATCGTGTCACTGTTGGACGTCGTTTCTAAAACGGCGGCAGGAGCATCGCTCTTCAAGCGGCGAGCCAGCTGTATTCCGGTGAAAGCGATTCCCTCTTTCGCTTCCCTAAACGCGGAGACTTCCGCACTGAGCACTGCACCGACCAGCGAATCATCAAGCACCTTCGCCGTCGCGAGAGCCGCTCTGCCGACGAAACTCTGGCGAAGCTCGCGCACGCCTTGCGGGATCGCTTCGGCGAAAACCGGCATGGAAAACACGATTGCAAGAGAGAGCGCGAACGCAAGCGCCCTTTTGGGCGAATGGTACTGAAGCGAGCGTGCCGTATGAAGCGCGGCTTCGGTCCATGGGTCGCTTTGTGCTTTTGGTTTCGTGTTCGGCTTCTCCAGGCGGGACAGCAGAGGAGCTACCAAGAGAGGCTTCTCCCCTTCCACCCGATACTCCTCCCGGCGCTCCGCCCGGAGCTCGTGCTTGCGCTTTGCTTTGCGCTTATTCGCTTCAACCAAGAAAGAAAAGAGAGAGTCTTCCTCTACGTACCAGGTCTTTCCGATCATCTTGCCCCGGACCTTCCCCTGCCTGCAAAGACGTGCAAGATAGTCGTTGGTGAACCCCGCTTTCGAAGCCGCGCGCGTCGATGCCGCATAGCGCTTCCCGTCAAAAATAAGATGCTCATCAACAGTAGGCATGTGCGTTTCGGCGACTTTTCTATAGTATACCGTGCCACGCACACCAGAAGTGGCGAACGATGGGGATATCTACAAAAAACCTCCGTTTGCTTCAGTGTGGACAAATATTCTGTCGTTCGACAAACAGCGTGCTACCATAAAATAATATGGGGCGTTTCTGGAAGCAGTATCTCCGGCTCTTGCTTGCCGCGATTGCGATATTTGTGCCATTTCTTATTGGAAATGAACGTGCGGAGATAACCAATCTGCATGTCCAAAAAGAACGCCTTGCTCTTGAAGATTCCGGGCTAGTGTGCTCTGAGGAGGAAACCACCGTTTCCGCCGAAACTCCGCAGGAGAATAAGAACGTCCTGCTGTTTATCACGTGTAGCGGATTCCTCGAATAAATGCTTTCTGAAAAAGGTGCGGCATATTCTACGGTCGACCTGATCGAGCGGGCGATGTCCTTCCTGCGCCGCGGGCAGACTTTGTTGATTTTCCTATCTTGTAGTAAGATTGCGGCGGATTTCGGCGACAGCGGTCGTCGAAAAGGGCTTAAATCAGAAGGAGTGGAACATTGAAAAGCTTTGCTCTGTTATCGGTGGCGTTCGTGCTGGCTACGTCTATGCCGACTCTCGCCCAACAGAACGACGAGGCACGTATCGCCTTCTCAGAATCACTCGGTCCGGTAGACTACTACTGCTCCCCGCAAATCGAGACTTCGTTTCCGGTGGGGGGCGTCTACGATGGTCTTCTCGCTGCACGTGAGGGAGGTCTCCAGCCTGCGCTTGCAACCTCGTGGAAAAGGATCGACTCTACCACCCTCGAGTTCAAATTCCGGGAAGGAATCCGGTTTCATAACGGCAACCTGTTCGATGCCGACGACGTCGTCTATACCCTCAACTGGGTCATCGATGAGAAAACCCGGATCCCAGGGAAAAACCGCTTCGACTGGATCAAGGGAGCGGAAAAGACAGGCAAGGATACGGTGAGGGTGTTCCTCTTGCAACCCTTCGCACTTGATTTACTTGCCCTTGCTACCCGTCAGCCGATGCTTGACGGAGAAACCCATCGAAAGCTCGAGAACAAGTGCGACTACGGGCGACTAAGTCCGGTTGGAACCGGCCCCTACAAGGTCACCTCGCACGACACCAACCAAGGTATCCGTCTCGTCGCCAGCGAGAACCCGCGTAGCGGAAAAGCGCGACCGGGGAGTGTAAAGCGGTTTCACATCATCTCCGTGCCCGATCGCCAAACACAACTTGCGAAGCTGTTGGTTGGAGAAATCGACGTGGTCCGCGGACTCTCCAAGGACGAGGTGGTAAACCTCTCTCGCCAAGAAGGCATCGACATCTCATTCGTCGAGACGTTCGACATGGTCCACCTGTGGATCGACGCGAGCGGACGCTCCGGCAATGCTGCTCTCAAGGACGTGCGCGTGCGCCGAGCAATCTTTTCGGCCATCAACCGTGCCGAGATTGGCCACGAATTTTTTCCGGGAAACTCTCGTCCGCTCGCAAGGATCTGCTTCACCGGGCAGTTCGGCTGTCCGGCAGATACCGCACCGATTCCTTTTGACCCAGAGGTGGCTCGTTCACTTTTGAGGGAGGCCGGGTACGGCAACGGCTTCGACCTCGCTATCTACGTGAACGCTACGGAAAAGTACCTTGCCGAAGCGGTGAGCGGTTACTTGGACAAAATCGGCATACGCACGAGCATCCAGTCGCTTACGCAGACGGTCTTCCGGAAAACCCGTCCAAAAGGGGTCTTCCAGATGGTTGTGGACCAGGGTGCCTTCGGGAATTTTGCCCACGTATGCTACGGACTCCGCTCGTACGTGAACGTGCATACCGTCGACTACTGGAAGGACGAGGGCCTTGTGGCACTGGTCGAAAAGGGGTGTCAAACACACGACCCCGTAGAGCAACGCGTGCTCTTCCGCAGGGTGCTTGATCAAATACATGACCAAGCACTAGCTGTAGCCTTCTCGGCACCCACTGCGTTTGCCTCGCGAAGGCTCAGACTCCATCCAGACCCAGGACAATCATATGGGTTGACGCTCGAAACGATTGGTTGGAAGCAGTAGGGGATATTTCTTCTTATCCAATCGCGAACATGGTCGATTCTTCTTTGAAGGAATCGACCGTTTTTTTTGAATATATTATGTCGGAAGCTTGGAGAAGACACGAGCCTTGCTTGTTTGCTACACTAGAAAATATATGAAAACAATCCTTATATCGGGAGGAGGTAGGGGTTTTGGCAGAGTTTTGGCGGAACAGTTTTCAAAAAAATATAATGTGGTCATCCTTGTTCGAGATCCGGAAAAGGCAGCACAAGCGGCAAAAGAAATAGGATGTGATTTTGTCGTCGCGGATGTGAAAAATTACGAGCAGGTGGAACGGGCGGTCGATCTGATCATTAGCAGATACACTTCTGTTGATTACTTGATTAACAACGCAGGTTTTTGGATATCCGGGCTTTTGGAAGAGAACAACCCTTCACAAATCAAAGAGGTAATAGACACGAGCTTGACGGGGACGATTTTCCTGACTCGGGCAGTTCTTCCATATATGAAAAAAGCTAGAAAAGGAAGGGTTATTAACGTGATATCACAAGCTGGTTTGTACGGTAGGGCGGAACGAAGTGTGCACCATGCTTCGAAATGGGCGGTAACTGGCTTTACCAAGTCACTCCAGGTGGAATTGGCGGGTTCTGGTGTCACGGTGAGCGGCTTTTACCCCGGCTCTATGAAAACAAGGCAGTTTATAGATACCACTCTCAAAAAAAACCCGTCCAGATTCATGGAATTCTCGGACGCCGCTCGGGCGGTTGAATTTATCGTTGAAACACCCGGGGACATGAACATCCCCGAACTGGGAATCAAACCGGCTTATTACTAGTTTTATGTCCCACCAATACAGGCTCATTGTCTGTGTAAACGCACATCCCCATCTTTTTCCTCGAACACATCAGTGAAATAAACCTGAAGTGGAAGAAAGACACCCGCCGCAACGAGATGAGCAAGCGTCCGGCTCGGGGTCAAGAATAATCTCCGTGTTATCTCATTCGCAATGAATGCTTCTGGGTTTTTCCTCCCTTTTAGCAAAGCGGTTGGAATGATGCCCATCTCTATTTTCCCGTAGGTTTTTCCCCCTACCCGCTCTTCCTTTGCCGTGGTTCGGTAATCTTCAATATAGACACTAAGATCGGATGCGACACGATAGAGTTCTTCCTGAAGCAGGAGTGTTCCAACGATCTTTACATAGTTTTTACGTCCTAAAACTTCGAGGGTTTCCGCTCCACACAGACACGTCCCGATCACTTTTCCCCTATCCCCAACCTCGTACTGAGAAAGGCTTCCATGTGGAAGTTTCTTGCTGACAACGATACATCCTATCCCTTTCTTGTCTGGATCCACAATCTCCAATGTAACCCCGGGGGCAGCATGGAATTGGTTTCTCTTGAGGTGAAGACACTCTGCAGTTCCTAAGAGCCCGATCTCTCTTGCCCGGTAAAAAATGAGGATGCGCGCGTTCGGAAATGTATTTTTAAACATTAATTCCTGCTCCGCAGTCAGTAATTCTCCTCCGAACGTAATCTTCAGTATTTCCTTTGCAAGCTCTGTATCGCGGAACCCTTCACAAAGGTGGGCGACGGCAACACTGCTCACACTATCCGGATGCAAATCGGCGAGAGTTTGTACTAATTTTTCATCCATGTCGAGTGGATTTATGGAGACAAAAAGTTCGGTTAACGGCTCGGATGTGTACAGTATCTTTGTAAGTGTTCCAAGCTGCATATCCGCAGAAAGAAAACTGAGCAACACTCGCCCGGGGAGAACGCTGTCTCCTGCATTACTTACCGTACTTCGAATGCGGACGAGCGGCATACCGGTCGTGCCGGAGGTTACCCGGACAGCAAGGTTCCGAATCTCCTTCGGATCTTTCGGAAGTGCGGGTTTTTCATTTATTAAGGATTTTCGATTAAGCATGGCTTTTAGAGAATAAAAGACGTTTTTTCACACGAACAACCGGATACGGTTTTGGTCGCACGAAGTTCCGTTTTATACCGAATGATAGGAGTAACGAGCGGAAGCAGTTTGGTTACGACCAGGTACCCGTCGTGTACCTCGAGGAGGCTGTTCTTGTCGGCGTGGAAAAACGGTTTCATCCCGCTTTCGGGACATTTCTCCGCGAACGCGCCGCACTCGGGCAGTCCTGCGAGGATTCTCACGACTTGGAACAGCATACCCCATTTCATGGTCGATGGCGGAAAAGTTTTTTCAATAAGCGTAAGAGTGCGAATGTGTGTGGAATCATAGATTTTTTTTAGCTGAGGTAGAAACTTCTGCAGTGTATCCGCGTCGCTTACAATGGCGTCCGTGCCGTACCACGCGGCGCTGTGCGCTGCCACCGCCATATTCTGACACCTCCCGAGAAGAGGCAGGATGAAATGCTCATAGAACCATAAGCTTTTTTCGAGAGCGTCGCCGTTATCAGTGAAAAGGATGGTGGGGCGTTCACAAGGAGAACCATAATTCTCTTCTCCGATATCCGTGTGGCTTCGTTGGATAAAGAAGGGAGAGCCGTTTCTTCGGATAATCTTTACAAGGCCTTTTTGCGTGCGATATCTCCGTTTTGAAAACGGAGTGCGGATCAGATCATCGACGGCTAGGAAAGGAAGCTCATTGAATTCTTTTTTGCTGCCCCAGCGCAATCGGTAAAAGTCCGAAGCGTCGCTCGAGCATATATTCTCTATAAGGGTAGCGGCCCGCTCATACATATCTTCGTCGATATCAGTAGAAATATTCATGCTCTAGTATACCATTTCACACATACCTCACATGATACCCTTCAATTTTTTCCCATAAGACGGCCGCGGCGTGAATGTGGGTTCAGTTCTTGCTGGTTTCCTGGAAAACTGATCCTCAGCGTATCGGCATCCGAATGTGATACCATAAATTTATGAACGAGAGAATGAGAAACGGGATACATCGACTCGTCTTTCTTGTTCTTCTCATGTCTGTCGGACTTGCCGTAGGAATATACAGTGTCAAAGAGACGGTGCGTGAAGAGTTGCTCTTAAAAAACGAACTTCGGGACTTCATTTCCTTACCCGTTTCATTGGGTGGTGTCGTGTATGAAGTGGAAAACGGTATGGTTACCTATGCTGGACGAAAAGCTTCCCCGTTCACCAGTGTACGGGTTTTGCGCATTGCACACGCCTCAGTTCTCAATCGTTTGAATCCACTTTTCGGTATGGAAGGAACTAACCCTTCCGCGCTCAAAAAGAGTGTTGAGTTGCTTGAGACGGAAAAAGCCGACATTGTCGCGCTGTACAACGAGAGAGATAAAAAACTTTTGGAGGGCGTTCTGTACCCTACGGCCTTTCTTGCCTCGCTTGCGCGAACGGAAGAGAAGCGGCAGACGTTTATTGCCGCGCCGTCCGGAGAAGGAGCCTTTTTTTACTATCAAAAACTTGGATTGACGCTGAAGGAATATGAAAGATACATCGAACAATCGCGGAGTGTATATGAACGCTTCCCAGACGAGACATATGCCTTTTTGGGAGGTGAAAGCTCTCCGGAGAAATACCTCCTTGCGTTCGCAGAATTGGAATCTGCCGCAATGGGGAAAAACGCCGAATTAAAAAAAAGGAAGGCTTGTGTACGGCGTTTCTCTGCCAATTGTCCCTCACTTTCTGCCGCGTTTCAAAAATTGAGGTACACGGCACCTTTGGCAATGACGCCGCCTGAAGATGCCCCCCCTCTGGTCATGGAACACAAAGCAATTCTCGATGCCGTCCATGCTGCGTTGGATGTGGAGTTCAGTCCAAAAGATTGGTCTGCCAAAACGGAGAAGGTGCTTGTGCGAACGCCTGCCGGGGTTTGCGAAGGGCGCGCTCTTGGAGATACTGCATTCTATGAAGTCCAGTGGGAAAAGGGTGCTTTGTCACCCGATAAAGATATGAGACTTACCTACCTGAATGATATTTACATCTTCGACATCACGTATGAAAATTCTTTATATCATAAGCTTCTGAAAGAAAAGGGGTCGCGGTATCTTGATAAATCGATAGAGAATTTTTATCTTTGCCCCGATGTCGGTAGCCGTTACGTAGAATTCTCGACGATAGCGGCGCTGCGGGATTTGCTTCAAGATGTTCCTCTTTCGAAAGCCCCGCTTGGAGAAACGTTTAAAACTCTTGAGGATCACATTGTGAGTGCAGAAGTCATACAGAGTGAAAATGTCAGTGCATATATTGCGACTCTTTCCAATTTTCTTACAAAGAAAGGGGAAGGTGTGGCGACAGAACTACTGGGCGAAACATGGGTCATGCGCGCCGAATCTATCCTTTCCATGTACCGCACGCAATCGGGATATTTCAACGCGTTTATCCCTCTTGTTACTTCGCGCAACAAAGTGATCAAACGGACCGCGAGTGTCGGCGTTCGACCATCAGTTTCGACACTTCTTGCCACGAGGAACGCACCCCTTCTTTTTCTTCTTGCATATAATACGAGTATTATCGGAACCCCCCCGCGCCTTCTGAAACCAACACCATTCAACCAAGGGAAAGCCCACCTGCTGTCATATGAGAGGGATTTTAAAGCTTGGTACACCCCAGAAGAGACGCTCGAATTGTTCATCCACAGCAAACGAACAACTCTCCAAATGGATAAGGAGGGTATGGAGAAATGAAACATTTTTTTAAAAACATATGTGTACACCGAACAAACGTTGTTTCCGAAATGAACACACCTCCGGAATATTCTTCGTTTTTCTTACTATGTGACATATTCATTACCACTGCCGAGGAGGAATGGACTGACTGGAAAAAGAACAACGACGGATTCCTCAGAGAAAGACTCTTCATCGGTGTTTGGAGAAAGCAAAAGGTATGAAAAAATATCTCATTTTCGCCTGTAAAATATTGATTTTCATAAGTGCATCGCTTGTAACCGCCGAACTACTTCTTCAGGTGTCGGAGTATACAAATCTCGGACAGGAAGACAGACAGAAACATAATTATTTTAGAAAGGTAAGCGTTCGCGTGGACAACGAGTGGCTGGACACAACGACGGGGAAAAACAGATTCTTGCCGCCGTTTCTCGTCTTCTCAAACAAGGATCCAGATGATGCGGAGCGGCTTAGAATGGTTTTTGAAGAGACAAAACTGCCGCCATCCCAGTCGTGGACAAGCTACGATTTTTTGCAGGATAAAAACAGGGCGGAAATCACGTCATATTCGATTCGCAGTAATTCCCTCGGATTTCGAGGAAAAGAATACCCAAAAGAAAAAGCTAGAAACACGTACCGAATAATCGTCCTTGGCTCATACGATACTTTCGGACACGGCGTTGGTGACGATGAAACATATGCTGCATATCTCGAGGATGAATTAAACAAAGGTTCGGGAGAAATTCACTTTGAAGTCTGGAACGGGGGGCGCCATGCAGGAACGGCAATTGTTGGACTTGCGCGGATGACCTACGAAATTTTTGACTATGACCCGGATCTGTTAATTCTTGATTATGGGACTGAAGACACAAGCGTTTTTGGGGATAACTTTTTCCCGCTCGCAATGCGTTTCCCTGACACTCGGATATCGCTGATCTTCCGCGACACCCTCCGTCTTGTAGCGCCAGTAGTCCGCAAATCAATCCTGTGGAGTAAGTTGTCTGTAAAATACTTGAATAACAAGCAAGCACCAAAACGTGTTGCTCAATTTCAAAAATTGATGAGAATGATGCTCCTGCTTGCTCGGCAAAACAATACTCCGGTCATTTTGGTTAGACAGTTAAATGCCCTCCCCGAGAGGGCATTCCGTGAACTGCTGGCCGCAGATGTGTTCCTTTTTACTACTCAATACGCATTCTCAAAAAATCCACCAACGTATCCGCCGCCTGATGAATGGAAAACCGGCTACTGGTCGAAAACATGGCTTGGAGAGATTGACGAACCGGGCTGGTTGCAGAATTCTACCCGCAAGGGAACCAGATTTGAGTTTTATCCTTATCGTTTGGATTTATTGCGGCTCAATGCGCTTGGACAACGCACAATCGGCGTCGAACTTGCACAAGTCATTATAAACGACGTTCTAAAGACTACAAAAATCAAGTAAATCTATATTTGTACAGACAGTATATGCAAAAAAAAGTAAGCGGCACATTGTTAGCAATCGCCATCCCCTTCTTCGTGGTAATCATTATCCCCCTGTTCATAGTCACCCTTTTTGAGGTTGCTCTGAGGATACACCCTCAATTAATAGACCAGGAGTACGTAAATTATGTATTTGGCAAACAAACGAGAAGAGACAGCGGGATATTTGAATACGATCCTGATTTGAAAATTTATTTTATGAAGAAAAACTTTTATACCACAATGTATGCGAACGGCTATGTGTGGGACCACCAAACAGATGCGAGAGGTTTTCGAAACCCGACAGCCAAGGAAACAAGTGACATCGTCCTTTTAGGAGACAGTTTTGTTTACGGCCACGGAGTGAATCAAGACCAGACACTCGCCTATTTTTTAGAAACAAAAGGGTATTCTGCATACAATCTGGCACAACAAGGAGACAACGCGTATTCAGAAATGTACATGCTTTCGCAATACGGCCTCTTCCTTAAGCCAAAGTACGTTTTCTATTTCTATTTTACAAATGACATCAAAGATCTGTTTATGCGCGGTCTCGATAAGGAACAGATGAGAGAATTTATAAAACAACCAATGGAAAGTATCTCATTTAAGGAAAGTACCAATAAAATAAATTTTCCGAATACCCTGAGCGATAAGTTTTATATAGGCAAATATCTAAAATTCAGGAAGCTTGTGCTTGACAAGAAAAAGAAATCACAGTCCGTTGATACCGATCTTGGATGGAAATTCACAAAAAAAGCAATCGAGTATATGGCATATATCTCAAAACAAAACGGGGTGGAATTTGTCATGGTGCCAATCGTAAAAGATACGTTTGAGGATTATCAAATTCTGAAAGATTTTTCTTCAGAACACAACATCGCGTTTGTCGAAACGCTCGACATGAATAATGAAAACTATTACTTACAAAACGATGGGCACTTTAATGAGGAGGGGCACCGAAAGATGGCGGAACTGATTGAGACATATTTGCAAACACATTGACCGATGGAAAAATTGATTTTCGCAGACCGACTACGTATAGTTATGCGTATGATCTGGCTCCGGCAGGAGGATGGTTGTTTTCAGCCCACACACTGACACATGGCAAACGTATCGGTTATTCTACCCTGTTTGAACGAAGCGGAGAGCATTGGCTCATGCATCGAAAAGATACAGGCGATTTTTGTTCAAAATGGTATTGACGGAGAGATCGTTGTGGTTGACAACGGCAGCACCGATACCTCCGCCGCGATCGCACAGCAATTTCAGATCACGTACGTGCAGGAACCAAGGCGCGGCTACGGCCGGGCGTACCTTGCCGGATTCAAGCGCGCCGCAGGTAAATTCCTCGTACTTGGGGATCCGGACGGTTCGTATGATTTTCGTGAGATACCAAAGTTTCTTGCCCATCTTACAAAATACGACGTCGTGCTCGGCTCTCGCTTCAAAGGGCGCATGGAAAAGAATGCGATGCCCTTCCTGCATCGCTACGTAGGGAACCCGGCTTTGAGGTTCCTTATGTTCGTTCTATGCGGTTTGAAAGTTTCCGAACCAAGCACCGGCTTTCTCGCGATTCGACGCGACAAGCTCATACTTCTCGATCTCAAAGAGCCCGGCATGGAGTTTTCTTCCGAGATGCTTGTCCGAATAAAGCAAAAAAGGTTGTCGCTAAAAGAGATTCCTATTGTGTATCACCAGAGGATTGGGACATCAAAATTACGGACTTTCAGAGACGGGTTCCGACATCTAAGATTCCTGGCGATAGAAAGTTTCAAATGAAGAACGCACTGGCCGGTTTTACATTTGCGGTCATTCTCCCGCTACTCTTGCTCGTTTTTTTTGAAACAGCCATTCGGATACATCCGAAACTTTTAGGACAAGGATACGCGAATTTCGTTCTGAGCAAGTACAACGCCAAAAAGAACGGTATTTATGTACATGATCCCGTTCTTAAAATGTATCTTATGAAAGAAAATTTCCACACAACCATGTATGCCAATGGGTATGTGTGGAATCACCGAACGGATTCGAAGGGGTTTCGAAATCCCGTCAGCAAAGACAGGACCGACATAGTCCTTTTGGGAGACAGTTTTATATACGGTCACGGGCTCGATTGGGAATATACCCTGTCTCATTTTTTGGAGGGCAAGGGATATGACGCGTATAATCTGGCGAGACAGGGAGACTCTTCCCACTCAGAGATGTATATGCTCGGGCAGTTTGGTCTCCCCTTAAAACCACGATATGTGTTTTATTTCTATTTCTCAAACGATATCTCGGATCTTTTTACCTACGGTATACGTAAGGAAGAAATGGAAGAATTTATACAAAAACCTCTAGAAACCGTTGCTCTCGGGGCAAGCACTGAAAGGAGAATCAGTAAGGAAAGCCTCCTGGACAAATCATATATATATCAATATCTCAAATATCGAGCGGCCTTACGACAGCACCAAAAGATACTGAAGACCGCCGACTATGATCTTGGGTGGAAATATACAAAAAAAGCGATCGCGTACATGGACTATATTTCGGGACTACACGGAGCGAAATTCGTTATTGTACCGATCGTAAAAGATACATATAATGACTACCTTATTTTAAAAAACTTCGCCTCGGAACAAAACATTGAGTTTCTTGACATGTCTGATTTGAATGACAAAAAGTACTATTTAAAAAACGATGAGCATTTCAACGAAAAGGGACACGAGAGAATGGCGGAGCTTGTTTC
>Ga0209542_10015426_pt1 | contig 12826 bp, 6 predicted proteins | sample RifCSPhighO2_01_FD_184028 | JGI IMG/M metagenome (GOLD analysis project Ga0209542, IMG submission 184028) | Soil microbial communities from Rifle, Colorado - Rifle CSP2_plank highO2_0.1 (SPAdes) (version 2) | ecosystem: Environmental > Terrestrial > Deep subsurface > Rock core/Sediment ...
AGCCGAATCGTGACTGGTTTTCCCTTCATCGCTGAAAATAACCCTTTGAAATCAGATTTCTGATACGGTAAGAGCTTTGCGAGCGCCCTTTTCCGCTCGTCCACATTCTCCGCCAGAATCATTTCACGCATTGCTTTTATTCTATCGCCTTCAAAAAACATGTGCTCGGTTCTGCACAAACCAATACCTTCAGCTCCAAACTTGATCGCGACTTGTGCATCTCTTGGAATGTCTGCGTTTGCCCTCACCTTCAGTCTCCGTACTTCATCTGCCCACCGCATGAGTGTAGCGAACTCTCCTGAGAGTTCAGGTTCTTTTGTGGGAATTTTCCCAATATACACCTCACCCGTGCTTCCGTCAAGTGTAATGTGCTCAAATTCCTTGATGCGCTTTCCCTTCACCTCAAAATATCCTGCTTCCTCGTCCACCTTGATATCAGCGCATCCAGCGATGCAGCATTTTCCCATCCCCCTCGCGACGACCGCGGCATGAGAAGTCATTCCACCTCTTGATGTCAGGATTCCTTCTGCAGCGTTGATCCCAATAAGGTCTTCAGGGCTTGTTTCCGTCCTGACGAGGATAACCTTTTTCCCTTTCGCCGCTTCTTCATGGGCGTTTTCCGCGTGAAAAATGACTTCGCCGACAGCTGCTCCCGGAGATGCTGGAAGACCTTTCGCAATCGGTTTGTGTTTTTTCTTGGCAATAGGATCAAGGTGATCGTGCAATAACTGATCTAGTGAGGACGCGGAGACTCTCATCATCGCCGTGTTTTTATCGATGAGTTTCTCAGCGACCATCTCAACCGCTATTCTGACCGCAGCTGCTGCCGTTCTTTTTCCATTTCTCGTCTGGAGGATATACAACACTCCTTCCTGAATCGTGAATTCCATATCCTGCATGTCTTTGTAATGCTTTTCAAGCTTTGTGCGGACATCGCAGAGCTGCTTATAGATTGCTGGATTCTGTTTTTGCAGCGTGTCAAGTGTTTGGGGAGTGCGGATTCCAGCAACAACATCCTCTCCCTGTGCGTTCATGAGGTATTCTCCGTAAAACCTGTTTTCACCCGTCGAAGGATCCCTTGTAAAGCAGACTCCCGTTCCTGAAGTTTCGCCCATATTTCCAAAGACCATCGCCTGAACATTTACCGCTGTTCCCAGAAGGCCTTTGATGTCATTGAGCTTACGATAGAGGATCGCGCGCTCGTTATTCCATGAATGAAATACCGCTTCAATCGCCATGAACAGCTGCTTTTTCGGGTCGCTCGGAAATTCTTTACCCGTCTTCTTTTTCACGAGCCCCTTATACTTGTCCGTGACGTCTTTGAGATCTTTTGCGTCAAGCTCCGTGTCATACTGCACGCCCTTTGTCTTCTTTTTCTGTTCGAGTATATGCTCAAAGTCATCATGATCTACTCCTAACACAACATCGCCAAACATGTGCACGAATCTCCTGTACGAATCGCGAACGAAACGCTCATTCCGCGTTTTCTTGATTAATCCATCTGCAACGGCATCATTCAATCCAAGATTAAGAATCGTGTCCATCATGCCGGGCATTGATGCCGCGGCTCCGGAGCGTACGGAAACAAGCAATGGATTTTGAGGATCTCCCAGTTTTAATCCCATTTTCTGCTCAAGAAGCTTTAACTTCGCGTCTACCTGCGACTGCACTCCCTCTGGCAGTTTTTTCCCATGCTCATGATACTCGTCGCATGCTTCCGTCGTGATCGTGAATCCGAATGGAACAGAAATTCCCATTGCGGTCATTTCTGCAAGATATGTGCCTTTACCTCCAAGCAACATCTTCATATCGGCTTTTCCTTCAGAAAAATCATACACATACTTCTTCATGAGCTATCCCTCCTCAGATAAGGGCAGAATGGATATTTATAAAGGTTAGGATTCCAATTTGTTGTATGATGTGTGCGCTCGAGTACTATAATGCTTATATAGGTCTCAGTATCAGTATGGCGCATGAAAAATGAACAGCTGATGGTATCCGTACTTCTTGCCATTGCAATTGTAGGGGCCGCATGGATTATCCTCATGTTTGTTGAAAGTCAAAGCACTCCTCCAACCTATTACGCTCCCGTCCAGTATCAATCCCCTCAACCTGTAACGTATGTTATGGGGCCAACTGCTGAGGATACCCGGCAACAAATGCAGCAGCAGCAACTCCAGCAGGAAAACAGGCGTTTGCGCATGCAATATGATGACTTGGCAAATGATCTCTATGAGCGCGAATCCCGGCGCATAGATCTTACGGTCATTGTGCGCGATGACGAAGATGGTGACAGGATCGAGGACGCCAAAGTGCGCATTGAAGACGGCGAGGATGACATTGATTACACGGATGACGATGGAGAAGCGCATTTCTACAATCTGAGAAGGGATTGTTATGATATCCGGGTTTCAGCAGACGACTATGACTCTGAATCGAGGACGTTTTGCCTTGAGGATGATGAACGCATATCATTCTCGCTGGACAGGGATTAAGCGTCTCTAATATCATTACTGGCGTTGTTATTCTCTATCCTCGCTATCTTTTTCTCCATATTCAACGCCGAAAATACATTTATACCCATTCTTCGTGCCAGTAGTAAAAGAATGGTTTGGTGGCTGAAGAAGTATGCGTAAACACATCATTTATCTTGCTATTCTCTTACTAGCGCTTCCCCTTGTTTTATCAGATGACTGCGGAATACTTGGCGGCGTCGTATCGGGAGGAGAGTGCCAGATCAAATCGGTCGTGTTCCGGAATGGCACGTACTCAATAAACCAGACGTTGCATGTTCTTGGCAATGCAAGCATAAACTCGCAAACAGGGCTTGCACTCTTGATTACGGATGATCTCATTGTAGATACTCCGACGGTTGCGAACGGAGGCCAAATCAATTGTAATGATATCTTGGCAACTCATGCATGTTTGCTCACCATTTCAGCAAACAATATCGATCTTAAAGCCGGCGCTGAAGTCAATTCGGAGAACAGAGGGGGAGCGGGATCAGGATCAAACATCACGATGTTTGCAAGCGGCAATATGATTCTGCGTGAGTCAGGATCAACGCGTGCATTAATTAGCAGCACACGCGAAGTTACGACAGGAACTGGTAACGCGGGATTTATTTTGCTTACGATCACGGGTCATTTTGAAAGCTTTGGCAATGTTTTCGCAACCACAACGAACGGCAACGGCGGCAACATTGGCATTACGGCAAACAATATAACGCTCTACGATGGAGATATCTCCAGCAGCAAAAGCGCATCGGGCACAGGCGTTGCTGGAAACATCAGTCTTATCGCGGCTGATCACTTTGAACAGGAAGATGATTCTGAAATCCATGCGGACGCAGGAACTGGATCTGCGGGGTATATCAAGATATTAGCAAAGACCATCGAGATTGATGGAGATATTTCATCCGAAAGCGGGGAAACAGGAACGGGAGCATTCCAGAAGCCGGGTGGAGGGCCTATTGATATTATCAGCAGCTGCGACCTCACAATTGAGGATGATGGCGATGTGGAGAGTCTCGGGCTTGATCCCGGAGCGGATAGAGTGCATCTCGAATCAGGATGCGACATGATCATCGATGGCGAGGTGCGTTCATCTGGACATGGCCATGCCGTTCCAAATCGTCCTCCTAACCACTGCGATAACACTTATAGGCCGGACAAACTCGCTGACTCAACAAGCTGCGTAGAACTCTGGAGTGGAAAAAACCTGATCATCAATGGATTTAATGAGAATGGCGAGATTGACACGGATCATTTTGGCCCTGATGGCGGGAGAAGCTGGATTGACATCTTCGCAAGAAACAACGTCACTATTCTAGGTGGCGTGGAAGACTTTGCAATTCATGCAGATAATTCTGTAACCAATCATGAGGGGGGCATTGTCACGGTAAAGTCCCTTGAGGGCAACATTTTTGGCTTCCGGAATATTATTCGAGCAACATCAACAGGAGCCGGCGGTGAGGGAGGCAACATCACCATCCAATCAACGCTGCAGATTAACCTCAGCAGAGCGCAGCTTTGGGCAACGGGAGATTTTGTCGCAACAGGAGGCTTCGGCAATGGCGGAAAAATCAATGTGACAGCAAACGCTGTTTCATGGAGAAATGGAACTGGAGATGTTCGGCCAACGGGAACAACAATCACTCCAGCGGCCAAGCGGGGCAACGTGAGCATCACGTCCTGCCTTGCGGCTGACTTATTCGGAACTCAATTCCCATTCATCGGAAATCAGACGACCCCGGGAGTATTTTCACAGTGTGGCACTCACATAACGCTTCCATCGTACGTGCTTTTGCCAACGTGCGCCTGTGGCGGTGAGGAGCCATTCTGCGGCGATCAAGTCATTGATCCTGGAGAGCAATGTGAGCCTCCGAACACGGATAATTCCCAATTCTGCGGCCAAACAACAACGCAATGCTCAGGAAACCTAACGGGCTCAAGGGACGCGTTTGGATCTTGTACGGATGTATGCGGCTGCGTCGAAGACCAGTTCTCGTATCAGTGCGTGAAGGACTCATGCGGAGCGGAGTGCGCCGTAGATGCGGATTGTCCTTTAAACGATTGTGATTACCTTGACGGTTGTTATAATAATCAATTGTTTGATTGTCAGGATATCCAAAATACATGTTCGCAATCATGCGGCTGCTCGAATGAGCAGTGCAGTCTGGAAGCATGCGTGCTTGCTGGGAATGATCAGGACCAAGATGGCTATGACGCACAGTGCGGTGACTGCGATGATACTGATCCAGATGTTAATCCTGGCATGAATGAGACGTGCAATGGCAAAGATGATGATTGTGATGGCCAGATTGATGAAGGTTTTGACATGGATGGGGATGGTGTTGCAAATTGCTTTGATAATTGTCCTGCTGAGCCAAATCCGAATCAGGCGGATGAGGATGGAGACGGTGTTGGGGATGTGTGTGATGAATGCCCAGACTCGAAACCTGGAGAGCCAGTTGATGCGTACGGCTGCGATCCGTTCCAGTTCTGTGAGCAATTCAACTGTGGCAGGGCGTGTGATCTCGCGGATTTCAATTATGACGAGCCGCGCCAAAGGCCATTTGACTGCATTACGTCCGTGATTCATAAGGAAGGCACACTGCAGCCTGCATGCCTACCGATTGCATGTGAAATTGAAGACCCTGAGTAAATTCTTACTGCATAATTATATACCTTCTTTTTGCTTTTTATGGGCATTCAATAGATGTTGTCGTGATGATCATAATCAAGAAGCCGCACAACCTTGTTTTTTTCATCAATTTCGTATGTTAAAACAAATGATTTATGGATGTGGACTCTCAATGCGCCATGCATATCTCCCCTGAGGGGTTTGTAATGATGCGGGTTTACTACAATCTCATTTATTTTCTTGTGAATGCTCTCCAGCTGTTTTCTATCTTTTTTTGACAATTTGAGAAATATCTTATCAAGATGATCCGGAATATCTAACTTATAAGCCACAGTTAAACTCCGTATCTGCCTGCGAAATTATGAACTCGTATGAACTTCCCTTTTCGAATTCTTTCCAGCTTTTGAAGATATTCTTTCTTGACTTTTGGTTCTTCTTCAACGACTGATTTCATAAAAAACTCTACCTGTTTGCTCATGCTCATGCCGTTCCCCTTGCATATATCGCTGAATTTCCTGTACACTCCTTCTTCAATATTAAATGTTTTTAGCGCCATGTTCCCACCGTGTTATTAAATGTTACATAAGGTTATTTAATCCTATTTAAATCTTTCGTTTTTTGCGTCTCGTTTCAGGTGCAAGTCTGGTGAAGGGGGTTGGACTTGCCACATAATTTTATATAGCCCCCGTATAGTCTTTCGTTTATGAAACTCAATCTCGGCTGTGGACGGGCTGTCAAAAAAGGCTATGTTAATCTTGACTTTGTGAAACTACCGGGCGTTGACGTTGTGCATGATCTCGATAGCTTTCCGTATCCGTTCAAGGCGAACACGTTTGATGAGATCTATGTTGATAATGTGCTTGAGCACCTGAATGACCTCGTTGCGGTAATGGCGGAGCTGCACAGAATCTCAAAGAAGGGAGCCGTGATTAAGATTATTGTTCCTTACTTCCATTATCATGGCGCGTATCAGGATCCGACGCATAAGCATTTCTTCACGCTTGACACGTTTGATTATTTTGTGAAAGGAAGCAATTATGACTACTATGTAAAGACCCGGTTTGAAATCGTAAAAAAAGAATTAACACCGACGACGCTTGGAAAGCTTGTTCCGTTCAAGAAGAAATGCTTAAATATGATAGCCATGATCTTTGGAGAATTTGCGAAGAGCATTTATTTTGAGCTGAGGGTTGTGAAATGAAAAGTTTCTTAATCAATTTTATCGACCAGTTCCATGAAAGACCATGGCCGTTCAGGATCCTCGTATATCACATACCCATCATTCCTGTCTCGTTCATAGTAGTCTGCAGCATTATGCCTGAACTGGGGTATTCGAATAAACCTCACTCCGGCGTGCTCTGCTGACCGTCTATCCCTATTCATCCAATTATCCCCAATATGTACGGCTAGTTCAGGAGCGATACCTGCATCATGCAAAGGCGTTTTAAGATTTTTTACTATGTCATCATCAGGAATGTACATGCAATGGCGAGAATCATAGATCCCCTCGAATAATCTCAGCTCTGGTACCCGGTCCATATACCATTGAACTGTATCTGGATATCCATCTGTGAACATAATCCTTATTGTATGCGGTCTGTACGCTTCCATGAACTCCCTAAATCCTGGCCTTACGACGATTGGGCCCTCGTCACAGGGCACAATTGTTCCTGCAAGGTCAATGCTTATGAGTTCAATCATGACAGAGCAAAGTGCATTTTGCTTTTTAAATGTAGGCATTTACTAGGTGTGGGATTTTCAGCTTTTCCGGAAAATTAAATTCTGAGTGTAAGGATATTCGAAGATTTAACTATGTGACACGAAACTTTTCTGATGATTACGGAATATCTCTGGAATTCTCTGGCATAAACATAAGAAGAAAGAAAACCGAGCTGAAGACTCGGTGAGATCACCAGACGTGTGTCTCTAACGATCATAAGTATAAAAAACTTATGATTGGGTAAAGCCGTGGACGCATAACTTGGTTATGCGCCGAGCTGAAAACTTGGTGAGATCACCAGATCTCCTGCGGGTACAAAACAGCGGAAGCCCGCTGGCGTCTGGGGGTTTCGCGCTACGCGCTCAAGCCCCCTGGGATTTATGAAATGATTATAGAAATTATTACTGCGGTGTTGTTAGGGATTTTTTTCTGCAGGCTGCTCATCTTTTTTGATAGGGGGGGTGTCCGGGCGAGTTTGCGGAAAAAAATCTATATTACCCATGTTATTGGGCTATTATTATTTTGGTGAACCCCTTATCATGTGGACAGTAACCATGTCCACCCCATTGGCAGGTGAGAAGTAGGAGGTTAGGCTTTAGGGATACCACCCCAAACCAGAATAACCAGGTTATAGCCCTATGGGCACCTCTTTTGGCTTATGTACTGTTGAAGTATGCCTGCCGTAAGCCAGTGTGATATACATTGTCTGTGGCTCTTATGGAGAGATTGTGAACTCCTTTGCTGAAGGACTTCGTCTTTATGTATTCCGCGCAATTGCTGCACAGGCTTTTCCATTTTGGTCGGTTCTCATTGTGATCGTAGTATTCCAACTCAACTGGTTCTGAGATAGTGATATTGAATTTGACGCGAGATTTATCAAGAGAGTATCCAATATTATTTATTGTTGGGGCTATTGTGTCCGCATATATTACGAGACTTTTTGATTCGTCCGTTTGATTTGCAATATCTTCAATAGTGAATCTATAATTTAAGGGCTGATTGTTGTATGGAGAAACGTCAACATTAAACAAGCATGTTTGTGTCGTCTCATCAGGGTTATATGGACAATCGCTGCGCGTCTTACGCTGGGTACCATATTCTAATGATATCTTCTTTGGATTATCATCTTGGTACTGAATAATAAATGAGCCATTTGTATATCCTTTGTTTTTTGGCTCAGTTGATTTGATCTTGGGCTCTTTTGAGTCTACCATGATCTCAACAGGAGTTCTGATATCACTTTTTTGTGAGCTTTTTGCTTTGAATGTGAGGTTATGGAATCCATCCTTCAAGGAAATGAACTTTTTCTTATCATTTCCATAGCCACTGCAATCATCACAGAGTCTTTTTTCTCTTGGGTTCGAAGCAGATTCATCAGTATAATATATTTCAGTGTATGGTGGAGAAAGTGTGATATTTACGGGAATCTTGGTTTCCTCTGTAATCATATTCGTTAATGGCATAATAAGATTCAAGCATGCACCATTATCATCTATAATTCCATTGCAGTCATTATCTTTGCTATCACATAATTCTGTTGAGGGATCAATTTCACCAACACATGCGCCCCAATCTCCATTTGTACAAGTGCTTTGTCCGTAAGAGCATTCACCAATATCACCTTGTCCACACTCTGTGGTGCTGCCAAAGGCGCAATTATTGTTTTCATCTACAAGCAAATCGCAATCGTTATCTATGCCGTCAAAAATATCCTCTGAAGGTAATATAGCATTGCAGCTTACCCAAGAACCTGCACTGCATGATTCGGTTCCCAACGTGCATGCTCCAGCTTCAGTTACTCCGCATTGCCTAGACAGCTGTTCATCTTTGGTTCCACCGCAATTGTCATCGATATTGTTGCACACTTCAGGAGAAGATGGAGATACAGAACTGCTATCGTCGTTGCAGTCAACGCCTGGTGTTGTCTGGCAGGCAGATGATACACAATTGAATGCATCGCATGTTCCTGAAACCGCTTCACTGACAAATGAGTCGTTATCCGTATCACAGTAATACGAGATTACCGGGCAGATTTCTCCTTCATCTGCGATTCCGTTGCAGGTTTCGTCTTGTCCATTGCATAATTCCTGAGCATTTGGATGGATGGAAGCATTGAGATCATTACAGTCCAGCGCATTTTGTACGTATCCACTTGGTGCTGTGCACAAAATGACCGTATTTGAAGGTGTACCGTAATTATCATTATCAGAATCTCTGTAGAAGGTTGTTTTAACTCCCTCATCTGAGACACCATTGCAATTGTCATCTATAGTATTACATGTTTCTGTGGCTGTTGGCTTAATGCTGGCGTTGTTGTCATTGCAATCGTTTCCAATTTGATTTGAGCATCCAAGTGGGATACAGTTAAATGAATTACAAGTACTAGGAGTTGTAGTTCTGAAAGTATCCGCATCATTATCACAGTAATACGTAGTTGGAGGGCACACTCCTCCTTCATCAATAGCTCCATCACAGTCATCATCCCTGCCATTACATAGCTCCGTTGCACCGGGATGAATAGATACGTTAAGATCATTACAGTCTGAATGATCGGTCACATATCCAGGTGAAACAACACAGGCAAGAAGAGTGTTTGAATTGTTTCCGTATGTGTCGCTATCAAAATCTCGGTAATATGTGTTTTTAACATTCTCGTCTATGTTACTATTGCAATTGTCATCAACATTATTGCATGTTTCTGATGCTGAAGGCTTTATGCTTGCATTGAAGTCGTTACAATCTGTTCCTGCTGAAGTTGAACATCCCACAGGCATGCACTGATAGGCATTGCATGAACTGGAAGTATTGCTTCTTACATTATCTGAATCAATGTCACAATAATAGTTAATAAGGCAAACGTTTCCTTCATTAACTACGCAATTATTATTGTCATCAACTCCATTGCATTGTTCGCTGTTTTGGTTTGTGCAGGTGCCACCGCAATCAATTCCTAACTCATTACCATCCTGAATGCCATTCATGCACGGAGGAACCTCAATGTTCAATAATACTGTACCTCCACCAGGGACAAAAAGGTCATATCCGCTATCGAATCCATCTACAATAACATTGTATGTTCCTGTGGGCACAGATAACCCACAGTTAGTAATGCAAATAGGGTTATCATTAAATTTATGATACCAAATACCTGTGTCAGGATTCTTTTCTAGGGGTAACAGAGTCCCCCCTTTATCCAGGCTTACCGTTTGTACATTTGAGTCGTATAGCGGACTTATCTTTACCAGGACTGATCCGCGTGGGAATGGAAAAGGATCGCTTTGTCCGCTGCCTATTTTGTAATAACCCTCCCCCTCTGCGATGTTTAAGTATCCGTTAACAATTGATTCTGGAGCATCATTCAATATTAAATTGATCGCAGTTAGAATTCTATCCGAATTGTAGCCCACTAAGAATCCTTGAGGTGGTGCCCTTTCTCCCTTTAAATTGGCATGATTTACATTAAATGCAATCATGCTCACATTCTTATAATAAAGATTAGCGCTTGTAACTGAAACCAAACTATCAGAATCGTCATCTTCAAACGGAACAGGAAGAATGTTGTCAGCAGTTCCAACAATGGTGTAGTATTTAGTGGGGGGTTGGCTAAAATTATAATTGAGATTCCAAGTGAACTCACTGCCTACTGCAAGATCATGGTAAATCGGAGCTTCAGTATCTGCACCTAAAAATCTTTCGAGCTCTTCAGTAATATCAATCCACGTATCAAATGCTATTCTATTACTCAAATGAGAACCATAGAATGGAGAACCTAATGTAATTAACTTTTCGACATCCCCTCTATAATTTATTCTTGTTCCTGAAGGAATGACTGCATGATTTTCAATATATCCTCGGCTAACTACCCCTCCTAAACTGTGAGCAATAATGGACACTTTAGACTTGCTAGTCTTTTCCTTAACAAATTGAATCCCATCAGCTAGTAATGCCGCTGAATAATTAATCTCCTGATTATTTGGATAATAAAAACCCCACACGTCATAGTTGTAACTCTGTAACTTTTGATCTGTGTTGTCTGAAAGCCAATATCCAGATTCGCCGTTTAATCCATGAACTAGAATCACTGGGTTTCCTGAAGTTCCCCTTTGATTTGGCTCCTCAATAAATGAAATCTGGTAATCGGGGTTATTATTGCTATACTGAGACAGAACATCAATGTCCGAGCTGGCTGCTCTCAATATATTTTCGTCAAAATCATATTTCTGAATAGCAATTGACTTTCTTATAAGATTACTAGAAGGCACGGGTTTGAATGTTTCATCTCCTCTTCTCCACAATAATACTGGGGCATTATGTTCATCTAAGTTATAATACTCAATCGTAAGGTTGTATTCCCCTTCGTCTAGGTTTATGCTCGTGATCCTCTCTTCATCCGTTTTATTTTTTCCCCAATCATTTGAAATCATTCTTGAATCGAGATATAATCTATATCCTCCAAGAATCTTAGGCAACAGTTGGTATTCTCCTCCCTTCTCAATCTTCAAGGTGCCCTCCCACCGAACCGATGATACTTTTTCGGCATTAATTGGAGATTCGCTAGATAAACTTGAAATTACTCTATCTTTATCTAAAACTGGTGCTTCGTCTGATATCCCCGCCGGGTTCATAGATTTTGCAGAAAATTGAGACGCAGATAATATTTGAAGATCATTCCCCTTCCAATGACGTTTATCCGTATGAACCCTGATATACTGCTTAACAAACCTTTTCCCGTCTTTGTATGAGTCATCCCCAAATAGCCACCCATTATTGAAGCTATTACTCAAGCTTCCAACGATTTCTAATTCATCAATTACATATACTGACTTTATTGTCCAATCACATTGAATATTATTGTTCCATGTTGAAATATATTGTTCGGGATTCAGACGGAAGTCGCCAGCGGCATCTAGATTGATTACTGCATCAATTACTCCACATGATGGCGTCAATAACCTATCCGAGAACCTAAAAAGCAGTTTTTTATTAGAATAGGCAGATTCCTGAGAAACTCCGTCTAATCTTGTTGTCACACCATAAGCTTTTCCTTCAATTGCATCATTACAAAACTTACTCTCACCGTTCCAATTCTCGTTGGCAAGACAACATCCTTCGCTTTCTCCGTCAAACCAGCCTGTGTTTCCGTCACATATAAGAGCAAAGTCCGTGGAGCAATGACTATTGAAGTCGCAGTCCCATCCATTGTACCCAATCAATGTGGATAACCCGCTGCTTGTTTTACTATTGGATCCCACAACGGCTGTGAATACGTATTCAGGAGTTGTTAGACCATCATCCCCCTGCGCAACAGTCCATGTAGCAGTAGCGACATTACTACTAATGGAAGCAAATTTTGAAGCGAGGTATTGATCTCCACCTATATCCGCTTCATAAATCCTAAACTCAACTGATTGTCCATTGGGGTAACCCGAAGTTATTACATTGAGTGTGACAGTATCACCCGTATCTGCTTGACTCTGCGACCAATATGCCTGATTAATCACTTTGGGCGGGGAACATGTGGTGCCATCCCACTCTAAACTCGAAGTGCAACAAAAATCGTTATTATCCCCTGAAGTTCCATCTGAACAATGTAACCCGGGGATACATTTATATCCGGAAAAGTCAGAGATTCCTTTGTCACAATCTGATTGTCCTTCAGTTAATCCACAATAATTATTAAGTTCATCATCCATACACCAATCTGAACAACATTCTGGTGATTGGAAGCTATCATCTAAAACTGGCGTCCCACCATTAATAACACAAGCTGTTTTTGATGATCTGCAACTATTTCCCAGCGGATTGGATGCACAAGTGTTGGAGAATACACCATCAGCACAATAGCCAGAACAACACTCATACGTCCAGTAACTCTCATCTGATAGGGGGATATCAAACATAGAACAGGCACTACCAATCGCCTTGCAACTTGAGGCGCTAATTAATTTAGCGCTTGCTATT
>Ga0209542_10015427_pt1 | contig 12826 bp, 12 predicted proteins | sample RifCSPhighO2_01_FD_184028 | JGI IMG/M metagenome (GOLD analysis project Ga0209542, IMG submission 184028) | Soil microbial communities from Rifle, Colorado - Rifle CSP2_plank highO2_0.1 (SPAdes) (version 2) | ecosystem: Environmental > Terrestrial > Deep subsurface > Rock core/Sediment ...
TGCCGAATCATACTTTTGCGAAAGCTCTGCAGTATTTTTTATCCCCTCATTTTCAAGGCTTATTTCAGCGTCTTTTATTTTTAGAAGCATTTCCCCTGGAATTACCTCTTTTCTGTTTGCAAAAAATACTCCTGCAGCTATAAGCAAAGCTACGCAAACAATTCCAATCCAAATCATTAATGTTTTTCTTTCCATTTTGCGTTATTTTAAGTCAATTCCACGTAAAAGTAATATGCTGTTGAGCTGGTCCATGTCGCAAGCCCGTTTTCCGGCACTATCATCTGGAAGTCATACGTGCTGTTGTCAAATGACGGCGCATCCTGCTGCAGGGGCGCTGAATATATTATATTTCCGTTTGTAGTGTTTGTGCCGTCGTATAATGCAACTTCCTCAAATCTTGACTGCTCTCTTGACGAGTTTAATGTATGTATTGAACGGCAGGTATTCTGCAATATTTCTCTCGTTCCAACAAAAAATCCGCTGTGCGATATTGAGTTAAATGTTCTGCTTATGTTGTCATCAAAATTAGTCTGGTTCATAGCTACATCTTCAAGACCTAGGTGCGTCGAGTTGGAGCAGTTAACGCCTGACCAGTTTATGTTTCCTGAAGCTCTTGTTGCGTAAACCTCACCTGTAACTGCAGTAAGGCTCCACTGGAAGATGCTGTTGTCGTTTGCATCGTCAAGAGTCAATGTTCCGGTCACGTTTCCTACGTAAGCTTTCCATCTTGGATTCTGGGTTGTTGCGTTAAGCCTCATTATTGTGATTGAGCCTCCTGTAGTGTTTATCTTTGTTGCAGGCGCAGCAGATTTCGTTTCATTTGATATTAAAGTGACTATCGGGCCTGAAGGGGCTGCATAAACCAATACAGCGCTTGCTAGCAAAAATACAAATATTGCCAAAGCCAACACTTTAGGTTTAGTTTGCATTTTTCCTCCGAGTTTTTACTGGGAGGCCAGTGAAACTTGTTTCACGCTGTCCTCTCTTCTTCTTTGCCCTGCTGTAAACAGTCCATATTGTCCTCTGGTCTTTGTTAAGCAGCGCAGCAATCCTGCAGTATCTCATGTTCTGGCACTCTTTCAGGTACTCTGACAGTGCTTCAAGCACGCTCAAAGAGCGGTCCCTGAAAATCGATATTGGAATTATTATTCTGGAATCAGAAGAGCCATTGGCAGAATTCAGCTTTTCCTCTGCCCCTTTGTTGGCGCCCCACACTGTTCTGTCGTCTCTGTTGAGAACATCTGCTATCTCGCAAAACCTAAGCCCAAGAACGCCTTTCAGGTAATGCGACAGTGATTCAAGCCCGCTTGCGTCATTGCTGAAGATATCAACAGGCACATGGATTTCATTTGGAGAAAAATCTATTTTAGAATAATGCTTATCAGTTTCATTTCCGTTTTCTCTTCTGTTTTCCATTACTCGTTATGTAAGTAATAAATTTTCGCGGGAAATTTTCTTTCTCGCTATGTAAGTAAAAATTTAAATTTTTTTAACCCAGTTGCAAAAACAAAAAAATTAATTATAGCTGCTTACCTTGGACATCTTCTCGATGTTTTTCTCGTTGATTATGATTGTTCCAAGCCTTCCCTTTATCTTTACGAATCCGTTGTTTATGTCTTCCAAAACTCCTCTGGCTATCTTGAACTGCGATCCGTCTTTGTACGGCGCTTTTACTTCTTGCCCTAAAAATTCCCTGAAAAGGCTGTCGCTCATTTTATAGCACCGCCCTTTTATCGAGCCTTGTAAGGTCAAGTTCTATAACGTCATTCGCTTTAAGCATATGCTCCACTTCATTCCTGTTTTTTCCCATAAGTTTTGCAAGCTCGTTGATTGTCATTTTTATACCTCAGCGTCTATTGCCCCAAATATTATCGTTCCATTGCATATTCCGCCTACTCCAAGCGGTATTTGCAGCTTCCAATAAGTGGAATTTTGATCTCTGTCTACATTGGCATCGTTAATCCTTGCAGGCAATGTCAAGTTTGTTCGTTTAGTTATATTGGACAGATTTCTCATTTCTGAAAAAGGAAATCCAGAATTTCCAACATAATATCTCTGATACCCGTAGGTTATATTTCCGAAATCGCAATACATGGTTGTGTTAAACTCCCCTGGCTTCATGTCCTCTCCGTTCTGGGAGCCCCCAAATCCCCTGATTGTTACATTCAGGTTTATGTTGCCTGCATTTGTTACATTATGCTCTATCTCGGACGATGTTTCCGTTACGCTCAAATTTCCGTAGTCAAGCAGCAATGTGGTGTTTATTGCAAGCAATTTTGTGATTGTATACGTCTGGCTTATTTCACTGTCACTGAGGAATATTTTTGAACTTAGTTTTTGCGTGCCGCCGGTGTCCTCAACACTGATGTTGCACCTCCACTGATTTGAATCATTTGCATAATATTGCAGCGCAAATCTGCAGTCGCAGCTTGCATTTGTGGAGCTTCCTCCCTGCCTGCAGCTCCCGCAGCTTGTATTGACATACCTGTGATTATTGTCAGCTGCTCCGCCTCCGACAGAGCTTATGTAGAATGTGCCGTTTATAGAAGTTGCATTGATGTCCTGCCAGCCATTGTAGTCAAAAATGCTTGCGTTGCACGAAACTACTTTTACCCCGTTTGCAACAAGATCAATGTCACCGGTTGGGTTGCTTGAATCAAGATCGTCAACAATCACCAGAGTTATGTTTGGCTCGGTATTCGTTACATTGACAGTAGTCCTTACTGTGGAATTGGTTATGTTTACTGCATTTACAGGATTAGAATTAAACGAAACTCCTATTATTGCCAGCAAAAATAATGCCAGCAATGTTGCTCCAAAAAGCAATTCCCTCAGTGTCCTTTTTTTTATCCTTACTATCATGTTGCATCCTGAACCCTACTTATGTCAATTCTACGTAAAAGTAATATGCATTGGAGCTTGCGAATCCTGGCACTCCGCTCTCTGGAACTATCATCTGGAAGTCATATGTACTGTCTGTTCTGTACCCAATGACATCATTCTCTATTTTTGTTTCATAAATAAGATTCCCGTTAGTCCTGTTAAACGCGCCGTCATAGAGGAGGACTTCAGTGTAGTTTGCATTGTCGCTGTCATCAAATGCCTGGGCGGAATCCCTTTGCCATGTTTGGGCAGAAAAGCACTCGTTCTTTCCTATTGCAACACTTCCAACAATAATTGAGGAATGATTCTGGTACTGGAAAGTTTTTGTTATATTGTCATCCTTATTGGTGTGGCTTAAAGCTTGGTTTTCGTTATTCTCAGGAGTCCTGTTTGACGACGCACCCTGCGATGCATTTTTTTTGTCGTCTGCAATCCATGTGCAGTTAACACCTGACCAGTTTATTGATCCGGAAGCCCTGGTTGCATAAACTTCCCCTGTGACTGTGCTTAATGTCCATTGGAATATTGTGTTGTCGTTTGCATCATCAAGAGTTAATGTTCCGGTCACGTTTCCAACATAGCCTTTCCATCTTGAGTTTTGCTGCAAAGAAGTGAGCCTTGTTATGAATATATACCCGCCTGGGCTTATTGTGCCGTTGATTGTTGTGTTTATCACTGCAGCTGCAGTCGGATTTTTTGTGCTGTTTCCGAGAATAACTGTAGTTGGCCCGCTAGGGGCGGCATAAACAAAAACAGAGAAGGCAAGTATGCTTAAAACTAGCAGGAAGGATAATGAGAATACTTTCAATTTATTGCCTGATGATATTTTGCATTCCATTTATATTTAGCTTTTTCATTTTCCTTTGCGCTTTCGTTTGCCGGACTGAAGCTTAAACAATCCGGCGGTTTTTTGCCGCTTTTGGCATCTCTTTTTTATTGTACTTCTACATCATAAACAGATAAAAAAACAAAAAATAAGAGCTCAGTTGAGCTCTATGTAAAAGTAATAAGGCGTTGTTACAAGAGCCTGCTGCGTGTGGCCGTTCTCAAGCACAACCATCTCAAAGTCATTTAAGTCTTCTGAGCCAGATCGGAATCCGTTTGGGCTGTTCCTTATCAATGAGGTAAATATCAGGCTGGTGTTATCGGTTAATAGCAGCTCTTGCCAGTTTGTATCCGCAACCTCATCCGTGTATGGGTGGGCCATTGAGCATCCATCAGCAACATCGATTGTTACAGCTCCTACAGTAAATCCAGTAGTGTCTGTGTACGTATCGTAGAACGTTTCATTCAATCCATCAAGGTCAGTTGTATTGATACCAAAGTTAAGTTCTATTTGTGATGCGTTTATTTTGTAAACTACTCCAGGTCCGTTGTTGCCAGGGCTTCCGTTTACCATTCTGTGATTGCTTGTATTCATGCAGTATACATTACTCCATGTTACTACAGTGCTGCTGTTTACAGCATAAATCTCTCCTGAAGGAGTTGGCAATGACCAGTCATAAAGTGTGAAGTTTCCGGCATCGTCAAGAACTATTGTACCTGTAACGTTTCCGTAATATCCCTGCCAAGCCTGTGTTGATCTCTGTTGGCTTACCACAAGCGCAGTTACGTTTCCTGCCTGCGCACCTATTAATATGGAACCTGTTTCATTAGTGTGAAATCCGGAGCCTTTTGGGAGTATAGAGTCAGGTCCTTGAGGATCAGATAGAACAAAAACTGCAGATAATATAAAACTGATTAGCAGGGTTAATATTCCAGCATACATTCTAGCAAAATTGATCCTCTTTTTCATCCTAAAACACCTCACATCTAGCCAGCAGTTTTACTGCTGATTTATGGTTTACTATCTTAATATACTTTATACACTATTGTGTAACTTTGTATACAAAAGTGTATACTGGTATTTAAATGTTTCGTTTTTATTCATAGCTATTATACTCACATTAATATTTTTACAATATAGAAAATAATATACTTATTGAAATTTTTGTCATTATTGAATTTTTATCAATTTAACTGCACTATATATAATATGGGGCAGGCCAGAATCATAGTATAATACGAGTTTTGCCATCACTATGTGAGTATCTTATAGTTAAACTTAAGGCAAAATTCGGAGTTCCAGAGAGAATTTTGCAATATAGTTGGGCATTTAATGCGAACGATGGCAAAACTCATTTTAAGTAATATTTTCAAAACCCAGAATTTACAAAAACACTTCAAGAGATTCTATCATCTCTCTCTTAGAAGTTGTCTTGCTTAATTTCTGCGCAAGATTATCATTGTTTAATGAGTTTTTAACCCATTTTGCAAAATCATTCTTTTGTTCGCTGACGTGGCTGTTGAAAATATTGTCATCCATAATTCTTAATGCGTCTGCAAGCTCAAATATGTTTCTTATCAATGCGCCGTTTGAAAGCCAGAAATATTTTTTCGGATCTGTGGCCATGTAAGCATCAATCTTATTGTTATGGTCGCTTGCAAGGGGGATCTTTTCAATTATCTCAATCATTTCCACTTTTGATTTTGACTGCGCAAGCTTATTTGAAAGATTTCCGTCCTTGAATACATTGCTTACCCACTTTGCAAAGTCATTTTTATTATTGTTGACGTGGAAATTGTAAGTGTCTTCATCCACAACTTCCAAAACATCAATAAGGTCGTGCAGGTTTTTCAGAATAACTCCGTTGTTCATGTAGAAATATTCGTTAGGCTGTATCTCCTTATAAAGGTTTAATTCATTTGAAATCAGCCTAAGCTCTTCAACTTTAGATTGTATTTCTCTTTCTCTTTCGTGCAAAAATTTCAAGTCTGACTCAAGCGCAAGCTTCTGCACCTGCCACCTTCTTTCCATCTCCTTGAGGTCTTCAAGCTTTTTCATCAAATCGTCTTCAAGCGTTCTTTCTTCCGGAATCTGCATACCGCTTTTTATCTCGTGCTTTCTTATGTCCCAGTAATTGTTCATTCTTAAGAATAAGTCTCCTGAAAGAAATTTACCTTTTGCATCACCGTGCTTTCTTATATGATCCTGCACATTTGAGAAAAATCCTGCTTCCTGGCCTGCCTGTATCCTTTCTCTTGTGCTGTAGTCAGCAGCCGGCAAAGGCTTTGGCATTTCAATCTTCATTTCTTCTTTCGGAAAAACTGAAGTGTCTGCCTTGGGAGCGTCTGTGGATTTTATCTTGGCCATCTTGGCCTTTTTGATTGCATCAGGAATTGTTGCTGTTTCCAAATCAGCTAAAGTTCCTGCTTCAGCAGGCTCATTCTTGTCTGAAGGCACATCTAAAGGCGGCAATTCTTCAGGGATAGATGCCGGAACAGGGGCCGGAGCAGGTGCAACAGTTGGAGCAGCAGGCTTTGCAGCTATATCTTCAGCTAATGATGGCAGTTCATCTGGCACATCCTCTGTTTTTGCAGCCTGCGCACTTTCACTCTTCTTGCCGAGAATTCCTTTGATTAGCTCTTTAACCAATCTACAACCTCTTTTTTTAGCACTTTATTTACTCAAAGCGTCTTTTATTTTATAGCTTTTAAATACTTTTGTTATTATTGTGAAGTGAGATATGGGTTTTGATATGTCCGAAATCAAAAGAATTTTAAACTGCAATAGCAGTTTTTTCCTTATGGAAGGACAGAAAGGCGAGGCAACTTTGCTGCTGCAGGAAATAAGAACCATAAGCCAGGATATTTTTAACGTTCTAGTTGAGATTGACGGCAGCCTTGCTGCAATAGGGGAAGATGTCAGCACAAAAGAAAGTTTTGACAGGGAAGAGCTTATCGGCAAGATAAAAGAGATAAGGCAAAAAATAGGCCTTATGGAAAAGGAAGATGAGCATGAAATCAACGAAGAAGAAATCCTTCAAAACCTTTTCAACAAGCTGGATTCTCTGATAGACCAGGTTATTAATAAGTGAGTTATTATTTTGATTAACATATCCGCTGTTTTCTGTTATTTAGAAGCGAAAGTTTTATATATCAATTGATATATTATCACCTTATGCAAGTCCAAATACAAAAAAATCCGTTCGTCAGGTCGCCTACATTAGACACAGTGCTAATGGTAGAAAAAACCATTGACAAATACAGCGGCGATTGTAATAGAACTGAATTATGGAAAAAATTGCCAAAAAAGGTGATGTGGCAGACTTATCTTGTGGTATTGGATTATCTGCAGGATATAAACAAAATAGCAGTTGACAAAATGGGCAAGATAGCTTACATTTGGAATCCTTCATTGGCTAAAAAACTTGCCGGCAGGAAGGAGATTAAAATATGATTAAGCCTTCTAAAGTAGTATTCATTTCTGATGAACTGGAAGGCAATTATAACTCTTTATCAGAAGACGATTTTGTTAAAAAATCCATTGTAAAAGCTATTAAAGATTTAAAGTATAATGCGTTTGCTGGAATCCACGTTCCCAAAAGGTTAATTCCTAAAGAATATATAAAGAAGTATGGCATTAACAACTTGTGGAAGTACGACATGCCTAAAGGTTGGAGATTGTTATACACAGTCACTAGCGAGAATGAAGTTGAACTGATTTCTGCTATTCTTGAATGGTTTAACCATAAGGAGTATGAAAAAAAGTTTAAGTATTGATTTAGCTAAACCAATAGTACTTAACTTTATCTTAAATTAAAAATTGATTTTAACAACGTCTTAATTCTTATCAAACTATTATAATTAAAAAGGGGCGCAAACTGCCGCATCCCCGAAGGAACACGGCAGCTGCGCAAATTGGGTCAAACCAAAAAATGTTATTCTGTCATGCCAGCTCCACGTAAAGCGAAACAGTGTCATCGTTGTTCGGAGTTTGATACTGCTTCGCTCTGGCAGGTATTCTTATTTCGTAATTGTAAATCCCGTAAAATCCGTCTTTTCTTCCGTCTATTTTTGTGACAAACACAATATCCTCACGGTCGGTTTGGTCATACTGAGAATCAGAAGAATCGGACGCATCCCACAATAGCCCTGTAATAAAATTAGACGAATTGGTTGAATTTATCACAGAAACATTTTCTATTAAATTGGCAGATACTGTGAAATTTGCCTTTTCCTTAGGCTGGTATTGGGAAGTAAAGGACCTGTTTATTGAATCCCCGAAAGGAGTGAACATCAGTATTGCGTCTATGTCTTCCCAGTCATTCTGGATATCATTAAGAGAAGTATCCTTGCCGATTGCGTAAAGCGAAGGCCATGATATGCCGTCTTTTGTGTCGCTGTCCACAACATATAGATTTCCTTTTACATTGGTGTCGTTGGACCATGACATTATGCTCCTGTTGTAAAAATTGTCCAAGGTTATTTCAGAAACAATCAGCCCATGAAAGATGTGGTATTGCGGAACTATTGTAAATATGCTTATGTTTGTCGAGTTGAAATTATCCTGAGTGTTGTTTGCAAAAAAAGCCCACCCAACCACAGAATAAGCAGAAGAGTTAATCTGCATGGTAAAATTAGACGCATTGCCGACTCCGGAAAAGCTTACATTGGAATAATTGACCCAGATGCCGGAAGAGTTTGCGGAAAATATGAATGCGCTCAATCCAATCTCATCGGTCCACGTCGCATTAAACTTCAAAAAGTCAAACTGCTGCACATAAGTTGTGTTGACTTCAGGATTTTGCCATGCCGGATAGACTGTGGCGTTTATTGTTATTGTTATGGTGTAAGAATTTAAGTGCCACAAAACAGTGTCATCAAGGCATACTGCATTGACAGATATGTTCACCTGCCCAAGATGCTTTCCTGTAACATTCCAGACAGTTAATTTTGAATCATTAAGTGTTATGTTGCCGAGCATATTGGTGATATTCTGATCAGCAGTCACATTCGTGCTTTGGTTTGCGAATTCTATGGTGGCATTGCACTGCGTGCCATTAGCGCCCAAAATAGTCACATTTGCAGTTACGTTGAACGGGACGTTTCTTTCCTTTATGCTGTTGTTAAGCGGATATATTATTGTTGCATTCGCCTCGCTGCCCCTGGTGTAATTCAATTTGATATTCGCTTCTGTTGTGCCGGCTGCAAGAACAGTCATATTAATCCCATAATGAGTTTCATTCCATGAAATAACTGAAATTGCGTCTCCGTCATCGCCGCTTATTGTTGCAGAGTAAACTCCGGCTCCATTGGTATAGGCAATTACAAAATCCCCTGTTGCTGTGTCGTTTATTGTTACAATGATTTCGTTTGAAACGCTGTTGCCGCTTTCAGTAAAAATCTGGCCCTGCACATCATGCGGGCTCGGAGCAAAAACTATTTTCAAAGAAACAATGAAAATCATAATTATCAAAAAGCTCCATGCGCTTTTCTTTGATATTCTTATCCTGCTCATCTTAGCTCCACGTAGAACGTAACTGAATTGTCGTTATTCGGCCTGATGTACTGCCTTAGCCTTGCAGGAACTTTTACCTCAAAGTCATAAAGCCCGTATTTGCCTTCCCTAACCCTGTTTACTGAAGAGAAGAATATCACATCCTGGCTTCCGTTGAACTCTCCGGTATTGGCATCGCTCTTGTCCCATAATATTCCGGTTATGAAATTAGAATTGTTGGTGCTGTTAACAAAAGGAGTTGTGTTTATTGTCTGGGCGAAAATAACAAGATCTGTAACTTCTTTTGGCCTGCTGTTGAAAGTGAAAGTCCTATTCAATGAATCAGTCACATTGGTCATGTTCATTGCAAGATCCAAATCTTCAAAGTCGTTTGTCACGTTGCCGTCGCTCGCATTAACTCCCAATGCAGAAATATTTGTCCAGACTATATTGCTGTCAGAATCAACCACGAATATGTTTCCGGATGTCGCGTTGCTGACGTCCCAGCTGTAGATTGTCTGGTTTGAAAGCCCGGCTATTATCAGGCTGCCTGTGATGTTTCCTGTTACAGTGTTGTATGCGCTTACATTCAGGCTTCTGCTGGCCTTGTTATTGCTTTCAAGCAGCTCAACTATCATGCTGTTTCTGTCAATCTGCACAAACACATTTGTTGTGCCGATGCCAAAGCCCCAGCTTAAGTTGATGACCCTGTACTCCCCTATGCTCAAGTTCAATGTGAAATTATTTCCTATCTGAACTCCGCTGGCATCAGGATCTCCGTCAAATATTTGCGTTATGAAATTAAGCGCCGGCCCCCTTCCAATGTTAGTTATGTTTGCAAATATAGTTATGTTTACATTTTCCTCAATTTCAGAATCATTGAAAAATATGTCAGATGATGAAACTTCAAGGTCAGGCGGCGTTAAGTTGAAGTAAAACACACTGCTTGTGAAAATATTTGTTGCATTGTCCTTGCACGTGACGCTCCAGTTGTGGAATCCGGTGTTGAAGCCAAAGACTGATTTTGAAGTGTTGCTGCCGGAGTTTGCAGCAAAGTTTGAAACATTAACCGTGCTGTCAATTGTCAGGTTGCACACAAGCTCATTGTCGAGATTATCCGTCACATTAAAGAAGAACACAATGTCAAGAATGCTCAAGTTTGATCCGTTAAGCGGGCCAAGGAGAGTAACGTTTGGCAATGCCGTATCTATTGTTATTGTAAGGTTTGTGCTGTTCCTTAAATTGTACGCGTCATCATGCGCCTCTATTATTATCCTGTGAGTTCCGTTTTGCAAAGAAGAAATGTTTCTTGCTATAGTTGTTCCGTTTGTCGCATAGCTCAGATTCTCGAAGGCTCCGTCGACATAAACTGTATAGTTCAGAACACTGTCAAAATTATCAGTTATGTTGAAGTATACGTCGGGAGTAGCATCGCTGTACCATGTGCCGTTGTTTGTAATAAATGTTATATTCGGCGCGGTGAAATCAACATACAAAATTCTTAATGTGTCGTTCGTTCCGGTGTTTCCGACGCTGTCTGTGCAGTTTACAGTCCATTCATACCTGCTTTCTTCAAGATCAGTTGCAGTAATATTGTTTGCTGTTCCTTTTGTTATCGTGTAATTTGTCTTGTTTATTCTTCCGTTAAGCACAAGCGAGCAGTTGCTTATAACAAGCAGAGCATCGCTTGGAGTGTATGAAAATTCTACTGTCGACGACGCATTGAAAGAATTATTTTGCGGCCTGTCGAGCAGTATAGTCGGAGCTGTCGTATCAACTGTAAAGTTTCTCGTCAGGCTTGTGTTGAAATTTCCGGCGTTATCCTCGCATGTTACATTCCATAAATGATATCCCTGCGAAAGCCCTGCATAAGTTACGTTCGTTATTGTGTTGTTTGTCGCGTTGATATCCTGCACGACGATTGTTCCGTCAAGCGTAAGGTTGCACGCCAAATGCATGTCCATATTGTCAACTGCTGTAAAATTAAACTGCAGCGACGACGCTGTCGTGTTGAACCTGTCGTACGGGAACACTAAAGTAACATTTGGATATGTCCTGTCGATTCTAAACCTGCTGTAGCCAGTCCTGTTGTTGCCGGTTTCATCTATAGCAAACACAGTTATGTTGTATTCTCCTTCTGGGAATCTTGTTTCGTTCGACAGGTTTACAATGTCAGTGAACGAGAAGCTCGTCGAGAAAATTGACGCGTTCGAATTGTTGAATACAAATCCGTCAGTGGAATTTGTTATGTTCCATCCTGCCCTCGTCAGGTTTCTGTTCTGTATGGATATGTTTAGGTTGAAATTGCTGTTGAAATCGCTGCTGAGATAGTCTCCGTTTGGAACATAGAATGATATGCTTGGCCTCTTGTTGTCGACGATAAATCTGACAACAGATGTAGCTGTGTTGTTCAAAGTGTCGTTTGCAGTAACCGACAGGTTGACAATCATAAAATCAACAGACTCGTCTATGTCTATTGTGGAATTCCACAAATCATCAAAGCCTGTTGAAGCATTCAGAGTTCCGTTCTTGTAATAAATGTAAGAATCGTTGAATATGCTGTACCTCACGTTGCTTATTCCGACGCCTGAATCAACAACACTTGTGAGTATGCTTATCAGATAGCCGTACGGATGGCCTTCAACCGGATTGCTTATCGTAATAACCGGCGGCGTTGTGTCTATTGTTATGTTTATGAAAGTTGAATTTGCCCTGTTGCCTGCAAGGTCAGTTGCTTCAAGAATAATTCTTCTGAAACCGTCTGTTAAAGACGACAGATTGTCAAACCTGATAATTCCGTTTGATGCGTTGCCTAATTTATTGACAGAATTCTCGACGTAGAATGTGTAGTTTATGAGATTTGCAAGATTGTCAGTTATGTTAAACTGAATTTGGGGAGTTGTATCGCTGAAATTGCTGTTGTTTACAGTCATTATGCTCGGGAACGGAGCTTCAGTGTCAACAAATACCACTATGAATGATGAGTTTCTTTTGTTGCCTGCCTCATCAACAGCTTCAATATTCAGCGTGTAATTTCCGTCTCCAAGCAAGGATATGTTAAATGAAGATAAAGTTCCGTTCTGCGTCAGGTTTGTGAGATTTCTTGTGTTGTTTAGGTAAAGTGTGTAATTTAGAACAGTGTCCATATTGTCAGTTATGTTGAAGGATATCTCCGGCGTATTGTCCCTGAACCACGAATTGTTTGCAGTAACAAAACTTGTGATTGGCCCTGTAAAGTCGACGTTTATGTAGAGCGTTGTGCTGTTTTTCTTCCTGAACAGCCCTGAATCTTTTCCCTGTGCATCTATTCTCGGCCCATTTGCCTCGACTACAACAAGATTTACGCCTTCGCTCAAGTTAAGCTCGGCAGCTTCGCTTGAATTGTCTGTTATGTTTGCAGTCCTGTTGAAAACTCCGTTTGAATAAATGCTGAAATTAAGCGTGCTGTTTGCAAAATCATAAATGCTGAAGTTGATTATGTTCGAAGAGGTTCTTGTCCAGCTGCTGTTTTGCGGGCTGTTTGTTTCCGACAGAAGCAATGTCAGGTTGTTTGTTGCATTATTGTTTAATTTGCTTAACTCAACCCTTGGATAATCAATAACAACAAATATGCTGTGGAAGTTT
>Ga0209542_10015429_pt1 | contig 12825 bp, 14 predicted proteins | sample RifCSPhighO2_01_FD_184028 | JGI IMG/M metagenome (GOLD analysis project Ga0209542, IMG submission 184028) | Soil microbial communities from Rifle, Colorado - Rifle CSP2_plank highO2_0.1 (SPAdes) (version 2) | ecosystem: Environmental > Terrestrial > Deep subsurface > Rock core/Sediment ...
GGAAGCCGATATTGGGAGTTTGTCTCGGAGTACAGCTTCTCGCGCTTGCCGCGGGAGCAAAGACATATAAGTTGCCGTTTGGACATCGTTCGCAAAATCAGCCCTGCCTTGATCTCGCAAAATCGCTTCGCGATCGCGAGGCAAGCTTTCCGCGGTGCTACATTACTTCGCAGAATCATGGATACGCGGTAGACGAGAAAACACTGCCTAAGGGCTGGAGCGTTTGGTTTAAAAACGCGAATGACGGGAGTGTGGAGGGAATACGACATAAGAAGTTTCCCTGGCGGGCAGTTCAATTTCATCCCGAGGCGTCTCCCGGCCCTACAGACACGATGTGGATATTTCATAATTTCCTTGAGGAAATCATGAATCTCTAATCTCTAAACAATGTCAAAATCCAACATTCAAAAAGTTTTGTTGCTTGGTTCGGGAGGGCTGAAAATTGGTCAGGCGGGGGAGTTTGATTATTCCGGTTCGCAGGCAATTAAGGCTCTGAAAGAAGAGGGCGCGAAAGTTATTTTAATGAATCCGAACATCGCTACCGTGCAGACGGATTATCATCTTGCCGACAAGGTATATTTTTTGCCGCTTACCGAGGAGTGGGCTACGCGAGTCATTGAAAAAGAGAGGCCAGATGGGATTCTTTTGGGTTTTGGCGGGCAGACGGCTTTGAATCTCGGGCTCGCGTTGGAGGAGAACGAGGTGTTGAAAAAATATCAGGTGCGGGTTTTGGGGACGCCGGTTTCCACGATTCGCAATACGGAAGACCGCGATCTTTTTACTAAGCGTTTGAAAGAGATTGGAGTGAAGACTGCCAAGAGTTACGCGGTTCGCGGAATAAAGGAGGCGGTTCTTGCCGCTGACCGGCTTGGATATCCTGTTATGATGCGGTCGGGATTCGCGCTTGGAGGACAGGGGTCGGGAGTTACGAGAACTCGCAAAGAACTTTCTGCGAAGGCGACGGAGGCTTTTTCTATAACTTCCCAAATTCTTATTGAGGAGTATTTGGAAGGATGGAAGGAGGTGGAGTATGAGGTGGTGCGGGACGGGGCGGACAACTGCATTGTGGTTTGCAACATGGAAAATCTTGACCCGATGGGGATTCATACGGGGGAGAGTATGGTGGTCGCTCCGTCGCAGACTTTATCAAACGAGGAATACCATCGTTTGCGGGAGATCGCGATTCGCACTATTAGACATCTTGGCGTTGTCGGGGAGTGCAACATCCAATACGCGCTTCATCCCCAATCGGGAGATTATCGCGTGATTGAGGTGAATGCGAGGCTTTCCCGATCGTCCGCGCTTGCTTCCAAAGCGACGGGGTATCCGCTCGCCTTTATTGCCGCGAAGCTTGCTTTGGGACACACGCTTCCGGAACTAAAAAATGCCGTTACGAAAACCACCACCGCCTGTTTTGAACCGGCGCTTGATTATTTGGTTTTGAAGATGCCACGATGGGACCTTTCCAAGTTTGAGAATGCCGCTTCTCATATCGGCACGGAAATGAAGAGCGTGGGGGAGGTGATGGCGATTGGACGGAGTTTTGAGGAGGTGTTGCAAAAGGCAATTCGGATGCTTTCTATCGGAGCGGACGGATTTACGGCTCACAGAAGCGGGAATTTTCATATTGAGCAATATATGAAAGAGATTAAGGAGCCGACGCCCCGCCGAATTTTTGCCATCGCGCAGGCGCTTTCTCTTGGGGTTAGCGTGAAGAAGATTCATCATCTTTCGCGGATTGATTTATGGTTTTTGGAGAAGATGAAACATATTATTCAAGTTGAAGAGCGTGTCAAAAAGGAAAAGATTACGGCTGAGCTTTTGCGCGAGGCAAAGCAGAACGGATTTTCGGATTCGCAGATAGCGGTTCTTACAAAGAGTACGGAGAAGAAAGTTCGCGCGCTTCGCAAGTATTTGCGTGTTTTTCCTTCCGTTAAACAGATTGATACGCTTGCCGGAGAATTTCCCGCGAAGACAAACTATCTTTATCTTACGTATCATGGAATGGCGCATGATATTGTGCGAGATAAAAAAGGTGTAATGGTGTTGGGGAGCGGACCGTATTGCATCGGGTCGTCCGTAGAGTTTGATTGGAGTAACGTGCAGGTTTTAAAAACTCTGAAGGCGCACAAGTATCAGACCATTATGATTAATTCCAATCCGGAAACCGTTTCAACGGATTATGATATGTCGGACAGGTTGTATTTTGAGGAGCTGACGCTTGAACGGGTTTTGGATATTGCGGAATTTGAGAGGCCGATTGGAGCGGTTGTTTCCACGGGAGGACAGATTCCGAACAACCTCGCGCTTTCCTTGCATCGGAACGGAGTGCGGATTTTGGGAACGCATCCGGAAGATATTGACCGCGCGGAGAATCGCCAGACGTTTTCAAAATTGCTTGATAATCTTGGGATTGACCAGCCGATGTGGGCAGAGCTTACGACGCGTAAGAAGGCAATTCTTACTGCCGAGAGGCTTGGGTATCCTGTTTTAGTGCGACCTTCGTATGTGCTTTCGGGGTCGGCAATGAGCGTCGCTTTTGACAGAGAATCTCTTGTGAAATTTCTACAGCGGGCGGCGGATGTTTCAACGGACCATCCGATTGTCATATCAAAGTTTATTGAAAACGCGCGCGAGATTGAGATTGATGGAGTGGCATCCTGTGGAGAGCTTGTTATATACGCGATTACCGAGCATGTTGAGAACGCGGGCACTCATTCGGGAGACGCTACGGTTGTTTTGCCTCCCCAGCGCACCTATCTTGAAACTATACGGAGGGCGAAGGGAATTACGAAAAGCATTATTAAGGAGCTTCGCATTACTGGCCCCTTTAACATTCAATTTCTCGCGAAGGAAAATCACCTGCAAGTTATTGAGTGCAACGTGCGCGCGTCCCGCAGTTTTCCGTTTGTATCAAAAGTTACGGGGTACAATTTTATTGATATCGCGACGAGAGCTCTTCTTGGCAAGCATGTTAAGGGCGAGTATCGGACGGTTGACCTTGATTATGTCGCGGTTAAGTCTCCGCAGTTTTCGTACAGTCGTATTAAAGGAGCCGACCCTCTATCTTATGTTGAGATGGCTTCAACCGGCGAGGTCGCGTGCTTTGGCGATTCATATGCCGAGGCGCTTTTGAAATCCATGCTCGCGGCGGGCTTTCGTCTTCCGAAAAAGCACATTCTTGTTTCGCTTGGCAAGGAGGAGAATAAGGTGAAACTTCTTCCTTCACTACGCAAGCTTTCTTCTTTGGGCTTTGACTTTTTTGCAACGGAACACACGGCTGATTTTTTGCGGGAGAACAGCGTTGTTTGTGAAAAGGTGTATAAGATACACACAAAGCGCAATCCGAATGTTTCCAATCTTTTATCTCACGGTAAGCTTGACCTTATTATTAACATTCCCGCCGTTCCGCTCGCGCGCGAATCAAATGACGGGTTTGTTATTCGGCGAATGGCGGTTGATTTGAATATTCCGCTTATCACAAACCGTCAACTTGCCGAAGCGTTTATTATTGCTTTAGCGGAGATTAAAGAGCGAGGATTTCACGCGAAATCTTTGGATGAGTATGTGTGAAGCGCAAAACGCAGAGCGTGAAGCTCAAAACAGACGGAACACTTGATTCCGTTATTTGAAACCGCATATACTTCTTTAAACATGATTCAGCTCTCACAGAGGTCGTTTTTGAAGCTTGTTATTGCCCTAGCGCTTTATTTGACCTCGCTTTTTGCCGCGAACACGCTTGGGTTAAAATTGATGCCCTTTGTGTTTGGCACTCATCTTTCGGTCGCGGTTTTTTCCTTTCCGATTGTGTTTTTGATGACGGATGTGGTTGGAGAGATTTATGGAAAGGGAATCGCGCGCATGTTTGTTCTTGCCGGACTTGTGAGTACTCTGTTTTTTGTGTTGTATTCTTTTCTTTCACTTGGAATGCCATGGTCGGAGGACGCGAGTTGGGTGCGCGAAGGATATAATACGGTTTTTGGAATTTCGGCGCGAATCGCGATTGCTTCGCTTCTCGCGTTTTTCATTGCCGAATATCAGGATGTATTTTCTTTCTTTTTCTTGAAAGCGAGGATGGGAGATAAGTTTTTTTGGCTTCGGTCTATGATATCAAACATCTGGTCCCAATTTTTTGATACGGCTATTTTTATGTCGGTTGCCTTCTTGGGAGTGTATCCCTTAAAGGTTCTTGTTGGTTCGGCAATCGCATGGTGGGCGTATAAGGTTTTGATGGGGGCGCTTTATTCTCCCTTAAGCTATTTAGGGCTTTATCTTCTTCGGGAACGAGGAAGAGAGCAAACTCAATGATTTCTTTTTCGGGCATTGTTTTGAAAGGAAGAGGACGGGGAAGAGGGTTTGGATTTCCGACCGCGAATTTGAGTGTTTCCGCTTCGCTTGAAGTGGAGGAGGGGATTTATGTCGCGCACGCTTTTTTTGATGGGAAGGCATTTCCCGCGCTCGCGTTTTTTGGTATACCAAAGATGTTTGGAGAGAGCGAGAAAAAGCTTGAGGCGCATGTTCTTGATTTTGACGGAGATTTGTATGGAAAGGAGATGAGGGTAGAATTACAAAAGAAGATTCGCGATTCAAAGGATTTCGCGAACGAGGAGGAGCTGGTTTTTGCGATGAAGGAGGATTTGAGGGTTGCGAGAGAATACTTTGACGCTAAGAATCTCTAATCTCTAAGCTCTAAATCCTAAACAATTTCAATCCGTCAGCTGACGGACAAAATACAAAACTCAAAACTCGTTTTTGAACATTTGAATTTTGCTATTGTTTAGAGATTAGAAATTAGGAATTAGAAATTTTAATTTATGTTTACTGGAATTATACGGGTGGTATCGCAAATACGGAAATCGGAGAAAAGAAACAACTCTCTTTTTTTGATGATTGAAAAACCGAAAGAGTGGAGGATAAAACAAGGGGATTCGGTTGCGGTAAATGGAGTTTGTCTTACGGTTTGCAAATTGCAGATTGCGAATCGCAGATTGCAGATGGTTTTTGAGCTGATGCCGGAGACGCTTTCTAAAACGACATTTGGAAAGATAATTCCCCGCGCCGTGAATTTAGAGATGCCTTTATGTTTAGGCGACCGTTTGGACGGACATTTTGTAACGGGGCATATAGATACCGTAGGGAGAGTCGCTGACATACGCGGACAAGAACTCGGACACACGCGGAATTTTGTCATTTCTTACCCCAAACGATTTTCAAAACTTGTTGTGCCAAAAGGATCAATCGCGATGGATGGCGTTTCTCTTACTGTCGCGGATGTTTCTCAAGGAAGCTTTTCGGTTTCACTTGTTTCGTATACACTGGAGCATACAGTTTTAGGTGAGAAAAAGGTTGAGGATGCTGTTAATCTTGAATTTGATGTGATTGCGAAATATGCCCAGAATCTCTAAGCTCTAAATTCTAAACAATTTCAATCCGTTAGTTGACGGACAAAATACAAAATTCAAAACTCGTTTTTGAACATTTGAATTTTAAACATTAAAGTTTGTTTCGAATTTCGAGATTCGAATTTCGATTTTTTGTATTTATGGCGCAAGGAGTTCAAAAGGGACAATTTAAAGTGTTTGACGCCTCATCTTATCAGATGGGGATTGTGGTCGCGCAATTTAATCGGGACATTACCGAGGGGCTTTTGGAGAATGCTTTTCTGACGGCGGAGAAATATGGTATTTCTCAAGATAAGATTTTTGTGTCTCGGGTGCCTGGAAGCGTGGAGATTCCTGTCGTGTTACGGGCGCTCGCGGAGAAAAGGTTTGACGCGCTTGTCGCTTTGGGATGTGTTATTCAGGGAGAGACGAATCACTATGATTATGTTTGTAAGATTGTTTCGGAGGGAGTGTTGCGCGTAATGATGGATTATGGAATTCCGGTTGGGTTTGGAATTTTAACTTGTGAAACGAAGGAGCAGGCAATGGCTCGTTTGGACGCGGGCGGAGGAGCGGTTGAGGCGGCACTGCAGACGCTTAAAGAACTAGAGAAATGTAGATAGTCTTATTTTCACAGACCTTTATATTGGCTGTCGTTTTTTTTGTTGTGAAAATGAATAGAAATACAATAGAAATATAGCAGAACATTATTGTTTGTTTTTATGACAGAGAAGGTGTGTAAACATATTAGGTATTTTCAGAAAGGAGAGAGCCCAAGCGTGTTGATTATTTCCGGGTCTCACGGAGATGAGTTTGAAATTGTGCCACTTATTGAATTTTATCTTCAAAAGTATGAAGAATTCATGCCCAATTTTGTTTTTGTTCCGCGCGTGAGTCCGAGCGCGGCTTTGACGAAAACGCGATTAAACGGAGAAGGGCTTGATATTGAGAGGTGTTTTTTTTCAAGCGCGGATTCACGCAGACCTCACGCAGAAAAACGCGGACATTATTTTTCCGTGGAAGCGCAAGAGTTTATGGAGTTTTTGCGAAACTTTCGGTTTGATGTTTGCCTTTCATTTCACGAAGACCTTGAGTGGGAGGATTTTTATATGTATGACACAGAAGACCGGTCAAACGAGCCTTTGTTGCAAGAATTTTTTGAGGAGATTTTGAAGACGGGCGTCGGGTTGCACACGGGTTTGGATGACGCGCATGATTTGTTTTTGGGACATGAGGTGAGAAACGGATATGTTTCAATCGCTCCTTTTTGTGATGATGAGAAACCTGGTTTGCTTGCCCTTTGGCTTCGGCGGAGCGGTATCGCGAAGCGGGTGCTTGTTCCGGAGATTCCAATGAAGGCGAATCTGGAGACGAAGGAAAAAATTATTGCAATTTGTTTCCAACATCTTCTTCTTTTGCGTGGAAGTGGAATATAATAGATTTACGGCTATGTCTAATTTTGTTAGATATTAAACATTCCAACATTCTTGAGAATGTTGGAATGTTTTTGGAACTTATGGAATTAGGAAGGTATAAGCATTATAAGGGAGGGGAGTATGAGGTTATCGGAATCGCGAAACATTCCGAAACCGGAGAGGATTTGGTGGTGTATAAAAAACTCTCTACTGGAGAGATGTGGGCGAGACCGAAGAAGATGTTTTTAGAGGCGGTTTTGGTGGACAGCGAAGATGTGCCGAGATTTAGGAAAGTGTAATCATGACGGGGTCGTGGTCGGAGAGAGGCTCATCGGGTTGAGAGAGAACGTCGTTTGAGGCTATGCTTAGAGACATTTTTGAAAGTCCGCTTAGAAGCACGCAGTCTAAACGAAGCGGATTTGTGCCGTTGTTAAAACGCGCGCGGGTGAGGGGATTTTCGGGGCGATAGGAGGGTTTTACTTCTTCTCCCGTCAATTCTGTTGAGTCGTAAAACTCCTCCTCGTGAAGCTTTGTTTTGAAAGGTTCTTTTTCCATCATTTTGTGCTCGTTTAAATCTCCTCCCAAAAAGCATGGCATGAGCTTTCTTTTTTCTTTTGTCTTTTCAAGAATCTGACGTAGTTGGTACATGCGTATGCCACTGCCGTGAACGCTGTGGATGCTGTAGAGGTGAGTATTTATAACCAAGACATTTCCTTTTGGAGTTTCCAGTTCCGCTATCAAAAAACCCTTTCTCCCGATGCGTTCTTGCGGGGAAACGAGGATGGGAAGCTTGAACGGCGTAAATAAGCTTTCTTTGATAGGGAATTTTGAAAAGATAACAAGACCCCCGGTTTTATCCATACGGGAAAAATAGAAGACTCTGCGCATGTCGGAATCTTGGTTTGTGGAGTGATATGTTTTTTTTCCCAGATCGCGATGGATTCGCTCACGATTACGGGTATCAAATGATTCTTGGAGGCAGATGATATCCGGGTCGTGAGACTTTAGATACGCGCCGAGACGGTTCACGCGCTCCTTTCTTTTCACTGAAATCCATAAGGGAGTGTCCCAGATGTTGAAAGTGAGAATTTTCATTATTTTTAAGCCCCGCTTTTGCGGGGAGCATAGCATTATTATACCATTTTCTCTCTCCGTTTGTCTTTGTGAACAAGGCGAAGAGTACTATGGTTTTTCTAAACGCGCAAGAAGGGAAGTTTGATATTGGTGCCCGAGGTGGGATTCGAACCCACATGTCTTTCGACACAACATTTTAAGTGTTGCGCGTATACCGTTCCGCCACCCGGGCATGTGAAAGCGTAAAATTTAAAATGAAAAGAGCAAAACATTTATCAAAACACTGGAAAAGTATTTTTCAGTATATTGATTTGAGGCCAGGGAGGGAATCTCACGTCGTCCCACTAGAGCGGGACTCCTGGGAACCCAGCGGTTCCCAACCTCCGCGACGGGAAAACTCCCGTTTTCCCGACCCCTTTCTCGTTCGAATCTCCCCCCGTAATCAAAACACTGGAAAAGTATTTTTTCAGTATATTGATTTGAGGCCAGGGAGGGATTCGAACCCTCGCATAGCGGTTTTGCAGACCGCCGCGTTGCCTCTTCGCCACCTGGCCTTACGCTTTTCTGTCTTTTGTTCTTGTACGATTTCAAAGAAGAGTTTTGGAACGGCGCGGAGACGGGTGTTTTTTAGAATTTTGTGGCGGATTTCCCGTTCGCGCTTTTTGATTTCCATGAACGCTTCCACCTCTTTTATATAAGGAATGATACCCAAGCGTACTCGCGCTTTCAAGTTGTCTTTGGAGACGGTTGCGTCAAGTATGGTTACTATCGCGCCCCCAAAATTGAAATCTCGGACGAGGATGAGGTTTAGTTCGTGTTCAATCACGCTTGCCAGTTTTTCGTTGTGATGAGACCTCATTTTTGTAGCTTACAGCTTTTAGGAGTTATTCAAAGAAGAAGAGTTTGTTGCCCGGTTGGATGGGGGAGTCGCATTCTACCAACATACCGCATTCTTTTTCCGTTCCCACCTCGCCCGCGTTTTGTTTTTCCGTCTGAAGATTGATAATTTTTCCATTTCCCACAAGCTCGCCGTCTTTTGTTATTTCAAAGGTGGATTTGTTTTTTATGATTCCTTCCGTTACCTTTCCTCCGATTATTTGTCCCCGTTCATTTCGTTCGCCGAACACCTTTAAGACCTCCAGTATACCTGTCGGTTTTCGGTAGTTTTTTTCAAGATGGGCTTTTGTCGTTTTTTCCAGTTCATAGATAATGTTTGAGACAAAAAGCTCCACTTTTTGGACTCTCGCGAGGTTTTCCGCGGCTTTATCCACTTTCGTTTTGAATCCGACAATCATCGCGTTTACGCTCCCAGCATTTTTTATGTCGTTTTCCGTAATGTTTCCCACGCTCGCGTCCGCGATATAGATTTTCGCGTCTCTTGTTTTTGTTTTTTCCATTATTCCTTTTAGAGCTTCAAGAGAGGCATACTCATCGGCTTTCAGGATAACTTTTAGCGAGTCGTTCGGATTTCCTTGAGACGTTTGGTTTCTTGTTTCTTTGCTTTCCGCGCTGTGAGCGGCTTTTTCTTGAATTTCTTTTTCGTTTTCTCCGGCATAGAATGTTTCTCCCACTTTTGGAAGGTCTTCAAAACCGAGAATTAAGAAGGGAGCGCTCGGCGCAAGTTCACTTACTTGGTCTCCCGCGGTGTTTTCAAGAATTTTTATTTTTCCTTTCGCAGTTTGGGTTGCGATCGCGAGCCCTATTTTTAGGGCGCCGTTTTTTATGATTCCGCTTACAACTACGCCTCTTCTGGAATCGCGCATACTTCGCAGAACGATTCCTTCGGAGCAGGCTTCGTTGTCGCATGTAAGTTCTTCAAGGTCGGTCGCGAGAACGACAAGGTCAAGAAGTTCGTTTATTCCCTCTCCTGTTTTCGCGGATATCGCGTGCCAGGAAACGTTTCCTCCGTATCCTTCAAGATACACATCGTTTTGAGCGAGGTCGTTTTTTGTTTTTTCAATGTCCGCGCCGGGGAGGTCGGTTTTGTTAATCGCAACGATGAAGGGCGTTTTTGCCTTATTGACGCACTCAATCGCTTCTTTTGTTTGGGGCTTTACTCCGTCGTCGGAGGCAACCACAAGAATTGCGAGGTCGGCGCCCTCTGCTCCGCACGCGCGCATGGCTTTGAAGGCTTCGTGTCCGGGCGTGTCAATGAAGGTTATTGGTTGTGAACCGTGGGTTATTTCATAAGCGCCGATTGCCTGGGTTATGCCGCCTGCTTCGCGCGTGGCGACGTCGGTTTTTCGGATAGCGTCAAGAAGCGTGGTTTTTCCGTGGTCAACGTGTCCCATCACTGCTATAATTGGAGGGCGTTTTTTCAACATAAACAATTGTAAAAGTATCAGAGAAGTGGTATAAAGACAAGGAAATATGGAGAATTTAATCGGTATTCATGTTCCCGATTTTACGCTTGAGGCGTATCATCAGGAAAAAATAAAGAAAATAAAGCTTCTTGATTGTAAAGGAAAGTGGCTGATTCTGCTTTTTTATCCCGCTGATTTTACGTTTGTTTGTCCTACCGAGTTGGAGGAGGCTGCGGGATATTATCCGAAGTTTCAGGCTCTTCACGCCGAGCTTATGAGCGTTAGTACTGATACTGTTTTTGCGCACAAGGCGTGGCATGATAATTCACCAGCTATTAAAAAGGTTGATTTTCCGATGCTCGCTGACCCGACGGGAGCGCTTTGTCGAGCGCTTGGGACTTATATTTCGGAGGAGGGGCTATCTTCACGGGGAAGTTTTATTTTTAATCCCGATGGAGTGTTGGTCGCGTATGAGATGCATAATAATGCGATTGGAAGGTCGGCGAAGGAGCTGTTGCGGAAGCTTGAGGCGGCAAAATTTGTCGGGGAACATGAGGGTATGGTTTGTCCCGCGAGTTGGGAGCCCGGAAAGGAGACTTTAGAACCTGGATTGGATTTAGTCGGAAAGATTTAGTATAACTTAATTGGTGTGGAGGCGTGGCTGAGCGGTCGAAAGCAGCACACTGCTAATGTGTTAGGGGAGAAATCCCCTCGAAGGTTCGAATCCTTCCGCCTCCGCCAGATTGGCAACTTTGAACCTTGGGCACAACAAAGGTTCTTATTTTTTGTGGTCATGCGACCACTGCTCGGCTACGCACGGTTGTATTCCAAGATATCTCCTGGCTGACATTCCAATGTTTTGCAAATTGCCTCTAACGTTGAGAGGCGAACTGCTTTTGCCTTTCCATTTTTCAAGATAGAAATATTTGCCATCGTGATGCCGACTTTCTCGGCGAGCTCGGTGACGCTCATCTTCCGCTTCGCCAACATGACGTCGATGTTAATGATGATTGCCATAGCATTAAACGGTTAAGTCGTTCTCGGACTTTATATCCACGGCACTTTGTAAAGTCCTTTCAAACACGGCCGTCGCAGTGGCGATGACGATAGAAATAAAAGTAGTTACTACACACATGGCAAGAAAACCCGCCGGATCGTCACCTTTAGCATGAAATATCCTTATGTATATTCCTGCCATCACAATTAAGATGCCGAGTACGATTGCGCAATATTTTATAGTCCTTAAGGCCTTCACGGAGTTTAGTGAGAATACTTTATTTTGCCCGATATATCCGAGTAATTTGAACGCCTGATACAGGGCAACAAAAAATGCGATAGATACTATATACCCATATATGATGAATGGATCAGAGTAAATGCTAAACAGGTCTAAGTTTACGGCTCTCCCCTCGGTCAAGGGGAATCGGATCATTGTGGCCAGCGCCACGATGCCTAGAGCCACGATGACTACCTGAAGAAATATTGTTGAGCCTTTTTTCATAAGAGGTGCTTATAAATTGTTATACTTTCATCTTAATTTATTGCTTATCGTTTTTCAATATGTATTTATTGTTTCTATTATCAACTAATATACCTTTTGTTTGAGCGAAGGTCGGAACGTCAAAATAGGCCGGATTTTCTACTTGCGGTTTTTTTCTTTTGATGTAAACTAAAAACAATAAGGTCGATTTTTGATAAATGAAAATCAAACTATTATGAGTTTTGAAGTTCCAAAAAATGAAAATGAACAGAGAGCGGAAGGGGTGGATTTGAGTTTAAAGGCGATGATGGATGCTATTGAGTCTCAGCTGAACAGCGAAAAAGATGAGTTTGAGAGTGGGCCTTTTATTAAAATGATTGAAGGTTCTAATTATGAGCAGGATCAGATAGAGGGGTTGAAAGGCTTCGCTCAATTTCTTTTCGAGAAGGCAACTGATTCGAGTCTTTCACAAGAAAAGAGGGGTGGGTGTAGCAATATTATGAACGGTGTTATTCAAAAGATGATGGGTATGAATGGATTGGACAAAAAATAGGTTTAAAATTATGAAACATTATTATTGTCCAGCAGAGTGTAAGGGCGTATCCAAAGAGCTCGGTGTTTGCCAAGCGGAGGATTGTTCACGCAAGGGAATGCCGGGGCTTGAGTGTGATTGCGATGGCGAAGAGCATAAAAGAGCTCTGGAGAAGGGTCATGAAAATTCTTCACAGGATGGGGAGTAGTTTTATGATATCATTCTGGAATCAGAAAAAATACCCCGTGTGAGGCGGGGTGTTTTTTATTTTTAGTCTGTAATGTTGTTACTTATACTTTTCAATTATCTGATAGAGCGAATTCACTAGCTTGTAACTTCTCCCTTCTTCATCACATCGGTAGTTCCGGTTTATCTCTATCTGAATTGCGTCCTTTCCGCGGGTCGCCACGTATTTTGTTACGGTCTGATTGTCTTCAGCCGCGAAGAAGTTGTTTGAGATTGTTCCGATGCCATTTGCCTTAAAGATTTCTCCAAGAACTGTCGGCAGGTCTTTGAACTTGAAGAGAGACTTCCCGTTCATGAAGCCCAAGTCTATGTCCCAGGCTCTTGAGCGGTCAGCTCCGTGAATATCAAGCACGAGATTGATTTCCGGATGTAACGCAAGATAGCTCCCAAGCGC
>Ga0209542_10015430_pt1 | contig 12825 bp, 12 predicted proteins | sample RifCSPhighO2_01_FD_184028 | JGI IMG/M metagenome (GOLD analysis project Ga0209542, IMG submission 184028) | Soil microbial communities from Rifle, Colorado - Rifle CSP2_plank highO2_0.1 (SPAdes) (version 2) | ecosystem: Environmental > Terrestrial > Deep subsurface > Rock core/Sediment ...
TTTAAGATTACCCTGAGAATCCTGAATTTTCAGTGTCTGTTTGCTCTGATCCTGGATTCCCTGCCCGGTGGGCTTCATTAGCTGGCTGGTTAAAGGTATCAGATACTTTCTATTAAAGGCGAGAAAAGTAGCCAGCAAAATCACCGCAACCAGACCGAACAACTGGAACCAGAATTTCTTATCCATAGATTAATTGTAAATTGTCTATTGTCAATTGTAAATTTTTCACTTGCACTCCGACCAAAGTCCTCTTAAATTATCCCTGGCTTCTTTCTCCGCCTCCAAAAACCGCCGGTTATATTTAACATCGGGCGGATAAGTCAGGATTTTTGCAAATCCCTGCCTGATCAGATAATCGTTAACAAATAGATTTTTTCCGTCTCCCATCGGCAGATAAACATAACGGAGCAGCCGTTTATACTTATCTGTTTCTGAAACATCTTTTGTTAGAATCACTTCTTTACCCGTTAACAGCCTTTTTGTCTCATCACTGGCTTTTTTACCAAAGCAGCCGGCCGGCCGGCGGGGATCAACCGTTTCCGGAGTATCAATTCCGATCAACCTCACTTTTGCCATTTCTCCATCAGTTTTTATTTCAATGGTGTCTCCGTCAATAACTTTAGTTACTAAGAAAGAATTGATTTGAATATTCGATGAAGCGCTCGAATCGGGCGGAGATTTAAAAGAAGGCAGACTTTCTTCCGTCTTATTACCTAATACCTGGGGCTGTGCGGCTTCCTGATCCAGATTTAAGCCGTGCCAGATTAAAACAGAACTTAAAGCTACGCTTAGGATTAACACCAACCCCAACACCAGACTTTTTCTAACACTCATAATTTAGTTTGAAAAAACTTGCGTTACCATTAAACCATAAACTCCACCGTCCATTATACCTATGCCTATTTTTTTAAATTCGGGGGACAGAATATTCTCCCTGTGACCCTTCGATTCCATTAATCCTTTGTGAGCAAGTTCTACCGAAGGCGCATAAGCCAGATTTTCTCCGATAACCAGGTATATTATGCCCGCTTCGGCTGCCCGGTCAGCGACATTTTTCCCTTCAGGTGAACTATGGGCAAAATAACCTCTGGTAAACATGTCGGCAGAATGAGCTCTGGCAATCCCGGCCAGGGATTCGTCCACTGTTAAAGCTTGCAAATTTTGGGCTCTCCTGGCTTGGTTGACTAAGCCGAACAGCTGATTTTCAAATTCCGGGTTCTGCGAGAATTCGCGGGTTTTAAAACCTAGATTGACGGTTTCATTACTCTTGGGCTTAATCGTCAAAAAGGTAAAAGTATCCTCTGTTATGCCCCCAAAAACTCCTTTTAAAGGCCCTTCCAGCCGGTAGGTCTGGCTTAGTATTTGCGAACCAAGTTTTGAATCATGAATATCTTTTTTTATTTTCGGCTGGATTGGAAATGTCCCCAAAAGGACCAGGATAATTGAGATGAAAATTAAGCCCCGGAAGAAAGCCGGAATAATTGATAAATGATTAAGCCATCTGGGCAAGTTGATAACTTTGAGCAGCCTAAAAAGCATCAGGTGGATAGCACCGAAAAAAACCGCTTCGACTAAAAACCAGACTATTAAAAAACCAAAAATTTTAGCCAGGGAGTTAGGTATTTGGAAATTGGCAGTAAAAAATTGGGCGAATTCATTATAAAACCGCAAAGAAGCAATGAAGGCAATTATAAAAGAGGCTGCATCTAAAATTTCGCTTAAGAAATTCCTCCCTATTGCTTCGTAAATAAAGAAAAGGAGCAAGAGAATAATTACAATATCCACCCAATTCATCTAGGTTGAAATTATACTTCAAATTAACTAATTTTCCACTGAGGACGGGGACTTCTGGGCAAAATGCCGGAAGAGGCCATCAATTGTGTAACCAGGAGCTCCAATCATTGCCAAATGAATCTGTGCTACTGAAGGGAAGGGATTTAAAATGCCGGCATCTCTAATCCTTGTATAAATGTGATCATGCTCAATGTCCAGAACAGATTTTTCCCAAACCGGATTCCTGTAAATTATAAAATCCCCCTCGGTCAGATTATCCATAGCAAAAAGCGAACTCAAATACATAGCTCTATCGTATCGGGAAACACCCTTCTTATACCATAATAAATTATGTGCAGTATCGGGCGGAAGATCGTAAGGATAATCGTTGCTTTTAAACACCATCCCGGTCTCATCCAGCTTTCCTCTCAATACCTGCAATATATAACCATGAACGTAAGTTCTGAAGTTCACAGTTTCTCGTCCTAAATCCCCTCTATATAATGCCTGCAAAAAAGGATTTCTTATTAAAACTTTTCTATTGGCCTGGTAATCATGCCTTTCTTCATATAATTGATCAAAATTCTCAGGAAAAAAGGCTTCAGCCGGAACCTCCGGCTTAATGCGAGGCACATCTCTTCGGGTAGGGATAGCTCTCAGGACCACAGGATATAAATCCTTATGCGCATCACTCAAAAAAATTCTCTCTCTTTTTGCCATAACCTATAGTTTAGCAAATCGGATATTAAAAAACCAGTCTCAAAGACTGGTCATTAATTGTGAGCCGACCGGGGCTCGAACCCGGAACCAAAAGATTAAAAGTCTTTTGCTCTACCATTGAGCTATCGGCCCAAAAAACATCGAAGATTATGACATACCTAAAGTCTTTCCATCTAGATATTACAGCATAATCATCGAGCACGAACTAATTTGTTCTATATTGGTTTAAAAAACTAAGATAGAAGTACAAATCAGAGCCAATTATACTTCTTATTAGCCTCATCTGGCAACCAACTTACAGAAAAAGCCCCTTGCGGGGCTTTTTCCCTTCTCGCCATACAAAGTCTTATTGCTAAAACTTCATACATAAACAACTTAGACAGTCAGATATGTTTTAGCGAGAAATCCAGTTTACACTGGACACTTAAAATAACCATTTTCACGCTTACAGTCAACTGATTGAAAGTGTATAAAAGAGTATCTTTTAGAATCTAAACAGCTATTAGAAAATTTCAGGGTTTTTTGTTAAAATTAGCAAGTTCAGGGAAGTGCCATCGTCTTAGAGTATGAAGCGCTATACGGCAACGACCGTTATAGCTTGCGAAATACTTGCAGATGTGGCGCGAACGAAGTGAGGCGCCATCGTCTAGTGGTTAGGACTCTGGGTTTTCATCCCAGCAATCAGGGGTTCGAGTCCCCTTGGCGCTACAAATTAGTCTCAGACTTTGATTTTGAATTTTCTAAGATACTTTTTTCCGTTCTTCAAAGTATACGAAACTTCTAACCGGGCGTCATGAATTCCGGTGTGATAACGGCAGACATTTTTTGAACAGGTCCCGAAGAGAAGTTCGTTAGTGCTGGTCGGTCCTCCTAAATTAAGAGCTCCTGAGGCAGCTTCTTCCTGTTCTGATGTTTTGTATATCAACATGTAGGAAACAGCCAGGGCATTTTGAAGATTTGAGAAATTAACAATCAGGGCCCGCCTGTCTGACCGGAATCTGGGAGAAACCGTTATGGTTGTCCCTCCCGAGCGGGAAACCGTGCTTTTAGCCAATCCTTTTGATATTTGGGGAAGCGTTTTCGCCTCTACGTCTGTCACGTAAACAGTAATTCCCAAAACAAAAGTCAGAGTCAAAACTATTAATTTATTAAACATAATGGAACTAACTAACTATTAAGAATACCATGTTATACTCTTTTTATGAAGCAAAAAAATACGCTGCTGCTTGTAATAGTACTCGGACTAGTTGTGATCGGTCTGGTAATCTTTTTTATTCAGCTTAGAAACCGTGCCTCCGGACCCCAAGTAGAACCTATTTCCATTAAGGAAAAAGCCAAACCCTCAGAAACCCTGATAACCTATACCGATCCGGCCGGATTTGAATTCAGCTATCCTGACAACCTCTCGATATCAAAAACCGAGATAGAAGACCCAAAAGTCTACACGGACCTGGAAGTTTATTCCAAAGACGTAAGCGGCAGCATCAAGTTAAAAATCGCCGATACAAAGATTGCAACCCTTAGTGCCTGGTTAAAAGACAACGGCATACCTGAGTCCAACACCCCTAAAGAAACAAAATTGGGTAACTTAAAAGCTCTGGAGGTAAAAACAAATGACCGGTTAATGTTGGGGGCTTTAGACCAGGGCGTGATTTTTACAGTTGAGGTGCCCCTGGTGGAAGAGGATTTTTGGATGAAAGTGTACGAAAAGGTTATATCCGGCTTTAGCTTCGTTTTAGCGGAGGATGCTGCGGCAACAGGAACCTCGAATTCTTCCGGTTCTGACGTTATATTTGAGGGCGAAGAGGTTGTAGAGTAATTTTCCCAGAAAAAAGCCCGCTTACGCGGACTTCTTTCTAAAACCCGTCTTTGGAAAGTATTATTGCTAATACTCCCGCGTGGTTTGGCATTACTGCCTTGCACTTCTGACAGGCAACCAATATACTTTTCGGTAGATACAGTTTCCTGAAATTCCCTATTTATCGGCTTGCGCTTTTAAAATTTGTATATTGGACTATTTACTTTACTCCTGATTTGCATAACTGTCAACGGATCTTAAAATATCAAAACAGGTCAATATTTTTATAGGATTTATGCAGCCTGAGGTTTTGCTTTTGCGGAACTTTTTGATGAACCTTCAGCAAATGAAGATCTTCTCGGAACCTCTACTCTTCCAGCTCTAGAACGCTGGGCTCTCTCCCCCGATTGATTTACTGATTCAGGACGTAATTTGGCTCCACTTCTGTCATGATGTCTTGATCCTGGACATCTGTCGGGAGTATGTTCTGCAGCAGCTCGACACCTACCGCCTCCCCCCCGACTTCTTCGTTCACCTCTTATATCATGAATTGTTGCTTTATACGCTCTTTCACTATTTCTCACAGCTCCTATACTTCTCCTTTCAGATCTGAATCCTGAAATCTCAACGATTCCTGCTCTTGTCAAGCGCTCAGAAACTACGTCAATTCGACCCGGGGAAACCTCCGCGGGTAACTTTAATTCGACACTAAACAACTGGTTTACAGCCTCAACTCTTCTCATAACAGTGCTATATTATAACCGATTTTATCTATACTATCAAAAAAGAAGGATTACCAGAAACCGATATTTATGCCCTCTGTAATGTTTTTGATGTGCTCAACAACCGGTTTGCCGTTTTTAATATCTATGGCTATCAAGTCAATCCGTAAACCTCCCTTAATTTGCTTTTCTAAAGCATAAAATTTACAGGTTCTTACTAAAGAGCGTAGCTTAGATGTTGTTATGGATTCTATAGCTGATCCAAAATCTTCACCGGCGCGTAATTTAACCTCAATTATCACAGTAGTGTCACCATCAAGGGCAATAATATCAATCTCCCCACCCCTAATCAGATAATTTCTCTCAACTATTTCATAATCCAGTCCCGCTAAAAACTTACATGCCAAGTCTTCACCATATTTTCCTTGTTGTTTGTTAAAACCTGACATCAGAGAAATTTGTCGAGCTTAAACGATTTTCTATGCAAACTTGAAAGTCCGAATTTTTTTATCATTGCCCTGTGCAGACTTGTTCCATAACCTTTGTGCTTGTCAAATCCATAGTCCGGAAAATCAATATGCAACTTCTCCATAAGAGCATCCCGGTAAACTTTGGCAATAATCGAAGCCGCAGCAATTGAAGCGGAGATTTTATCCCCTGAGATAATAGGTTTCTGTTTTTGTGGGCTGATAAATTTAAGCGGAAAGGCATCAATCAGAAAAAAATCGCAGGTTCTGGCTAAATTTTTGCAGGCCAGATAAAAAGCATATTGAGTGGCCCCGACAATCCCCCGTTTGTCTATCAGCTCACTTGAAACCTCACCGATTCCGAATCCGAACGCTTTTTCTTTTATTATTTCAGCCAGCTCACTCCTTTTTTTAGGACTTAATAATTTTGAATCGGCAATTCCCGGAATCAGTCCGGAGTCGGGCGGAAAAACTACCGCCCCGGCTACTAACGGCCCTGCAAAACAACCCCTGCCTACCTCGTCAACACCGCACACTGTACTAAATCCTGAAGACCAAAGAGATTGTTCGATGGAGAAATTAGCATAAATCATGGGAAAAAGTATTAAGTATTATGTATCAAGTATTAAGGAGAAACACAAGTCGAGAAAACTCTAAGCTTTTTGTGCAATATATTTACCTAATGCAAAAAGAGGGGTGTGCGTAATACCTAATACTTACTACTTAATACTAAACCCTGGTGGCCAACTTACCGATTACATCACGAAGGTAGTAAAGCTTGGAACGTCTGACTCCGACTTTACCCGACTTGCCTTTTTTGGAATGTTTGACAATATCGATATCAACCAAGGTTTTAGCAGTCAAAGGCCAGATTCTTTCCACACCTACTCCCCTGTCTCCAATCCGGCGGACTGTAAAGGTTTTGTCCTCATCGGTTTTACCCTGGCAGGCGATAAAAATACCCTCAAACGCCTGAACGCGGGTTTTGCCGCCCTCTTCAATATTGTATTTAACTTTAATGGTGTCCCCGACAGTTATTTTTTTGGTTTTAAAATCAAGCGATAACATAACTTTGGAATTTTATCTTAAAATGAGCTTCAAATCAACAGCTAGCTCAATTTAACCGCCCCGGGACCCAAAATCCCCCGCAATTTTTCCAGCAAAGCAGCCTCGGGATTAACCGTAAACGGCAGATTTAGTCTTTTATGCGAGCCGTTTGAGGGCAATAGTAGTGAAATTGCCATCCCGCCCGGATACTTTTTAAGCTCAGTGTTAATTTGTTTAAGCAAATCTCCTCCGGCATTTTGGGGGATCTCAAGCTCTACCATTTGAGATGAGCTCCCGGATTCTGTTTGCAAGCTGACTTCAACTCCCGGATCAGGCATGGCAGATTCCCGGCGTTGCCTGTCTTCTATAGTACCGGGCCGGCCGGAATCATCGACATCCAGCACGTAAAACTCGTCAGGGTTAAAAACCTCAACAGTGTCCACCAATACCGACAACTCATCCTCCCGCTTATCCAGCTTACCGGTTATCACCACAACTTCTTCTTTATTTAATATCGACTTACTAAGGGCATAAGCTTTAGGAAAAACCACGCATTCGATTTCCGAAGTGCCATCGGAAATTTTAACAAAGGACATCTCCGAAGCGCTTTTTTTAGTCAGAACTTTTTTTACTTCGACAATTACTCCGCCAAAAGTGATCCTTTGGTTGAGGGAATATTCTTCAAACTGGCCGATCCTTGTCTTAAAAGCCTGCTCAATCAGCTTTAATTTGCCTAAATACGGCGGTTCATGCAGGTAAAAACCCAGTAAATCTTTCTCAAAAATCAGCAGCTTATCCAGGTCAAGTTCGGGAACCTCAGGCAGACGCATGTTGGCAATCTCCTGACTTTCCTCCTCTCCGAATAATGAAACCTGACCGGATGAAACCAGCCGGGCATTTTTATGAGCCTGCTCAAGGATCTCGTCCAGATTTAAAAGCAGGGCAGCTCTGGTCCCGAAAGAATCCAGCGCCCCGGCCTTAACCAAACTTTCCAGGGTTTTTCTGTTAACCAGCCTGGTATCAACCCTGGCGCACAGATCGGAAATTGAAGAAAAAGTTTTATCCCCGCGGGCAGCCAGAATTGACTCAATCGCCGATATTCCGACATTTTTAATGGCCGACAACCCGAACCTGATTCCCTGGGTCTGTTCGGCATTTTTGGCTTTTGAGATATTTCTTTCCAATTCTTTTTCAGACAGGGTATCCAAATTCTCGATAGTAAAGCCGACCCCGGAAAACTTGACGTCGGGAGGCATCACCACAATCCCCATTCTTTTACATTCCTCAATGGCGTGGGCAATTTTTTCTGTATTTCCATACTCTGCCGTCATCACCGCCGCCATAAACTCAACCGGAAAGTTAGCTTTCATATAGGCAGTCTGGTAGGAAATCATGCCGTAAGAAGCAGCATGAGCTTTGGGAAAGCCGTAAGCGGCAAAGGGTTCGATCAAGCCCCACAACTCATCGGCTTTTTCTTTAGCCATACCTTTTTCCACCGCACCTTTGATAAAACTGTCTTTTTGTTTGGCCATCTCCGTGGGAATTTTTTTACCCATCGCCTTTCTGAATTTATCGGCATCCAGCCAGGAATAACCGGCAATATTGATGGCAGTCAAAAGCACATCCTCCTGGTAAACCAACAACCCCAGAGACTGCTGCATATATTCTTCCATCCGCGGATCAAAATATTTGATTTTGGAAGGGTCATGTTTTCTCTGGATATAATCGGGGATTGAGCCCATCGGACCGGGACGGTATAAAGCTATCATGGCCATAATGTCATAAATCGTGGTTGGTTTAAGGTCAACCAGCCACTTGGTCATCCCTGAGCCCTCAAGCTGGAAAAGGCCCATTGTTTCTCCCTTGGCAAGTATTTCAAATGATTTCTTATCATCCAGGGGAATATTATCCAGGTCCACTTCAATATTCCGGTTTTTTTTGACAAACTCAACTGCCCGGCCCAAAATCGACAGATTCCTGATACCTAAAAAGTCCATCTTAACCAGCCCGACCGCTTCAGCCGCACCCATATCGTATTGAGTGACAACCTTATCGCCGTTGGCCTCTTTTTGAAGCGGGGTGAACCGGGTTAAAGGCTCCGGGGCAATGACAATACCGGCTGCGTGGACAGATGCATGCCGGACAGTCGATTCAACTTTAACAGCCAGATCCAGCAGTTTTTTATAGGCAGCATCGGTCCGGTATAGATCGGCCAGCTCCGGCACTTCTTTAATCGCATCGGCCAAAGGCTTGTGAAAACCCTGATACGGCGGCGGAACCAACTTGGCGATCCGGTCGACTTCCCCGTAAGGCACCGCCATAACCCGCCCGATATCCCTGATGGCTGCCCGGCCCATCATAGTTCCGAAGGTAACAATATGGGCTACTTTATCTTCTCCGTATTTACCCATGACGTAGCGGATAACATCATCCCGTCTGTCGTCAGCCATATCGGCGTCAATATCAGGCAGGGAAGGCCTGAAAGGGTTTAAAAACCGCTCAAAAGGGATCTTATAGTGGATCGGGTCGATATTGGTTACACCTAGCGCAAAAAGCACCAGCGATCCGGCCGCCGACCCTCTGGTATTAGTAATGATTCCTTCTTTGTTGGCCCAGGTTATAAAATCCTGGACCACCAGAAAATATGTGGCATACTTTTTTTTCTCAATTACCGACAGTTCGTAGTTCAATCTGGTAACCCGCTCCTGCGTCATTTCCATTCTGTCTTTACCCCTGTCAAAAGTTAACTCTTTTAAATAATCAAAGGCGGGTTTACCCTCCGGCACCTCAAAAACCGGGAACCGCGGAGTGCCCAGAGGAATTTCAATATTAACTTTACCGGCAATTTCTACCGTGCTTTCCAGCGCTTCAGGAATTTCTTTAAAGCTTTCCTCCATTTCCCCGGCCGATTTAAGAAACAGATCCGGCGTATCGATCATCCGGAGTCTTTGCATATCGGTCAGGGTTTTACCGGTTTGAATACAAACCAACGCATCCTGAGCAGGTGCATCTTCTTTTTTGATGTAGTGCAGGTCGTTAGTGGCTACCAGAGGTATACCCGTTTTTTTTGAAATGGTTTTGGCAGCTTCCCAGGTTAAATCCTGGATTTGGGCCATGTTTTCCAGATCACGCCGGACTGAATCCTCCAAACCTCCTTTTGCCAAAATATCTTTGTAAAAATGATTTTGGAGTTCTAAATAATAATTACCTTCACCAAAAATCTCCGAATATTCTTTGGCAACCGCCTCTCCTTTGGAAAAATCGCCGGCTTTTAAATTTCTGATAAATTCTCCGGCCGGGCAACCGGATAAACAAATTAACCCTTCGTGATATTGTTTTAACAGCTCCTTATCCACTCTCGGTTTATAGTAAAAACCCTCAAGATGGGAAACCGAAACCAGCTTCATCAGATTCAAATAGCCCTGATAGTTTTTAGCCAGCATAGTCAAATGGTAAGGCTCGGTATCCAATTTTCCTTCCTTGCTCAAGTGGGAACGGGGAGCTACATAAAGTTCACAGCCTATGATCGGTTTGATCCCGGCATCAAGGCAGGCTTTATAAAACTCAATAGCGCCGTACATCGATCCGTGGTCGGTTATGGCCAGAGCTTCCATTCCTAAATCTTTGGCGGCTTTGACGAGTTTCGGAATTTTTGACAGGCCGTCGAGCAGGGAAAATTCGGTATGAGTATGAAGGTGGACAAAGCGGCTCACTTTGATGTCCTCTCTGATGAGCTGTCCTGAGCGATAACGAAGGATCTATATTTCATCTTTATTGCGGTTTCTTGCGGGAACTTAATTCATCCGCGCGACAACCGAAAAAACTTCAGGTCTACATTTTAACAACACCATACCTCATCATTTCAAGTGGCAATCTCTGATATAATTGACATTCTGATATGACAGTCCTATCACCGGAAGCACCACTCATCCGTTTAAGCGATCTAAAAAAAGATTCCCTGCTTCCTCCAAAGATCTCGCTCACTGCGCATGAAATAAGAGCCCACACCTGGAAAGAAATAGTTGATAAAACGGATAAGACAGGAGCCGAGTACGGATCCATAAGCTCTTTTCACAAGGGAAAGGTTTATCATGGTGGAGTTTCCAAAGGTCATGCCGAAAGACCCGATCACGAAGGCCCTCCAGGCTCAAAAGAACGGGCCGGTTGGGGCCCCTCTCTTTTTCCTCATGGCCTATCTTCCTGGCGCTACATTAACGGAATGGAAGATATATTGATGATTCACGGCCACCCGATGCCTTCTGAGGTAGACCACATCAAAACCACCCATCATTCAATAACCGATGTTAAGTATTTCTTTGACTCAAACCTCTGGGCAAGCATAGTACTTGACAGGGGTGGAGCCCATTTATTGCGTAGATATTCGCAGAGATTTAAAGAAACAATTGACGCGAAAAAACTGGTTGGGCAATCATATGAAGGCAAAGAAAGAGTCATAGAAGTCATATCCGCACTGGGAGAAAAAATGGAGCCTTACGGAATCCAATATTTCTATACCCCGGAGATTAATTTTACAGAAGGCGGAATTGTAGTTTTTACCGATGCAAGGTTTCTGGAAAGAAAAGTAGAGGAATCAGCCCCGAGATCAGCTTAACAATTTCTTTAAAATCTCGTTAGTTTTACCTGCATCAGCCTTGCCTTGAGTTTTTCGCATGACTCCTCCAATTAATGCTTGAATTGCTGTCTCCTTGCCGGATTTATAATCAGAGACTGATTTTTCATTTTCAGCAATAACCTCTTGTGCGATTTTTGAAAGCTCTCCTTCATCCTCTATCTTTCCTGATTTCTTTTCTTTGACTGCCTGGACTATTTCATCAGGGGAGACTTTTAATGGATCCAACTTCTGGTTTGCTAAATAATTTGCTATTTCCTTTGCCGGAACGTCTTCTTCAGATCCCAGCTTCACAGCCCCATCGAATAACTCAGCTAAAGTTTCTTCTCCTGCTAAAGTTTCTGCAACAACCTTAGTGATTCCGTATTCGGCTATATACCGCTCAATCCTTTTCATAGGTAATTCAGGCAAGCTTTCCTGTATTTGCTTAATACTTAATACCTGATACTTAATACCAGGCAGATCCGGTTCCGGGAAATATCTGTAATCGTTGGCTTCTTCCTTGCTTCTTTGGAGAAAAGATTGTTTTTTAGCTTCGTCCCAGCCTCTTGTTTCCTGGGTTAATTTTTCACCCTTCTCCAAAGCCTCAATCTGGCGTTTTATTTCGTATTCAACCGCCGCAACCATAAATCTGAATGAATTTATATTTTTCAACTCTACTCTATAATTTGGTAATTCAAATTTTTCATCACTTGTTACTTGTTCCTTGTCACTTGTCACTTTGCGAACGGATACGTTCGCTTCCAGCCTCATATCGCCTTTTTCCATATCGGCATTAGAAACCCCCAGGTAACGGAAAATTTGCTGGAGTTTTTTAGCGTAATCGCGGACTTGCGCAGAATCTGTAAAATCCGGTTCAGTCACGATCTCAACCAACGGGACTCCTGACCTATTGAAATCAATATTTGTTACACCTCCGAGGTGTGACAACTTGCCAGTGTCTTCCTCTTGATGGACCCGGTTAATCCTGATTTTTGATTTTTCCCCGGATTCAGATTCAACTTCGATCCATCCTCCGGTGCAAAGCGGCCATCTTAATTGGGAAATCTGGAATCCCTTCGCCAGATCGGGATAAAAATAATTTTTTCTTTCGAATAAGGAATCTTCGGTTATGGAACAGTTCAGTGCCAGACCGATTTGGATGCATTTTTTTAATGCCTCTTCGTTTGCAAAAGGCAGAGCTCCGGGTAATCCTAAACAAACCGGACAAGTGTGGGTATTCGGCGCTTTGCCGAAATAATCCGCACTGCAGGCGCAGAACATTTTAGAACGCGTATTTAACTCAACATGGACTTCAAGCCCAATCACCGGTTTATAACTGGACATTACTTCCTTTCCCTGTTATTTGATCGAATAAGTTTTGATACAACCGAGGATTTCTTCTTTCCTTAAGGACCTCTGCCATTCTCGGAACAAATCTCATGAAATACACGACCTCGGCTAAGTCTTGAAAATTAACATCCCAACGCCCAATCTCATGAGCTGAGCCGCCATCTCCCCATCTCACAAATCTAGCAACATTTACTTGACCTAATTCTTCGCCTCTATGATAACTTAGGTATAACCGTCTTGCTCTAAAATTAGCAGCCTCAACTTGTTCCTCAAGATTAGGCCCGACTATGCCTGCTTTTATAGCCAACAGGCGCTCTCTGATTTTATCCCCAATAT
>Ga0209542_10015431_pt1 | contig 12825 bp, 12 predicted proteins | sample RifCSPhighO2_01_FD_184028 | JGI IMG/M metagenome (GOLD analysis project Ga0209542, IMG submission 184028) | Soil microbial communities from Rifle, Colorado - Rifle CSP2_plank highO2_0.1 (SPAdes) (version 2) | ecosystem: Environmental > Terrestrial > Deep subsurface > Rock core/Sediment ...
GCCGTCAACGAGCAGGACCGGATGGCCGGCTTCCCGGGCAGCGCATGTGGTCTTGCAGGCGAGTCGGAACCGGAGTTCGTCCATGCTCCGGTAGAAGGTAGTCGTGAGTATTGCCACTGCACTCGGATCGTACGAATCGTAGCCCACGCGGGGCCTCCTTTCGCGATTGGTTTACGGCAGTACGTGCGTAAGCACGGTACCGGCACCCTTGCAGTTCTTGCACTGCAGCCCCTTTTTGCCCGCACATGCGAAGCAGGGTGCACGTCGCGGCTTCACGAGAACCCTTCCTCTTTCCCCGCACACGAGGCAGGACCCTCCCATATACAGGGACGGAACTCGTCCCGTTCCCCTGCACGTCGAGCACTTCTTCGTCTTCGGCCTCTTTTCCATCGTCCGCATCTCCTTTCCCCTTGCGATAGGTTTCACCTGACAAAGTTCTTTCCAGGGCAACAGTCATTAATCCGTACATTACTCCTTTTAGAAAGTCAAGGGGGTTCGACGAAGAAGATTTTGCTATAGTGTGCATTGTGAAAATTGCCATCATTGTCCGGCGGCTTGATGTGAAAGGCGGAACGCAACGCCAAGCCCTTTCGCTCGCGAACGAGCTCAAAAAACGAGGGCACGAGGTAACGCTCTACGCGTTTTTTTATTCGGCGGAAAAATGCTATCCCGATCTTTTGACTCCGTTCAAGGCGGTAGTGCTTGATCCCGCAGTCGCGCGTCCGCCGGTGTTTCCCCGGCTCGCGAACATTCCTCTTCTCCGATACCTTGCGACCATTGTTGCCATCCGCCATGAAACAAAATCAGCCAAGGCCCTTGCCCGGCTCATTGACCCCGATACCGAACTTTTGAATCCGCACGATCGCGTGGCCCACCGCGCGGCCGCGTTTTTCAAGCGGCGCCTTCGGGACATTCCCTCGGTATGGAATACGAACGACACCCACTCCATGCTCTGGGGCGTGGACAAGCTTGCGGACATTGATCCGGCATACGATCAGCCGCGGTGGAAACGCGCTCTGTATCGCCTCCGCGACGGGTACGAAAACGCCCGCTATATCGGAGCGCAGGACGCAATCGTGGTCGTTGACGAATTCAATCGCGGACTCATGAAGAACTATTTTGGCCGCGACGCGATCGTGGTGCGGAACGGCCCGAATATGGATCACTTCGCCTACCGCGAGCGCACGCCGCCGTCAGCAGCGGTACGGCTTTTGACGAGCGGGATTTTTTTCCCGCATCGGAGGTTCGAGGATGCGATCGGGGCCGTAAAAATTCTTCGTGACGAAGGGATCAATGCCACGCTCAATATCATTGGCGACCCCGAAAGCGATCAGGCGTACGCCGAAAAACTCCGCACCCTTGTCGCGGGGCAAGGACTAGGGGATCACATCCGCTTCCTCGGCAAGGTTTCGGAAGAGGAGCTTGTCCGGCGCTACCGAGAGGACGATATCTACCTCTACCCGCACCATCTCCAGTCCGACGGGCTTTCACCGTTCGAGGCCCTGGCCTCGGGTATGCCCATTATTGTTTCCCGAAGCGCGGGGGCCCATGAAGTCGTCCGCGATCGCGAAACCGGCCTCATCGTGAACCCGAAAGACCCCGAGGGGATCGCGCGGGCGGTGCGCGATGTACTCGAGCACCCAGAACTTTACCGGAAATTGAGCGCCGAAGGCGCCATGTTCGTAAGGGGAAATTTTTCGTGGCAGAAATATACGGACGGGATGCTCGCGGTCTATCAGAACGTTCTGCAACCTCAGTAGGAGCGATTTTTTTTCCTACGAATTACGAATTTCTGCGAATGACGAATGTATCCGGTCGTGTTCGTCATTCGCAGGTCTAGCGCGGCACCCGGAGCTCGAGATATTCGCAAAGTGCCATGCGCCACGGCTGGAGCTTCGGAAGTTTCGTGTTCAAAAGCACGTTCGATGGCGCGCGCGGAGTCCTAAAAAAATCATGAAGCTTCGCGGGTTTGAGGCGTACGGTTTCTTTGGGTATCGCGAAATAACTTCGGATTTCCTCGATCACGTCCATCACCGTTGCTTCGCCTGGCGCGACTTCGTTGGCGATGTGGTAGATTCCGCTCGGTTCGCGGTTGGCGATCAATGCATCGAGGGATGTTGCAAAGTCGCGCGTCCAGGTGGGGCTCCGCCACTGGTCTTCGGCAACAACGAGGTCTTGCCCGGCGTGGAGCGCTTCGGCGAATTGCTCCACAAACGTTGGGCGGCCTTCTCCGAAAAGCCAGCTTGCGCGAACAACATACCAGCGCGCGAGCGATTCCGGATGGTTCGCGGCGAATGTAGCGACAACGCGCTCGGCTTCGGCCTTGGACTTCTGGTAGACGGTGTCGGGTTTGGGCTCGTCGTGTTCTTGATAGCCGTTGATCGCGAATCCGCCGTTCCACCGGCCGAAGATCTCCGAAGAACTGACTTGAATGAACTGTGGCGGCGCCGGGAGCTCGCGCGCCGTCTCAAGGAGGTTCGCAACGCCGTCACGGTTGACCGCCCAGGCGCGATCCGGATCGGCCTCGCACTGGTCTATGCTGATGATGGCCGCGGCGTTGATGATGACGTCGGGCGAGAATGCGCGAACGGCGCGGCGCACCGAGTCCGCGGAGGACACGTCAAGTTCGGCGCTCGGGGGTGCAGCAACCGTGTTATGGTTACGTTGCAGATGTCGGGCGAGTTCGCTCCCGAGCAATCCCGCGCCTCCGGTGATGAGGATGTTCATGTCTGTCTTACCATAGCCGCCGGAAACAGCGGATACAGGAGTCGCTGTAGTAGGGGAGTATCCTCGCGCGTCTGCAGAAAAACATTCGACGGGACATCTTCAGGGCATGATTCGGGTGTTGCGTTCGCCAACATTCTCCGCAGTCGAGCGCACCCGATTGGACCGGGAGGTATGTCATACTTGAGATATGGTACCCACTTCCGCGCATCACGACAAGCCAACCTTTTCCCAGCTGCTCATATGGGGAACCGTCCGCGGATATTTTTGGTCGGGAATCGGCCAAGCGTTGAGCGCGGCGAATGCATTCGTCGTTATCGCGGCGCTCTCCGTATACGAATTCGGCTTGTACCAGCTGGTTCTTTCCGTCATCGCCATTGCTGGTTCTCTGTTAAGCGGCCTTTTCGACGATGTGCTCGCGAATGATGTCGCGCGTTCGTTCGCCGAAGGCCGGCGGGACTACGCGAAACGGCTCTTCCTCGAGTATGCGAGTTTCAAAATTGCGCTCGGGATCGCGGCGTTTCTCGTGCTCTTCGCGGGCGCCCAGTTGATCGCGGTGCACTACGATAAGGACATTGCAACGCTCATCCGCATCGCAAGCATGTTTTTCGTCATCAATGCTATTAGTGAGGTTGCTTCGATTTTCTTCCGCACGACGATTTCCTATCGCGCAATGGGCGCCGGCGCAGTTCAGGAATTCGTGCGCTTGGCGTTGCTGCTTACGTTCTGGGCCCGGCACGCGCTCGCGCTCAAGGAACTTTTTATCATATCCATCGTTACGACCGGGGTATCTTTTCTCTATGTCGGATGGTCGTTTTCGCACGAGTATCGGCGGGCGTTCGGCAACATTTCCATGAAGCGTGCGTGGCTCATGGTCGGCATCGTACGTCAGTATGGGGGTTGGATTTTGATGCGCTACGGGGTCTCCAAGGTTTTCAAGCAAATTGACCCGATCCTGGTGCGTATTTTCCTGAGCACCGAAGCGGTCGGCATTACCTCCGCGGCCACCACCGGGTTTACGTACCTGCAGCAGGTGTTCCCGCTCCGATCCGTGACAACGCTTCTCCCGCGGATTATCGGCGACGAGGCGCGTTTCAGCAGCGCGTATCGGCGAGGCATCAAATACCTTTTGTGGATCGGGTGCGCTGCGGTGATCGCATCGGCCGTCGCGGTACCGGTCGGCATTCTTATCGTTCTCCCGAAGTATCAATCGGCAATTCCGCTTTTCCTGTTGATTCTCGTCAACATCCCGCTCTACGGCATGTATAAGTTTCAGAAGTCGTCTCTGATCGTCCTCCGTGAGCAGAAAATTCTTACCATGCGCCTCCTCACCGAGGGAATCGTTACCGCCGCTATCCTCGCCGCGCTCCTGCCGATCATCGGCATCTACGCAATTGCGGTGGATATTTTCTTGAGTTACAGCTGGCGGGTCTATTTTAATACCCATATGCTCGCTCGCCGTTATCCCCATCTCCGGCTTTCCCTCCGGGAACTTTTCTCCTACAAGGCCGAGGATAAGCAGTTTTTCATCCAGGCCTTTCGAGAGCTCTTCCGGCAGAGGGCGTGGTTCCGGCAGGTTCGCGCAGGCGATGTATGATATTACATGGACGCAGTGCCTCCGGGCATGCATTCTTTTTCTGGGAAAGCCACTGCCGCCGTACGGGAAGGGGGATTGCTGCGGTTTGATGAAGCGGTCACGAATGCGGAGCTGTTGAAGGTGCGTGCAGAGATTGGTCTCGGCGCATCAGCGCATACCATGAACATCAATACGACATACTACGTACCTGCATTCGCGGAACGAAAGCAAGACGTGGAGGCAAGTTGGGATTTCGTATCGCTCCTGAAAGACGATCAATGCGCGATCGGCTTGATGCTGGTCATCCGCGGGGGGATGAGCGGTCTTTCGGGTGATGCGAAGAAGCGACAGTATGAACATTTTGCCTCATTGACAAAACGCGAAGGGGAGATGCCGGTGATTGTCATGGTCTCGAATTTCCCCCTCGGCGACTTGGATTTTTACCATGTGCCAGAAAAATCAGCCGAGCATATACGACGCGCGATAGATTTTGCGGCTGGTTTGCCGAGGAGAGCCGGGGCAATTGTGACTTTCCATCTGAATTCGCTCCTGACTCCCGAAGAATGGCAGGGCGCCGGAACGACGCCGGAGAGCCGTTTTATTTTTTTCGAGGAATATTTTACCCGCGTTGTCGCTCCGTCCCTGGCCGAGGTCGCAGCGTATGCAGGAGCGAAGCGCATTCCCGTGAAGGTCGAGACGACGCCCGTGCCCGAGTTTGGCGATCGGGCACGGGAAGCGGCATTACAGCGATTGGGGAATCCCTATCCGCTCTATTCGGGGCGAGGGTTCGGGCGTCTTCGCCGGCTGGGCCTTGGAATTGCTCTCGATCTTTGCCACACCTCTACGCTATACCGAGCGGCGTCGCTGGATTGGCAGCGGAACCCCGCATTCTATGAAATATATAAGGGGATTTTTCCGGAAGATCTGGGGCGACTTCGCGCCAAGGGGCTGACGGATGAGGTCTCTGCGTTGGCAGAGGGTGATGTTGTGCATCTCAACGACGGCAGAGGGCTTTTTGATCCGGCGCGCGGCGTCGCGCACGAAGAGGGCGTACCGCTGGGGGAGGGTGATATCGGAAACCTGCCGGAGCTCATGCGGAGTATGACTTCAAAGGAGCTCCACGTAGTGTTCGAAATCAACGAGACCGATTACGGAACACGGCCAAATCTAAAACGGTCGATCGATTTTTTCAGATCGGCGATGCAAACGAAAGGGGGATAGTGCGGTGGCAGATCTTTCGAATCGTTTGGGCGAGATTCTCCGCGCCTATCACGCGACCGGCGCTCCGAAGAAACCCGTTCCGTATTCGGTTGACGGTCGTACGGCCTGGAACCTGCGGATGACCCTGGGGTCTCCGGGCGAGCACGAGCTTACCCTGCGAAACCTTCGGGTCGGTGATGAACGGTTGCTCCGATCGTTCCGGGACGAGTTGAGCCCGCGTTCGCGGGAACTCTTTTGCCCGTACCCCTGGGACGACGAGAGCCGGCTCCTGAAAGCATTCGAGACCGCGGTTGTTGCAGCGGAGAAGAGAGTTGACGTCTCCTATCTCATGCTGATCGCGGGACGCCCCGTGGGTCACTTTTTTCTCTGGAAGGCGGGCGGCAACGACCATTCGCGGCGACACGGCGTCGAAGTTCCGGAGTTGGGAGTTGCTCTTGGCGACGGCTTTCAAGGGCGCGGCCTCGGGTATCTCGCCGTTGAGATCCTGAAAGCCGTTGCCGAGCATCTTGGGAGCGATGCCATCGAGCTCACGACCGCTCCCTCGAACGACGCGGGATGGCGAACCTATCGGAAAGCCGGTTTCGCGTTCCGGGGGATGATCCAAAACCCACTTGAAGCCGATGTCACCGCGGTAACCGCAGGAGAGGTGCGGGCGACGAAATTTCGAACGGAGCGCCAGATGGCCTTCATCATCAACGAGGCCAAGCGCAAAGAGGTTCTGGCGTATCTCGCCGAGAAGCGAGGTGTCTCGTAGGTGCGGCTGGCCCAGCGTTCTTCGAGAGCCAGGGATTTCATTCCGAGAAATTTGCAACAGGCCCGAACGGTATTCCACCGCGCGGGCTTTTTCATAGAACATTGGCCTGTGCTCGTCCACGCCGTATCGAACGAGATCGAGCAAGTATTCGTGAGGAATCTGTCATCATGGGTAATCAGGAACTGCATGGTACTCTTGATGTATTGGGAAACAAGCCCTGCGTGAGAAGAGGTAGTATGCAACGAGCGGCGAACCATGCGCGATCAAAGAACCCTCTTTATTACCAGTTTTCATCCGCTCATTATGCGGAATATTTTAGCTACTCCCGTACTCGACGAACTCCTGGAGAAAAACGTTCGCGTCGTCGTATTTGCACCCGAGAAAACGAAATTTTATTTTGAATGGGAGTTCGGGTCGCGCGGCGTTATCGTGGAGAGCGTGAGTCGCGCGCCAACATGGCAGGATCGTTTGTTCCGATATTTTTCACTTGCGGCGCTCAACACCCGGGCGCTTGCCATAAAGCGGAAGACGGAACTTGACGGCAGGGGGACGTGGCTTGCGCCGATCCTGGGGCGGAGCCGCATCCTCCGCGCGTTCGTCCGCATACTCGAGCGGCGGCTGATGCCGCGGAATCGGTTTTCTGATTTTTTTGAAAAATACCAGCCGACCGCCGTTTTTGTAACCGATGTTCAGTCGGCGAATGACGTGCGCCTGTTGCACGAAGCGAAGGCAAGGGGGATCCCCGCGGTTGGCATGGTGCGATCGTGGGATAACCTCACCTCGAAGGGATTCATTCGGGTGATACCCGATATGTTGCTCGTGAATAACGACGTTGTTCGGGAAGAAGCCGTTCGGCTTCATGATGTTCCGGCTGATCGGATTCGGGTCGTGGGTATCCCGCATTACGACGCCTACATAACCAACCGGAGGTCGTCGCGCGAAGAATTTTTCAAAAGGATCTCGGGTGATCCCGCGAAACGGCTGATTGTATTTGCGCCAACCGGAGATCGCTATCTTGCCGAAAATACCGTTGATCTCGATGTCGTCGCCATCCTCCGGGAGTATGCGCCGCACGATTGCCAAATTCTTGTGCGCCTGCCGCCGCATGACCACGTGGCGTCCCTCGAGACGCTCGCGAGTGACGATCGGGTCATCATCGAGCGCCCCGCCCCGCCCTACGCGACCGTGAATCCCCGCAAGGTTGAATTCGATTTCGAGATGGATCGCCATCTTGCCGATACACTCGCCCATGCATCCCTCGTCATCAGCGGCCCTTCCACCATTGCCATCGACGCCGCGGTTTTTGATACGCCGATCATCTTGACGGCATTCGACGGCTTTGCCGCGCGACCCTATCGGGAGAGTGTTCGGCGCTATTTTGACTACGAACATCATCAGCCGATCCTGGCGAGCGGGGGTGCTCGTGTGGCGCGAACCGTGGCCGAATTTCGGCAATACCTCAAAGAGTATCTTGCCAATCCCGAGCTCGATCGCGCGGGACGAAAAAAAATTGTCGCAACCGAGTGCTGGCGCATTGACGGCAGGTCGAGTCATCGCGTTGCCGAGGCGTTGCTCGCAGCGATGGGCCATCGCGGTGAAAAATCGGCATAGATGACCTCTATGTTTCACGAAAAGCGAGTACTGGCAATTATTCCCGCGCGCGGCGGAAGTAAACGTGTGCCGCGAAAGAACATTCGCCTGCTTTGCGGCAAGCCGCTGATATATTATGCTGTGGACGTTGCAAGAAGGACGCCCGCTATCGACCGGACGATTGTTTCAACCGATGATGAAGAAATTCGGGATATCGCGCGGCGCCTTGGAGCCGATGTGCCGTTCCTTCGTCCAGTTGAGATTGCTCGCGATGATACCCCGGACGCATCGGTCCTGAAGCACGCACTCGAAGTTCTCGAGGAACAGGGCGAACACTTTGACTATGTATTCAACCTTCGTCCAACGACACCGTTTCGAATGCCGGAAGACGTTGCACGCGCGCTGGAGACCGCAGTAATGAATCATTTCCCGCTGGTTCGGAGTGTCACGCGCGCCCGCGGAGTCGGGCACCCCTACTGGATGTATCGAACCGTTGGAGCCCGCCTCGAACCCTTGTTGCCAAACATAGATATCGGCAGGTACTACCAGAGCAGCCGCCTGCCGAACGACGTCGTTGCCCTCAATGGCGTGGTGGATCTTTTCACCGCCGAACACCTCCGGGAGTCGGCAACGCTCTATCAAGCGGACTCGATGGGATTTATAGAGATTCCCCCCGAGCGCGCGCTTGATATCGATGAAGAACGCGACCTCATCGTAGCCGAAGCGCTCATGCAGCACTATGGAATTCACGTTCGCGAAAGCAATTAAGATAGGATCAAGGGTGGTCTCTCACAATCGGGCTCCGTTTTTTATTGCTGAAGCCGGAGTCAACCACAATGGCGAGCTCGATTGTGCGTACCGCCTTATCGACGCAGCAAAGCGAGTTGGAGCTGATGCGGTAAAATTTCAATCGTTCCGCGCAGAGCGGCTGGTCAGCAAAAAAACACCGAAGGTCGCCTATCAGCAAAGCACCACCAATCGAGACGAGACCCATTACGATATGCTGAAGAAGCTCGAGATCGATGAGCAATTCCAGCGCAAACTCTTTCGTTATTGCCGAGAACAACGGATACTTTTTCTCTCAACTCCCTATGACGTCCCGAGCGCGCGGTTCCTCGATCGCCTCGGCGTCCCTGCGTTTAAGATTGCATCCGCCGATATCGTGGATCTCCCGCTTCACGAATTCGTTGCTTCAACGGGGAAGCCCGTAATTTTTTCCGTCGGTATGGCATCGCTTGGGGAAATTGAACACATACTGGCCATATATCGCCGGCACCAGAACCCCAAGGTAATCATGCTCCACTGCGTCTCAAATTATCCGGCAAGCGCCGAGAGTCTCAATCTTGCGGTGATCAATACGCTCCGCTCGGCATTTGGAACGCTTGTTGGCTATTCGGATCATTCTCTCGGCAATGTCGCTGGAATTGTTGCGGCCTCCCTCGGCGCATGTGTGTTCGAGAAACATTTCACGCTCGACAAGAACGCACCCGGGCCGGATCATCAGGCCTCGGCAGAACCGGAAGAGTTCCGTTCGTTGGTTTGCGCAATTCGTCTCGTGCCGCATGTTTTCGGCAGTTCGGTAAAAATTGTCCAAGCCGAAGAAGCGAGCATGCGTTCGATTTCGCGAAAGTCCCTTGTTGCGCTCTCGGATATTCCGAAGGGTGTTCGTATCCGGCAGCATATGCTCACCTTGAAGCGTCCGGGTTCGGGGATACCGTATACGGAGCTCCCCGGCGTCATTGGGCGACGGGCCGCGCATTTGATTCGGAAGGACTCGCTTATTTCGTACGATTCTTTCGTCTAGCGGTGGGGGAGCGTATGGATTCAGGAGCCGATCGTCAAGACATTTCTATGCAATACTATCCGGTGGTCGAGCCGTCGATTGGCGCGCTTGAAAAAAAATACGTGAACGATTGTTTGGATACCGGCTGGGTCGGTTCGTGGGGGAAGTATATCGGTGAATTTGAAAAGGCCTTTTCCCGTTTTCATAAAAGCAAACACGCAATCACCACGTCCAATGGCACCGTGAGTCTTCATTTGATTTTTCTTGCGATGGGCATCGGCGCCGGCGACGAAGTCATTGTTCCCGATTTTACCTATGTGGCTTCGGCAAACGCGGTTCGTTATGTGGGTGCGACCCCCGTTTTCGTTGATTGCGAGCCGGATACGTTCAATATCGATCCCGATGCAATTGAGGAACGGCTGACGAGAAAGACGAAGGCAATCATGGTCACTCATATCTTTGGCAATCCATGCCGCATGGATCAGATTATGTCGATTGCTCGTCGTCATGGAATCCCGGTCATCGAGGACGCCGCGCAGGCCCACGGCGCACTGTTTCGGGGCAGGTTGGCGGGCAGTTTCGGGTATGCCGGTTCTTTTAGTTTTTTCGGGAGCAAAACAATCACGACCGGCGAGGGAGGAATGGTGGTGACCAATGCGAAGCAATTCTCAGAAAAGATCCGCCTTTTGAAAAATCAAGGGCAATCACCGCGCCGCCGTTACTATCACGAAGTTCTCGGGTATAACTACCGGATGACCAACATACAGGCCGCAATTGGGCTGGCTCAGCTTCAGCGCCTACCCTCCATTGTAGCGGTAAAACGGCGCATGCACGGCTGGTATCAGAAATATCTTGCGCCGCTTGCCGATGAGGACGTGATTCGTTTTCAGGAAGAAACGCCCGGCGGGAAGGCAACATGGTGGGTGAACGCAATTGTTTTGAGGAATGCGCCGGTTGAACGTCTTGCAAAAAAACTCGCACAGAGCGGCATTGATACGCGCCCCCTTTTTGTTCCGATGCATGAGATCCCGCACTTGAAGAGACACGGCGATTTTCCAAACTCGAAAATGTTATCCCGAGAGGGTATTATTTTGCCGAGCGGAGTTGCGCTCGCCGAAAAGGATGTCATGCACATCTCGGAAAAGGTTACAAACATTCTTCACCGTATGACGGCGTGATGGACGACGGATATGATTACCCTGCGGACCATCAAAAACTTAAAACGGCGACCGCCGCCTGCCGTTGCTTTTCTGTTATGGCGCCTGCATTTTCATCGCGTGCTTTCTCGGCTTATCGCCCGGATCATTCTCGACCACAACAAAGAGAAAGTTTCTTCCGGCAAAAACACATCGGCAATTCTTACGATTGAGAAGCTTATTTTTTCAGACGACGTAGCGGCGTTGGAACGGCATGGTTCAAAATATTTTTTTCTCCGATATCCGACCTTTTTGCGTCTCATGCTGCTTCGCGTGATGTGGCCGGAAGAGATGCGGGAACAGGGCGCATTTTATCCCAAACGCGGTGCGTATCAAAAACTGCTTCTGCGGCTTTCCGGTGTCTTCGGCGGCGTTCTCGATGAAATTGAAAGACGAGCGCCCCTACACGTTGTTGCCCTTCTTACGGGAAATATCGATTATAGCCATGATTATCCATGGATTCGGGCTCTCCATGCGCGCGGCCGAAAGTTTATCGTCCTGCAAAAAGAGTCGGTTATTTATTCACCGCTGTATAAAGAAACCCGCCGGCAGGTTTTTGCAAGAGACAATTTTATATTCGAGGGTGACGCCGTTTTATTTTATAATACGATAGCCAAGGAAACGTATATTGAAACGGGGCCAGTAACGGCGAAGCAAGCCAGGGTGACCGGTTGCCCGCGGGTGGATGATCTTTTGAATGAAACGTTCGAGACAGACTCCGGCAATTTTATTCTGGTTGCCACGTTTACCGACCCTCTGTATAAGGCGGGCGGGTTGTGGGATGAAGTCGTGAAAACGATTGTCGACGACGCCTTTCTGATGAAGAAGGTTATTTTCAAGTGCAAGCATCCGCTTGAAATGGCTGCGTTACAAAAAGCATTTCCTGGAATACATGCAGTGTGCGGCCCGATACAGAATTATTTTAAGAAAAATCCGTCGCTGTTCGTTTGTTTTAACTCGACGACCGGTCTTGAAGCAATGATACTGGGCATTCCGGTGGCGGTGCCATGGTGGGGAGACGGAAAAAAGCTCGGTTCGCTCGCGCTCTTTGGCGAGCATACGCGGGATTTTCATTTCCTTTCCGAGAATCGTGAAGCGTTTGTTCATATTCTTACCGACGCTGTACAAGGCCGACAAAATCTTGGGAACAATGCCAACTGGCGCCGTAATCAAGCAATGCGTGATTTTATTGAGGCGCGGTACTCGCTTCTCGACGGTAAAAATTGTACGCGTACACTTGCGGCGATTGACGATATCATTTCTGGCGCACCACTTATGCATAAATGAATAGTTGGCGCATCCCGAGCGCGATGCGGAGAAACGAGAGCGCTTCGTGCGCGGGTATCGAATGGTATCGAACACCTGATGACGGTATGACGTATCGGTGGACGGTTGGGGCCATTTCTCATATCATGCACAGTGGGCGTTCGCATGCGTCTGAATGCCGAATTTTTCCCCGGCGAATGGTTTCCGTAGGTCGTTTACTCATTTATCAGACCCGTTGCCTTTTAACAGTACCCTTCGACCAGAAGCGGTGGAACCGGATGGAATCGGGCAGGTGGGTTCTCGTGGAGCACGCGATCGGCGGCATCAAGCACCTCGGCGTCGTTTCCCAGGTATTCCGTAGCCGGGAACCGGGGTTCGACGATCAGACGATGCCATCTCCTGCGGACTTCGGAATTACCACCTCGCGATGAGTGATCATTCGGAAGACCGAAGAGGACTGTTTTGCAGAAAATATTATTACGCAACAGGTCTATTGTGTGTATGAAAAAAGTCAAGATGAGCGGAAATAGAGAAGTATATCCCTATAACGAGCCATATATTATTGCCGAGATCGGATCAAACCATAATGGCGACATGAACTTGGCTCGTCAGATGATTGATGCGGCCCTCGACTGTGGCGCTGACGCGGTCAAGTTTCAATCATGGACTCCCTCGTCTCTCATCGCCAAAGAGGAATATGACCGAAATCAGAAGT
>Ga0209542_10015432_pt1 | contig 12824 bp, 8 predicted proteins | sample RifCSPhighO2_01_FD_184028 | JGI IMG/M metagenome (GOLD analysis project Ga0209542, IMG submission 184028) | Soil microbial communities from Rifle, Colorado - Rifle CSP2_plank highO2_0.1 (SPAdes) (version 2) | ecosystem: Environmental > Terrestrial > Deep subsurface > Rock core/Sediment ...
CTCTCCGTTTAAGGTATCGTATTTTCTAGCTACGGTCAGGAGTTCTTTAAGATTCTCCATCTTGTCCTCGGTATTATCGTACAACTCCCTTTTTGCAACTAAATTTTTAAGATAACCTTCGTAATCGACTCTTTTTAAAACATATTTTATAATCGAAGTTAAATTCTTACCATTTTTGATATCTAATAAATCAACCAAGACTCTTTTAAACTCGGTTAAAGATTTGGCTTGTTTGGTGTCGCCTTTTTCTTTGGCCAGAACCCCAATTGATTGAATCAAATCCTTCCCGTTAATTGCGGTAATTTTGTTAAAAGTTGTTTCACCTATTCCCCTTGTGGGAACGTTATATATCCTTTCAAAACTGATTAGATCGGTCGGGTTTACTATGAATTTTAGATAAGACAAGATGTCTTTTATTTCTTTTCTCTCATAGAACCTGATTCCCCCTATGATTTGATATGGAAATCCTCTAGTGATCAATGCTTCTTCGATAGCTCTTGATTGAGCATGAGTACGATAAAGAACAGTAAAATCTTGTATTTTATACTCATCTTTTTCTAAAAAACCATCTATTTTGTCAACTATAAATTCAGCCTCAGCTCGTTCGTTTAGAGTTTCTTTAACATTAATTTTCTCTCCTTTTGTGTTTTCAGTCCACAATTCTTTTGGAACTTGAGTTTGGTTTTTTGATATTATGTTTTGAGCTGCAGCCAAGATGTTTTTGGTGGAACGATAATTTTGTTCAAGAAAAATAACCTTAGCATCAGGATAATCTTTTTGAAAATTTAAGATGTTTCTAATATCAGCATCACGAAAAGCATAGATTGATTGAGCATCGTCGCCTATTGCAAAGATATTCCTGTTTTTAGCTGAAAGAAGCTTTGTGAGGGTGTATTGGTCATGACTAGTATCCTGATATTCATCCACTAGGATGTATTTCCAAAATTTTTGATACTTTTCTAAAATTTCAGGATTTTGTTTGAATATTTTGACTGTCAAAACAATTAAATCGTCAAAATCCAAACCGTTCATTTTTTTAAGTTCGGCTTGGTAGTTGTTATAGATTCTAGAAACAATTTTTGTGAAAAACTCCGTAGGTTTGTAATTTTCGGGGAAAATCAGATCAGTTTTAAGTTTTGATATTTTATTTAAAATTAAACGCGGGTTATATTGTTTAGAATCAATTTCCAGATTTGCCATAGTTCTTTTCACCAGGCTTAACTGATCATTAGTATCAAAAATTGAGAAATTTGATTTATATCCTAGTATAGAAATTTCTTTTCTTAATATTCTTAAACAGATTGAGTGAAAAGTTCCGATTGTCGGTGTTTGAAAATTGGAAATTGAAAATTGGAAATTGAGGAGATGAGAAACCCTGTTTTTCATCTCCTGAGAGGCCTTGTTGGTAAAAGTAATTCCTAGAATTTCATTGGGTCTAATTCCTTGAGAGATTAGATAAGCTACCCGATGAGTCAAACAGCGAGTCTTACCTGAGCCGGGACCGGAAATAACCAAAACCGGACCCTCAATTGCGCTCACTGCCTCTATTTGTTTTTCGTTTAAATCTTTGAAAATTTCTTTACTCATTTTATTCAGAAGATTAGCATATATTGGATAAATTTAATAATTTTTTTTGAATAAATTCTATATTTAAGGTATAAAGGTAACAATTCAGTACTTTGAAAGGAACAAGCATGAGTTGTACGTTTCAAGATGAAGGTCTAGACGAACACATCAAAAGTCGAGGTCTTCGAAGGGGAATCTGGTTCACGGCCTTATATTTTTTTATTGAGCTTGCAACGGGTATTTTTGCGAACAGTTTGGCAATGGTTGCTGATAGTTTTCATATGCTCGTCGACACTCTAGTCCAAATAGTAACGTATCACTCTCGAAATTTCAGGAATCTTCCACCCAAGAATTCGATTGTAGGATACTTAAGCTTTGGTTTTAGAAGACTAGAAATTTTAGTCACTTTATTTAATGTACTTCTTTTGGTGTGTGTCAAAATATGGATGTTGTATGAAATTTATTCAAGATTTACTTATGGACATCACAAGGTGGCTACCCCCCTAGTTTTTCTTGTGGCGATTCTGGGCCTAGTTATTAATTTAAAAGTTTCAAAATTATGGCATGTTCACGATCACGATCATACTGAAGATGGAATAAAGAGCGCGAGTCTGCACATAAAGGATGACTTGTATGGATCCGTGGCTGTTATTGCGAGCACATCTATTATGTTTATCGCTTCTTTGCTGGGCTATAAAATTTATTGGCTTGACTCAATTGCCGCCATGTTTATATTTGGACTTCTTTGGAAAACAACCTTTAGGATTACCAAATCGACTATTGGTATTTTGATGGAAGCAGCACCCATGAGCATTGATTTTGAAAAAGTTAGAAATTCAATGAGACAAGTTTTTGGGGTTGATGATGTTTTAGATTTGCACATAAATAAAATTGGCCCCAGCCTTGTTGTTTTGACCGGTCAAGTTTCTATAAAAAGTCATGCCCTGCATGATTTTGTTCCAAGATTGTTAGAAGATCAGATAAAAGAGGAATTTCCTGAATTAAAAAATGTTCATCTTACGATTGAAACAAGATGTTATCTTGACCCCGCCTAAGCGGGGTTTATTAAATAGTGGACCCGGCGGTAATCGAAACCGCGTCCCGGCAATGCGAATGCCGTATATTGCCACTATACGACGGGCCCTTAATTAAATTTGTCAGGCTGCCGGGATTTGAACCCGGAGTCTCACCGACCCGAACGGTGCGTGTTACCGTTACACTACAGCCTGAATTTAAACATAATATTTTTTCATTCTTTCTTTTTCTTCTTCCTCAATAGCCTTTTCTATTTTTTCAAGTGATTTTTTCAATTCTTCTGGTGATTTTTTATCCAGTTCGTGAATTCTTTGTTCTAGATATTCTTTGTTATTTTTGGAAGGATCATCTATTACTTCGGCTAAAAGATAGTTTAAAATTAATCCAATTTTTGGTCCCGGCTTAGTACTAAGTTCTTTCATAACATCTTCCCCATCGACCTTGATCATTTTTACGGAAATTGGATCATGGGAAACCTTGTCGATTATATATTGAAGATGCCTTAGTTTATATGGAACCGCTTTTGGCGTGCCCGAACCAATCCGATCTGCCTCGCGAACTTTTATAAGGTCATTAATATTTTCCAGGCCGACATTGACCAACAAGCGCCTGACCGATGATTCCGTTACTTCGCCAACGTTATAGTAAAAAAGATGATAACGAACCAGTTTAATTACCTTTTCGCTAATATCTTTTGGAAATTTCAACCTGTCCATAATTTGAGCTGTTATTTTTGCTCCAACAACATCGTGACCGTAGAAGGTTGAATATTTGCCATCCCCTCTTTTTGTTTGTGGTTTGCCGATATCATGAAACAATGAGCCGAGCCTGACTTCTAAGGAATAATTTTTACTGGCTGCATATTTTAAGGCCAAGGTGTTGTGTTCCCAGACAGTATAAATGTGATGAAGGTTTTGGCCTATCCCCACCCCTTCTAATAATTCTGGAACAATGTGTTTTAATAACCCAGTTTCGTAAAGAAGTATAATGCCTCTAAAAGCGTTACTAGAATCAATAATTTTTATAAATTCATCTCGGATTCTTTCTTTGGATATGGCTATTAGCCAGTCTGCGTTTTTGGTTATTGCTTCTAAGGTTTTCTTTTCTATATTAAAATCAAAAAGTGTTGCGAATCTAACTGTTCTTAATAATCTCAAAGCGTCTTCATTAAATCTTTTTTCTGGTTCCCCCACTGTTTTTATGGTTTTGGATTTTAAATCTTTCTGTCCATCGAATGGATCTGTGATCTTGCCATCTGTATCCATTGCCATTGCATTTACAGTAAAATCACGTCGCGAAAGATCGTCCTCAAGTTTATCTGCAAATTGAACACTATCCGGATGACGCTTGTCGGTGTATTTGCCTTCAATGCGATAGGGCGTGACTTCAACGAGTGCAAGTTCTGGTTTTTCTGAACCGGTTTTAATTACTACTGTTCCAAAAGTATTTTCATAAACGTGTTCGGGAAATAACATTTGTATTTCTTCTGGTTTGGCATTGGTAGTAATGTCCCAGTCTTTTGGTTCTCTCCCCAATAACAAATCACGGACACAGCCACCTACGGTATAAGCTTCAAAACCATCACCATTTAATTTTTTTATAATGTCTTGTATTTCTTTCGGGAGTTGCATGCATCTTAATGCCCTCGGAGGGAATCGGACCCCCATCTTGCCCTTAGGACGGGCCTGCTTTATCCATTAAGCTACGAGGGCGGTTAATTGATTTATCTTGATATAGTATCATTTTTATGGTATTTTTTCAATTAAAAATAGGGGCCTATAGTGAAACGGTATCACGCGACCATGGCATGGTTGAAGTCGGGGCTCGACTCCCCGTAGGTCCACCAACAGGAAATGAAAAGACCACCAGTTTCGCGAAAGGCGGTCTTATACACCCTCTAGAAAAAAGCTCTAGAAAGGATTATATTAACCTATACTTACTGCTCAGTGTTTAGTTAGTCATTCACCTGCAAATTATATGAATCAAATTGTTGATTTAAGAAAAAAAATTGAGAAAAAAGAAGAAAAGATTGCCAGATTTGAGTGGGAAGCTCCGTCATTTTATTACAATCCTCAGAAAAAATATCTTGCTCTGGTCGTGATAATTCTATTATGTTCAGCAGGAGTAATTATCTTTTATCGCATGGATACTTTAACCGCAATATTGTTAATCCTCTCCTCTGTTGTGTTAATCCTCTATGCCAACAAAAAACCAACTATATCTAGAGTTGTTGTCAATAATACTGGAATAATTATAGATAATCACACTTATTACTACAAAGAACTAAAATCTTTCTGGCTTGATTATCATCCAAACGGTCTGAAAGAAATAAGTTTAGAGGCCAGAAAATGGTACATGCCATATGTCAAAATTTCTATTGAAAATCAAAACCCTTTGGAAATCAGGTCTTTGATTATAAATTTTGTTACCGAAAAAGAGCATGAAAAATCATTGATAGATTTGATTAGTAGAAAAATAGGACTATAGTATCTCCCCCTTGTCGTTCAATGGATAGGACGGAACTTTGCGGAAGTTCTGATGTAGGTTCGATTCCTACCGAGGGGACAAATTAATTAAAAGTGGTTGCTTTGAGCAGCCGCTTTTAATTATGAGTTGAAGGTGTTAAAATTACGCCACTTCAAAATTCAGTGCGAACTCCATTATGGACCTCTCATTATCCATCGAACAATTAAAAAGTGTGGGCTTAAGAAATCTTCCGAGATTAAACAGGCTCGGTATTAAAACCGTAAAAGATCTTCTGTGGCATTTTCCTGTTCGCTATGAAGATTACAGTAAGACGATACCGATTTCAGAAATTGAACCGGGTCAGAAAGTAAATATTCAAGGGGAAGTTTTAAAAATGAGCAATCGCATGATATTCCCCAAAAGAATGTCCATAACCAATGCTTTGGTTGGAGATGAAACTGGGGCCGTCAAGGTGGTCTGGTTCAATCAACCATTCATCGCCAATAGTTTAAGAGAGGGAACTTTAGTAAGTTTGGCCGGTAAAGCTAACTTAGACAAACATGGCTTATATCTTTCTAGCCCCACTTATGAAAAAATACAAGACATCGAATTCAAAAATCACAACCTAACCCATACCGGAGGATTGATCCCAGTATATCCCGAAACAGAAGGGGTTACGTCAAAGTATTTGCGTTTTCTTATAAAACCAATTTTAAAAGATTTAGAAATTCAAGACCCTCTACCGGAAGAAATAATTAAAAAACACAATCTCCCGTCTTTAAGTGAAGCCATAAATAAAATCCATTATCCCAACAATAGTCAGGAAGCAGAAACAGCCAAAGAACGTCTTGCTTTTGATGACCTACTACTCTTTCAGTTAAAAGCACTTCTTGAAAGAAGAAAATTAAATCAATTAAAATCGGTCCGGGTGAAATTTGATAAGGAACTAATTCAAGATTTTATCTCTCGCTTACCGTTTGAATTAACCAAAGACCAAAAGATTGCCGCTTGGGAAATATTAAAAGATCTCGAAAAAACTTACCCCATGAATCGGTTGATGGAGGGAGATGTTGGCAGTGGTAAGACGGTTGTTGCATTGATGGCTGCTGTTCAGGTCGCCAAGACAGGACATCAGTCAGTTTTCCTAGCCCCAACCGAAGTCTTGGCAAATCAACATTTTCGAACAATATCAGAACTGTTGGGAAATAACTTTTTAAATGTTGCCCTTTTAACAGGTTCTGGAGCAAAACTGAATGGAGAAATTATTAAAAAACCAGAATTGAAGAAAAAAATCCTAAACGGAGATGTGGATATAATAATAGGCACTCATGCCATAATCCAGAAAGATGTTTGTTTTAAAAATCTTGCTTTTGTAATTATTGATGAACAACACCGATTTGGTGTTTCACAGCGCGCTACTTTGGTCAAAAATAGTGATTCAAATTTTGTTCCCCACCTTTTATCTATGACGGCTACCCCTATCCCTCGCACTCTTGCCCTTACAATATATGGTGACTTGGATATTTCAATAATCAAAGAAAAGCCAAAAAACAGACAAAAAATAATCACAAAAGTAGTTTCTCCTTCACAGAGACAAGTTTCATACAAATTTATCCGAAATGAAGTCAATTCCGGTCGACAGATTTTTGTTGTTTGTCCCAGAATTGAACTTGCTGATCCAACCAAAGAAATTAAAGGCAAAAATGGCCAATCCAAAATGAATATAATGTGGGCTGAAGCAAAGGCGGTTCAGGAAGAATACAAAAAATTATCGGAGGAAATATTCCCTGATTTGAAAGTCGCGATGCTTCATGGAAAAATGAAGCCAAAAGAAAAAAATGAAATTATGAATAAATTCAAAGATAAAAAGTATGATATTTTAGTTTCAACTTCTGTTATTGAGGTTGGGGTAGATATTCAGAATGCCACGATTATGATGATTGAAAATTCAGAAAGATTCGGACTGGCTCAATTACACCAGTTTAGGGGCCGAGTCGGACGAGGAGAATATCAATCATATTGTCTTCTGTTTTCTTCAACATCTGATAAAAATATAAATCAGAGATTAAAAGCTTTGGTTGAGTGTGATGATGGATTTGAACTAGCCGAAAAGGATATGAGTATCCGCGGTCCAGGAGAATTTTTTGGCGTTAAGCAATCCGGACTCCCAGACCTTGCCATGGCCTCCTTAGCTAATGTAGAACTTATAAAAAAAGCCAGACTTGAAGCTCGACTTTTACTTAAGGATGATTCTAGTCTGAATAATCATCAGCTTCTCAAAGAAAAGTTGGACAGTTTTCAGAGATTTACCCATTTTGAATAATTGAATTAAGACCTCTCGTTTTGGGTGTGACCCAAAACCCCATATATTTGCCGAGCATCAAGCGAGTTTGAGCATCAAGACCAGGAAATAAGCCTAGGCATATTGTAGTCACTGGAAATAAAATCCATTGCATGACCATCCAAAAATATTTGAACTTACCATATTTCAGGGGTCTGGGTGGCAATAAGATAATAGATAGAACCGCCGTAGATATGAGACCCAACATTGATAGGGTCATAATCATTCTAGTCAGATAGGGAAGATTAAAAGAAAGAACCGTTCTGTTAAATTCTAATCCTCCCAATATTACCGGAAGCCAACCTAACAGAAAAATAATTAAGGCATTGGTTGCCCAAGAATGGAAACCCTCGATGGCGGTAAATCCCCTGTATAATTTTTTCCCAAGAGGTATTTTTTTATTTTTACTAAATCCAAATAAAAAATAGGGAACGTTTTCTACTCCATATCCCCAACGTCTCTGTTGTTTGTAAATGTTTTTTGCAGTTTGAAGAAAAGTTGGAGCGACATTTGAATCCATGGAAACTGGATAATAAAGAGGTACTACATTATAATCTCCATCATATCTTAAAAAACACTGCCAAAATATCCTTGAGTCTTCCGAGACCATATTTTTTTGCCAAAATCCAACATCAACTAATGCTTGAAATGGCATTGAGTGAGAAGAGAAAGTGGTAGCTGTTTCTGATTTTTCTTGTTTTATTGTATGCCAAAATGTTGCTGAAAAGGCAACTACTCTAGCGATTGAAGGTGCTTCCCAAATGTTGTTTATATACAAAGGGATCGGTTGATAGGAAGCTCGAAGAGGGTTTTCAGTTACAAGAAAAGTGTGAGTCAAAATCCCAAAATATTCCGGTGAGACAATTGTGTCGATGTCTAAATTAGAAACAATAATATGTTCATACGGAATTTGGCGAACATCAACGAAAGATTCCTTAATTATCTTGGCGGCATAGGCGGTATTGGAACCCTTGCCGATAATTTCACCAGCTAAGTTTGACGGGTGCATAATAGATACTAGGTTGAAAAAGGAACTTTTATAATTTTTTTCTATTTCTTTTACTACATTTTCTGTTTCCTCTCCTGCTCTTCCTTCCCAACATATAATCACTACCATTTTGGATTTTGGATAGTTAGTTTTTAAAAGACCCTCTATTGTGGCAGCGATAATAGAATAATCTTCTTTGTAGATGGGTAAAAAAACAAGATGATGAATATCCTGCCATGATTTCAATCCTTGTAATTTGTAATTAATAACCGGTAATTGATTAAGTTTGTCTAACCAGTTAATTTTCAAATTATGCCTTAGTTTTCTATAGGAAACTCTTAGATGCAAGGAAAGATATATGGTCTTGATAAGCCAATAAATATCAAAAGTGATTATAAATATCGCCATAAAAACTGGAGTAAAAAAAGACAATACCACCACTAAAAACAAGGTAAGCCAAGCCAAAAATCCTGGCATTATTTCCAGGACTCGATACAAACGACGATCTTTTTTGTCGGATAAATCGCTAGCCCGACCGATGTGAATATAATCTTGCATTTTTGTTGTCGAATATTTAAACATAAACACAAATTTTGACAAAATTAAAGCCCCCTAAGGGGGCTTTTACTAATCTCTTAGAGAAAATTTGATATTTCCAGTAGGATCTGCATAAACTACCACAGTTCCCTCGATCTTTTCGCCAGACAGATGTTTTCCCAAAGGAATTTTAACCAATGACTTAAACTTATGGTTTAAGAGACTGGCTCCAACTTCTGGCCTGTGGAGACTCTGTCCAACAATGATGTCCTTAACCTCTTGGTCAACCATCAAATCTATCCCGATTATATTTAGCGCTTGACTGAAAAGTTCAATTTGATAGTCCAAAATTTCATAAAAGGTTTTTTTAGAAAGTGGACGAAAAACAACCACCTCATCTATCCGTCGACGGAACTCAGGACGAAAAACTTTTTCCATTTCTCTTTCGGCTATGACTAGTATATTTTTTTCTACTTCTTGAAAAGAATCTTCGCCCACATCTTTTTTGGTATTTGACCTGGGAGGCGCAAAACCAATTCCTTTTTTATTCAGTATGTTGCCAATAGAAGCCGACCCCACGTTAGAAGTCAGGATAATAAAAGCATTCCTTAGGTCTGTTATTGTTCCGTTGGCAAGAGTTAGTTGGCCATCTTCCATGATTTGGAGCAATAATTGATGAAGAGTTGTGTTGGCTTTTTCAATTTCATCAAACAGAAGTACCAAGCGCGGTTCCGGTTCCTTATCGGTCTCCTGATCATCCTTCGGACCAGGTTTCGTATTTTGGCCGGTAATTTGTTTTTTATTTATTGCCCCCAACTCCGTTCTAAGCCTTTCCCTAGTTATTTCGGTTTCTTTATATGCACAGTAGATTTGCTTTAATTCAGAGCTTAACCCCAATAAAATTGCGGCATCTTCGGCTGGATTGTTAATATCATGATCCAAAATCTTTACAGAATCTGGATGAAGCATTTCAATTATTGGAAGCCTGGTTTCTTCATTTTTAAAAAGATCGGCCACAGTTTGTTGGTCATTAGAACCTTGCAAAATACGATGATGATCTCTAATGCCTCGAATAAACACCATTCTAACCCTGAAATCATTCTTCAAATCTATCAATTTTAGATTACAATTCCTGATTCTCTTGATTATATCTGTTCTTTGTTTCTCAACTAAATCTATAGTTGGAGGCTTAGATGGTTTTTTAATTTTAAATCGACTTTTGAGTTTTGCCATAGAAAGCGGCGGCTCCTTGTCGTATCCTATATAACCATGGGGAGCGCCAATAAGAGAGTGAATCATGTGGGGTTGACTAAATGCGGAACAGTCAATCTTGATCAAAGAGTCAACGCTTCCCATAAAATACCAGGCTAGCATTCTGGCAAGTTCGGTTTTACCGACTCCGCTTGGTCCCAAGAACATTAAAACACCAAGTGGCCCCTTTCTTTTTTCGAGCCAGCGCAGACCAAGTTCATATTCATAAATCTTGCACAAAGCGTTGATGGCTTTTGGCTGTCCTTTGACCCTCTTCTCCAGAAATACTTTCAATTTGACTATTTCATCAACAGCTTTCAAATCAGTTAGTTCTCGTTGCTGTTTTGGTTCCATTTCCCTGTTTCCCTCTGATTATTAACGAACTTGCCAATAGTATACGGATAATTTAATAAAAATCAAGCTTAAAAATAAAAACCCGCTTTATAAACGGGTAACCCGAATTATTTTATTGAGCATATATTCTTGTTTTTTTCTCCCCTATCTCTTCTCCAAACATCTTCCTTGTTCCAACAACTCCCTTGGTTATACCCTTTTGTTTCAACCATTCAGCTATCATCTCTCGAGTTGACGGTAATCCTTCGTTGCTTTTGAATTTTATCTGAACCGCCTCAAGTAAATCCTCAACAGTTATACCGGTTGGCCACTCTTCTTTGGAAAGGGCCTTGTCTCTGTCTTTAGCTAACTTTTTAGCCTTATTAACAATATCTCTAATTATTCTGTTAGAAAGCAAATCATAAGTTTTAATAATTTGACTAGTGTCATCTTCAAAGATAATTTCAATAAAATTGTTTTCGTCACTATCTTCATATATCTTGTCAACAACCATTTCGGTTACATAAGACAGTATTTTGTCTCTCTCTCCTTTAAGTTTTGGAAAATCAGTAGTATTGAAATATTTTTTATAAAGGGGTACCTTGCGAAGCATGGTTCTAAAAACCTTGCCGGCGCTATCTTTGTTAGGTTCTGGAATTCTAAGAACAATGTTCATCCTTTCAATAACGGCTGGATCAATTAGGTCAATTCTGTTTGTGGCAAGAATTACATTAACCCCGACCAGTGTTCTTGCGCCCTCAAGAAGAGTCGTGAACTGGGTGACATGGCTTAAATTAGCGTCGCTTGAGATTCCAGCACCCCGGCGCAGCAAGAAAGCCTCGCAATCATCAATAAAGATAAAAACTGGCACACTGGCTTTTTTAACAAGATCTGAAGCAGAATCAAATATTTCCCTAAGCTTTTCTTCAGTTTCCCCAAACCATTTGGTTGCAAGTTCTGGGCCTCGGATAACAAAAAAATTGCCTGGTGCAAATTTAAGAATATCATCCTTAAATCTATCAAAATAAACTTTGGCAATTGCTTTGGCGAGTGTAGTTTTACCGTTTCCAGGAAGACCGTGAAAAAGAAATTGATTTTCTTTAGGAATGCCATAGAGTTGATATAGTTCAGGAACATTAAAGTTGTCTTCTATTTCTTTTCTTATCAATGCAACTTCTTCATCCAGTCCACCAATATCACTAAAATCAACATTGGGTGCTTCAGTCAAGATATATTTGTTGGAAGTGGTAGAATTTTGATCGTCTTTAACGATACCCCATAGAAAACCATCTTCTACTAAAACATCAGATCCAACCGGAGTGTTTGTATCAAACCAAGCAGAAATATAGACCACCGTTTTTGAATCATGCTCGTTTCCCACAACTGCAAGATCATTCCCAATATAATTTTTTAAAATCATAACATCACCAGAATGTTGAGGCGTTTCCTTAACAGCAAAAATTGCATTGGTTGATTCAAGAATAATTACTGGCACACCCAACATTAAAAACCTTTCTTCAACTTCAGGATTAACTCCGACTCTTTTTCTTTTACCATCATGTATGACATCAGCTTGATGTTCTCCGGTCATCTCAAGAAAATAAGCAAAAAGAAATGGTGGCCGAGTCAATGTCTTTAATTTTAAAAGAACTTTTTCAAGTACCGAATTGGTATCGTTAAGCATATTGTTTTTTTCATCAATTTTCCTTCTTAATTCCTGGTTCTGATTGCCAAGTCGATCAGCTATTCCTGAAAGCCTGTTCATTTCTCTCTGTAAATCTGTTTGTTCCTGAAGTAGACGAAGAACCTCCAATTCGAGTTCATTTTGACTTTGTAGCATAAATCCTCTGATTTTTAAAGAAACAATAATTATTTAAGATATCATAATATCAATCAAACTCAACCCCCAAACAAAAAACGGCTTATACCTCAAGCCGTTTTAATACTTTATCAAATTTTCCATTCTGTACAGCATGCCTATCTAAAACAATCGCCTCTACTCGAACACTGTTAAATATTGGTTGCAATATCGATTCACCTTTAAGAGAAAGCAGAGAATCTTGAACAGACAATTCAGGGTTCCATAACAAATTAAGACGATCATGAGCAAGATTGACCTCTCGACCCCTGTCTTCTTTAGTATTTCTTAAATTTGAAGAAATATTACCAAACAGCTTTGCAGTATTGAATGTGTGCACGAATCCGCTGAAGTTTACATGGGCAAGATAATCATTGTTCCTGTTAGATGCAACTTCGACAAAAACTGCTTCGGCTCCAAAAACAGGGCCTCGTCTTAAATTTTGAAAA
>Ga0209542_10015433_pt1 | contig 12824 bp, 15 predicted proteins | sample RifCSPhighO2_01_FD_184028 | JGI IMG/M metagenome (GOLD analysis project Ga0209542, IMG submission 184028) | Soil microbial communities from Rifle, Colorado - Rifle CSP2_plank highO2_0.1 (SPAdes) (version 2) | ecosystem: Environmental > Terrestrial > Deep subsurface > Rock core/Sediment ...
TATATATCCAAACTTTAACTCCAATGGCTCCATATGTACAATGAGCCTCTGCTTGACTGTAGTCAATATCTGCACGAATTGTATTTCGTGGCAACCTACCTTCTCTCAGCCATTCTTTTCTAGCAATTTCAACTCCGTTTAATCTTCCAGATAATTCTATTCTTATACCTTTTGCTTCTTTGTTGCTCATAACTCTTTCTATAGATCTTTTCAAAACCTGACGAAATGGCACACGCCTTTCAATTTGCTGGGCTGCCCACTGAGCCACAAGGGGAGCCGAAATCCATGGATTTTTTATTTCTTTAATTTCTATTTTTATTTCTCTTTTTGTATCATTTTTTCTTATTCCAAATATTTTCTTTTCTATCATCTGTTTTAAAATTTCAACTCCACTTCCGCCTCTTCCAATAATTACTCCTGGCCTAGCTGTTTCAATAATAATATTTAGTTTATTAGCTGAATGCTCTATTTCAATATTAGCTACCGAGGCCTCTACTAATTTTTTTCTCAAAAAATCCTTAATCAAAAAATCTTCTTCTAAAAACTGAATCATCTTTTTACCATAAAAACCTCTGACATTCCAGTCTTCAGTGCCTTTTATTCTAAATGATTTTGGGTGAACTTTATGTGTCATTTTTTATTCTTTTTTACTATCTTTTTCGCCTTTACTTTTCTAACTTTAACTTCCTTTATTATTTTTATCTCTTTTGTGTTTTCTTCTTTTTTTGGACTAATTTCGCTTAAGACAATTGTTACATGGGCACTTCTTTTCATTATAGGATAAGCCCTACCTCTTGACATTGCATGCCATCTTTTAAGTGTTGGGCCTTCGTCTACTGTAGTTTTTGATACATAAAGATTTTCTTCGTCTATTTGAAAATCATGTTTAGCTGAAGCTGTGGCCGAATTTAAAAGCTTTAAAATTGGAACTGCTGATTTTCTTGTAGCAAAAGAAAGCAACACTTTAGCATCAACTGCTGTTTTTCCCCTAATCAAATCAACAACCTCTCTGGCTTTTCTTGCTGTTACTCTTAAATGTTTTAATTTTACTGTAACTTCCATAAATTTTTTACTTCTTTATTACTTTTGCTGGTTCTGCTTTTACTACTTCTTTATCTCCTTCTTTTTGTTCTATATCTCTTTGCATTCTACCTCCGTGTCTTATAAACTTTGTTGTAGGAGAAAACTCTCCAAGTTTATGGCCCACCATATCTTCTGAAACATAAACTGGCACAAACTCTTTTCCATTGTGAACCCCAAAAGTATAACCCACCATTTCTGGAGAAATTGTAGAATATCTTGCCCATGTTTTAATAATGGCTTTTTCGTCTTTTCTAAGCTTTAGTATCTTTTCTATTAATTTTGGGTCAATATAAGAACCTTTTTTAAGACTTCTTGGCATATTTTATTTTTTATTTCTTCTTTGAATGATAAATTTATTTGTCCACTTTTTTCTACTTCTTGTTTTTACTCCCAAAGCTGGTTTTCCCCAAGGAGTTTTTGGATGCTTTAAACCAATTGGTTGCCTGCCCTCTCCGCCACCGTGAGGATGATCAACTGGATTCATTGCCGAACCTCTAACATGGGGTCTTCTTCCTTTTAATCTTGATTTTCCTGCCTTACCCACTCTATAATATCTGTTTTCTGGGTTTGAAACCATTCCTATAGAAGCAAAGCATTCTCCTATAAACTTTCTTACTTCAGTTGAAGGCATTTTTAAGTTAACATAATTGCCATCTTGAGCTAGAACTTGAGCCGAAGAACCAGCAGATCTTACTAATTTTCCGCCTTTACCTGGCTCTAATTCAATATTATAAACCATAGTTCCAACTGTTATATTCTTCAACTTAGCTCTGTTCCCTGGCTTTAAAGGAGTTTTGTCTGCAAATATAATTTCATCTCCAACTTTTAGGTCTTGCGGCGCAATAACATATTGCCTCTCTGGAACTTGTCCTGAGATTATTGAAGGATATTCTATCAAGGCAATGAAAGCCGTTCTATTTGGATCATACTCCAAAGCAACAACTTTAGCTGGAGCATCTATTCTTGTTTGTGAAAATTCAATAATTCTGTAAAGTTTTTTTACACCACCTCCTTTGTGTCTTACTGTAATTCTGCCTGATGACTTTGACCTGCCAACTCTTCTTTTAATATTTATTAAAAGCTTTTTTTCTGATTTTTCTTTTGAAAGTAACGAAAAATCTATTCCTGTCATTCCTCTTCTGCCTGCTGTTGTTGGTTTATAATGTTTCATATTAAAGTATTTCTATTTTTTGGCCGTCTTGTATTTTTACAATTGCCTTTGCATAACCAGCTTTAAATCCTTGCACTTTTCCTAATCTTCTTTTCTTTTTTGGAATTTTTATTATATTTACTGTTAAAACATCAACTCCATAAACACCCTCTACTGCCCTTTTAATATCTATTTTATTTGTGTTTGAGTAAACTTTAAAAACATACCGGTTACTTTCTGATAATATTGTTGATTTTTCAGAAATATGGGGCTCTTTAACAATATCATAAGAAAAAACAGTAGTTTTTTTACTTTTGGTTAATTTTTTATTTATTGGTTTTTCTTTTGTAACCGAAGCCGTAATAGGTTTATCTATTTTCTTTATTTCCTTCGCTTTTTCTATTTCTTTTTTTCTTTTTAAAAAATCAAATAGGGCCATGTTATTTCAGAAATGTTTTTTCCAATATTTTAATTGTATCTCTTTCCATTAACAAATATTTGAACGTCATTAAATCTACTACATTCAAATTTCTTGCTTCAACTATAGCGGTTTTTTTTATATTTCTGGCAGACAAAAATATTTTTTTGTCATATCCTTGTAAAGCAATTAAACAACTGTTTTCTTTGCAAGGTAATTTATTTAAAGTGTTTGCTATGTCTTTTGTTTTTGGCTTGTCTATTTTAATTTCATCTAAAATAACTAAAAAGTTTCCTTTGGCTTTTTCTGAAAGAACCATAAGCAATGCTTTTCTCCTCATTTTTTTAGGAACATCTTTTTCAAATACTCTTTCTTTTCTTGGGCCAAAAGTAATGCCTCCACCTCTCCAAAGAGGTGAACGAATTGAACCATGCCTTGACCTGCCTGTGCCTTTTTGTCGCCATGGTTTTTTACCTCCGCCTCTTACTTCGCTTCTGTCTTTTGTGTGAGCTGTAATTTGGCGTTTATTTGCCATTTGCGAAACAACAATTTGGTGCAATAAATCAGTATTTAACTTAACATCAAAAATCTCTTTTGGCAAAGATATTTCTTCCACTTTTTTTCCTTCTTTATTATAAACTGCTGTTTTCATTTTTGATGGCGGAAATAAGGATATTTTTCAATTCGGGCTGGCCGTGGGTTTGGCGGTCGTTGAAAAATATCCTTATTTCCGCATAATACTATCCTCTTATTTCAAGCAATGTGCCCTTATGTCCGGGAATTGCTCCTTTTATCATTAATAAATTATTTTCTATATCAATTTTTTCAATTTTTAAATTTTTAACCGATACTCTTTCATAACCCATTCGGCCTGGCATTTTTCTGCCTTTAATAACTCTTTGTGGAAAACGGCTTCCTGTGGATCCTATTGTTCTTTGTTCGTGCTTTACTCCATGAGTAGCATTCCTTCCAGAAAATCCATGCCTTTTTACTCCACCTTGAAATCCTTTTCCTTTAGAAATTCCAGAAACTTTTATTTTGTCACCTTCATTAAATATTGAAACATTTATTTCGTCGCCAGTAGTATACTTTGTAACATCTATATCTCCTTTAAATTCTTTAATAAATTTATATTCTTTACCTTTCATTGATTTTTTAATTTTGTTTTTCTTCTTTATTCTTTCCATGCCAATTTGTATAGCCGAATATTCATCTTTCTTATTTTGTAAAACATAACAAGGACCACCCAAAACCAAAGTAACAGGTATTACCTTACCATCTTTATTGAATAACTGAGACATTCCTATTTTTTGTCCTAAAATAAATTTCATTTTAGTAATAATAATTCTAATGAAAAACTGGGCAATTGCCCAGTCAACGGCAATGTTGTTATCTTTAAAATATTTTTGTTAGAAAATATTTATAAAAAAAGTTAACATTCTCTTTTAAATTTCGTTTTTAAATTTTTATGGTAATATCAACTCCAGAAGGTAAATTCAAATCTCTTAAAGCTTCAATAATTTCTTGGTTTGGAGTTAAAATATCAATCATTCTTTTATGAACTCTCATTTCAAACTGCTCTCTAGCGTTTTTGTGAACAAAAGTTGATCTATTTACAGTAAACTTCAAAGTTTCTGTGGGCAAAGGAACTGGGCCTATCACCTCAACTCCATACCTGTTTGCAATATCAATTATTTGCCTAGCTGAATTATCAATAATTTTATGATCATATGCCTTAAGTTTTATTCTAAGCTTGGGCTTTATTTCTTCAGATGCGTTTTTTTCTATTTTAACATCATCGTCCGCTTTAACATGGGTGGATGTTTCTTTTGAAAGTTTCTTTACTACTTTCTTACGGCTGACTGTTTTCTTAACTGGCATCTTAAGAACTGATTTATAAAATTATTTAATAATTTTTGTTACCACTCCAGCTCCCACTGTTTTACCTCCTTCACGAATAGCAAATCTTTTCTTTTCTTCTAAAGCGGCTGGCGCTATCAATTTTACTTTTAAGTTGGCTGTATCACCAGGCATTACCATTTCGGTTCCTTCTGGCAATGTTACATCACCAGTAATATCTGAAGTTCCTATAAATAACTGTGGTTTGTATCCAGTGAAAAATGGTGTGTGACGACCTCCTTCTTCTTTCGTTAAAACATAAACCTCTCCCTCAAATTCGGTATGAGGAGTAAGAGAACCTGGCTTTGCTAATACTTGACCTCTTTCAACGTCGTCTTTTTTCAATCCTCTTAGTAAAATACCAACATTTTCACCTGCTCTTCCTTCGTCTAAACTCTTTTGGAACATTTCAACTGAAACTACAACTGTTTTTTGTGTTGGCCTAATACCTACTATTTCAACTTCATCGTTTGGATGAATAATTCCTCTTTCAATTCTACCAGTAACAACTGTTCCCCTTCCTTCAATTGAAAAGACATCTTCAATTGACATAGCAAATGGCTTATCTAATTCTCTTACTGGTTCTGGAATATAATTATCTACTGCATCAAGCAATTCTGTAATACATTTTGTACTTGCATCATCAATAGAGGTAGCTTCTAAAGCTTTTAACGCTGAACCCCTAATTATAGGAATTTCGTCACCAGGATATTTGTATTTTTTTAATAACTCCCTAACTTCTGATTCAACTAAATCTAAAATTTCTGGGTCATCAACCATATCAACCTTATTCATAAATACAACCAATGATGGCAGTCCTACTTGGCGAGCCAAAAGAATATGCTCTTTAGTTTGAGGCATTGGTCCGTCTGGAGCTGAAACTAACAAAATTCCACCGTCCATTTGAGCGGCTCCCGTAATCATGTTTTTAATGTAGTCGGCGTGACCTGGGCAGTCAATTAAAGCATAGTGCTTTTTTTCTGTTTCAAATTCCAAGTGTGTAATTGAAATCGTTACCCCTCTTGCTTTTTCTTCTGGAGCCGAGTCAATTTGGTCTACCCCTTTCGCAGACGACTTAAAACCGCGCAATTGTGAAACTTTCATAATTGCAGCCGACAAAGTGGTTTTACCGTGGTCAACATGACCAATAGTACCAACGTTTACATGAGGTTTTGACCTCTCAAATTTTTCTGCCATAACAATATTTTATTTAATTTTTAATATTATTTTATACATATACCATCTTATTATATATTCTAAAAATAGTCAATAGTCCCAATCAAAAAGGCGCAAAACACAGCACCTTTATAATAAAAACTATTTATTTATTACTAAAGCATCTTCTAATCTATGCATTCTTTTTTCAAGAGCCTCTATCTTTTCATTCTGTTGTTTAATTAAAATATTCTCTATCCTATCAAGACGATCGTTAACTTTTTTAAAACCTAAATCCATTCTTTTATTTGTTCCTTCAAAACCCTTATTTACCATTACTGCTAATTGATCAATTGTAATATTTTTACCTTTCATATTTTTAAAAATTTATTACCTCTACTTTCATTCTAATCCATTAAAATCTTATGTCAAATTTGACAAATCTATTGCCTTTTTCCATCTACAATTTCCTGCGCTACATTTGCCGGTACTTGTTCATAACTGTTAAATTCCATTGTAAAACTTGCTCTGCCTTCTGTTAGTGACCTTAAAGATGTTGCATAACCGAATGTTTCCGACAACGGCACCATTGCATTAATTATTTTCATTCCTACTCTTTCTGAAGTTTCTTCAATTTTGCCTCTTCTAGAATTCACGTCAGATATTACTTGTCCAAAAAAGTTTTCTGGCGTCACGATTTCTATTTTCATAATAGGTTCTAAAATAACTACTTTTGCTCTTTTGGCGGCAGCCTGAAAAGCCATGGAACCTGCAATTTTAAAGGCGAATTCAGAAGAATCAACATCATGAAAACTTCCATCAAACAAAGTAACTTCCACATCAACTATTGGGTATCCTGCCAAAACTCCTTTGTCCATCGCCTCAATAACTCCTTTTTCAACAGGTTTAATAAATTCTTTTGGAATAGCTCCTCCCTTAATTTCATCAATAAATTCAAATCCGGCTCCCCTCTCTTTTGGCTTAACCCGAAGCAACACATGGCCATATTGTCCTTTTCCTCCTGATTGTCTTACATACTTTTCTTCAGCTTCCGCTTCTCCTAAAATAGTTTCTTTATATGCTACTTGTGGTTTTCCATAATTGGCTTCTACATTAAATTCTCTTCTTAATCTGTCGGCTATAATATCTAAATGCAATTCACCCATTCCAGAAATAATTGTCTCATTAGTTTCTAAGTCCTCTTTAATTCTAAATGTTGGGTCTTCTTGTGTAAGTTTTCTAATAGACATTATAAGTTTTTCTTGGTCGGCTTTTGTTTTTGGTTCAACTCTCATTGCAATTACTGGTTCTGGGAAAGAAATTTTTTCTAGTACAATGGGTTTGTCTTTATCGCATAATGTATTTCCTGTACCGGTATCTTTTAATCCAACTGTAGCTCCAATTTCTCCTGCATAAATTACATCTAATTCTTCTCTTGAATTTGATTTCATTCTTAAAATTCTAGATATTCTTTCTTGTTCTCCAGTAATAGAGTTTAATAAATAGGTTCCCTTATTTAAAGTTCCAGAATAAACTCTAAAAAAAGTTAATTGCCCCACAAAAGGGTCTGTAGCAACTTTAAAAACCAAAGCCGAAAATGGCTCTGTATCAGAAAACTTTCTTTCAATTTCTGCGCCAGTTTTAGGATCGGTTCCTTTTACTTGGCCTATATCCATTGGTGAAGGCAAATAATCAATTACTGCATCTAAAATTAACTGTGTTCCCTTATTTTTTAAAGCCGAACCGCAAAATACAGGAACCAATTTAAAACTTAAACAAGCTCTTCGCATTGCTATTACTAGTTCTTCATTTGAAATTTCTTGTCCGTTTAATACTTTATCTGTTAGTATGCTATCTTCTCCGGCAATTCTGTCTACCATTTTTTCTCTCCATACTTCGGCTTTTTTTAACATATCAGCGGGAATTTCTTTTTCAACCACAATTTCTCCTTTTTCACCTTCAAAATAAATTGCCTTCATTTTTAACAAATCAATAACAGCTGATAAATTTTCTTCTTCGCCAATAGGAAGATTCATAGCCACTGCATTTTTTGTTAATTTATCTAAAATAGATTGAAAAGATTTTTCAAAAGATCCTCCCATTCTGTCTAATTTATTGATAAAACAAATTCTTGGAGTGCCATACTTATCAGCTTGGCGCCAAACAGTTTCGGACTGCGGTTCCACTCCAGCCACTCCGTCAAAAACCACAACAGCTCCGTCTAGCACGCGAAGCGACCTCTGCACCTCGGCAGTAAAGTCAATATGACCTGGAGTGTCAATTAAATTCATTTGTATGCCTTTCCAATGCATAGTAATAGCGGCGGCAGTAATTGTAATGCCTCTTTCTCTTTCTTGAGGCATCCAATCCATTACGGTATCTCCTTTATGAACTTCACCAATTTTATGAGAAATTCCCGTATAAAACAAAAGACGCTCGGAAACCGTTGTTTTTCCGGCATCAATATGAGCAATAATTCCAAAATTTCTTAATTTTTCTATTGGATACTGTCGTGACATATTTATCTTGCAAAATGGGCGAATGCTTTATTGGCTTCTGCCATACGGTGAGTGTCGTTTTTCTTTTTTAGAGCTAAACCTTCGTTGTTTGAAGCATCAATAAGTTCTTGGCTAAGTCGTTCTGCCATTGGCTTTCCCTTTTTTGACCTGGCTCCCAAAAGTATCCATCTTATGGCTAAAGCTAACTTTCTTTCTCCTCTTACTTCTATTGGCACCTGATAAGTGGCTCCTCCAATTCTTTTTGCTTTTACTTCTAAAAGAGGCGAAGCGTTTTCAATTGCCAAACGAAAAACTTCTAACGGCTCCTTTTTTGTTTTTTCTCTAATTATATCAAAAGCGCCATAAACAATTTTTTGCGCAATTGTTTTTTTACCTCTTTCCATTACCTTATTTATAAACTGCGAAATAACAACATCGTTATAAACTCGGTCGGGCGCTATTTTGTGTTTTTTATATGCTCTACGCATTATAATTATTTTTTAATATTATGAAGCAGAAATAAGGATATTTTTCAATTCGGGCTGGCCGTGGGTTTGGCGGGCATTGAAAAATATTCTTATTTTTGCGAAATTATGCAAACTTACTTATTTTCTTTTGGCTTTTTGGTTCCGTATCTACTTCTGCCTTGCTTTCTATTTTCAACTCCGGCTGTATCTAAAACACCTCTAACAATTTGATATCTTACTCCGGGTAAGTCCTTTACTCTACCGCCCCTAATTAAAACCACCGAGTGTTCTTGTAAATTATGCCCTTCTCCTGGAATATATGCTGTAACTTCCATTCCGTTAGAAAGTTTTACACGAGCTACTTTTCTTAAAGCCGAATTTGGTTTTCTAGGTGTTTGTGTAAAAACTTTAATGCAAACTCCCCTCTTAAATGGAGAGTAGTAATGCGATGGCCTGTTTTTTAAAACATTGAAACCAAACTGAAGCGCAACTTTTTTCTTGGCTTTTTTAACTTTTTTTCTTCCTTGTTTAATAAGTTGATGAATTGTAGGGCACATAAGCGGTAAGTTTATCAAATAATTTTTTGAATGTCAACTATTTTTTTACAAACCCGTAATTAAACTGAATAAAAAATCCGAAACTAGCCAAAACCATTGCAAACCGCCAAAAATAATTAAAAACATTAATATAGCAAGGCCGTATTGTTTTAAAAATATTTTAATATTATCAAACTTTTCTGGCAAAAGGCTAAAAAGAACCCATGATCCATCAAGAGGAGGTATTGGAATAAGATTAAATATTGCTAACCATATATTAATAGAAATAATATAACTAAATGCTATTAAAATTCCTTGATTATTTATAAATATTTCTTTAGGTATAAATCTTAATATTAAACCAAAAAAAATAGCTAATAATATATTTGATATTGGGCCAGCTAAAGAAACTTTAATGTTGCCGTATTTTTGGTCTTTGAAATTATAAGGATTAATGGGAACTGGCTTTGCCCAACCAACAATAATCCAGTTGCCTGTTTTAATGGCAAGAATCAAAAGAAGAATTGGCAAAAGAACTGAACCAATTGGGTCTAAATGTTTTAATGGGTTTAAGGTAAGGCGGCCAGCATACTTTGCTGTAGGGTCGCCAAGCGAATATGCCACACTTCCGTGCGCCAATTCATGTATGATAACAGAAAAAAGCAGTATCACTAAAACAAAAATAAAAGTAACAATTGTAACTATTTCCATTTTTTTATTAGATTTATCATAACACATCTTGAAAAAAAATGAAACTTAGTGTACTATGATAAATATTAAATTAAAATTTATTATGGCAGAAAAAATTTGTTCAATTTGCGGAAAAAAATCAGCAATGTCTTGGTCTTTAGTAAAACTAAGAGGAAAGTACAATCCTACTCAAAAAATAAGAAAACACCCAAATTTACAGTGGGTGCGCTTAATTCTGGGTAAAAATGCTGGCAAAAGAGTTCTCGCCTGCACCAAATGCATAAAAGCAATGGCAAAAGTGTAGATTGAGTTAGGCTAAGCATAACTCAATAGAAATTAAAAAAATCCCGTTTTAATCTTAGAACGGGATTTTTTTAACTAACAATTCAAGTAAGTTCTTTACTGCATTTTGAGCTTCTATTTCTGTTTTACTTTCTACAAACTTTTCCCATTGCGCTAAAATTTCGTTATCGTTTAAATCCCTAACAGCATTTTCTAATTTTAACCTATCTTCAAAAGAAACTTCGTTTTCTGCTTTTAAAACCTTTTCAATAAAAAGCCTTGTGAAATTTAGTATCTTCAAATTACTCTCTTGGTCTTTTACCTTCTGCTCTATCATTTGTAATTTTTCTTGCACTAAAAAGTTATTAACACCCAAAAGAACATTTCCCGCTACAAGAATTGAGATTACTATTATTAAAATTATTTTTTGATTTGGCATTTTTTCTAAATTTTATTTTGCACCCCCATGGTTCTTTCTCTCATTTTATCACGATAAAAATTGTAAAGCAACAAAAGAACAATCGTAATTAATAAGAGAACTTTCCAGTCAATAATTTTTGTCCACCAATACTTGGTTTTCAACTCAATGTTAATGTGAACCCCGCCACCTTCTTGAACTTGAAATGGTTTACCATCATAACTTAAATAACCCGGAGCATCGACCTTTAAATAATAATATCCTTCGGCTACTAAAAACGAATATGTTCCCCGCACATCGGTAGTTTGAGGATTTTCTTGCTGATAATCTTTTGCTGGCCACAACTCGTACTGCTTGGTTTCTGGGTTTAACCAATAAAGCGAAGCAACTGCCCCCAAAATACGAGTTTCTTTATCGCCATCTTTTTCGTAAATATAGCCCTCTGGGTCAACAACAGTAATTAATGTTATTTGTTTTGAAATAAGCCGCTCATCTTGGTAATCCATTACTGTAATAATTTCGTATTCACCGTCAACTACCGGCATATCAATATTAGCTGTATAAATTCCGTCGCCATCTGGGTCTGTGTATTCAAACTCCAATAAGACCAATTTATTTTCAGTTACAATTGGCTCGTCTTTAACTTCTGTAAGGTCTGGACTGGCAAACACTAAAGATGCAGTCAAATAATTTAGTGGAATTTGAAAAGATGTAGGTCTTGGTTTTTTTGATTTAAAAATAATATATCCTTTTATTATTTTTACTGGTTTATCTGGCTTTACCACTAACTGTAAAGGTTTTCCTGAAATGGTTTTAATAGTTTGTTCGGTTCTACCTTTATTGTTAATAGAAAGAACTGTATTGTAATCTACTAACCCGCCGGCAGTTTTAGCAAAAACAATTTCTGTAGGAATTTTTTGGCGGGCTTCAAGAGATAAGTTAGCAATTGGTATGCCTTTTGGCGGAGCAAATTTTCCCGGTGAAATTTCTACTTGAGCCAATCCAACTGTTTGTGTTAATCCTGGTATTTTTAAATTAGTGTTTGTTAATTTTTGAACATCGGTAATTTTTGAAATGCCAACATTCTCAAATGTTTTTTCTAACTCTGGAAACTTTTGCGTTAGTACTTTTATTTCTGTAGGCAAAGGAGATAAAACAAATCTTTTAATTGCCTGTACAGGTAAAAGATTCCACTTAGTTTCAAATGCCAACGGCGTTTCCTTTGGCACAACAACTATTTCTGTTGGTTTTTCTGCTGGCCTTATTAATTCTGCTATTTGTTTTTGAATTTCTGAAATTTGTTCTGTAATTTTTTTAGCTTGCGCCGATATATTACTTGGTATTTCTTTTATGATTTCTACCACCACTTCTGGTATTTGAGTAATCTGCTCTACAATAGTAGGCGGAGGCGTAACAACAACAGAAGGTGGTGGATATATTCCTCCACCTCCGCTAACTGAAGGTGTTGCAACTGTTGTATCGGAGGTAAAAGTAGAAGAACGGGGATTAGAAGTGGAGGCAAAACTATGATTATCTATAATATATCCATAATAAGTTTGAGAACCGCTTCCATCTGATGATTGTATTGTGTAACTGCAAGTTGGATCGCTTGAACTTGCTGAAGAACTACACCAAGTACCTGCTGAACCGCAGGCCGTTCCTGTGAAATCGTTAGATTTACAAACATATAAAGTGACTGTGTCGGCCGTGGTATCTGTGTCTGCATCGGAAGCGGTTGTAGTAAATGTAACTGCGCTACCAGTAGAAATACTTCCTGAAGTATTAGATATGGCTGTAAAAGTAGGAATATGATTAACTTGAAATGGCGAGCCGTTACTGCCTATTCCACCCTGGCTGGAAGAAGAGCACAAAGAACCTGAATTATTGTCGCAAACAAAACCGTACCAAGCGTTGCTTTCAGAATCGGCTGTTACTGTTGTATATGTTACAGAAGCTTGAACTCCGCTTGCTGTGGAAGTTGATATTGCCCAACTGCCTCCTCCGCAAGTGGGAGCTGCGCTATTGACGGCGGTAATTGAATCGGTTTTACAAATAGCGAGGTAGTAAGCATCGGCATCTGAATCGGTGGCAGTAGCTGTAAAAGTAACATCGCTACCGGCATTAGTGGGGCTTGTAAGGACACCATTGTCAGATGGACCTGCGGTTATTGAAGGAGCGCTATTAAATACCCAACCTGAATTACCAGAAACACTGGTGGAATTACTTCC